>X96_European_Hare__coassemble_682_pt1 | contig 26442 bp, 23 predicted proteins | sample X96_European_Hare__metabat2_high_PE_013 | metagenome-assembled genome bin X96_European_Hare
ATCCAGATGCTTTGTGCGGTGAATTTCATGCTCTGCGGCGAAGACTGGAGCTCAAGGACATAACGATATATGACTCCGAACAGCGTGAACTGCGGGGGGCAATTGAGCGCCAGCAGTTCAATGCGCGCATGTCCGGTACATCCGGTGAGTCTCACAATACGCTGGATATTGAGCAAGAGATGTTGCAGATAGTGCAGCGTGGAGATACTCAGGCGCTTGAAGCTTGGGCGGCCACGGCTCCTGCGGTGCGCGGCGGAGTCATAGCTTATGACCAGTTACGTCAGCTTAAAAACACCTTTATCGTGGCCTGTACGCTTGTTTCACGCGCTGCAATAACCGGAGGCATGACCGCCGACGATGCCCTCGCGCTGAGCGACTCATACATCCGAAAATGCGAGCTGTTGAATAGTGCGGAGCGGATTTCGAATTTGCAGTTCCATATGGTAGCGGACTACACCCAGCGTGTTGCGCGGCTACGGGGGGCGAGTACCACGGAGCTGACACTCAAAGTAGCAAACTACGTGCAGCATCACCTATGCGAGCGCATAAGCGTGAATGACCTGGCAAAGGAGCTGTACATCAGCCGACCATACCTGTCGGAACGCTTCAAGGCAGAGTCGGGGGAGAGCCTGACGGACTACATTTTGCGCGAGAAGACGGTGGAGGCAAAGCGCCTCCTAGACTATACGGATAAGAGTCTCACAAGCATAAGCTCCTACCTTGGCTTCTCCTCGCCCAGCCATTTCTCCAGGGTGTTTAAAAAATACACCGGCCTCCTGCCAAGCGAATACCGCGGCAGATAAAAGATCACACCTTGTCTCCGGCATATTGTAACCATGATTCTGTAACAACCGCAGCCGATTATACGATGGGGGTTGATTATGCTGTGGAGAAATGTAATAATTATGTAAAGACAGCTTTTCGACGCTCTGCTCTGAACGGAGGAATGATTAATGGATCTCAGGCAAGGCATATTGTCCGAGCTTTTGAGCTCACAACAGCCTGTTGTAGTCAGCAATGTCCGGGATGGTCAGGTACTAGGTATGAATACAATGGCGCGGGAGCGGTTTGGCGATGCGGAAAAAGTACCGGAATTGTTCGGCCTTCGTGGTGCAGCTGCACAAAGTTATACTGAGCTCGACTACGATACTCATGCCTTTGACTTCATGAATGTTGAGCTGCATGATATGGGGGAAGTTGTACTTGATTCCGTTATTATTCGCGAGGGCGGAGAGAGCCTGCGGGTGGACTCGATCTGCCCCAGGGGATACGGGAACCACGTCGACTGTCTGAACAAATATGAGCTTGCCTCGCGTCAGCAGTTATGGACATCGGCGCTGGGAGATGTCTCGGAGACGGTGTCCATGCTTCTCAGGGCGGCTATGTTCGTCTATGCTGCAGACCGCAGTTTTATATTCGAAGTGGACCCGGACCTCGAATGCGTCGTGGACATTTACAGCGAGAGCCGCACCGGCTTTTCGGATGAGATCGCCAACATACGCAAGACGGACGAGTTCGGCGTCAGGACAATGCTGGACGCCTGGGAGCGTCAGCTCCCACTCCACGGGGAGAGCTATGTCAAAAGCGAACAGAAAGACGAGTTGAAGGAACAGCTCTACAAGGGCATGGAGGCCTGGAACTATGTGATGGTCCCCTTCCCGGTGAGGAGCGGCATGCGCTGCTTCGTCTGCCTCGACGGCTTCCACCGCTTCGCGGCGAGACCGGAAAACCTCTCGGTCCTGCGCAACATCGCCATCCTGGCGGCGGGCGAGCTGCATACGGAGCGGATGCGCGGCAGCGCCATATCTGCCGCGAACCTTAGCAGGGCGCTTTCGCGAGCCCCGGAGAACCAGCTGATGGTATATCTGCTGGGCGGGCTCACCATTTGCACCGGACTCGGCATACAGCATGAAGATAATCTATCGTCCGTACAGTGCTGGACCTTCTTTATCTACCTGCTTTGTAACCGCCATAGGGTCGTGCCCATCTACGAGTTGGCGGAGATAATTTGGCCGGACTCGGTTATTGATGATCCCTACAGCCTCATAAAAAATCTGGCGTTTCGTACAAGAAAGATGTTCGACAGCATTTGCCCAGTGCCCGTAATAACGGCTGGCGGTGGAACTTACAGCATCAACCGCGAGCTGAGTGTGTGGGTAGACGCTGAAGAGTTTGAGAAACTCGCCCAGAAGGCCCTGAATGACAATTTGCCGCAGGCGCAACGGCTGGCTGCCGGAAAGAAAGCTCTTGAGATGTACAAGGGGAGCTTCATGCCAAACTTTGACGCAGAAATTTGGCTCTCGGCGAAAATAAACTATTACCGCGTTCTCTTCAACGACCTGCTCAAGAATCATATCCTGCTTCTGCGCGAGACAGGCAAGACCAGGGAGCTGCTGCGCATTGTGGCAAACGCCGCAAATATTGAGGAGTTAGACAGTGAGATCAACACACTAACGCTTGAAATACTTTTCAGAGCGAAGATGTACCGTTCGGCCAAAAACTACTACAACGTTGTAAAAAAACATCTTTCACCGGAGGAGAACCGCCGGATATCGAAATTAATGAAAGAAATAATATAGCGCGATAGCCCATAAGCAGCGCAAAAACCGAAGGTCCAACCCGTCTTAAACCACGGGTTGGACCTTTTTCTATACCTGACGTTTGCTAAGATTTTGTCAGACAAAAGGGCAATACGCAAAAAACACAAAAATTGGAGGGTGGTAACAATGAAGTACAGGACACTGTTTAGCCCGATCACGGTAAGAGGGCTAACACTGAAAAACCGGGTAGTTGTCTCTGCCATGGGCTGCCTGATGATTGGCCGCGACCGCAAGGTGTCTCAGCAGCTGGCAGATTATCTGGGGGAACGTGCCAAGGGCGGGGTCGGCCTCATATACTCCCCCTGCGCCGCTGTGGACACCGGCTCCTGCCCGGAGGGGATGCTGGCGATAAGCACCGACGAAATAGGTGAGAGCCACAAACTCCTGACCGAGGCCGTCCACGCGGGCGGTGCCAAGTGTGCGGCCCAGCTCTGGCAGGGCAGCGCCATCGCCTTCCCGGCCAGGGTGTACGAGCCCTCGGAGACCGTCCTGCCCGCGGCGCTCTATCCCGCGCTCAACGGCAAGGACCTCGTCGTCCCGCCCATGACGAAGGAAGAGATACATTACATAGTCGACTGCTACGGTGCGGCTGCGGCTCGGGCTGTGCGTGCGGGATACGACATGGTGGAGGTCCACTGTGCTCACGGCTACCTGCCTCACATGTTCCTGAATCCCGCTACGAACCGCAGGACGGACGAATATGGCGGAAGCCTTGAAAACCGGGCGCGTTTCGCTCTGGAGGTTTTCCGCGCTGTGCGCCGGAACATACCAGAGGACATGCCGCTTTCGATAAGGATTGCCTGCTTTGACGACGGTCTGCCCATAAACCTCAGCGCCGAGGATATGATCGAGTTCGCGCGTATGGCTCAGAAGGAGGGCGTGGACATCCTCAACATTTCCAGGGGTAATTCTCTGTCTGACTCACTCAAGATAAACGTGCCGCCCGTGGACGTACCCCAGGGTTTCAACGTTGACAATGCCGCCCGTATTCGACGCGAGACGGGTATGATAACCGCCGTCGCCGGGCGCATAAACACCCCTGCTCTCGCGGAAGAGATACTGGATGAGGGCAAGGTGGACCTCGTGGTCATGGCCCGTGCGAACCTGGCCGACGCCGAGTTTTGCAATAAGGCGGCCTCCGGACGGGAGGATGAGATAGTCTACTGCATCGGCTGCTGCCAGGGCTGCTTCGACCCGCACATGAACCCGGCGAACCTCCTGAACGACACACATATCACCTGCCTGCGCAACCCTGCCCTGGGTAAGGAGAAGGAATACGCCTTCGTAAAGACCGCCTCACCCAAGACCGTGCTCATAGCCGGCGGCGGCATGGGCGGCATGGAAGCTGCCTACCGCCTGCACATGCTGGGCCACAAGGTCATCCTCTGCGAGGCCGCGGGCGTCCTCGGCGGACAGTTCATCCTCGCCGGCGAGTCCCCGCGCAAGGGCGAGTTCAAGCAGGCCACCGTGGACTGCGCCCGCAGGCTCACCCGTCTGGGCGTGGAGGTTCGGCTCAACGCCCCCGTGGACGCCGCGCTCATAGAGTCTGTCAAGCCGGACTGCGTCATAATCGCCACCGGCGCCGAGCCCATAAGGCTCAGCCTGCCCGGCGCGGAGCTCAAGCCGGTATACAATTCCCACGACGTGCTCGCGCACAGGGCCGCGCCGGAGGGCCGGGTCTGCATCATCGGCGGCGGCATGGTGGGCCTGGAGACGAGCGAGTTTGTAGCCGCCCTGGGCTGCAAGGTGACTGTCGTGGAGATGCAGGGCGAGCTTGCGGCGGATATGGGCTACCTGCGCAAGCTCTGCACCCTCTCCGCCATGGCCGAGGAGGGCATAGAGACCATCGTGAACGCCCGCTGCAAGGCCATAAACGAGACGGGCGTCGTCGCCGAGCGCGACGGTGAGGAGCTCACCATCCCCTGCGACACCGTCGTCACCGCCGTCGGCGCGCGCTCCAAGCCCTGCGACGAGCTCAAGGCTGCCTGCGAGCGCCTGGGCATCAAGTACTACGTTATCGGCGACGCCGTACAGGCACGCCGCGCCCTGAACGCGACGGCCGAGGGCGCTGCCGTCGCCTACGAGATAAACAAGGCGTGAAACGCCGGAAAATACATAAGGAGGATAAAAACCATGACTTCTGAAGGGGAAATTCTCAATCTGCTGTACGAGTACTGCTGGCTGGTGGACCAGGGCAGGTATGAGGAGATAGGCGAGCTCTTTGCCGAGGCGGACATCTATTTCGGCGAGACCCTGGCCTACAGCCACGACAAGGCGGCCTTTGCCGGCATGTTCGCGGGTTCCAACATCTCCTACGCCCCCGACAACACCCCGCGCACCATCCACATGTGCATCGACCCCGTCATCGTGGTCGACGAGGCCGCCGGTACTGCCAAGGCCAAGCACTACACCGTCGTTGTTCAGGGTATACCCGACGTGATGAAGCCCCAGGTGATCGTGATGGACGTGAAGTACGACACCTTCAAGCGCGGCGCGGACGGCAAGTGGAAGTTTGCCTCCCGTGTGATGGGCAGCCGCTGCGCCGGTGACGTAAGCCACCACCAGAAAGCCTTTGATCCGAGTTACTTCGGCGCTGAGAACACTCTTTACCCCAAGGTCATCCGCGACTTTGTCCTTTAAGTCGGATTTCTAAACGCATGGCCGGCGGTGCGGCCCATCGCCGGCCACGCCTCAAGGAAAGGGTGAAAATATGCTCGATACCAGGAAAAAGATGGGGTATATAGGGCTGCTGGCCCTGAACTTCATGTCAATGTTCCTTATAGCGTGCATGGGCGTAGTGGGTTACGCCATGGCCGGTGAGTTTAACGCGGTGAGCCAGGTGGGACTTGTGTTCGCACTGGAGACCTGCTTCAGATGCACTGTATGCCCGATAAGCGGCAAGCTGGGCGAAAAGCTCGGACGCAAGCAGCTGCTCATAGGCGCGCTCATCGTCTACACCGCCGCCTATGCCGTCGCAGCTTTCGCTACAAACTTCACCGTTATACTCGTGACTCGCTGCCTCGCTGGCGCGGCCTGGGCCTGCTGGATGGTGAACAGCTTCCTGCTCTTCTGCGACCTCTTCGGCCAGAGCGAGGGCCCCAAGTACTCCGGCATCGCCCAGACCGTCGGCACCGTCTCGATACTCATCGCGGCGCCGGTGGCCGGGCTCATCTGCAAATACGACTGGCGCATAACCTTCTATGTCTCCGTTCCCGTACTTGTGCTCATCACCGTGCTGTGCGCTGTCGGCCTGCCGCGCTCCGCAAAGGAGGCGAGCGGGGGCAGGATGGATGTGGCGGGCTCCCTGTTCTGCGCGCTCATGCTCGTGCCCTTCTGCCTCGCCATGTCGCTTGGCAGCCTCAAGGGCTGGACGAGCCCCCTCATGCTTGGGTTTTACGCGCTTACCGCAGTCGGCCTCGTCGGCCTTGTTGTAGCGGAAAAGCGGGCCGAGGACCCCATACTCCCCGTGCGCCTGCTCAAAAACCGCTATTACCTGGCCATATTCGTCACGAGTTTCTGCTTTTGCGTGGCAACCACCGCCGGACAGTACGTTCCTACCTATCTGATGGAGGCCTGCGGGGTCAGCAGCACGCTCTCCGGGCTTGTCTCTACGCCGGGCAGCGTTGTCTGTGCCATACTCACCGTCTTTCTCGGCGGATATGCGGCCAAGCACGGCAGATACCGCGGCATGACCATCTGGTGGTGTCTGCTGAGCCTTGCCTCCGGTGTGCTCATGCTCTTCGTCGGCACCCCGGCCACGGACGGCTTCGCCTTCCTGTTCTGTATGGCCGCCATCTTCCCCATGGGCGTGGGTCAGGCGATGCAGCAGATAGTACCCTACACCTATCCGATGAAAGTGCTGGAGCCGAAAGACCTCGCGGCGGGCTCCGCCTTCATGACCTTCTCCGGTATCTTTTCCGGCGCCGTGTCGAGCGGAATCTTCTCCGCGCTCATGAACTCGTCGGGCGGCATGGTGACGATGTTCCGATTCCCCATCGCGATGTTTGTCGTGATGGCGATCTTCGGCATCTTCCTCTTCCGCGACATCAAGAGCGGCGAGACGCTCTGAGAACTGCATACAGAAAGGAATTCACAGTATGAAAGGCAAAATGAAAGCCATAGTCTATCATGGGCAGAACGACCTGCGCCTCGAGGAGCTGGACATCCCCGAGATAGGTCCCAAGGACGTGCTGCTCAAGACAAAATACGCGTCCATCTGCGGCAGTGACCTGCACGCCGTCCGCCGCGGGCCCCAGTGGGCCAAGGCGGATAAGCAGATCTTTGGCCACGAGTTCGCCGCCGAGATCGCCGAGGTCGGCTCGGAGATTACCCGATACAAGGTCGGAGACCGCGTTTTCGGTGTCAACATGGCCTTCTGCGGCGAGTGCTGGTACTGCAAGCATCAGGACTTTGCCCACTGCACCGGCGTAGGTGACCACTACACCGGCCAGGGTATACCCGGCGCCTGCGCGCAGTATTTCAAGTTCACCGACCCCGAGAGCGAGTACGCCTTCGCGCCCTACCTGAACTCCCTCATGCCCATTCCCGACGAGATGACTGACGAGCAGTGCGCCATGATGGAGCCCTTCGGCGTGGGCCTCGGCGCGGTGAACAAGGCCGGGGTCAAGGAGGGCGACACCGTCGTCATCCTCGGCACGGGCATCATAGGCATCAGCTCTCTCCAGTGGTGCCAGGCCCGCGGGGCCAGGGCCCTCGTCGTCGGCCGCGGCCGCCACCGCCTGGACATCGCCAAAAAGTGCGGCGCGGACCACATTATCAGCACCCTCGATGGCGACTGCTACGAGCAGGTGGCTGCGGTCACCGAGGAGACCGGCTGGTACTGGGGCAAGGAGACCACCACCGTGGACGCCGTCATCGACTGCGCCGGCTATCCCGGCAGTTTCAACGATGCGCTGAAGATAGTTAAGCCCGGCGGCAGCGTTTGCCTTGCGGCGCTGTACGAGGACCTGTCCCCGGTGAACCCGCAGTACATCGTGAACAAGGAGCCGAAGATCGTCGGCACCTGTGACAACGATCTTCTCGGCGCTATGAAGGGTATACTCGACGGCACCGTTTCCGTGGAGCCCCTCCTCGACGGCATCGTGGGCATCGAGGACTTCCAGGAAGCCTTCGACCGCCAGATGAACGGCAGTGCCGAAAAGATCCTCATAGATATGACCCGCTGAATTCACTGAGCAGCAAATAGTTGTTAAACGAAAAGACCTCCCGACCGAAAGGCCGGGAGGTCTTTTGCCGAATTTTGGGCTGCACATAGGTAAAAAGAAACTGAGAATAGTAATCCCTGCAAAAAGAAATAAAGACAGGGGAAAAATACACATGAACGCCACCGGCGTAGTCTGGCGCATAGACGACCTGGGCCGCGTAGTCATCCCGAAAGAAATCCGCCGCACCATGCGTATCCGCGAGGGCGACCCGCTAAAAACATTGTGCCCTTGGGAACACTTCTGTGCCGCAAGGAGGCGGAGCTGAAAACATGGATACGTGAGTTTCGCCGTCTGTATAAAACCATTGTCCACCGTAAGAATAAGCTCAAGCGGGTGATTGAAAACAGGGGAGATGAGCGGTTTACCTTAAAGGAATTTCTGCGTCACAAACGACCAAAACAAGATATCCTTTGAGTTACAGGCGCCTGTGTCGCTAAACACCTGAGACACTTTGCGAATTTTGCACCAAGTACATAGTTTAAACGCCGAAGCGGAGCACCGCTTCGGCGTTTTGCCGTTTAAAACGCCGGAACTGCCGTACGGCGGATGGCGCGAAACTCCCCTGATGGGGGCTGCGAAACCTACGCATCAGGGGAGCCTGATGTTATTTTCAGTCCTTGGGCGGCATGACGGTGGCCTTACCCTTTATAACGACCTCTCCGTTCTGATTGGTGCAGACAGTGTCCAGGATAGCGCGGTTCTTCTCGGGGATGAGCTCCGCCACTGTGACCGTAGCGGTTATCGTGTCGCCGAAGAAGACCGGCTTGGTGAAGCGGAGCTCCTGACCCATATATATAGTGCCGGGGCCGGGCAGCTGGGTGCCGAGAACTGTGGAGATGAAGCCGGCAGAGAGCATGCCGTGGGCTATCCTCTTGCCGAACATGCCCTTCTGTGCCTCGACCTCGTTGACGTGGGCGGGATTGAAGTCGCCGCTGACGCCGGCGTAGGTGTAGACGTCGTGCTCGGAGACGGTCTTGGTGAAGGACGCGCTGTCTCCCACCTGCATTTCAGAAATGGTGATGCCTTTCATTGTTATTGCCTCCTGTCAGAGTAATTATGAACAGTGATTCATAATTCGCATGATAGCACAGCGCTGATATTTCGTCAATGCCAAAAAATAAGCAAAAATTTTGTGCACATTACAGGGCAAAAACTCGCGATAATTCAGCTAATTTGTGTTGACATACAAGTCGGCGAATGATATATCTATGACAATGTGAATGAACGTTCACAAATAAACAAGACGGAGAGCGAAACGATATGAACAATGTACCTGTGGGCATAGTTGGAATCGGGGTTTATCTTCCCGACACTTTTATGACGGCCAAGGAGATATCCGAGGCAACCGGCGGTGCGTGGTCTGAGGACGCCGTGATAAACAAGCTGGGCATACGTCAAAAGCGTATTCCCTCCGATAAACCCTGCGATGGCACGCAGGAGATGGGCGCGCTCGCCGCCCTCGACTGTCTGAAAAACACCGGCATCGACCCCATGGAAATCGACGCCATACTCTGCTTCGGAGAGGAGTGGAAGGAGTACCCACTCACCACTTCTGCCTGCTACATTCAGGATCGAATCGGTGCCCGCCGCGCCTGGGGCATTGACGTGCAGAACCGCTGCTGCACCACCGTTTCGGCCATGAAGCTGGCCAAGGATATTCTTCTGGCAGACGACGAGTGCAACACCATTCTGGTTGCAGGCGGCTATCGCAACTGCGACTTCATAGACTTCACTGACAGCGGCGTCTCCTTCATGTTCAATCTCGGTGCCGGCGGCGGTGCTCTCATACTCAAGAAGGGATATGAGAAAAACCAGCTGCTCGGAACCCACATAATGACCGACGGCTCCGTCGTACACACCTGCGGTTCCAAGGTCGGCGGCATAGTGGAGCCCGTAACGGCCGAAAATGTGTCAGAGTTCGGTATGCTCCGCCTTATGGATTCCCCGAAGATGAAAGGAATGCTCAACTCCACCTCCATGCCGAACTGGTACCACTGCATCGATGAGGCGCTCCGCAAGTCCGGCATGACTCGCAAGGACATTGGATACCTTGACATTCTCCACATCAAGCGCTCCGGCCACAAGTCCATGCTGGCCGATCTGGGCCTCACAGAGGAGCAGACGATATATCTCGAAGACTACGGCCACATCGGCCAGGTGGACCAGATACTTTCCCTCAAGCTCGCGCTCGAGCAGGGAAAGGTCAAGGACGGTACCGTTATTTCCATGATTGCCGCCGGCATTGGCTACACTTGGGCGGCCAACGTTATCAAATGGGGTTGATAATTTGTTTGCGTCATTTCTATCCACCATTTGCGGCTCGCTGTTAAGCGTATGCGTAACGGCTCTTGCGGCCTTTGCGGTAACGCTTATATTCCGAACATCAACGACTACAAACTTCGCCCAGGGTTCCATTGCTGCCTTTGGCTGCTACATCGTTGCAGACCTGCTTGAGGACTTCGGCCTACCAGTCTGGATTGGCGTGTTTCCCGGAATGGCCGTAGGCATAATCATCGGTTTGGCGATAGACTTACTCATCTTCCGCAACGGCAGACATGTCAACGCCATAGGCAAGCAAATAATCACGATGGGCATAGTTTCCCTGTTCTTCGGCGGCATCCCTCTCATTTTCGGAACGCCGGAACGGATACCGTTCGAGGCATTCTACAATACCGTCAAGGCAGGTGTTTCCCCGAACATATCGATATCCGCGTTTGGCGGCAGCGTCATTGTCACGAAGCACGCGCTCATCTGCCTTGCGATAAGCGTGGTGGTTCTCGGGGCGCTCTTCATCCTGCTGAAATACAGCAAGTGGGGGCTGGGCGTCAGGGTAACGGCCTCAAATGAGTTCACGGCGGAGCTAATGGGCGTGGATACGCGCAAGATAACGGCAGTCTCCTGGGCGCTCGCGGGCGCCCTGGGTGTTCTGGCGGCGGTGATGTACGCCGGAGGCGGAACGACCATTTCAGCCTCCTTTATGACCACCATACAGGTCAACGCGTTCCTCGCCGGCATCCTGGGAGGCTTCTCCACCTTTTACGGGCCGGTCATCGGCGCTGTGCTCATTCCGGTGGCCTCCAGCTGCGTCGGTTTCCTGGCCAACTTTCCGGCCTTTTCCGGAATATCGCGTTGGCAGATGGTCGTTGTCTATGTGCTGATGCTATTTGCCATCCTCCTGAAACCCGAGGGCCTGTTCGGCAAGAAGACTATCAAGAAGGTATGAGGTGTGACAGTGGGACTGAAGAAAGAATACATAGACACCGTCGTGCCTGAGAGCACAGGCGGAGCGGGCAGCTCCTCCGGGACAGCCTTCATTGCCTTGCCGTCAGTGAATATCATCATCGCCGGTATAGTGCTTGCGGCTTTGCAGGTTGCCGCGATGAACGGGCTTTTGTCCTCCTCCTTCGTATATGCGCTAGGCAATACGCTCATCTACGCAATAGTCGCCATCGGCTTCTGCCTGCTGCTAGGCTATTCGGGCCTGGCTTCGCTCGGCACGGCGGGGTTCATCGGCCTCGGTGCGTACACGGCGTTTTATATGATCCAGGGGCTGGGTGCCCCATATTACCTCACGCTGCTGGCGACGCTGGCTATCTCTATCGCGATCGGTGTGATAGTCGGCTTCATTTCGCTGAGGATAGAGGGCATCTATCTTGCCATCATGACCTTGGCGCTGTCAGAGGTGATACGCAACGCGCTCATGGCGCTCAAGGCAACCATTAAAATTGATATAACGAACGTTTGCCTTTTCGGTGTCAACGTAAATGAGAGCGCTGTGTATCTGCTTATAACGTTCACCTTTATTGTGCTCATGCTGCTGACCTCGAACCTCATACGCAGTCCGATAGGCCGCGCCATGATAGCGATGAAGAACAGCACCTCTGCGGCTCAGGCCATGGGCGTAAGCCTGATGAAGTACAGACTTATGGCCTTTGTCATCTCCACGATAAATGCTGCTCTGGGCGGACTGCTCTACATGCTCTACGTCCGGAACATCACGACTTCCACCTCTACACTGTTGACACTGACCACCTCGCTGAACATACTCGGTGCCGTCATCATCGGCGGGGCAAAGTCGCTCTGGGGAACGGCCTTCGGCACATTCGTCATTTATGGCCTGCAGTCGATGTTTTTGAGCAAGATACAGTTTTTCATCGACAATCCGGCCTTCATCACGATGGTGACAGGTCTGCTCATAATTGTTGTTGTAATGTTTTTCCCTGGCGGCTTTGCACAGATGGTTATGTCTTTGAGGGGCTGGATAAGAAAGCAGAAGGTAGAAAGGAGGCTGCGCGCTTATGTCAAGGATCAGCTTTAATGAGCGCAGACTCCTGAACCGTGTTCGAAAGCTGGAAAACCACATCGGGATACTCAGCGAGCTGTGCGAGCTGCGTGCTGGGCAAGAGGCGGAGAAGATATCCGAGCAGTACCTGGAGCGGGAACGCGACGTGCTGCGGGAATTGGCCGGCGCCGAATACGAGGGAATGAGCCAGCCGGAGCTCGAGCGCGCGCTGACGCTGCACCGCCAGCAGGTAGAACGTGAGAAATTCCAAAAACTACAGACGGATGCGGCAATGGCCGGCATAGTGATTAGCCGGGAACGGCAGGAAGAGCTGCTCAAAAGCCTTCAACTGAAGCTGGACGGCATAGCAGAAGATGTGCGCAAGGAGCTTGCAGCCGCCGGTTTAGCTCGCGAAGGCGGGGGCCTGGAAGACATTAGGGCCGAAGCCGAACAGCGTATAAAAGGTATCCGCGCGGAAGCAGAGGCGGAGGCGCAGAAGAAAAAGGCCGAGGTCAGAAAGCGCTTCAGTCCAAGGCTTGACAGACTGGACGCCAAAAAGGCGGCGGCCGAGGAAAAGCTCCGCGGCATAGCCTCGAACGAGATGGACCGGGAGCTTGAGGACGGCATCGCCCTGGAAGCCGAGGATCTCAAAATGTATTTTGGCGGCGTAAAGGCCGTGGACGGCTTGAGTTTCAAGGTGCATGAGGGCGAAATCTTCGGCTTGATAGGTCCTAACGGCGCGGGTAAGACCACAGTGTTCAACTGCATCACGCAGTTTTACAAGCCTACGGCCGGCAAGCTGCTTTTCCGCGGACGCGGAGAAAAGGCGATAGACCTCACAAGAGAGCGGGTACACGACGTAATTTTGCACGGCATCGTACGAACCTTCCAGAACGTAGAGGTTATCCGGGAACTCACGGTGCTCGAAAATCTGCTGATTGCGGGGCACAGGCAGTTTGGTTCCGGCCTTCTCGCCTGCGCGCTGCACCTGCCCACCCTGAGGGCAGAAGAAGAGGTCGTGAGGGCGAGGGCCATGCGCGTGCTTGAATTCATGGGGCTCACGGCTTACAGCGGGCATTATGCCTTTGGCCTGCCCTACGGCGTGCTCAAGAAGATAGAGATCGCGCGCACGCTGATGTGTTCTCCTCGGCTGATAATCCTTGACGAGCCCGCTGCGGGCCTCAACGACACGGAGACGGTGGAACTCGCCGGGCTCATTCGCCGCATACGGGATGAGTATAACTGCACCATTCTGCTGGTCGAGCACGACATGGGGCTTGTCATGGACGTGTGCGACAATATTTGCGCCATAGCCTTCGGAAAACTGCTGGCATACGGCACTCCGGACGTCATCCAAAAGGATGAGGGTGTGCAGCAGGCGTATCTTGGCGCGGATGACGAGGAGGTTCTGTGATGGCATTGCTTGAAATTCGGGATCTCTGCGTGAATTACGGTCCAATCCAGGCTGTCCGCGGGGTCAACATGGATGTGGAAGAGGGCAGCATAGTCGCGCTGCTCGGCGCAAACGGTGCCGGCAAGACCACGACGCTCAGGACGATAAGCGGCGTTATAAAACCCGCCTCCGGCAGCATCAGATTTGACGGCAGCGAGATAGGGGGCCGAAGGGCTAGCCGCGTGGCCCGGCTGGGAATCAACATGTCGCCCGAGGGCCGACTGATTTTCAACGAATTGAGCGTCGAGGAGAACCTGCGCGCCGGCGCCTACTGCATACGCAGCAGGGCAGAGATGGAGAGAAACATGAAGCGCGCGCTCCAACTCTTCCCGAGACTGGAAGAGAGGCTGCGGCAGCGTGCCGGCACATTGTCTGGCGGCGAGCAGCAGATGCTTGCAATTTCAAGGGCACTCATGGCCAGTCCGAAGCTGCTGCTGCTCGACGAACCAAGCCTTGGTCTGGCACCGCTCATAATCAAGGACATATTTCACGCGCTGCAGGAGATACGGGCTGAGGGAACAACTATACTCATCGTTGAGCAGAACGCCCTGGCCACTCTCAAAATAGCAGACCGCGCATATGTGCTCGAGCTCGGACGCATCAGCATGGAGGGTCGGGCGGATGTGTTGATCCACGATGAAAAACTTATCGAGGCATACCTGGGAAACAAGAAGTCATAAACCGCGTGCGCGGAACTTGATAAAGAAGGAGAATTAAAAATGAAAAAGACACTGGCACTCATCCTTGCGATGGCGCTCTGCCTCTCCCTGGCGGCCTGCGCCGGCCTGACCAACAGCCCGGCGGACACTCCCTCGGAGGCCCCTGCCGACAGCGATGCCCCTGCCGCCAGCGAAGCCCCGGACAGCGGCAGCTCCGACGGGGCCTATACCCCCTTTGTCGACGTTCAGGGCGTGGATGACAACACCATCTACGTTGGCAACACCGCCGCTACCACCGGCAGTTATGCCACCGTCGGCGTGCCCTTCAACGCCGGACTCGAGGCTGCGTTCAAGGCCTACAACGATAACGGCGGCTTCCAGGGCAAGAGCATCGAGCTCATCCACTATGACGACGGGTTTGACGCCGCTCAGGGCCTCACCTACACAAAGACTCTGGTCGAGACCGACAAGGTCTTTGCCATAGTCGGTCACTTCGGCACCAACACCGTTGCTGCCACCCTCGATTACCTGAAGGAGATGGGCATCCCCATGGTCTATGCCGCCACCGGCATCGAGGACCTGTATCAGGAGGGAGCCACCGGCAACGACAAGGTCATCTATCCCGTGCAGCCCATCTACAACTCCGAGGGCCGCGTGTTGCTCGCCCGCGCAGTCGCCCCCACTGATGACGGCATAGGTCTTGGAGCCACCAAGATAGGCGTCGTAGCCACCACCGACGACGCTGGTACCGGCCTCGTCTACGGCGTGAAGAAGCAGGCTGAGACTCTGGACGTCGAGATAATTTATCAGGATGTGGACGCCGCTGCCACCGACTATTCTGCCGCGGTCAACGTGCTCAAGAACAACGGCTGCGATGTTGTTATCGCCTGCATGAACCAGGTCCCGCTTGCTACCCTTATGGCTTCCATGCGCGACGCCGACTATAATGCGGACGTCATCACCTCCTATGTGAACGCCTCCGCGGTCACCCTCGGCGCATTTGTCGAGAACGGCTCCGTTACTGCAGAGCGCAGAGTTTACTCCACCGCTTGGCTTGACACCAGCACCGAGGCCGGTATGAACGACTACCTCACCTTCTACAGCGCCATGAACGCCTGGGAGCTTGAGAACGGCGGCTCCGGCGACGATTATGCCCTCAACTCCTATGCCATGGCCGGTTACATAGCGGGCAACATCTTTGTTCAGGCGCTGACCGCCCTTGACGAGAGCGGCCTTGAGCTCAACTGGGTCAACTTCAACGACATCATGGAGTCCACCGAGTTCCATCTGCCTATGGGCGGCACCATCAACTTCGCGAATGGCGACAGACTGGCCGTCACCTCGCTCGCGCTCAACACCATTTCCCTCGAACCTGGTGAGAGCGGCTACTACGAGCTGCAGCTCGTCAGTCCCATCATGCCGCTCGACGACGTGCTTGCCGCCATCGGCTGACTGTGATTTAATCTGAGTACAGGCGGCCGGCGCCGGCCGCCTGCATATCAATGGAGGAATGGCTCATGGACTACACTTCCAAAATCATCTCCCTTGAAAAGGCCCTCTCGCTCGTCAAGAGTGGCGATACCATAGTTACCGGCCTCGGCGCAAGCGAGGCGGGACTCTTCATGGAGAACATCCACACCCTGGCGGGCAGCGTCAGGGACGTCAAGATAGTAAACTGCAATCCTACCCACTCCTGCGAATTCTACAAGCCTGAGTATACGGACGTATTTTCTGTTGACGGTTGGTTTTACGCGCCTGCCATGCGGCGTGCGCACGAACAGGGCAACATGGCGTTCATCCCCAATCACCTCCACCTTGCCGCCACTAAGTGGCTCTACCGCAACAGGCCGAACATCTACGTAGGCGCTGCCTCGATGCCCGACAAGAACGGCTATATCTCTTTGTCCACCTCCAATACCTACGAGCGCCGCATGATAGAGGCCGCGGACATCGCCATACTTGAGATCAACCCCAACTACCCCTTCGTCTACGGTGACCATGTCGTCCATTGCTCCGAGGTGGACTATCTTATCGAGGCCGATTACCCCGTGCCCGTCGTCCCCGACATCCCCTCTAACGAGAAGGACATGAGCATAGGGCGCCTGATAGCTGGGTATGTCCCGGACGGGGCCTGCATCCAGCTCGGCATAGGAGGCATACCCAACGCCGTCGCGGAGTTCCTCAAGGAGAAGAACGACCTCGGCGTGCACACGGAGCTCATAACCAGTGGAATGGCCGAGCTCGTCAAGATGGGCGTCATCACAAACAAGCGCAAGCAGATAAACCGCGGCCAGATGGTGGCGACCATGATACTTGGTACGCAGGAGCTCTACGACTTCGCGGACCACAACCAGGGTGTGGCGCTCTACGATGGAGCCTGGGTAAACGACCCCTACGTCATTGCGCAGAATGACAACCAGATTTCCATCAACACCAGCCTTGAGGTGGACCTTACCGGCCAGTGTGCCTCGGAGTCTATAGGCTCGCGGCAGTTTTCCGGAACTGGCGGCCAGTCCGATACGGCGGTCGGCGCGCAAATGTCTAAGGGAGGCCGTTCCATTATTGCGCTCTACTCCACCGCAATGGTGAAGGACAAGACCACCGGAGAGAGGCACGAGGTGTCAAAAATCGTAGCCCAGCTCCAGCGCGGTGCAGCAGTCAGTCTCTCGAGAAACGATGTCGACATCGTCATCACCGAGTACGGCGCGGCTGACCTGCGCGGTACGAACATCAGGCAGAGGGTGGAGGCGCTCATCAGCATCGCCCACCCCAAGTTCAGGGATGAGCTTTGGGACCAGGCGCTCGCCTGCGGCATCATAGGTAAACGCTGATGGCGGAATTCATATTTGAAGGAAAGCAGATATATTACGAGCTGCACGGCGAGGGCCGTCCGTTGCTGCTGCTGAACGGCATTATGATGTCCTGCGGCAGCTGGGCCGAATTCGTGGAACCGCTTTCCGCCCAGAATCAGCTCATCCTCCTCGACATGCTCGACCAGGGCCGCAGTGCGAAGATGACAGAGCCCTATGACCACTCCGTACAGATACGGCTGGTTCACGCACTGCTGGACCATCTGAGACTCGACAAGGTCTGCATAGCAGGCATCTCTTATGGCAGCGAGATAGGCCTCGAGTCTGCCATAGAGCACCCGGAACGCGTCGAGCGGCTCATGCTCTTCAACGCCACAGCCGCCACCGGAGCCTGGCTTAACGATGTTGGCAAGGCCTGGAACCTCGCCGCCGGGGACGGGGAGAGCTATTACTACACCTCCATCCCCGTCATATACTCCCCAAGATTCTTTATCAAGCACAACGACTGGATGGAGCGACGGCGTGAGCTGCTTGTTCCCATCTTCAACAACCAGGCATTCATCCAGTCGATGATACGCCTTACGAACAGCTCATCTAATTACGACGTCCGCGACAGGCTGGATAGAGTCACCTGCCCCGTACTCATTGTCTCCTGCCAGCAGGACTACCTGACGCCGATAGAGGAGCAGCAGTTCCTTGCGCAGAACATCAGGGACAGCCACTACCTGGTCATACAAAACAGCGGTCATGCTTCCATGTATGAACAGCCGCTGCTGTTCACCAGTCTCATACTTGGTTTTGCGAACACAGTCAAAGACAAATTCAGCATCGTCTGACCGGACAGGGTATTTTCAGAAAACAGCGATTGAAAGCAGGGTCCGTGCGGCGTATAATCGAAATAAATTTAGCACGGATTATGCGGAGGCAATTATGACTGACTTATTGAAAATACCTCGGACAAAAAAGGGCGTGGACACGCTCAACAGCATCCTTTCCGCCGCAACTCAGCTTATCTATGAGCGCGGCTATTACGGGGCAAACATCGCGGACATAACCCAGCTTGCGGGCGTGGCTGCGGGAACCTTTTACGTTTACTTTGACAGCAAGCTCAGCCTCTACCGATACCTGCTGCTTCAGTTCAGCCATAGGATAAGGAAGGAGCTGTCCATAAAGACCTCGGGCTGTCCAGACAGACGCAGCGCGGAACGCGCGGGCATCCGGGCCTGGCTGGAGTTCATCGCTAAGAACCCATACATGTACAACATCATCTGGGAATCGCTCTATGTGGACCGCAAGCTCTTCACGGAGTATTACGAGAACTTCTGTAAGTCCTATATGCGCAGCATAAACAGCGGCAAGAAAAAGGGCGAGGTGCGCGATATTGACAGCGAAGTCCTGGCATATATGCTCATGGGCATTTCCAACTTTGTCGGTCTCAAGTATGGCATGTTTGAAAAGAGCGGCGTAGACTTTGACCGCATCACAGACGAGGTTATGAAGGTGCTCGAAGGCGGCATGTTTACAGGAGATATGCCACAGCTGCGCGAAGTGGACACGGAACAAAAGAAAAACATGGATTTTCGCGTGGAGGTCGACTTCGATTTTCTCGGCGAGGAGGACCCCGGCGCGGCAAAGGAGTAATTATGGAGATCAAAACTATAACTACCTCCAGGCTTACCACCGCCTATCGGGTTCATGGCACGCCCGGAGCGCGCAAGCTTCTGCTCATCCACGGCAACGCCTCTTCCTCAGCTTTTTACGAGCCGCTCATGGAGCGGCTGGAGGGCGAATTCTTTATGGTCGCCCCCGACCTTCGCTGCTTCGGCGACAGTGACACGCTTCCGGTGGATGCGACCCGCGGCATGCGTGATTTCTCCGACGATATCCACGAGCTGGTTGAAGCCCTGGGCTGGGACAAATTCTCCATACTCGGCTGGTCCATGGGCGGCGGCGTTGCCATGCAGTACGCCATAGACCACAGCGAACGGCTGGAGGCCATCGTACTGCAGTCCCCGCTTTCACCCTTTGGCTTCGGTGGCACCTACGGCGCGGATGGTAAGAAGCTCGAACCCCTCGGCCTCGCCAGCGGTGCCGGCTGCGCAAATGCCCAGCTCATTGCCGCGCTTCAGGCGGGAGACCGGGCTTTCGTGGGTTCCGTCATAGACACCATCTATGTCGTACCGAGCTATCAAATTGAGCCGGCACTCAGAGAAAAATTCATTGACAGCGTGCTGACTACACGCGTGGGTGACGGACTTTACCCCGGCAATTCGGCAACGTGCGGCAGCTGGCCTTTCGTCGTGGCCGGTGACAAGGGTATCTGCAACACCATGGCCCCCAATTGGTGCGACCTCAGCGGCCTGGCTGATATTCCTAACAAGCCGCCCATCCTTTGGATACGCGGAGAGCAGGATCTCATGGTCTCAGACACCAGCGCCTGCGACCTGGCGTTCCTCGGCAAGGCCGGACTCGTGCCCGGCTACCCCGGAGAGGACATTTGTCCGCCGCAGCCTATGCTGAGCCAGACGCGTTTCGTACTCGACAAGTACAGCGCGAACGGAGGCAGTTATCATGAGGCGGTCATCCCCGGCGGTCACGGCTGCATGCTCGACCATGAGGATGAATTCATCTACGAACTTCGCAGCTTTTTCTGAAACACAGTAAAAACGGGCGCGTAACGGGCCCCTGCCCTCAGCGCGCCCAATTCTAAAAGCAAAGAACTGAATAACCATTCACATTGATACGAGAAAGGACAGAAAAGCCATGTTTAATCTCTCCGAGGAGCACATCCAGCTTCAGCAGACCTTCCGCGAATTTGCCGAAAACGAGGTAAAGCCCCTGGCCAAGGAGCTTGACGAGACCGAGCGTTTTCCCACTGAAACCGTACAGAAGATGGCGGAGATGGGCATGATGGGTCTGCCCATACCGGAGGAGCTTGGAGGCAGCGGCGTGGACCAGCTTGGCTATGTCTTGGCCGTAGAGGAGCTCTCCAAGGTGTGCGCGACCACGGGTATCATTCTCTCTGCGCATACCTCCCTGTGCTGCTGGCCGATAATGACCTTCGGCACTGAGGAGCAGAAGGAGAAGTATCTCAAGCCCCTCGCAAGCGGACAGAAGCTCGGTGCCTTCGCCCTGACCGAGCCCAGTGCGGGTACCGATGCCTCTATGCAGAAGAGCACTGCGGTACTCGAGGGCGACCACTATATTCTCAACGGCAACAAGGTTTTCATCACCAACGCCGGCGCCGCGGACGTGTTCATCGTGTTCGCCATGACCGACAAGGAGCAGGGCACCAGGGGCATAACCGCCTTCATCCTCGAGCGTGACATGCCCGGATTCACCATGGGCAAGCCCGAGAACAAGATGGGCCTGCGCGCCTCCTCCACCTGCGAGCTGGTGTTCGACAATGTCCGCGTCCCCGTTGAGAACCGCCTCGGCGCCGAGGGCAAGGGCTTCAAGATAGCCATGGCCACGCTGGACGGCGGCCGCATCGGCGTTGGTGCACAGGCTGTGGGAATTGCCCAGGGCGCCATCGACGAGGCTGTCAAGTTCACAAAGGAGCGCATCCAGTTCGGCCGCAGGATCTCCCAGTTCCAGAACACCCAGTTCACCCTTGCCGACATGCAGACCCGTACGGATGCCGCACGGATGCTGGTCTGGCGCGCGGCCGCCGCTGAGCAGGAGGGCCAGCCCTACACGCACCTTGCCGCTATGGCCAAGCTGTTTGCTTCCGAGACCGCGTCCTATGTCACCAACCGCGCCGTCCAGCTCTGCGGCGGCTACGGCTACACCAAGGATTACCCCGTCGAGCGCATGATGCGCGACGCCAAGGTCACCGAGATTTACGAGGGCACCAGCGAAGTGCAGCGCATGGTCATCTCCGGCTGGATGGGCGTGAAGTGAGCATGAAGATAATAGTATTCGTAAAGCAGGTCCCGGACACGGACGACGTCAAGCTCGACCCCAAGACTGGAAACCTCTGCCGCGAGGGCGTCAAGAGCATGCTCAACCCGCTCGATGCCAACGCTGTGGAGGCGGCGCTCCAGCTGCGCGAAGCGCACGGCGGCACGGTCACCGCCGTCACCATGGGCCCGCCGCAGGCCGAGGAGGCGCTCAAAAAAGCGCTGGCCATGGGCTGCGACGAGGCGTATCTGCTCTCCGACCGTGCCTTCGGCGGCGCGGACACGCTGGCCACCTCGTACGTCCTATCAAAGGCTGCGGAGAAGATAGGCGGCTTTGACCTTCTCATTTTCGGCCGCCACGCCGTGGACGGCGATACCGCCCAGACAGGCCCGGCTACGGCCGCTTTCCTGGATATCCCCCAGGTCACGCTGGCATCGGCGCTGGAGGTCGAGGACGGCTGGGCGCGCTGCGAAAGGGAGCTTGGCTCCGTTCGCCAGACGGTCAGAGTGAAGCTGCCCGCGGCTGTGACGGTCTGCGGCAGCATCAACAAGCCCCGCTATGCCACGCCCATAAATATCATGCGCGCGCTTAAAAAACCCCGCACCACCTGGAACGCCGCCGACCTCGGCTGTGACACGTCAAGGACCGGTGTCCCTGGCTCGCCTTCCTGCACAAAGAGAGTGTTTGAGCCCGAGAAGCTCAGCGCGGACACAACATATCTGTCCGGCAGCCCCTCCGACATGGCTAAGGCACTGGTGGAGGCGCTCAGGGATAGACACCTTATCTGAGGAGGCGAGAGAATGGCAAAGGAAGACTACAAGGGCATATGGGTATTCGCCGAGCAGGAGCACGGCACGCTGCACCCGACGGTTTTTGAGCTGCTGGCCAAGGCGGCAGAGCTCAAGGCCGTCTGCGGAGAGACAATAACGGCCGTGCTGCTGGGCAGCGGCGTTCGTGCACTGACTCAGGAGCTTTTTGACCGCGGTGCAGACGAGGTCATACTTGCCGAGGATGACGCGCTCGCGGAGTACAGCGCCCGGCCGTATCAGGCAGCATTTACACAGCTGGCTCAGCGAGGCCGCCCCTCTATCGTCCTCTTTGGAGCGACGCCGCTGGGCAGGGACCTGGCTCCCCGAGTCATGGTATCGCTGGACACGGGCCTCACGGCCGACGCCATAGACGTAGGCTTCGATGACGACGGAGTGTTCTGCCAGACCACGCCTGCCTACGGTGGCAAGATACTCGCACACATCGCCATACTCGAGCGCAGGCCGCAGATGGTGACGGTGCATCCGCAGATATGCAGGCCCTTGGAGCCCGTGCCGGGCTCGGCCGGGGTTCTGCGCGAGGAAAAGGTAGATGTCCGGCCAGACCCGGACTACCTTGTGGTAGAGACCGTGAGCGCAGAGGGCGCGGACGAGGCCATAGACGCTGCACCGGTAGTCGTTGCAGGAGGCCGCGGAATCAAGAGTCAGGAGGATCTGGCCATGCTCGGAGAGCTGGCCGAGCTTCTGGGTGGACAGTTGGCTTCGTCCAGACCTCTGGTAGACTGCGGCTGGCTGGAGCACGACCGGCAGATCGGTCAGAGCGGTGTCACCGTGGCGCCCAAGGTAATCATCAACGCCGCCATCTCCGGTTCCGTGCAGTACCAGCTGGGCATGCGCAACGCCGAGTGCATAGTGGCCATTAACAAGGCGGCAGACGCACCGATATTCGACATCGCGCATTTCGGCATAGTCGACGACTATCGCAATTTCATCCCCGCGCTGATAGAGGAACTCAAGTCCTGAATTCATACATGGTATAAAAAGAGCACAGTCGAACAGGCTGTGCTCTTTTTGCTGCTTTTGCATCCTTAATCAAATCATTTTCAGGCATTAATACGTTATAATCAATGTGAGGACGCTCTAGGGCGGGAGGTGGTATTTTGACGCGGGAAGATGAGCTCTTCAGGAGACTTCGCGAGGGTGATGAAGCGGCGCTGGAGGAGCTTATAGTCGGCGCCTATCCAGCCATACTCCGATACTGTATGTGGCACACGCCGGACAGGCAGACGGCTGAAGACGCAGCCCAGGAGACCTTTTTGAAGGCGGTAAGGCATATCGACGCCTATGCGCACCGGGGGAAGTTCAGGGCGTATCTGTACAAGATCGCGGCAAATACCTGCACTGACCTGCGGCGGCGAAACAGAAGCACCGAGCCCCTCGAGCCGGAGGAATATATGGAGCCCGGCTTTGAACAAGTCGAGTCGGAGCTCAGCCTGACGCAGCTCATCTCCGCTCTGCCGGAAAAGCAGCGGGAGGTGGTCGTACTCAGGTATGTCCACGAGCTGAAGCTGAGGGAGATAGCCGAGGTCCTGGGCGAGCCTCTCCGCACCGTGCAGTCCCGGCTGCGCGCCGCGCTGAAGGCCCTCGAAAAAACACTGTGAAAGGAGCCGCAAATGAGCAGAAAATTTGAACACAAACTGAGAGCCGAGCTCGGCTCGCTGCCGCTGCCGGAGCCGCGAGCGGAGCATCTCACGGAGACGGCGGCCCTCAGCCTTGCCGCCTACCGCTCGCGCAGACCACTGCGGAGAATAGGTGTTCCCGAAATGGTCATGAGCCAGATCCGCTTCATAGCAGCTCCCATATGGGTGCTGCAGGCCGTGATCGTGCTCTGCATGTGCCTGCTGCTGCATCTGGCCTCCGCCGCGGAGGACTTCGAGGCCGACGGCCCGGCTCTGCTCAGCATGTCCTCTGTTTTTGTCGCCATGAGCGTGCTGCCCTTCCATGGCCGCTCCCGCAGGTTCAAAATGTGCGAGATCGAGGGCGCGACGAGGGCTTCACATGGAAAGCTGATACTGGCGAAGCTCTGTGTGCTCGGTTTGGGGGACGCGATATGCCTGGCGGCGCTCTCCCGGGTCTCGGCAGGGCTGCTGACCTGGGCTACCGGTCTGGTGCTGTCCTGCATAGTACTGCCGTTTCTGCTGTGCTGCACCGGCGTCCTGTTCATCCTGGACCGCGCGAGAGGGGAACAGGGGATGCTAATCGCACTGGGCTTCGGTCTCGGGCTTGCGGCGGGGTGCCACCTGCTGACGGAGGAGCTCGGCGCCGCCATTATCGGGCAGGGCCGGGGCTTTGCCGTGGCTGCCTGTGTGCTCCTCACAGCCGCGCTGGCCCTAGAGTGCCGCAGACTGCTGAGGCAGGCGGCCTGGCCGGACGCTCAGGGAGCGGCGGAATTTCAGGAGGTGTGATATGGAGCTGGAGATAAGGAGACTAAGCAAGCGCTACGGCAAAAAGATGGCCGTGAGCGGCGTAGAGCTTTCGATAACGCCCGGCGTGTGGGGGCTTATAGGGGCCAACGGCGCAGGAAAGACGACGCTGATGCGGATGATTGCGGGCATCCTGCCGCCCAGCTCGGGGCGCGTGCTCTATGACGGAGTGGATATCCGGGATCTGGGCGAGGCATACAGGGACGCGCTGGGCTACCTGCCGCAGAGCTTCGGCTTCTACCCCGAGTTCACGGTCACGGACTATCTCGAATACGTGGCTGCGCTCAAGGGCATAGGCAGGCCGGAGTGCAGGAAAAAGACGGAGGAACTGCTTGAACTGCTAAGTTTGGCCGAGGTGAGGAAAAAGAAGATAAAAAAGCTCTCCGGCGGTATGCAGAGGCGCGTCGGGATAGCGCAGGCTATGCTGAACGACCCGGATGTGCTCATACTGGATGAGCCGACGGGCGGCCTCGACCCCGGGGAGCGGGTGCGGTTTCGGAATTTCCTGTCTGAGTTTGCGCAGGGGCGCATCGTGCTCATCTCCACTCATATCGTCTCGGACGTCGAGTATATAGCTGCGCAGAACGTGATAATGAAGGATGGAAGGGTCATCGGTGCCGGCAAAACGGAGGAGCTGCTTGAGGCCGTTGCAGGCAAGGTGTTTACCGCCGTGATACGGCAGGACGAGCTGCCGCGATATGAGGAGGCGGTGCGCATCGTGAGCATGAAGGGCGAGCCCGGCGGTCTGGTCGAAGTGCGATATATATCCGGTGCCCCGGAGGTACCCGGCTCACGCCCGGCGGAGCCGCGCCTTGAGGACCTGTACCTGTGGCTGTTCAGGCGCGAGGCCGCAAGCAGGGAGGGAGAGATATGCTGAGAGCCGAATTGAAACGTATCCTCAAAACCCGCTCGACCTGGTTCCTCGCGGCCATAGCCCTGCTCATATGCCTGAGCTCCGCCCTTTCGACCGTGAGGCAGGTGGTCAAGTACATAGACCACGACGGGCATACGGAGATAGTCCGGGGCATCAGTGTGTACGAGGAAAACAGGCAGCGGTATTCCGTCATCCGCGGCGAGGTGACGCCGGAGCTCTTCGCCTCCGCCGTGGCGCTGCACCACGAGCTGCTGGAGCTCTACGGTACGGATTACGATATACCGCCCGAGATAAGCGACAGAGTGCTGGGACCGTATTCGCCCGTGTACACATGGATATTCAACGCATTTTCAGACGAATTCGGCGCGGCCCTGACCTCTGCGGACATCTCTCCCGAGCGGGCTCTGAACTATTACCAGGAGCGGCTGTCCACGCTGGAGCGGACCTTGAGGGAGAAATACGAGCAGACGCCTCAGGCGGTCGAATACGCCATGTCCCGGCTCAGCACGGAGAGCGGGGATTTCAGTTACAGCTACGGCATCGGCTCGACGAGCGCCTTTGCCAACTTCGGCCTTTGCGCGTTTCTTGTGACGCTGATCTGCGTTATCATTGCCGCGCCTGTCTTTTCTTCCGACTATGCAAGCGGTGCAGACGACATCCTGCGCTGCACAAGACACGGACGTGGGCGGCTTGCCGCGGCAAAGACGGGCTCGGCGCTCCTCATCAGCTCAGGCGTCTTCGCGCTTTGCCTGGGCGTGTTTCTGGCGGTCGTGTATCTGGCCTTCGGTTTTGACGACATCACCTCTGCGGAGCTGCTGCAGGTGGGATTCAATCCCCAGGGCCTCGACGCGATGGGGGTGCTGGGGTGGATCGTGCTGTCGGCCGCGCTCTCCTTCCTTGCGACGTGCAGCTTTACTCTTTTTTTGTCGTCGCGTTTTAAAAGTCCACTCGCCGCTCTGGCGCTGTCTGCGGCGGTAGTGCTAATACCAACGGTGATACGCATGTTCATGGCGGGCGGAAGCTTCGGCCGGGGCTTTGCTGCGGCGGAGGGGAATCTGCTTAATTGGCTCCGTATCTGCCTGCCGTCCGGCGGTGTTTCGCTGACGGGGGCGATGATGGACGAGCTTACGGGACTGAGGTTTTTGTGGATCGGGAATTTTGTGACCTGGTCGCCATATGTCCTCCTCATCGCTGCTGCGGTACAGATCCCGGTGTGGTTCGGACTGACCGTGCGCGCATATTGCAGGCACGGCAGCTGAAAGCAAATGCGCCAATTTTTGGGTCGCGCATAGGTAAAACGAAACTGCGGATACTAATTCCTGCAAAAAGAAATAAAGGCAGGAGGAAAAGTAAATGAAAGCGACCGGCATAGTCAGGCGCATAGAC
>X96_European_Hare__coassemble_685_pt1 | contig 26118 bp, 22 predicted proteins | sample X96_European_Hare__metabat2_high_PE_013 | metagenome-assembled genome bin X96_European_Hare
CCCTTGATAGGGTTTCCCCCTCGGACCCCCTTCCTGATCTCAAATAAGCATCAGGAGAGTTCCGCGCTCTGCGGAGCGCGGGCAGGGACGCCGCCCCTGCACCCTGCCACCTTTGAAAAGGTGGACGAAACTTTCAAGCTTGGGGCGGGCTTTCAGACGTGCTAGCGGTTGAGCAGCCAGATGCCCGCGTTGAGGTAGGCGGCGAAGGCCAGCCACACCAGATAGGGCGCCTGGAGCCGGGCGGCGGGGCCGCTGACGCGGTCGAAGGCCATGGTCATCGCCACGACCAGCACGAACAGCAGCACCAGCACCACCAGCGCCGCGAGATAGGCCTCCGCCAGGAAAAACACCAGCGTCCAGGAGAAGTTCACCGCCAATTGCGCCCACCAGAGCCTCTCGGCCCGGCGGCTGCCCGCCCCGCCCCGGGAGCGCACCTCCGCCATGCCCACGCCCATGAGGATGTACAGCGCCGTCCACACTATCGGAAACAAGATGGCGGGCGGGCTGAGCGGCGGCTTCTCCAGCGCCGGGAAAACCTCCTGCACGCTCTGCCGCGTGATGAGCCCCGCAAGCGCGCCGACGGCCACGGCTATGACGGGATAGATGATGTAATCGCGTTTTTTCAACTCAAGTCCTCCCTCCGGACCCGGCGGGCCCTGCTATATGTTATTTCCCGTTTGCCCGCCGAGATTCCTCCCGGGTAAAAAAATGCCGCAGACCGAAGTCTGCGGCATTTCGCTTTGTTTGTCACTCTATGGCGTATTCAACTGTCGCTGCGGCGTACCACTTGCCGCTGGCCTTGATGAAGGCTATCTCACAGCTGCCCGCGAGGACGTCGTCATTGTAGAGCAGCACCGTGCAGGTGTAGAGGTTGTCACCGTAGGGCACGAAGCCGGTGACCTCCACCTTGTCATAGTCCTCGGCCGCCACGCCGCCGGAAGGCAGGCGGGAGCTGTACTCCGAGGCCAGGCGCGTGCCGAGAGGCGTGCCGCCGTACATATAGGGCAGGATGTTGTAGTAGTTGGTGTCTATCTTCTCGTCCTTGTTCGCGGCGAAGGCCGAGTAGAGGTCAAAGAAGGTCTCCGCATACTGCTGCTGCGAGGAGGCGAGCTCCTCGTCCGCCGCCGGCTGGAACACGTAGGCCCCGTCCTGGAGATAGGGCGCGGAGAGTTCCGTGCCGCTCTCGTCAGTCGCGGTGAGCTCCGGCGTACGGTGCAGGCCGCTGACCTCCCAGGCCTCCATTTCCGGCGCGGTGCCGTAGCTCTCGAGGCCCTCAAAGATGCTGAGGGTGACGCTCTCGCCGGTCTTGTAGCTCTCGTCGAGCTCCACGCCGTTCACGCTGACCGTGGCGCCCGCCGGGGCGTATATTGTATAGCTCAGCTCGCCCTCGGGCAGGGAGAATACCGCGCCGTTTTCGTCCATCGTCTGGGCCTCAAGCGTCTCGCCGTTTTCAGCCGTGGCCGCTATCTCGACCGTGCCGTAAATATTGGCGATGTCGTAGCGGCAGAGGAGCTCCGTCGCGTCCTTCTCGAGCTCGGGCAGATAGGAGGTGTCCGGCGCCTCGGCGCTCAGGTAGTTCTCGCTCACGGCTATGCCGTTTACCGTGACGGTGGCGCCCACGGGGGCGGTTATGCTTATGGTCCTGGCCTCGGGCGCTATGAAGCCCGCAAGCAGCTCGACCTTGTTTATCGACATGTATTGCAGCCCGAATCCGGCCTCGCCGCCCGCCTGAGGCGACATGTAGACCCGGCAGAGCTCAACGCCGTTCACGCTCACCAGATACACCGGAGCAGCGTCCGTGTATGCCTCGTCCTTGACGTAGCTCATCTCGCCGTCGCGCAGCAGGCTCAGGCAGAGCTCGTCCACCAGGGCGCTCTGCGTCTCGAACTCGGAGGGCGTCACGGCAAAGGAGCTGGTGACAGCGGTCTCCCAGTACTGCTCGTCCGCCATCTGCTCGAACTGCGCCATGACGTTCTCGGGCCGCGTGAATTCGTAGGCCTCGAGATACTTCCACAGCACTGCCAGGACCGCGACGCAGGCCACGACCAGTACCAGCGCATAGAGGATGAGCGCACGGGCAAAGCCGCTTCTTCTCGGCGGCTCGTCGGGCTCGTAGCGGCGGGAGCGGCGTCCGCCCTGCTCCTCAGGGGGAGGTCCCCACTTTATGTCCGAGGGCGCCGAGCGGCGGGCACTCTTTTGCATCTGCTGCTCGGGCTTGGCGCTGCGCTCCTTCGCGGGGGCCGCTTTGGCGGCGGGACGCGGCTCGGCCTCGCGGCGCTTGGGCGTGCTCCGCTCGCGCGCGGGCTTCGGCTCCGGTTGCTGCATCTCACCCTCGGCCCGGGTACTCCTGGGCCTGCGGACGGGGCGCGGCTCGGCCGCTTCCGGTTCCGGCTCGGGTTCAGCCGCCGGCTCCGGTTCAGGTTCCGCTGCCGGCTCTGCGGGAGCGGCAGTATATGCGCCGGCGCGCGGCGCACGCGGCGACGCGGGCTCGTCCAGGTCGCGGCGGATGGACTCGAGGAAGCTGTCAAAATCATCGTCCGCGGAGAGGGCGGTGAAATCAAAGCCCTTGTTCTCTTCGCTCATGTCTTATTCCCCCTCGCCTGAAGTCTCGCCGGCATCGTCCGACGGCTCTGCGCTCTCCGCCGGGGCTTCGCTCTCGGCCGGCGTCTCGCTCTCTGCCGGAGCCTCGGAGGGCTCGGCGCTCTCGTCCGGGGCCTCGCTCTCCTCGGGAGCGGCGCTTTCTTCCGGTTCGGGCGCGTCGGTCTCGTCCCCGGCCAGGATGGCCTCTATCTCGTCGCCCTGCACGAACAGCTTCGTGACGAACGACAGTCCGCTGTCCGCGGTGCGCTTTACAAATTCGCTCTTTGCCGCGGGCGACGGGCCCTTGGTGATGATGAACACGGCGGCCAGCGCCGCGAGGATGAGCACTACCAGCGTCACGCCTATGAACGCGAACACCTTACCGACTGCGGAGCCGGAACCATCCTCACGCTGTATCTTATCTTCCCTGCTCATATCTTTTCTCCCTTCTGTGAGAGTTTATGCCCTACTTGTTGAAGTACAGCAGCCGCGCCTTGCCGTCTGTCAGCTCCACGCAGCTCCAGCAGCCCTGCTCGAACCACAGGCGGTTCACCGCCGAGTTCGGCATCTCCAGAAGCAGCATCAGTATGGTGGAGAGCGGCCCGTTGTGCGCCACGAGCATGATGTCCATGTCCCGCGCAGCTGCGCGCGCTATGGCGGCCGAGACGCGCTCCCTCAGGCTCTCGAAGCTCTCGCCTCCCGGAGGGACCACGGTGGTCCAGTCGCTGAGCATGGCCCGCACCAGCTCCGGCTCCTCGGCCATCATTTCCTCGAAGGGCTTGTCCTCAAAGTCGCCCATGTACTGCTCCATGAGGTCGTCGTCGAGCTCTATGGGGACGCCGCGGCCCGCGAGGGCGAGGCGCGCCGTCTCCGCCGCGCGGATGAGCGGGCTGGAGATGCAGAGGTCTATATTCACGTCGCGGAGCTTTTCCCCGACCTCCCGGGCCTGGCGGCAGCCGTTTTCCGTCAGCGCGCAGTCCGTGTGTCCGTAGAGGCGGCGCTGGACGTTGCACTCGGATTCGCCATGTCTTACAAGGTACAGCTTCATATGTCGGCCCTCTTCTGTTCCACCGGCAGCCCGGCGAGGTATCTGCGGAGCATGTCGAACACGTTCTGGCAGGCGTAGAGCCTGACCGTCGCGCGGTCGCGGTCGTTTATGTGCTTCTCGCGCACCCAGGTGCGCTTGCCGTCGGAGAGTGAGACGAAAACCGTGCCCACACTGTTTCGCCCGTCGCCGTCCGGCCCGGCAAGGCCCGTGACGCCGACGCCGAGGTCGGCGCCCAGCTTGAGCCTCACGCGTTCGGCCAGCTCCGCGGCGACCTCGCGGCTCACGGCGCCGTATTTGTCCAGCGTATCGGTCGGTATGCCTAGCAGCAGGTGCTTGGCCTCGTTGGTGTATACCACGACGCCGCCCTTGAGCGTTGCCGAAGCGCCGGGGATGCCGGTTATGCGCTCCTGCAGCTCTCCGCCCGTGCAGCTCTCGGCCGCGGCAAGGGTCACGCCCTTCTCGATGAGCAGCTTTACAGTGTGCTCGGCTATGTCAAAGCCGTCCACGGCGTACACGAGCTCGCCGAACATGTCCTTGACCCGCTCTATGACCGGGGCCATCATCGCCTCGGCCTCCTCCGTGGTCTTGGCCTTGGCGGTGACGCGCACGAGGCACTCGCCGCTCTTGGCGTAGGGCGCGAGGGTGGGGTTCGTAAGCTCCTGCATGTAGTCGCGCAGGCGGTACTCCATCTCGCTCTCGCCTATGCCGTAGAAGTGGATGTTGTGCGAGGCGATGACGGCGTCGGAGAGCTCCGCGAGGATGGGCCGCACGCGGTACTCGAGCAGCGGCCTGAGCTCGCGCGGGGGGCCGGGCAGCATGATGACGCGCACGCCCTCGCGCTCAAAGTAGCAGCCGGGGGCGGTGCCCCAGTCGTTGCGCAGCGGCGTGGAGCCCTCGGGCAGCCAGACCTGCTGGAGGTTGTTGGGCGTGAGCTCGGGGTAGCCGCGCTTTTTGAACACGTCCCGCAGCCAGGCCTCCTCCGTCTTGTTGAGCTCCAGCTGCATGTCGAAGGCCTCGGCAAGCGCGGCCTTTGTAAGGTCGTCGCAGGTGGGGCCCAGGCCGCCGGTGGTGATGATGATGTCCGCGCGGCCCCTCGCGCGGCGCACGGCCTCTATGACGCGGCCGGGGTTGTCGCCCACGACCGTCTGCCAGTACACGTCGATGCCGTATTCGGAAAGGAGCACGGCGACGTCCGCCGCGTCCGTATTTATCGTACTGCCGAGCAGCAGCTCGGTGCCTACTGAGATGATTTCAGCCTTCAATGTCTATCCATATCCTTTCGATGCCTTCCAGCGCCTCGTTCACGAGGCCCTCAATGTCCATGACGCTCTCCGCGGCCGCGACGTCCTCCACCTTCGGCTTGGTCTTGGGGTGGCGGGGCGTGAACACGGTGCAGCAGTCCTCATAGGGCAGTATCGAGGTCTCGAAGGTGCCTATCTTCCGCGAGATGCGGATGATGTCCTCCTTGTCCATGCCTATGAGCGGCTGGAGGACGGGCAGGCTGGTAACGGCCTGGGTGCTGGCCATGGCCTCCATGGTCTGGCTTGCGACCTGGCCGAGGTTCTCGCCGGTGACGATGGCCTTGCAGCCGCCGCGCTCGGCTATGCGCTCGGCGATGCGCATCATGAAGCGGCGCATGATGAGCGTGAAGTACTCCTCCGGGCACTTGTCGCGTATCTCCTCCTGAATGTGCGTGAAGGGCACGACCTCAAGGCACATCTGCCCGCACCAGGGCGTGAGCAGCCGCGCCAGCTCGACGACCTTTTCCTTGGCCGCCTCGGAGGTGTAGGGGAAGGAGAAGAAGTGGACGGGTATGCACCTTACGCCGCGCCGGGTTATCATCCAGGTGGAGACGGGGCTGTCGATGCCGCCGGAGAGCAGCGTCACAGCCCGGCCGTTGGAGCCGACGGGCAGTCCGCCCGCGCCGGGCGTGGGCGCGGCGTGGACATAGGCGGCGTAGTCGCGCACCTCGAGGTGTACGGTGAGCTCCGGGTGCCGGACGTCGACACGCGTATCCGGATACGCCTCGGCGAGCAGGCCGCCGACGTACTGGCTAAGCTGTATACTGGTCATGTGGAAGCTCTTGTCGGAGCGCTTGGTCTCGACCTTGAAGCTCTCCGCGGCGAGCATGTCCTCGCGCAGATACTCTATGGCGAGCTTTGCGATGGCGTCCTCGTCCTTCTCGCAGGCGGCGGCACGGGAGAGCGCCACGACGCCGAAGGTCTTGGAGAGCGCGTCAAAGGCCGCGTCCATATCCGCGAAGTCGTCCTCCGGCTCCACGTAGACCGTGGACTGCACGCAGTAGACCTTGAAATTTCCCATGGGCTTGAGCCGCTTGCGTATGTTGGAAACGAGCCTCTGCTCGAAATATCTCCTGTTTAGGCCCTTCAGGACGACCTCGCCCTGCTTGAGCAATATGATGTCCTTCAAAAAAATCACCTTAAAACGAAATTTCGCGTCCCTGCCAGCAGCTTCTCAGCCCGCGCAGGAGGGCCGCGCGTCGCAGGACGACGAACTCCCAGCGTCTGGTCTCGGTCTCCATCCTCACGGCCGGGAAGCCGAGCACGCGTGAGCGGTCTACGCTGCGGATGTCGGCAAAGGGTATGAAAATGCGCCTCTTGTCACGCGGCACCTGTATCTTCTGCGTAGCGAAAAGCAGCCCGCCGGGCTGAATGGACAGGCTTCCACCCGTTATTCCTCCCCAGCAGAGGCTGGCCGCATAGGTACCGCCCATCTTGCACCCCTCCCGAAGCTCTCAGCTGTCGAGCTGTTGCGCCGCATTGCGCACAATTACAGCATATTTTATCACACAGCCCCGTCAAACGCAAGCGCCGCAGGCGCTTACTTGGGCTTTGGAAAAAAGAACTGCCCGGGCCGGACCCGGGCAGTTTTTGGTTATTTTGTTGAATCCCGCTCAGGCCTCGACGTAGCGCATGAGTATCGCCGCGCACTGGGCGCGGGTGGCGCCGTCGGCGGGGCTTATCATGCCGTTCTCGTCGCCCTCGATGATGCCCTCGGCGGCGGCCCAGCGCATGGCCTCATAGGCCCAGCCGCTGACCGCGTCGGCGTCCTTCGCGGTGAACAGGAAGTCCACCGCCGGTTCGCCGGCAAAGCGCCAGAGCATGGTGACGAGCTGCTCGCGGGTCACGGGGGCGGAGGCGTTCTCGCCGTCGGAGACGCCCTCGGCCATGGCCCAGCTGCGGGCGGTCTCGGCCCAGTTGGAGCCGGTGACGCTCACGCCGTCGACGCGGGCGAGTATGGCCCAGACCATCGCGCGGGTCATGCCGCCGCCCGGCTCGAAGGCGGTGTCGGAGACGCCCTCCATGAGGCCGTTTGCGTAGACATAGCTAACCGCGTCAAAATACCACGCGCCCGCGCTCACGTCCGTGAAGGGCAGGCCCTTGAGCACGAACACCGCGGAGACGGTGACGGCGTGGTCAGGCATGGTGAAGCTCGTACCGCTTATGCGCTCGCCGTCGACGGTGATATACGCCAGCTCATAGCCCTCGTCGGGCACGGCGGTGACGGTGATGGCCGCCCCCGCGCTCGCGTTCGGGAGGTTGACGGATACGTCGCCGTTGGCGGGCTGCATGACGGTGATGTCATAGGTGTCGGGGACGTTTATCGGATACAGTACCCTTACCAGGCACTCCGCGCTCGGCCCCTCTGCCGATGTGACGGTGATGACCGCCTCTCCGGGCATGTGCGCCGTGACGAGGCCGTCAGCGTTGACCGAGGCCACATCCGGGGCGCTGCTCGACCAAGTGAGGCTCTTATCCGTGGCGCTCTCCGGCGAGACCGTTGCCGTGAGCTGTTCCGTGCCGCCGACCGCGAGCTTGAGCGTGTCCCTGTCCAGCTCCACTCCCGTGACGGGGATGCGCACGCTGACCGTGCAGCTCGCCGTGAAATTTCCGTCGCCGGTCGTCACGGTGATCACCGCCGTACCCGGCTTGTGCGCCGTGACAAGGCCGTCAGCGTCGACCGAGGCCACATCCGGGGCGCTGCTCGACCACTCGACGCCCTTTTCCGAGGCGCTCTCCGGCGAGACCGTTGCCGTTAGCTGTTCCGTGCCGCCGACCGTGAGCCTGAGCGTATCCCTGTCCAGCTCCACGCCCGTGGCGGAGGTGCGCACGCTGATGGAGCACACCTTCACCCCTCCGACGGATATCTCCGTCTTGCCGTTGGCGAGAGCCGTGACGCGGCCGTTCTCATCGACCGTCGCGACGGCGGGGGCGCTGCTCAACCACACGGGACGGGTGAACGTCACGCCGTCCTCCGGGTCGTTGCCTTCAAACACACCGGAGTTCAGGCAAGCGCTGAGGTCAAGGGTCCCGCCCGGCTCTAGCGTCTGCGCAGCCGCCATGGGATCCGTATTGTACCTGACCTGCAGCTCTCCGCTGCCGCCTATTGTGCCGGCGTTATTCAGGCTGCCGCCTATTTCTATGCTCAGGACTGCGTCCGCGCCGATGCTCAGGCTCTTGTCCGCGCCGACCGTGAGTCCATGCTCCGCGGGTATACTCAGGCCGCCGGTGAGCGTGAACGTCGCGCCGTAAACCTCGCCCGACGCGCTCAGCTCGTCCGCCCAGCCGTCAGCTCCGTAGCTTTCAACCACGCCCTGGAATATGAGGCCGCTCCAGCCGCTCGTATCGCCGGCACTGAAAGCCTCGCCGGCGCCATCCTTTCCTCTCCCGCCGTAGGCGAATATTATCGCGCTGCCGGATTCTCCGGTGCTGAACGTGCCGGGTTTTGGCTTTTCCGTATTATAAGTCTCATCATCTTCGGTATCTACATAAAAGCCTCCGCTGCCTATGCCCGAAGGCCCATAATACTCTTCGCTTTCATAGTTTCCGGTATACTCCCCGCCGCAGGCTATGACCGTGCCGCCGCTTATCGTTATATCGCCGCCGTTGCCAGACCTGCCGCCGCCGATGCCCGCGCCGCCCCAGGCGCCGTAGGCCGTCACCGCGCCGCCAGTTATCGTTATATCGCCACCGTATCCGTATATACTGCCACTGCCGCTGCCGATGCCCGCGCCGCCAGCGCCGTAGGCCATGACCGTGCCGCCCGATATACTTATCTTGCTGACAGCGTTGAAGCAGCCGCCGCCAATGCCCGCGCCACCGTCAGTGCCATAGGCGGTGACTGTACCACCCGTTATCGTTATCTCGCCGCTGGGATCATGGGTGCCCTCGCCTGCGCCGATGCCCGCGCCGCCAACGGAGCTGACTAGGACAAAGCTGCGGGCCGTGACAGTGCCGCCGTTTATCGTTATATTGCCGCTGGAGGCCGCGCTGCCGCCAATGCCCGCGCTTTCAAGACCACCTTGGGCCTCGACGATACCTCCGTTGATTACGATCGTACCGCCGGTACACGGCCAATCCATGCCTCCGCCGCCGATACCTGCTCCGCGACCGCCCGTGGCCTCGATGTTCCCGCCGTTTATCGTGATCGTGCCTCCGGCGGCTTGTTTACCGCCTATTCCGGCCGCACAGCCATTAGCCACACCCCAGGCGGCTCCGCTGGCGTTCAGGCTGCCGCAGCTGTCGTCGCAGACGTGGCCGTCCTCCCCGCTGCGGGCGCAGCTTATGGTGAGAGTCGCTCCCGCCGGCGCCTCTATTCCGGCTCCGGAGCTGTAACTACCATCCTTTCCATCCGTATCTCCGACGACCGTGTTCACGCTGCCGTCCGCCAGAGTGAGGTGCAGCGTCGCGCCCGACGGCACGGTGACTGCGCTGACGCCGTTTGTGTTCTCATTCACGCCGAGCGATATGTTCACGCCCGCGAACGTGAGGTTAGCCGTCACGCCGCTGCCTATGACTATGCGGTCTTTGGTCTCTGCCGAGCTGTCCGTGTTTTTGATAGTGAGAGGCGTGCCTGTTTTTATCGTCAGCACGCCGCCTGCATAGCTGTAATCCTTGCCTTCGGTGCCGCCGGTGACGGTGAAGGCCCCGGTGTCCGCCATCGCGCCGGTGCAGAGCAGCACGGCGCAGAGGGCCGTGACGAGCGCCAGACCGAGCAGTTTTTTCATTCTCATCGCCTCCAGTTTTCATTGTGCTCCCACAGGGAGCGCAAAAGCGGGCACCCGCTTTTTACCATTTACACAAGTATATCGTCCGCTGCGGGGCATTGTCAAGCTCTCACTCGCCGTCGCGGAAGTCCCAGGTGCGGTACTGGATGGCCTCGGCGAGGTGGGCGGGCTGGATATCGTCCGAAGCGGCGAGGTCGGCGATGGTGCGGGCGACGCGGAGGATGCGGTCGTAGCTGCGCGCGGTGAGGCCCATGGCGTTGTAGGCGTTTTCCATTAGGCGGGAGCACTCGGCGCTGAGGGCGCAGCCGGCTTCGAGCTCGCGCGGGCCCATGTGGGCGTTGCAGTCGGCTCCCGTGCCTGCGAGGCGGGAGCGCTGGCGGGCGCGGGCGGCGTCCACGCGCTTTTTTATCTCGCTCGAGGGCTCGCCCTCCGCCTTGCCGGAGAGCTCAGCGTAGTCGAGCGCCGGGACCTCGACCATGATGTCTATCCTGTCGAGCAGCGGCCCCGACACGCGCGCGTGATAGCGCCGTATCTCCGTCTCCGAGCAGGTACAGCGCCGCGTGGGATGGCCGTACCAGCCGCATTTGCAGGGGTTCATGGCGCATACGAGCATGAAGCGGCTCGGATACGTCACGGTGCCCGCCGCGCGCGAGACGGTGACGACGCCGTCCTCTATGGGCTGGCGCAAAGCCTCGCGGACGTCGCGGTGGAACTCCGAGAGCTCGTCCAGGAACAGCACGCCGTTGTGCGCGAGGCTCATCTCCCCGGGCTGCAGCAGCGCCCCGCCCGAGAGCGCGGCCGCCGAGGTGGTGTGGTGCGGCGCGCGGAAGGGCCGGGTGTCCACGATGGGCTCGTTCCGGCTCGTGAGGCCGCAGACGGAGTGTATCTCCGTCGTCTCTATCATCTCCTCGCGGCTCATGTCCGGGAGGATGGAGACCATGCGCTTTGCGAGCATGCTCTTGCCCGCGCCGGGAGGGCCCACCATGAGGATGTTGTGCCCGCCCGCGGCGGCGACCTCGAGCGCGCGCTTGACGTTCGCCTGGCCCTTGACCTCGGAGAAGTCCGGCAGACGGCGCTCCGCGCGCTTCACACGCGGCGGCGGGGCGGGCTCCAGCTCCCGCGTACCGCGGAAGTACTCGAGGAGCTCCGTCACGCTGCCCACGCCGTAGACCTCGAGCTCGGAAGCGAAGGCCGCCTCCGGCGCGTTGTCCGCCGGGACAAAGAGGCGCTTTATCCCCGCGCGCTGGGCCGCAAAGGCCATGGGCAGAGCGCCGCGCACGGGCCGCAGCTCCCCGGCCAGCGAGAGCTCGCCGAAGAAGGCGCAGTCGTCCGGCGGCTCCTTTATCTCGCCCGTCGCGGCGAGGATGCCGAGCAGCACGGGCAGGTCGTACACCGTGCCGTTTTTCCGCGTGTCTGCGGGGGCGAGGTTCACGGTAAGGCGCGAGACGGGGAACTTGAGCCCCGAATTCTTTATGGCGGCCCGCACGCGGTCCCGGGCCTCCCGGACGGCGGTGTCCGGCAGGCCGACTATCTGGAACTCGGGCAGGCCCTGGGCGGGCGAGCACTCGACGGATACCTCGTAGCCGCCTATACCCTTTATGCCGAGCGAGCGTATGCGCGATACCATTCCACTCTCCCCTTTCTGCTGCAAAAAGCCCCGCCGTGGCGCGGCGGGGCCGTATGGTTTTTATTCAAAGGAGCGCTTCACGGCGTCCTTCATCGCATCGGCGAGCAGCGCGATGTCGAGAGACATGGTCACAGAGTCGAAGCCCTGCCTGAAATAGCCGTTCGCGGCCTCGGGAGTGCCGCAGAACATGACGGCGAGCTTGCCGTATCTGTGGCACACGTCGAGGACGTGCGCGACGGCGTTTATGTGGCGCTCGTTGGCAAAGTCGCCGGGTATGCCCAGCGCTATGGAGAGGTCGAAGGGGCCGATGAAAATGCCGTCGACGCCGTCCATGCCGAGTATCTCGTCTATATTCTCGAGGCAGCCCATGGTCTCGCACTGCGGCAGCAGCAGCGTCTCGCGGTTGGCGCGCTGCATATAAGCGCCCATGCCGTCTGCATAGCACTCGGCCATGCCCCAGCCTCCGTCACGGCTCGGGCAGTAGCCGCGGTTGCCGAGCGGGGCGAACTTGGCGAACTCGACGAGCTTTTTGACCTCGCCGACGGTCTCCACGCCGGGCACGATGAGCCCCGCCGCGCCCACGTCGAGCATCTTGAGCACGGGGCTGCGCTCTATGGCGTCGACGCGCACGAAGGGCGCTATCCCGGCGCCGTCAGCGACGCCGACCAGCTCCGCGGCGTGCTCTGCGGCGATGGGGCTATGCTCCATGTCGATTATGACGTAGTCCAGTCCGGTATAGGCCATCGCCTCTATCGCCGGCGCGCTGAGCAGATGCGTGAACGTGCCCAGGCTCTTCTCCCCGGCACGGAACTTTTCAAGTACGCGGTTTGCCATATTCCGTTCCTCCTGTCACTGAGATCTCTTTCTCTCAGTGAAATATTAACACAGCCCGCCTGCTCCGTCAAATATATCTCCCCCGGCTCAGCCGAGCCGGGGGAGATTTTAAGCGCCGTCAGCATTCGTGCACATTATACCTTTTGACGGCGTAGGCATAGTGCTTATACTCCAGGGAATCCTCGTCGGCGTCATCGTCCACGCCGCGCTCTATCACCATCTCAATAGCGAGCCTGAAGGAGCTGGACTCGAAGTATCCGGTCTTCATCTCAAAGTAGACGTAGGTGTATGCCATATGCGTGTAAACAAGGTCCTTGTTATATCCCATGTTCCTCTCAGTGTCCAGGAGCTTGAAGGCCCGGTATTCATATTCCTCCGGCGGTATATTGAGGCGCATATTTTCAATCGAATTTTTGACGTTCATCGGCGCAAGGCACCGCCTAAAGAACGCGGAACGCAAGGTTTCAAAGTCTATTTCCTCCACGTCTACCTTGTCCTTCAGCCAGTCGATCATATGGTAAACGTCTTTTTTCATTTTCTCACCGCCGTCTTAATTGACACGAATCAAATGGCCGGGATATGCGGAATCGTCTGCGGAAGCCCGTTGAGCTGATGACATGACATGCAGTTGAAAAGCAATATGAGCATTTGATCAGGCTTATCTGGGTCGTGTCCTGCTCACGCGGTTTTCATAAAGAAACGCAAGAAAGCTCGCCGAAGAAGGGCGGACTTTCTTGCGTAATGAGCGTGGCTTATTCGCCCTTTTCGTCCCTGACGATGGCGATGTGCAGCTCGTCGAGCTGTTTCTGGGTGACTTCGCCGGGGGCGCCCATCATGAGGTCCTGGGCGCTCTTGTTCATCGGGAAGGGGATTATCTCGCGGATGGAGTCCTCTCCCGCGAGGAGCATGACCATGCGGTCCACGCCCGGGGCTATGCCCGCGTGCGGGGGTGCGCCGTAGCAGAAGGCGTTGTACATCGCGGGGAACTTGGCCTTCACGTCCTCCTCGCCGAGATTGACCATCTCGAAGGCCTTTATCATGATGTCCGGCTCGTGGTTACGCACAGCGCCGGAGGAGAGCTCCACGCCGTTGCACACGAGGTCGTACTGGTCGGCGGTGATGGTGAGCGGGTCTATCTCCCCGCGCTCGGCGGCGAGCAGCGTGGCGAGGCCGCCCTTCGGCATCGAGAAGGGGTTGTGGCAGAACTCGAGCTCGCCACTCTCCTCGCCTATCTCGTACATCGGGAAATCGACTATCCAGCAGAACTCGTACTTCTCGGCGTCCATGTGGCCCGGGCACTCGGCACCCGCGAGCTTTATGAGCACGCCCGCGCTCTTCTGAGCCGCGCCCTTATTGCCGGCGGCGAGCAGCACCAGCGTCCCCGGCTCGAGGCCGAGGCCGGACTTCACCGCGTCGGCGATGGGCTGCACGAACTTGGCTATGCCGCCGACGATCTCGCCCTTCTCGTCCACGCGGAACCAGTAGGCCTTGCTGCCGGACTGGACCTCGGCGTCGGCGCAGAGCTTGTCTATCTGCTTGCGGCTGCCGGTATAGCCGGAGACGGCGACGGACTTGACGACCTGGCCCTCAAAGGGGCCGAAGCCGCAGCCGCCGAGCAGTTCCGTGGCGTCCTGCGCGGTGAGGTCGATGCGCAGGTCCGGCTTGTCGGTGCCGTATTTCTCAAGCGCCTCGGCGTAGGGGATGCGCTTGAAGGGCGCCGCGCTGGCGCGGGAATACTTGCCGTACTCCGCGAAGATGGGGGGCAATACGGCCTCAAGCACCTCGAAAACGTCCTCCTGGCTGGCGAAGGCCATCTCCATGTCGAGCTGATAGAACTCGCCGGGGGAGCGGTCCGCCCTCGCGTCCTCGTCGCGGAAGCAGGGGGCTATCTGGAAATAGCGGTCAAAGCCCGAGGCCATGAGCAGCTGCTTGAACTGCTGCGGCGCCTGGGGCAGGGCGTAGAACTTGCCGGGGTGGTTCCTCGCCGGTACAAGGTAGTCGCGCGCGCCCTCGGGGCTCGACACGGTGAGGATGGGCGTGGTTATCTCCATGAAGCCCTGCGCCTCCATGGCGCGGCGGAGCGCGGAGATGACCTTGGAGCGGAGGATTATGTTCGCCTTGACCTCGGGGTTGCGCAAATCGAGGTAGCGGTAGCGGAGCCTCGTGGCCTCGTCAGCCTCGCGGGAGCGGTTTATCTGGAAGGGCAGCTCGTTATACCGGCAGCGGCCGAGCACCTCCATCTTCTCCGGGACGACCTCGATGTCGCCGGTCGGGAGCTTCGGGTTCTTGCTCGCGCGCTCGCGCACCGTGCCCTCGACGCTTATCGTGCTCTCGCGCGTCACGGCCTTGAAGGCTTTCACCATGTCCTCCGTCTCCGCAACGACCTGGGTCGTGCCGTAGAAGTCGCGCACGACGATGAAGGCCAGCGCCGAGGAGACCTCACGGATGTTCTCCATCCAGCCGACGATCTTTACGCTTTTGCCCGCGTCTGCAATGCGGAGCTCGCCGCAGTTGTGTGTTCTTGACTGCATCATTTCTGCTTACCCCTTACTTTTCCTTTATAAGCCGTATCCCGGCGCTCTCGCCGAGACCGGAGAGTATCCGCTCCGCCGCCTCGTCCGGCGTGCAGCTGACCTGCTCGCCGCGGCGCATGTCCTTGAGCGCCACGAGGCCGTTTTTGACTTCGTCCTCGCCTATGATGACGGCATAGGGTATGCCGAGCTTGGAGGCGTAGGAGAGCTTCTGCTTGAACTTCTTGTCCTCGGTGTAGAGCTGGGTGCGTATGCCCGCCTCGCGCAGCTTTGTGGCCGCGGCGGCGGCGAAGCCGAGCTCCTCCGTCATGGGCAGGACGATGGCGTCCGCCGGGGCCGCCGTGAGCTCCGGATTGAGGAGCCCCTGCTCCGAAAGGACGTAGAAGAGGCGCGTCACGCCGATGGAGATGCCGACGCCGGGGAGGGCGCGGTCCGTATAGTACTCGGCGAGGTTATCGTACCTGCCGCCGGAGCAGACGGAGCCTATCTCCGGGTGGGAGTTTATCATCGTCTCGTAAACCGTGCCGGTGTAGTAGTCGAGCCCGCGCGCGATGGTGAGGTCGATGGCAAAGCGCTCGGCCGGCACGCCGAGGCCGGGCAGGGCCTCCGCTACGGTGCGCAGCTCGTCAACGCCGGTGTCGAAGAGCTCGTTTTTGCCGCACATGCCCTCGAGGAAGGCGAGCTTTTCCGCCGTCGTGCCGGCAAAGCCGGTGAAAGAGAGCACCGCGGCGGCCTGGTCCTCGTCGAGGCCGCAGTCCGACATGAGTATCTCGCGGACCTTCTCGGGGCCTATCTTCTCGAGCTTGTCTATGGTGCGGAGTATCTCGGCCGGGGCGCTCATGCCGTGCATGGCGAAGAAGCCGCCGAGGACCTTGCGGTTGTTTATGCGGATGGTGAAGTCCTCGAGTCCGAGCTCCGTGAAGGCGCGGCAGATGATGGAGGGGATCTCGGCCTCGTTCATGATGTCGAGCTTGCCGTCGCCGATGACGTCTATGTCGGCCTGGTAGAACTCGCGGAAGCGGCCGCGCTGCGCCCTCTCGCCGCGCCAGACCTTGCCTATCTGGAAGCGCCGGAAGGGGAAGGACAGCTTGGCGTAGTTCGCCGCGACGTATTTGGCGAGCGGGACCGTGAGGTCAAAGCGCAAAGCGAGGTCGCTGTCGCCCTTCATGAAGCGGTAGATCTGCTTTTCCGTCTCGCCGCCGCCCTTGGCGAGCAGCACCTCGGCGGACTCTATGGCCGGGGTGTCCAGCGGCGTGAAGCCGTAGAGGGAGTAGACCTCCCTGAGCGTGCCGAGCAGGCGCTCCATCTTCAGCTGGTCGGCGGGGAGCAGCTCCATAAAGCCCGAGAGCGTCCTCGGCGTCACCTTTTCCATTTCTAAAACCTCCAGAACACACAGCGCAAGGGCGACGGGCCGATACCCGCCGCCCTTCGGCGCGTAGTTTATTTTTTCTTCGGATTGACGATATCTCGCCAGTCGAGATCACCGCGGCGCAGGCCCTGGATGAGCACCTCGGCCGTGGCGGCATTGGTCGCCATGGGTATAAGATGCTGGTCGCAGAGCCGGGAGAGCTTGTTGACGCTGTCAAAGCCCTCCGGGTTCGCCGGGTCGCAGAAGCAGAGCACGAGGTCTATCTCGTTATAAGCTATCCTCGCGCCTATCTGCTGGGCGCCCTGCTTGTCGTGCAGGTACAAGGTTATGGGCAGACCGGTGGCCTCGCTGACGAGTTTGCCGGTCGTGGTTGTGGCGCAGATGTTGTGCTCCGCGAGAATGCCGCAGTAGGCGATGCAGAACTGGACCATCAGTTCCTTCTTTCCGTCGTCGGCCAGCAGCGCAATATTCATGTTCTTTCTCCCTCCAGGTCCTCCGGCGTCCTGCCGGAGGCGGTCCGTTCGCTTAAATGCCTTAGATGTTAATTATATGCCACATCTCTGAAAACTTCAACTTATTTCTTCGTATTTCCTCGATTTTCCGCACGAAAGCGTTCACTTGAGCAGGCTGTACTCGCGCTCGGCCGTGGTATTGATGGTGCCGAGGCTGAAGTAGGCGTCGAGCACGTTGCGGGCCATCTTTGAAAGGTTCGCGCCGGACTGACCGCGCTCGACCACGATGGAGATGGCTATCTCGGGGTCGTCGAAGGGCGCATAGCACATGAAGATGGCGTTGTTGGTCTTGTCCTCGCCGAGCTGGGAGGTACCGGTCTTGGCCGCAACGGGCAGGCTCACGCCGTTGTAGGAGTAGTTGCCCAGCGCGTAGTAGACGGTGCTGCTCGAGCTGGAGATGTCGTTGGCCATGAGGTACATGCCGCGCTGCACGGCGGCCCAGTTGTAGTCGGCGCTGTCGACCGTGGAGAGCACCTCGGTCTCCTTCTGGTAGAGCTGGCGCGAGTAGTCGTAGCTGCGGACGCTCTTGAGAAGGGCAGCAGAGTGGCGCGTGCCGCCGTTGGCTATGGCGGCGCAGTATTCGGCGAGCTGCAGTGGGGTGAAGAGGCTGTCGGACTGGCCTATACCGGTCTGGACCGTGTCGCCGTCCACCCACTCGTCCACGTCGTAGTTGAGGTGGTTGTCGGGGTTTGCCATATTGCCTGTGCTCTCGGTGAGCTCTATGCCCGTGCTCTCGCCGAGGCCGAAGTCGGCGGCGTATTCCATCAGCTTGCGTATGCCGAGGCTGTCGGCCACGGAGTAGAAGAAGATGTTGCAGGAATCCTTCAGGGCCTCGGTGACATTATCAAAGCCGTGGGTTATCATGCCGTCAGTCTGGGTGTAGACCCAGCAGGCGGGGGCGTAGCCCTGGTCGGCGTACTTGTTGTAGATGCCAGTACACTCTATCTGGGTCTCGGTGTTGATGATGTTCTCGGTGAGACCCGCGATGGCGGTGCAGGGCTTGAAGGTGGAGCCGGGGGCGTAGGCGCCCATCAGTGCGCGGTTGAAGAGCGGGTCGTAATCGGCCTCCAGCAGGTCGCTGTAATCCTCAAGGATGGTGGAGAGGTCGAAGGTCGGGTAGCTCGCTATGGCGAGCGGCTCGCCCGTCTTGACGTCCACGACGACTATGGCGCCGCCCTGTATGTCCTCCTTGACATCCTCCGGCTTGCCCTCGGCAACGGCCTTGGCGTTGTCCTCGTTGCGGGCAAGCTGCAGCTCATAGATGCCGGTCTCGAGTATCCTCTCGACGGCCTCCTGCAGCTGTATGTCGATTGTGAGGTAGACGTGGTTGCCGGGGACGGGGTCTTCGGTGTACACGGTGCTGGTTATCGTGCCGCTGGATGTACGCGTCACGCGGGCCTCGCCGTTTGTGCCGTGGAGCCAGTTCTCAAAGGTGTACTCCACGCCGTCGCGGCCGACCTTTGTGTCATAGTCGTAGCCGCTGTTCTCGTCCTGGGGACGATACTTCTCCATGTCCTCCTCGCTCATCGCCTGGACGTAGCCGAGGATATGGGCCGCGTACTGGGTGTTGTATTCGCGGACGTAGGAGGTCTCGACCTCGACGACGTTGCCGACGACGCCCATGAGGTCGGAGATGAGGTCTATCGAGGCATCCTCGACAAAGACGTAGGGGTTGGTGTTGATGGAGTAGCGCACGTTGAGCGCGTAGCGGACACTGGCTATCTTGCGCATCTCCTCGGCATTGTAGCTGTTGGCTATCTCGTAGCGGCTGCGGAAGTAGCTCATGAGCTCCACGGCGCTGGTGTCCTCGTCGAGGCCCTTGCTCTCGAGGTAGGCCGTGAGCAGCGTGCGCTGCAGGGCCGTCATCTCCGTGTACTCGAAGGGCGGCTCCTTGGTGATGGGCAGGTCGTCGATATAGGTCTCGCCCGCGGCCTCGACCATGTTTATCATCTCGAGGATGATGGCGTTGGGGTCCTCCACCTCGTCGGAGAAGAGGCGCGTGTCGCTTATCTTGAGGTTGTAGCACTCACGGTTCGAGACGAGCACGCGGCCGTAGCGGTCGAGTATGTTGCCTCTCGCGGCGGTTACGGTCTGATTCGAGGCCTGGTTGTTCTGGCTCTCCTCATAATAGGCCGCGCCCTCTATTATCTGTAATTTGTAGAGCGTCGCCACGCACAGCGCTATGAGCGCGACGACCAGGACGCCGAAGGCGAAGAGCCTGCCTGTGCTTACTAGTTTTTTCATGGCTTATCCTTTCGCTGGAACGGCGGCGAAGCTAGATTTTCTTTCTCGCTATCGCCTTGCATGGGAAGTACAGCGCCGCGGTCATCGGCAGGGACCACAGCACCTGAACAATGGCGGTCCAGAGCATGGAGCCGAACTCGTGCCCCTTGAGCAGCAGACCGAACATCTGACAAAACGCGGTGAAAGCACAGCCCGCGGTGCTGACGAGCATGTAGGCGAACAGCCTCTTGTTCACCAGCCAGCGTGAGAGTATCCCCGCGAAGAATCCCAGTATGGGGAACACGGCGACGAAAAGAGCCGTATTGTTGTAGCTGATATCCGTGAGAAAGCCGAGGACGAGGCCGAAGGCCGCGCCCCATACGCCGTCCTCAAACATGCCTATCGCCATGACCGCGGCGGGCAGGAAGAACATGTTCACTCCGAAGAGCGGCAGGCTCGCGAATATGGAGTCCTGCGCCAGCAGGCACAGGAGTATATAAAGCAGGTAGAGCAGCGCGCGGCGCAGCTTTTCCCGGTTTATCAGGTCCCAGAGCATGGCAAGGCCTCCGCGTGACGGGTCACTCGACCACGTCGAATTCTTTGATGATGAACACCTGCACGAGGGTGTCGAGGTCCACGGCGGGCTCGATTATGCCGTATTCGGTCTGGCCGCCGGCCTCGCTCTGAATGGAGGCGACGCTGCCTATGACTATGCCCTGCGGTATGAGTCCGCCGGAGCCGGAGGTCAGCACGTCGTCCTCGAGGAAGAGCTGCGCGCCCTCGGTCAGCCAGGTGACCTTGACCTGGCCCTGGCGCATGAGCGTATAGTCGCCCATGAGCATCGCCGCAGAGCCGTCCGCGCCGACCAGGGCGCCGATACTGGTGTCCACGTCGATGAGCGTGCGCACCGTGGCCGAGCTCTCGCCCAGCTCGGATATCTGTCCGACCAGCGCGCCGTATTCGTTGACCACGCAGTCGCCCACCTCAAGGCCGTTCTTCTCGCCCTTGTTTATCGTGAAGCTGGAGCCCCAGTTCGAGGCGCTCCAGGAGACGATGCGCGCCGACTCGAACACAAAGTCCGAGTGCTTCTCGGCAAAGCCCAGCAGGTTCCGGAAGCGCTCGTTCTCGTCCAGGGCGTCACGCCCGGAACGGGCCTCCTCCTGCGCCTCGGCCAGCTGTATCTTGAGCGACTCGTTCTCGGCCTTGAGCTGCTCGTACTCGAACAGATAGCCGTAGAGGTTGTCCAGCCAGTCCGCGACCGAGCTCGCCGCCTGACGTATGGGCTCGCGCACCGTGACGATGGCGTTCGTCAAAAAGTCCGCGCGGCCGCCCATGACCCGCCCCGCCAGCAGCGCGACGAGCACGACGGCGAGGATGACGACGCCGAGCCTTATGCCGTTTTTCTTCAGATATTCTTTCAAAGCAGCTTCACACCCAATTTACCGAGCATTTTGCCCAACCTGCACAGCGGCAGGCCCATGACGTTGAAGAAATCTCCCCTTATGCCCTCCACAAAGAGCGAGGCATAGCCCTGCGCACCGTAGGCCCCGGCCTTGTCCATGGGCTCCCCGGTGGCTATGTAGTCGGCTATCTCCGCGTCCGAGAGCTCCCGGAACTTCACGAAGGTCTGCTCCGCGCCGCTGACGCGCTCGGCGCCCCTTATGAGCGCCACGCCGGTCCACACCTCGTGCTCCCGGCCGGAGAGCGCGCGGAGCATCCGCGCCGCGTCCGCTTCGTCGTGCGGCTTGCCGAGGAGCGTCCCGTCCAGCCAGACTATGGTATCCGCAGCTATTATGACGTCGTTTTCCGCCGAGTGTTCCGCTATCTCCTCAGCCTTCGCCGAGGCGAGAGCGAGGACGGTCTCCTCGGGCCCCGCGCCCTCGGGCGGGTGCTCCCCGCCGCGCGCGGGACGTATCTCGAACTTCAGGCCCAGCATCTCCAGCAGCTCACGCCGCCGGGGCGAGCCCGAGGCCAGTATTATGCCCATTTATTCAACACCTCTGTAATAAAGTCCGCGCGTGAGGCCGTTGGGCCTGTACTCGCTCTTGCCGAGGAAGCTCTTGGCCACCTCGACGCACTCGCGCGCGCCCTCGTTGGTGAACATCAGCCGCATCCCGCGCACTCCGGCGCGCAGCACCTCGTCGAGCCTGTCGGCCAGGAACACCTTCATCGGGCCGTAGACCGCGTTGCGGCACACGGCCTCGCGCAGCACGGGGTACACGCCGCCGAAGTCGTCGCTCATGCGCGAGGGCGTGGAGCAGGCGCAGCGGCCCGCGCTGGTCTTGATGAGGCAGCGCTCCGTCAGCATGACGGGCAGGCGGCCGTATACTATTATCTCCGTATCGAGCGGCTTGGATAACTGCTTTATCTGCTCCATCGTCAGCTCAAAGGACGCCGTGACGGAGAGCAGGCCCGCGCTCGCGGCTATGTCCATCGAGTATGAGTTGAAGATGTTGAGCGAGAAGTCCCCGCGCGCGTCCATACCGGCCATGCGCGTGAGCGCCACATGGCCCAGATTTCCGACCAGCGCCTGGGTGACCCCCGCGGAGCGCACCCGGCCCAGCAGCTGCGCCGTCTCGCGCAGCTCGGAGTCCCGGATGATGCGGGGCAGGACCGCCACAGGCGTCGCGCCCGCGGCCATGAAGGGTTCCAGCCGTTCCGGGTCCTCGGCGAGGACGGAGAGCGGCGCATATACGTAGCCGGGACCGAGCTCAGCGAGCTCGCTCGTGAGCTGCTCGGCGTGCATGACCTCAAATATGGGGGTGAGCCTGTCGGCGGGGGGCTTGCCGCCCATGGGGATGGGCAGGCGTCCCGTACGCAGCTCCGGCGGCTCCGCGCGCTTGGCGGTGAGGCTGTGGATGAGCTCCCGCCTCGCCTGCTGCAAAAATCCCTCCGGCAGCATCAGCCCGGGCCCGAGCATGACGTTCACCCGCTCGCAGGCGTAGGGCGTGCCCGAGGTGCGCCGGAACTCAGCCTCGACGGACCTCTGACTCAGCGGCTGGCCCACGGCCTGCATCGGCTCCGGACCGTTCCAGACGGCGCGGTTGCCGTCCTCATCCTGTATGCCGCTGCGGAAGGGCCTCCCCTGCTGGATGAGCGCGAAAAACTCCACCTTCACGCGCCTGAGCTCCGTATCGGCGTAGCCCTTTCGAACGGCGTTCATCGCGCGCGTCGCGTCGCGGTCAGGCTGTCCCGGCAGCGAGAGCATGTCCTCTTCCAGCGCACCGCGCAGATAGGCGTCGGTACTCTCTCGCCCGGTGAAGATGAGCTCCAGCTCGTCGGCTTCCGCGGCCAGGGGCTTTCTCCCGTCGCGTACGCACTTGACGCAGATCTCCGTGAGCTTCGCAAGCTGTTCCGGGCGCTGGATGCCCCTGCCCACAAAGGCGCAGGCTATGCCGAGGCCCTCAAACTCCGGGATATAGTCGAGCCCGCTCATGTCCTTGAGGCTGAGCGGATAGTCGTCCATCCGCCCGCCGAGGGAATAGCGCTCCCGGCAGAGCCCCGGGCAGTCTCCCCGGTTGGCGCTGCCCCGGCCGTTCACGGCTGCGAGGTAGCACTGGCCCTCCCAGGACGAGCACAGCGCGCCCTGCACCGTAACGCCCAGCTCCACGCTGCTGCGCCGCACCAGGGCCGCGATGTCCTCCATCGGCAGCTCTGCCGGCAGCATGACCCGGGCCACGCCCAGCTGCGCCGCGGCCTCCAGTCCCGCCGCGTTGTGTATGCCCAGCCTCGGCCCCGCGAAAACCCGCATCAGCGGCGCCACGGCCCTGGCCGCGGCTATGAAGCCCCAGTCCTCGGCTATCACGGCGTCCACTCCGGCCTCGCAGGCGCTGCGGACGAAGTCCGCCGCCGCGCCCATCTCGGAGTCCGCGACCAGCGTGTCCAGCTCCGCGTATACCCGGCAGCCGCGTATGCGGCAATAGCGCACGGACCTCGCGAATTCACTCTGCGTGAATCCGCGCGCCCCTGCGCCGCCAAAGCGTATGCAAACTGCGTCCGCCCCGCTCTGCACGGCGGCGATGAGTGCCTCCGCGCCCGGTGCGGGAGTCAATACCTCGAGCATGGCTTATCTCCCGTGAGAAGAAGAATTACAATTTGATTACATACGGAACCTATTATAGCACAAGCATGCCCCTTGCTACAAGTCAAAAAAAATGATAGAATGTATGTCCAAACTTGGATAAGGATATGTTTGCACATGGGAGAGAAGAGCTACCGGCTGAGTGCCAATGTCTGCGCGCTGCCGGCTGCGGACGCGGACAAGCTTATATCGGCGGGCGACGGCGACAGCGCCCTGCTGTACATATACCTCCTGCGCCGGGGCGAGGCGCCCGATGCGGAGCTCTCCGCCGCGCTCGGCATGGACGGCAAGCGCCTCGCCGCGGCCGCCTCTCGGCTGCGCGGCATGGGCCTGCTCTCCGCCGGGGAGGGACGCGTCCCCCCCGCCCAGGAGCTGCCCGAATACACCTCCGAGGAGGTCGTGCGCCGCTCGGGCGAGGACCCTGCCTTCCGCGGCGTGCTCGCGGAGGCGGAGCGCCTGCTGGGCCACACGCTCTCCGGCGCGGACACGCGCACGCTCTTCGGGATATACGACTACCTCGGTCTGCCCGTGGACGTCATCATGGAGCTCATGCACCACTGTGCCGACGAGGCGCGGCTCAAATACGGCCCCGGCCGCGTGCCGCGGATGCGGGACATAGAAAAAGAGGCCTACATCTGGGCCAACCGCGAGATAATGACCTTTGAACAGGCGGAGGAATACATCCGCTCCCGCGCCCGGCTGCGCGACGAGATGGAGGGCGTGAAGCGCGCCCTGGGCATCTCGGGCCGCCCCCTCGCGCCCTCGGAGCGCAAATATGTGGAGAGCTGGCTGGAGCTGGGCTTCGGCGCCGAGGCTCTGGCCCTCGCCTATGACCGCACGGTCACGAACACGGGCCAGCTCAAATGGAGCTACATGAACAAGATAGTCCTCAGCTGGCACGACAAGGGCCTGCACAGCCGGGAGGAGATCGAGCGGGGCGACGCGCCCCGGCGCTCGGCGGCCAAGCCCCGGACCGAGCGTCCGGCCAGCTCCGGCGCGGGCGATCTGGAGCGCATGAAGAAGATATACGACAAGGTCCGCGGAGGCTGAATGAAGGGAGGCGGCAGGCATGGAATATAACGGAAAGCTTCTGGCCCGGGCGCGGGAGCGTCTGGCGCGCCAGCGCGAGGAAAACGCCGCCGAGCAGCGGCGGCGCACTCAGGAGGCCTACGCCCGCCTGCCCCGGCTGAGCGAGCTGGACCGCCGGCTGCGCATGCAGATGATAGAGCTCGCGCGCCTTGCGATGGACCGCTCGAGCGCGGCGAAGGAGCGGCTCGGCGCGCTCCGCGACGAGAATCTGGCCCTCCAGGCCGAGCGCGCGGAGCTCCTCGTCTCCGCCGGCTTCCCCGCCGACTACACGGACGAGATCTACTCCTGCCCCGACTGCCACGACACCGGCATAAAGGACACGAGCATATGCAGCTGCCTGAAAAAGCTCTACAAGCGCGAGCTCACAGATGAGCTGAGCACCCTCCTCCACGGCGGGCAGGAGAGCTTTGAGCGCTTCGACCTCGGCTGGTACGACCCGGCGCCCGACCCCGTCACGGGGGAATCGCCGCGCGAGTGCATGTCGCTCATCTGCGACACCTGCCGGGAGTACGCCAAAAACTTCGGCAAGGGCTCGGCCAACCTCATCTTCATGGGCGGCCCCGGCCTCGGCAAGACCTATCTCTCGGCCTGCATAGCGCGGGTGGTGGCGGAGCGCGGCTGCTCCGTGGCCTATGAATCCGCGGCGGCGGCCCTCTCGGCCTTTGAGACGCAGCGCTTCTCGCGCGACGGCGAGGAGAGCGCCGCTGCGGCCTCCCGCGTGCGGGAGTACCTTGGCTGCGACCTCATGATACTCGACGACCTCGGCACGGAGATGGTGACTTCCTTCTCTGTCTCCGCGCTGTATCAGCTCATAAACACACGTTTGAACAGCGCCAAGCCCACCATAATCAGCACAAACTGCACGATGGACGAGCTCGAGCGCAAATACGGCCCGCAGATAATGTCCAGGCTGGAGGGCGAATACCTCCTCCTGACCTTCCACGGGCGCGACATCCGGCTGCAGCGAAAGGAGCGCGGTATATGAGACAGCATGAAATAACCCGGCCCCGGCCTCTGCTCGACAGCAAGGGCAACATTGCCGAGCCCGGCTTTGCAAAGAGGCTGCTTCCCATCTACCGCCGCGCGGACGTAAAGGCCCCTGCCTACCGCATCAAGGAGTGGGACTACTACCTCATCAACAACGGCCGCTGCGCGGTCGCGCTCACCGTGGCCGACAACGGCTACATGGGCATGGACTCCATCTCCTTCCTCGACTTCGAGAACCACTGGCAGCAGACGCTCTCGCCCATGTGCGCCTTCCCGATGGGCCGCCGGAAAATGCCTGAGAGCTCGGGCACGGGCGACGTTGCGGTCTCGGGCAAGGGCTACGAGCTGGCTTTCCGCCACACGGCGGAGGGCAGGCTGCTCATCTTCAAGATGGAGAACTTCGCAGGCGGCCGCCCCATCGAGGGGCGCATCCTCCTGACGGACGAGCCGCCCGAGAGCATGGTCATCTGCACGCCCTTCCGCAAGCGGGGCCACTTCTACTTCAACCAGAAGATAAACTGCATGCGCGCTTCCGGCTGGGTCAGCGTGCGTGGACGGCGCTTTGAGTTCGAGCCGGAGACAGCCTTTGCCGTGCTCGACTGGGGCCGCGGCGTGTGGACCTATCACAACACCTGGTACTGGGGCAGCGCCTCAGGCGCGGTGGACGGCGTGCCCTTCGGCTGGAACATAGGCTACGGCTTCGGCGACAACTCGGTCGCGACGGAGAACATGCTCTTTTACGAGGGGAAGGCGCACAAGCTCAGCCGCGTGACCTTCAACATCCCCCGCCGCGGCGGAGAGTTCGACTACATGTCGCCCTGGACCTTCTCGAGCGACGACAGCCGCTTTGAGATGGACTTCCGTCCCGTGCTCGACCGCGCTGCCTGCACGGACTTCAAGCTGCTCAAGAGCGACCAGCACCAGGTCTTCGGTCGCTTCACCGGCACCGCCGTCCTCGACGACGGCCGCAAGATCCGCGTCCGCGATTTCCCCGGCTTCGCCGAGCGCGTGGAAAACAAGTGGTAAAAAAGACGCCCCGAGGGGCGTCTTTTTTTGCGCGCAGCGCGAATGAAAGTTTCGTCCACCTTTTCAAAGGTGGCAGGGTCCAGGGACAGCGTCCCTGGCCGCGCTCCGCAGAGCGCGGAACCTCCTGATGCTCAAATGAGATCAGGAAGGGGGTCCGAGGGGGAAACCCTATCAAGGGGTTTC
>X96_European_Hare__coassemble_689_pt1 | contig 25567 bp, 28 predicted proteins | sample X96_European_Hare__metabat2_high_PE_013 | metagenome-assembled genome bin X96_European_Hare
TCATCGGAGCGGACGGTACGGCGCTCATCCACGGCATAGAGGCCGATGCCTGGTACGTATACACCAACTTCGCCGCGAAGTGCCTAATCAACTACAAGGACGAGCTCTACTTCGGCACCGCCGACGGCCAGCTGCGCCACTTCTCGGACGAGTATTGCTCCGATGAGGGCGAGCCCATCGACGCCTATTGGGAGTCCGGCTCCATGGCCTTCGACCGGGACTTCAAGCGGAAATACTCCGCCATGCTCTGGGTCGGCATAAAGCCCGAGGACAACGGTTACCTCGCCGTCACAGCCGAGACGGACCGCAAGTCGGATTTCGCCGAGTACAGCTTTACCACCGGCGACGCCGCGGGCGTGCCGGAGATGAACCGCATCAGGCTCAAGGCGAAGAAATTCACCTACTACAAGCTCAAACTCTCAAACAACAGCGCCGACACGACGGCCACGGTGGTCTCCGTGGACATACGCGTGCGCGGCACGGGATATGTGAGGTGACACATGGCAACCAAGATAAAACAGGGCGACGCCTACTCCGTGCCCATCCAGATACGGCTCAACGGCGAGCTCATAAACGCCGACGACGTGGAGGCCGTGGAGTTCTGCATCGGCGACGCGCTGCGTAAGCTTTACCCCGGGGATGTGAGCTACGAGCCGGGGAACAACTCCTTCTATCTGCCGCTTTCGCAGACGGATACCTTCGCCTTCCCGGCGAACGGCTCCGTGACGCTGGACGTGCGCGTGAAGTTCACGAGCGGCGACGTGATCGGCGTGCTCCGCCCGGACGCCTTCGCCGTGTATGACGCGACATCGGAGGTGGTGTTGTGAGCATAACGCTGGACATCCTCTCTCCGGGCTCCGTATCGCTGGACGCGGGCGAGGCAAAGCTCGTACAGGGCCCGCCCGGCGAGGCGGCCACCGTCGCCATAGGCAGCGTCGCAAAGGGGGACGAGGCTTCCGTCATTAACAGCGGCAGCGAGACCCATGCAGTGCTGGACTTCGTGCTTCCAAAGGGCGACGCCGGTGAGCAGGGGCCAAAGGGCGAGACAGGCGACATCGGCCCGCGCGGCGCGACCTTCACGCCAGCTCTGGATGCGGAGGGCGTGCTCTCCTGGACCAACGACGCCGGTTTTGAGAATCCCGCGCCCGTGAGCGTACGAGGCCCGCAGGGGACGCAGGGCGAGACCGGCGCAGAGGGCCCGCAGGGCCCCAAAGGCGAGACAGGCGAGCGCGGAGCGCAGGGCTGGACCTTCACGCCTAGCGTTGATACGGCGGGCAATCTCTCCTGGACGAACGACGGCTCGCTTGCAAACCCCGAGACCGTGAACATCATGGGACCTCAGGGCCCGCAGGGCCCCCAGGGTACAAAGGGCGACACCGGAGTTCAGGGTCCGAAGGGCGAAAAGGGCGACCAAGGTGAGGCCGGCCCGCAGGGGCCGAAAGGCGAGACCGGCAACGGCTTCAAGATCATGGGCTACTATGTCTCCATCTCTGAGCTTCAGAGCGCAGTACCTGCTCCGGCTGTGGGCGACGCCTACGGCGTGGGCGCATCTGAGCCCTACGACATCTACATATGGGGCGGGAGCTCGTGGGTGAACAACGGACCCATCCAGGGCCCGGCCGGGCCCCAGGGTGAGCCCGGCGAGAAGGGCGAGAAAGGAGACAAAGGCGATACCGGTCCCGCGGGCGCCGCGGGCAGCAGCGGCGTGACCTTCACGCCGAGTGTAGACGCCTCCGGAAACCTGAGCTGGAGCAATGACGGCGGTCTGGAGAATCCGGCCTCCGTCAACATCCGTGGTCCCCAGGGCGCAAAAGGTGAAACGGGGGCCCAGGGCGAGGCTGGGCCTGCGGGCGAAACCGGTCCGCAGGGACCCACAGGCGCCGAGGGGCCTCAGGGACCCGCCGGTGCTGACGGCGCTCCCGGAGCGGATGGAAAAAGCGCCTATCAGTACGCGCTTGAGGCAGGATACACCGGAACCGAGTCGAACCTCAGTGCGGCTCTCGCGGGGCTCGGTGACCTGAACAGCTTGCTCGACGCCATAAACGGGGAGGTGGTCTGATGGGAACCACCGCGGACAAATTGGCATATCTTGAAGATACGAAAGCCGCGATACGCGACGCCATCGCTGCTCGGGGCGTGGACGTGCCGACCGGCACGACGTTCCGGGACTATGCCGCCAAGATAGGCGAAATAAGCGGAGGCGGAACGGAGGACCCATTCGACCCCGAGTCTTACTACCGAAACTTGCGTCCGACGGAATGGCTGCCCCTTCCGGAGCCGGGAGAGGACGAGATGTATTTTCTGATGCACGTGCCGAGGGACGGCAAGGGCCTTATTGCCTTCAACGTGGAGTTCCCGGGCAGCTGCACCGTGGAATACGGCTCGACGGAGAGCGGAACTTTTGTACCCGATGCATCCGTGCCGCTGAGCTCGGGCGTGAGCTACGAGGCCGAAATAGATGCGGCCTCCTGCCACAGCCCCACGGCGGAGGGCGTGGGACAGCTGGTGTTCCGTATCAGCGGACAGGGCATCAGCTCCTGGAGCAGTGCGACCCACAGCCGGGCGGCGGATCACGCCAACTGGAACGTCGTGGACCTGGCCTGCCGCCTGCCATCGTGCTCGATGGTCAAGGTCGGCAACTTTGACATGAAGCTTGCCATGTCCTCGCTGCGCTATTTTGCGTGGTTCGGGGAAAACCGCCTTGAGGACATGACCGATATGTTTTGCTGCTGTTACAGCCTCCAGGCCATACGGGCGCTGGATACCACGTACGTCACAGATATGGCCGGCGCTTTTTATGAATGCCATTCGCTCGCGGCACTTCCTGCGCTGAACACCAGCAAGGTCACTAATTTTATGGACACCTTCGGAAACTGCGGCGCGCTTTCGCGTATCCCTGAGATGGATACTAGCTCCGTCGAGTCCTTCAAATTCACGTTTTACAACTGCTATTCTCTCGGAAGCCTTTCCTGGATGGACACGAGCTCCGGCACGGATTTTGAAAGCTGCTTTTATGGCTGCACCTCTCTGTGCGAGCTGCCGCCAATCAGTCTGGCTGCGCCGCCGGTGGAGGACGGATTTGTCGGTGCGTTTGAGAGCTGCATCGCTCTCCAGAAGCTGATCTTCAAGGACAGCTCGTTCGGATGGGTGGGCAGCAGCATCAACCTTACGGACGCCATGCTTGATCACGACGCGTTGATAGAGCTCTTTGACAGCCTGCCGAGCATAAGCCGCAACAAGAATGTGCTGCTCTACAACGTGCCGGGTGCGCTCGACCTGACAGAGGCGGAGAAGCAGGTGCTCACAGCCAAGGGCTGGACTGTAGTGTGTTGACCGCGGGCCTGGCCGGCCCGCGCTTTAAGAGGAGGAATAAATTGAGCGTATACAAAACCGGAGTGGACGTTTCACAGTGGCAGGGGACGATAAACTGGGAAAAGGCCAAGACCGCCGGAGTGCAGTTTGCGATGATCCGCGCCGGCTTCGGCCAGAACAATCCTGACCCCCAGTTTGAGCGCAATATCACCGAGTGCAACCGCCTGGGCATCCCCTGCGGCATATACTGGTTTTCCTACGCCTATACAGAGGCCATGGCCGCAAAGGAGGCGGAATACGCCCTCGCCGCGGTGGCGAAGCACACGCTGGAATATCCGATAGCCTTCGACTTCGAGGGAGACAGTGCGGATTACGCGCTCAAGAAGGGAGTCACCGTCACCAAGACAATGATAAGCGCCTTTGCCCGCGCCTTTTGCGGCAAGGTGTCTGCGGCGAAGTATAGTCCCATGATCTACACCAATCCGGACTATCTGAGCCGCTACTACGACGCAGCGATACCGAAGGATTACGACATCTGGCTGGCCCAGTGGCCGTCAAAGCCGGACCTGAATTCCAAACCCGCGCTGGCGGGAGGCCTCTGGCAGTTCACAAACTCCGGCAGTATAGACGGGATCACCGGGCGCACGGACAGGAACGCGGCCTATATCGACTATCCCGTGGTACTGCGTGAGAAGGGACTGAATGGTTTGAATGTTACGCCCACGCCCACGCCGACGCCGGAGCCGTCCAATGAGGCGGAGCTGGCGCGCAAGTGGGTCATCCAAAAGGGAATATCGGACGGGGAAAACCCGGATTCACCCGCGACAAGGCAGCAGATCTGGACCATGCTGTACAGAATGAATGGAGGAAAATAACGAATGATAAACTGGAAAGTAAGGCTTAAAAATAAGACCTTCTGGCTGGCGCTGATACCGGCTGTGCTGCTGCTCATACAGGCTGTGGCCGCGGTATTCGGCTTCACGCTGGAGCTTTCCGAGACGGGAGACAGGCTGCTCACGGTGGTGAACACGCTCTTTGCCGTGCTCTCCACGCTCGGCGTTGTGACTGACCCGACCGCCGAGGGCATAGGCGACAGCGCCCTGGCGCTGACCTACGACGAGCCCAAAAAGACCAACTGACGACAAGAGCCGCCCTCCCGGAAGAGGGAGGGCGGCGTGAAAGGGAGGGAATACCGTGATAACGGCAAGAGACATCTTCACCGCGGCCATGGGCATCATGGACGAGCTCTCGCCCACTGGCGAGGCTGCGAACAGCGATACCAGGGAGTACGAGCAGCGCACGCCGGCGATACTCAACGTCCTGCTGACGGAGCTGAAGGTGCTGCGCGGGGACAGCGGAGACTGGCTGCCCGTCACCGGCCTGGACGAGCCCGTGCCGGCGGAGACCAACTATGCCCTGGGCGCCATGCCCTACGGTCTTGCGGCTAATCTGCTGGTGGACGAAAACCCCAGCGCGGCGAGCTTTTACCAGCAGCGCTATGAGGAGCTGCGCGCGATGTTCATGTCCCGCCTGAGCGCGAGCGTGGAGGACATAGAGCTCCTCTACGGCGGCGTGGGCGAGGGCAGGTTCGCGAGGTGGTGACGACGTGACCGACTGGGCTGCGCTCAGCGTTATAGCGGCGCTGGTGGGCGCGGCGATAAGCCTTGTGACGCCCATACTGAGGCTCAACACCGTGATAACCAAGCTGAGTGCGACGGTGGATAGCCTCGCCAAAAACCTTGAGACCCTGACCGGGGACAACAGCCGCAGCCATGCCCGGCTCCACGGCCGCATAGACGAGATAGAGGATACCGTGGGAAAGCACGAGGTGCGTTTGACTGTGCTGGAGCGCTCGAAAAAGGACTCAAAAGTCGATAACGCTTGAATTTTTTTGAAAACACAGCTATAATCGGGGAGACGGGGAGGTCCGCTCCCCGATTTTTGCGCCTTGGAAAGGATGAGCGTGGCATGGACAAACCGACAGTGCAGCAAAAGCTGGAGCAGCGCAAGCTGAAACCGGTGAACCCGGCGGCGTTTCGCTTTATGGTGGGTCTGGCTACGGTGCTGTTTAAAAAGAAATATAACGTAAACTTCACCTATGTGGACGATATCAAACCCTATCACGGCAAACCCTACATAGTGGTCTCGAACCACGCCTCACGCATAGACTATGTGTTCACGGCTCCCGCCTTCTGGCCAGACACCTTCAACTTCGTCGTGGGCTACAACGAGTTCTTCCGCAGCCACCTGGCGGGCGTGCTGCGCGCGATGCAGACGGTGCCGAAGAAGAACTTTGTTCAGCAGCCGTATTCGATACGTCAGATGATACGCATCATCCGCGGCGGCGGACGCATCATCATCCTGCCTGAGGGCATGAGCTCCATCTCCGGCGCCAACCAGCCCTGCGCCCTGGGCGGCGGCCACCTGCTCAAGAGCCTGAAGGTGCCGGTGCTCTACACCAAGATAGCCGGCGGCTATCTCACGGCACCGAAGTTCGACCTCGAGGACCGTCCCGGACGCGTGGACGTGCAGGTCGGCGTCCTCTTCACTCCGGAGCAGCTCGCGGAGATGAGCGCTGACGAGATACAAAAGGCTATGGATGAGCGGCTCTACCACGACGATTACGAGTGGAACAAGACCGCCCGCGTGAAGTTCGCAGGCAGCGGCCACATGGCCAAAAATATGCACCAGCTGCTGTTCTGGTGTCCGAAGTGCGGCGGCGAGCTCTGCATGGCCAGCGAGGGCGACCGCATCTACTGCAAGCACTGCGGCAACGGCGCGAGCCTGAACGAATACTACGACCTCCTGCCCGAAGAGGGCAGCGTCATCCCCGAGACGCCGCGCGTGTGGTTCGACATGCAGCGCGAGCACATCAAGAAGCGCGTGGCCGAGGAGGGCTTTGAGCTGCGCGAGCATGTCAAGCTCGGCACCCTGCCAACGGACGGTTACCTGAAGGACCAGGCCACTTCCATCATCACCGGCGAGGGTGAGCTCGTGCTCGACCGTGAGGGCCTGCACTACGAGGGTACTAATAAGGGCGAGCCCTTCACCTTCACCATCCCGAGCCGCCAGCTGCCGACCTACGGCATGTGCACGGACGTCTCGCGCTTTTACACCTTCGTGGACGGCGAGTTCTGCGAGTTCTACCCGGAGCGGGAATCTGCCGAGCTCTGGATGCTCGCTACCGAGGAGATGCACCGCCTCAACGGCGGCCTCTGGCAGGACTTCCCCTGGAAGAGGGAACAGTGAGATATGCAAAGCGCCCCGCCTTAAGAAAGGCGGGGCGCTCTTTTATGGTTTATCGTTTTCAGTTGGTGGCAGTGGCCTCGAGCCAGAGCTTATCCATGAGCTGCTGGGCCTCGACGGAGAGCATACCGAAGGCCTCGCCGCGCTTGAGAGTCTCGGCGTCGGGATAGGCAACGGGGTCATTGGCCATCTCGGGGTCCATGTAGTCCTTGGCGGCGGACACCGGGGTGCCGTAGCCGATGTAGTCCATGTTGCCGCCGCTTATCTCGGGCTCGCAGAGGAAGTTGATGAAGATCTCGGCCTCCTCCTTGTGCTCGGCGCAGGTGGGGATGCACATGGCGTCGATGAAGGTGTTGAAGCTCTCCTCCTCGGGCAGATAGAAGGCGAGGTCCTCATTCTCCTGCATCATGAGCATGCAGTCGCCGGCGTAGTAGGTGGCTATCCAGGCCTCCTCGTTGTCCATGGCGTCGTACACCTGGTCCATGACGTACTGCTGCACCAGCGGCTTCTGCTCCTTGAGCAGATCGGCCGCGGCCTGGAGCTCGTCGGGATCCTCGGTGTTGAAGCTGTAGCCAAGCCTGGCCTCGGCCACGGCGAAAGCGTCGCGCGGGTTGCCGAACATCAGGATCTTGCCGGCGTACTTCTCGTTCCAGAGCAGGTCCCAGCTGCCGACGTCGGCCTCGTCAACGTACTTGGTGTTGTAGATGATGCCCACGGTGCCCCAGGTGTAGGGGACGGAGTACTTGTTCTCCGGGTCGTAGGACTGGTTCTTGAAGGTGTCGTCCACGAGCTCATAGTTCGGGATGTTGTCGAAGTTGAGCTCCTGAAGATAGCCCTCGTCAATGAGGCGGGCGATCATGTAGTCGCTCGGGATGATGACGTCGTAGCTGACGCCGCCGGTCACGAGCTTGTTGTAGAGGTCCTCGTTGGACTCATAGGTCGTGTAGTTGACCTTGATGTTCGGGTAGGCCTCCTCAAACTTCGCGATGACGTCGATGTAGCCGTCGGAGCCGTCGGCAATGTTCAGACCCCAGTTGTAGACGTTGATGGTGACGGTGTCGCTGCTGCCGCAGCCGCTGAGTGCGAGAATGCCGGCAGCGAGCGCCAGCACAAGTACGATGGATACAATCCTTTTCATCTTTTCATTTCCCCTTTCAATGACTGAAAACGCGGTTTTGCTTTTTCCGCTCGTCCCTCGCCTGAAGGACGTTCATGATTATCATTACTATGAGTATTACGAAGAACAGCAGCGTGAAGAGGGCGTATATCCTCGGCGGCAGCTGTTTTTTCGTCAGGTTGTAGATCTCGACGGGCAGCGTCACAAAGTCCGGGCCGTAGACGAAGTAGCTGATGACGAAGTCGTCAAGGCTCATGGTGAAGCTCATGATGGCGCCCGAGATCATGCCGGGCATTATCTCGTGGATGATGACCTTGAAAAAGGCCTGCACGGGCGTGCAGCCCAGATCCTGCGCCGCGTCGCTGAGCGAGGGGTCCATCTGCCCGAGCTTGGGCATGACGGAGAGTATGACGTAGGGCAGGTTGAAGGTGATGTGCGCTATGAGCAGCGTGGTGAAGCCCAGCACCTTCTGCTGGCCGAAGATGGTCGAACCGACGAAGACAAAGAGCAGGGAGAGGCTGACGCCGGTGACTATCTCCGGGTTCACGAGCGGGATGTTCGTGAGGTCCATGACCAGGCGGCGCACACGTCCCCGCATGGCGTGGATGCCGAGCGCAGCCAGCGTGCCGAGCGCGGTGGCCAGCAGGCTGGAGAGCAGCGCGATGATGATGGAGTTGAGCAGCAGCTTCAGCATGCTCGTGTCGCGGAAAAGCTCCGCGTAGCGCGCGAAGGTGAAGCCCTCGAACTCCGAGATGTCCTTGCCCGTGTTGAACGAGGCCACAAACAGGACTATCATCGGCATGTAGAGGAAGACGAAGATTATGAAGGTATAGACGCGTCCCAGCTTCTTCATACCGTGATCACCCCCTCGTCATCGCCGGCAAGGCGGTTCATGACCCCGATGGAGATGAACACGAGCACCATGAGTATGAAGCTCATGGCGGCGCCGAGGTAGGGGTTGCTGGCGGACTTGAACTGGCGCTCTATGATGTCGCCTATCATTATGGTCTCGGTCGAGCCCATCTTCTGAGATATGTAGAAGGTGGAGACGGCAGGCACGAAGACCATGGTGACGCCGGAGATCATTCCGGGCACGGAGAGCGGGAAAATGACGCGGCGGAACACGGCCGCGCTGCTGCATCCCAGGTCCTGGGCCGCCTCGATGAGACGGTTGTCTATCTTCATGATGACGGTGTAGAGCGGCATTATCATGTAGGGCAAGTAGTTATACACCATGCCCAGTATGACCGCGCCGGAGTTTCGGATGAGTGAGAGCGGCCCGATGCCGAGCCCGGCGAGCAGGGTGTTGATTATGCCGGTGTCGCGCAGCAGGGCGACCCAGGCCAGCGTCCTGAGCAGGAAGCTCATGCACATGGGCAGCATGACGAGCATGTAGAGCACCCGCTGCATGGAGGCGCCGCTCTGGGCGATGACGTAGGCCACGGGGTAGCCTATGACGAGGCAGATGGCCGCCGCCGCCAGCGCGTACCAGACCGAGCGCAGAAACACCGGCAGGTACTCGGCCGCGGTGACGAAGTTCGAGAAGGTGAACTCGCCGTTCACGTTGGTCACGGAGTAGTAGGCCACGACCGCAAGGGGCACGACCGTGAAGATGATCATCCACACGATGTAAGGCGCAGCAAGAGCTTTAGTTCTCATTGAGCGCCTCCTCGGGAGGAACATCCTCCCCTCCGATGACCGCGTCCGGGTCGTTTATCTCGTCGTACTCGGCGGAGTAGGAGCTGTAATCTCCGAACATGCCCGAATACTCGCTCTTCTTCATGACATGTATGTCGTTGGGCGTGAGCTTTATGCCTATGTAGGAGCCGACGGGCTGATAATCGGTGGTCTGTATGAGCCACTTGAAGCCCTTGAAGTCGACTATCGTGTCGTAGTGCACGCCCTTGAAGGTGACGCTGGTGACCGTGCCGCAGAGGTGGCCGCTGTCGGGCGGGACGATGTCCACGTCCTCGGGCCTGATGACGACGTCGACGGGCTCGTCCTTGGCGAAGCCCTTGTCGAGGCAGCGGAACTTGCGGCCGAAGAACTCGACCACGTAGTCGGCGCGCATGATGCCGTCGAGGATGTTGCTCTCGCCGATGAAGTCCGCAACGAAGGCGTTCTTCGGCTCGTTGTAGATGTCCTCGGGCGTGCCTATCTGCTGGATGCGGCCCTTGTCCATTACGACCACGGTGTCGCTCATGGCGAGGGCTTCCTCCTGGTCGTGCGTTACATATATAAATGTGATGCCCAGCTGCTGCTGTATGCGCTTGAGCTCGTTCTGCATGTCCTTGCGCAGCCGAAGGTCGAGGGCGCCCAGCGGCTCGTCGAGCAGCAGGACCTCCGGCCGGTTCACAAGCGCGCGGGCTATGGCCACACGTTGCTGCTGGCCGCCTGAGAGCTGGCTTGGCTTGCGCTTTTCAAAGCCGCGCAGAGAGACGATCTCCAGCATCTCCGTCACCCTCTGCTCTATCTCCTTCTGGGGGACCTTGGCGATGCGCAGGCCGAAGGCGACGTTTTCAAAGACGTTCAGGTGCGGGAACAGCGCGTACTTCTGGAAGACCGTGTTGACGCGCCGTTTGTGGGGCGGGACATCATTAATCCTCACACCTTCAAACAGCACGTCGCCGCTCGTCGGCTGAAGAAATCCGCCGATGATACGGAGAGTTGTTGTTTTGCCGCAGCCCGAGGGGCCGAGAAGTGTGAGGAATTCACTGTTGTTGAAGTAGATGTTGATAGAATCGAGGACGGTCTCGCCGTCAAAATCCATCCGGCAATTTACCAGCCGAATAAGCTCTTTGGACATTATCCTCCCCCTCTTTGTTTGGGTGCTCCCCGTCAGGACAGGGCGCGGTGCCCGGACGGCATATTTTCCGCCAGGGCTCATGAGGCCGCCTTGGAATACACAAAGTATTCCTGCGGCGTCCGCATTTCGCCTGACAAAAAATCTGCTCGCCCGTGCACTCGCTACTGACCTGACGGGGAACACCTGAAGTACGTCTCATGTACCACGAAAGCCCACTCTCAGATGGCACGGATGATTACGGCTCCTAACACATAATAACCCTGCCGCCTGAGAGTGGGCTCTCTGACAGTTACATGAGCATAATACATATAAACGCGATGCTTGTCAATCAAAATCGAATGCTGGGGAAATATTTTTCTGCAAAGTCCACTTTTGACACGGAAAAGCTCCTGCCGTTTAGGTAATTCAGCGCTCCCGCGTCGGTTTTGAAGGCGAACTCCAGTCGGTAGGAGTAGAGCAGCAGCCCGTCCTCGCCGAGCTTTTTGTTTTCTCGGTCGGAGCCGTACTTGCCGTCGCCCAGGAGCGGCCAGCCCGCGGCGGACATCTGCGCGCGTATCTGGTGCGTGCGGCCCGTGCCGAGACGGCACTCGACGAGGGAGAGCCCCCGTTCCGAGGCGAGGGTGCGGTAATACGTCACGGCCTCCTTCGCGCCCGGCTCGGGCCTCTGGCGCACATAGACCCGGTTTTTTGCCGCGTCCTTGAAGATATAGCCGCGCAGCTCACCCTCCGCAGGCTTCGGGCGGCCGCGGACGACGCAGAGATAGTATTTTTCTATCTCGCGCTCCTTTATCTTGTCGTTCATGATGCGCAGGGCCTCGGCGTTCTTCGCGGCGATGACTATGCCGCCGGTGTTGCGGTCTATGCGGTTGCAGAGCGCCGGGGCAAAGGCGTTCTCCTCGCGCGGGCGCCACTCGCCCTTCTGATAGGCATAGGCCTGGATATTGGCTATGAGGGTGTTGTAATCCCACTCTCCCGCGCTGTGGCACAGGACGCCGGGCTTCTTGTCGGCAAGCAGGATGTTCTCATCCTCGTAGACGATGTCAAGCCTCGGCGTGCCGACCTTGAGGTAGCTGTTGCGCTCCGTGGGCTTTTCGAAGAATTCGTCGTTTATATAGAGGCTCAACACGTCGCCCTCTGCGACGCGAACGTCCCGCTTTGAGCCCTTGCCGTTGAGCTTTATGCGCTTCAATCTTATGTATTTTTGCAGCAGCGATTCAGGCAGGAGAGGCACCGCCTTGCCTACAAAACGGTCCAATCTCTGCCCTGCGTCATTTTTACCAACAGTCAACTCTTTCATAAGTGATATTATTGCCCTGAAAGCCCCTTTTGTCAACGATATTTGTGTTGACAAGGCGGCGCGTTTCGCTTATAATACCAAAGCGGCTATGAAATAGCTGTTAGTGGAGGTGCGCCTGTGAAGCTCGATCTTCGGGAGATAATAGACGTCCCCGGGGGCCGGGTGAGCTTTTCTCAGGAGCTTTCCACGGAGCGCCTGGGCAGTCCCTCGATAGTCCGGTACGACGCCGGGCCGAGTGCCGAGGGCCTTGTGGAAAACACCGCCGGCGTGCTCACCGCGCGCGGGAGCATCGACGCCGGGATGACCTGCCTCTGCGACCGCTGCGGACGCGAGTTCGCCCGGGACAAGCACCTCGACTTTGCCGTGCCGATAGTCCCGATGGGCGAGAGCGAGGACCCCGAGGCCTTTGAGCTCGAGGGCGACTGGCTGGACCTTGACGACCTGCTGGAGACGGTGTACATCCTCGATATGGACACCAAGTGTCTCTGCCGGGACGACTGCAAGGGCGTCTGCCCCGAGTGCGGGAAGGACCTCAACGAGGGCCCCTGCAATTGCCGCAAAAAAGCAGATCCAAGATTAGCTGTTTTAGAGCAGCTTTTGGATAAATAAATTTTTTAAATAACAGAGCTGCTCGCAAACAGCCGACTGTGGGAGGTGTAATTCATGGCAGTCCCGAAGAGTAAAGTATCCCGCCAGCGCCGCGATAAGAGGCGTTCTTCCGTGTGGAAGCTGGAGGCGCCCGCAATAGTGAAGTGCCCGAACTGCGGCGCTTACCATCTGCCGCACCGCGCCTGCAAGGCCTGTGGCCAGTATAACGGCCGCGTGGTCTTCGCGGTTGAGGAAAGCAAGTAACATCAAGCTGAGAAGGGAAGGCGCAAACCGCCTCCCCTTCTTTTGCTATATGCGTCAAAAAGAGTGGACGGGGGTTTGAGTGGCATTATGCTGAACACCATTACAAATATAGACAGCAACAGCCCCGCGCGCGGTAAGGTGCACGTCGGGGACGAGCTGCTCTCGATAAACGGCCACGAGGTCGAGGACGTGCTCGACTACCGCTACTGGTCCTATGAGCCGCAGCTCACTCTCGTGCTGCGCTCCGGCGAGACGGGGCGCGAGTACAGCGTCAAGGTCAGAAAGGACGAGGGCGGCGACCTGGGCCTTGATTTCGAGGAATACCTCATGGACAAGCCCTGGGGCTGCTCCAACCACTGTCTCTTCTGCTTCATAGATCAGCTCCCGAAGGGCCTGCGCCGCACGCTATACTTCAAGGACGACGACGCGAGGCTGAGCTTTCTCACGGGCAGCTACATCACGCTCACCAACCTCTCCGAGCGAGAGATGGAGCGCATCTGCGCGCTGAAGATAAGCCCCATCAACGTCTCCGTCCACGCCACCGACCCCGAGATGCGCGTAAAGCTCATGGGCAACCCCAAGGCCGCCGACATCATGGGCCCCCTGCGCCGCCTCACCGCCGCGGGCATTACCGTGGACTGCCAGATAGTCTGCTGCCCCGGCTACAATGACCGCGAACAGCTCTCGCGCTCCATGCGCGAGCTTGCGGAGCTCTATCCCGGCGTGAACAGCGTCTCCATCGTCCCCGTCGGCCTCACCATGCACCGCGAAAAGCTCGCGAAGCTCACGCCCTTTGATAAGGAGAGCGCCTCGGAGACGATAGACCGTGTAGAGGCCTTTGCCGAAAAGTGCCTCGCAGAGCACGGCAGCCGCATCTTCTGGTGCTCCGACGAGCTCTACCTCAAGGCCGGCCGCGAGGTGCCCTCGGACGAGTACTACGAGGAGTACAGCCAGCTTGAAAACGGCGTCGGTCTCATGCGCCTGCTTGAGACCGAGTTCATGGCCGCCCTGGAGTTTACAGAGCCCGACGAGGGCACGGGCTCCGAGTTTGCCATCGCGACCGGCGTCGCCGCCGCGCCGCTGCTTGATAAACTTTTACAGACTGGACACAAAAAATGTGCTAAGATAAAAGGACGGGTCTATCCCATAGTAAACGACTTTTTCGGGCACACGATAGACGTCGCGGGCCTCATCACGGGCGGCGACCTCATAAGGCAGCTCAAGGGCCGAGAGCTGGGAGAGCGGGTGCTCATCCCGCACACCATGCTCCGCCACGGCGAGGGCGTGTTCCTCGACGACGTGACGCTCGAGGAGGCCTCGGCCGAGCTCGGCGTCCCCGTGACGCCCATAGGCGGCTCCGGCGACGAGCTCCTTGCCGCCATGCTGGGAACAGAGATATAGGAAAGGGGCGCTTGCAAAATGGCAAGACCGCTTGTTGCGATAGTGGGCAGGCCGAATGTCGGCAAGTCCATGCTCTTCAACCGCCTCGCTGGGCGGAGGCTCTCCATAGTGGAGGACACTCCCGGCGTCACGCGCGACCGGCTCTACGCTGAGTGCGAGTGGAACGGCCGGAAATTCGACATCGTGGATACCGGCGGCATAGAGCCCTCCACGGACAACGAGATACTTCTCTTCATGCGCGAGCAGGCGCAGATAGCCATAGACGCGGCGGACGTCATCGTGTTCGTCACGGAGATAGGCACGGGCGTCACCGCGGCGGACAGGGAAGTGGCCAATATGCTGCTGCGCTCCAAGAAGCCCGTCGTGCTCTGCGTGAACAAGATGGACTCCACCGGCCTGCCCGACCCGGGCATATATGAGTTCTATTCCCTCGGCCTGGGCGACCCCATAGCCCTCTCCGCCGTGCACGGCCACGGCACGGGCGACCTCCTCGACGAGTGTGTGGCCCACTTCCCGCCCGCCGACGAGGGCGAGGAGGAGGACGACCGCATCAAGGTCGCCGTCATCGGCAAGCCCAACGTGGGCAAGAGCTCGCTCATAAACCTCATCCTCGGCGAAAAGCGCGTAATCGTCTCCAACGTGGCCGGTACCACGCGCGACGCCGTGGACACCCCCTTCGAAAACGAGTACGGCAAGTACGTATTTATAGATACCGCCGGTATCCGCCGCAAGTCCAGGGTGGATGACCGGATAGAGAAGTTCTCCGTCATGCGCGCGCAGCTCGCCATAGAGCGGGCGGATGTGTGCATAATAATGCTCGACGCGCGCGACGGCGTGACCGAGCAGGACACCAAGATAGCCGGGCTCGCTCACGAGGCCGGCAAGGCCAGCATCATCGTTGTGAACAAGTGGGACCTCGTCGAAAAGGACGGCAAGACCATGGATAGGCTCCGCAAGGACGTCTACCGCGACCTGGCCTTCATGAGCTATGCGCCGGTGCTATTCATCTCGGCCTTGACGGGGCAGCGCGCGGAGCGTATATTCGAATTGGTGAACTACGTCAACGAGCAGAGCGCCATGCGCATAACCACGGGTATGCTCAACAATGTCCTGGCCGACGCCCAGGCGCGCCAGCAGCCTCCCACCGACAAGGGCCGCCGACTCAAGATCTACTACATGACCCAGACCGGCGTCCGCCCGCCCAACTTCGTCATATTCTGCAACAGCCGAGAGCTGTTCCATTTTTCCTATCAGCGGTATATCGAGAACCAGATCCGCGCTGTGTTCGGCCTTGAGGGTACGCCGATACGCATCGTAATAAGGCAGAAGGGAGACAAGGAATGCTGACACCGGTCCTGCTCGTGCTCATCGCGGCCGTGGCCTATGTCCTGGGCAGCGTGAACGGAGCCATAATCGTCTCCCGCTACCTCTTTCACAGCGATGTGCGCACCATGGGCAGCGGCAACGCCGGGCTCACCAACTTCTACCGCAACTACGGCGCCAAGGGCATAGCGGGCGTGCTGGGCATAGATATCGCCAAGGGCCTGCTTGCCGCGCTGATAGGCGGGCTTATTTTCCCGCTCGCCACCGGTGATGAGGCGCTCAAGCCCGAGTATGTCGACATCGGCCGCCTTTTCGCCACCTTCTGTCTCATACTGGGCCACGTTTTTCCGGTGTTTTACGGTTTTCGCGGCGGCAAGGGTATCCTCTGCGGCGTGTCCGCCGTGTTCATCGTAGACTATAACGCGGGCGTAATTGCGCTCGTCGTGTTCGTCCTCGCGTTTCTGCTGACGCGTTATGTGTCGCTCGGCTCCGTGCTGGGCACCATAAGCGTGCCTGTCACCCTGCTGGCCAAGGGCTTTTCGGGGCTCTGTCTCATCCTGGCCTGCCTGAGCGTTCTGCTCATCATCATGAAGCACGGGGAGAACATAGTACGTATCATAAGGCACAAGGAGCCGCGCTTCGTCTTCAGGCGCGACCTCAGCCACAAGCTTGATGAAGACAATTTCTGACCAAAGCGGAGATGATATAAATATGCTCGAACTTAAGAATGTCTCTTACAGCGCCGGGGAAGAAAACGGCGCGGTAAAGGACATACTGACCGACGTCAGCCTGCAGGTGAGCGAGCGCTTCGTTGCCATCACAGGTCCGAACGGCGGCGGCAAGTCCACGCTGGCGAAACTGGTCGCCGGCATCATAAAGCCCACCTCGGGCAGCATCTGGTTTGATGGCCAGGATATCACCGAGCTCGGCGTGACCGAGCGCGCAAAGCTGGGCATAAGCTACGCCTTCCAGCAGCCCGTGCGCTTCAAGGGCATCCGGGTCTTCGACCTTCTGCAATACGCCGCGGGGCGCAAGATAAGCGTGGGCGAGGCCTGCGAATATCTCAGCCGCGTCGGCATGTGCGCAAGGGATTATGTAAACCGCGAAGTGAACGCCAGCCTCTCCGGCGGCGAGCTCAAGCGCATAGAGATAGCCACGATACTGGCCCGCGGCACGAAGCTCTCGCTCTTTGACGAGCCGGAGGCGGGCATAGACCTGTGGAGCTTTTCCAACCTCATAGCGGTGTTTGAGAAGATGTACGAGGAGATAAACGGCAGCATCCTCATCATCTCGCACCAGGAGAGAATACTCGATATTGCGGACAAGATAATCGTCATCGCGGGCGGCCGCATCACGGAGCAGGGACCGAAGGACGAGGTGCTGCCCAAGCTCATGGGCGGCAACGGCGCCTGCGGACGTCTTACTGCGGTGTAAGGGGGTACGGATATGGCATTGGATAAGATACAGCAGGCCCTTCTTGCCGAGATAGCCGACCTGCACGGCGTGCCTGAGGGTGCGTACAATATCCGCTCGGACGGCGAGCTGGCCGGTCGTGCAACGACTGCCAACATAGATATAGTCACAAAGCAGGACAAGCCCGGCATAGACATATACATCAAGCCCGGCACGAAGAACGAGAGCATGCACATCCCGGTCATCATCGAGAAGAGCGGGCTCAAGGACCTCGTGTATAACGACTTCCACATAGGCGAGGACAGCGACGTAACGATAGTCGCGGGCTGCGGCATAAATAACTGCGGCAGCCAGGACAGCCAGCACGACGGCATCCACACCTTCTACGTGGGCAAGAACGCGAAGCTGAAGTATATAGAGAAGCACTACGCCGACGGCGACGGCACGGGCGGGCGCATCATGAACCCGACAACGGTGATATATCTTGAAGAGGGCGCGTACATGGAGATGGACACGACCCAGATCAAGGGCATAGATTCCACGAAGCGCGACACCTCCGCGAAGCTGGCGGCCGGTGCGACGCTCATCGTCCGAGAGAAGCTCATGACGCACGGCACGCAGTTCTCCGACAGCGAGTTCACGATAGACCTGGACGGTGACGATAGCTCCGCGAACGTCATCAGTCGCGGCGTGGCGAGGGATAACTCCCGTCAGGTGCTGGTGCTGCGCATCAACGGCAACGCGAGGTGCTACGGCCACAGCGAGTGCGACAACATCGTAATGGATAACAGCTACGTGCAGGCCATCCCGGAGATAACGGCCAACAGCGTAGAGGCGAGCCTGGTCCACGAAGCGGCCATAGGCAAGATCGCGGGCGAGCAGCTGATCAAGCTGATGACCCTGGGTCTGACAGAAAAAGAAGCGGAAGAACAAATTGTCGCAGGTTTTTTGAAATAACCCCTTGACATTCCCGCACTATTCTGCTATTATACCTCTTGCACCGCACGGGGGTATAGCTCAGCTGGGAGAGCGCTTGAATGGCATTCAAGAGGTCAGCGGTTCGATCCCGCTTATCTCCACCAGGTAAAAAGCCTTGAAACGAAAGTTTCAAGGCTTTTTCTTTTGCATTTAATTATGGTATGCGGCGTTAAATCGGTTTGCTCAGATAGACCATGTCCCTGAGCTGAATGCCGTTTTCGTATATGGGGTGGTCATAGTTGGCTATGAAGAAGTCTCTCACAGTGTGGGAGCGGACAAAGCCGCATTTTTCATAGAAGGGGATAGTAAGTGGGCTGTCGCCTGTACCAACCTGCAATACTGAGAAACGGACAGAATATTTGCGCTCAATAAAATCAATGAGTGCTTTTCCGTATCCTCGCCTCTGTGACTCGGGGCATACGGCGATATTTTTAAGCTCAAGTATGCCGCTGCCTTCATCAGTGACAACGCACTCAGCCTTGATCCCGTCGTCATCAAGAACATACATGTCTCCGCGCTCCAGATATCTGTCTATCATGTCCTCCTGCTCATCCGCGAGCAGAAGAAGCGGCAGATAAATCTTCTTCGCATGCCGGACAGGAATTATAGTCATATCATCACCTGCATGAGTTTATTCTGCACCACATATTAATGCCCATATCGGCACAATGTCAATAAAGGCACAACATTTGTGATCGAGGGGGCAGTTTTTATACATTTGATAAAGATAGGGCATAAATCCCGCCTGGGTGTTCAGACTAAGTCTATACTATCTAAGGAGCTGAGACTTGTATGATCGAACAGGATACCATAAAGCTGCTGCGGGAGTGCGATGCGGGGGTCAAGATGGGCGTGGCGTCGATCGACGACGTGCTTGACCGCGTTCACAGCGAGAAGCTCAGACAGCTGCTCATAGACTGCAAGACAGAGCACGAAAAGCTCAAAAGCGAGATAAACAACCTCCTGTGCCAGTACCATGACGAGGGCAAGGAACCCAATCCGGTCGCCAAGGGAATGTCCTGGATGAAGGTGGGCGTCAAAATGAGCATCGACGACTCCGACAAGACCATTACAGACCTCATGACCGACGGCTGCAACATGGGCGTCAAGTCCCTCAACAAGTACCTCAACGAGTACACCGCGGCGGATGAGGTCTCCAAGGACATCGCCAAGAGGCTGATCAATCTTGAGGAAAAGCTCACCATCGACATCCGGGAATTCCTCTGAGACTATGGAAAAATTCTGCCACCTAAAGCGGTGCGGAGCGTATTTTGAAGGCTGGTATTTCAAGCTTCAGACCCGCGGAGGCGATGCGCTGGCTCTCATACCCGCGCTGCATCAGGATGCCGCACACCGGCGCAGCGCGTCGCTTCAGGTCATCTCGCGGGAGGGCTCCTGGTGGCTTGAGTACCCGGCGGCGGACTTCAGTGCATGCGAGGAGCGGTTGCGCATACGTGCAGGTGAGAATGTTTTTACGGAAAAGGGCCTGCGCGTGAACATCGACGCAGATGGTCTCAAGCTGCGCGGAGCGGTGGGTTTTGGAGCGTTTTCGCGCCTTTGTTCCGATATAATGGGACCCTTCAGCTACGTTCCGTGTATGGAGTGCAGTCACGGCGTCATCAGTATGTCGCACTCTCTTGAGGGCGCGCTGAGCATAAACGGTCGGACGCTGGACTTCACCGGAGGGACGGGCTACATCGAGACCGACCGCGGTCGCTCCTTCCCGAGCTCATATCTCTGGGCACAGTGTTCCTGGGGCGGGCCGGAGCGAGGGGGGTTCATGCTCTCCGTAGCAACCATACCTATGCTGCTGGGCAGCTTTACCGGCTGCATCTGTGCCCTGGTGCACGAGGGACACGAATACCGCCTCGCCACCTACCGGGGCGCGAGGGTCGAGCACTGGTCCTGCGGCGGTGCGGTCATCCGTCAGGGACGCTGGCTGCTGAAGGTGGAGCTGCTGGATTCCGGCGCAAAGCCGCTGCGCGCGCCCGTGAGGGGCAGCATGGGCCGCACCGTGCACGAGAGCCTGAACTCTGGCCTGCGCTTTTGCCTCACAAGGGACGGGGAGACCATACTGGAGCACACCGATAACTGCGCCGGTTTTGAATACGCCGAAAAGAGCGGAGCCTGAGGACCTTTCAGTCCCAGGCTCCGTTGTTCATGCGCTCGGCCTTGGTGTTGGGAATGTAGAAGTTGTATATCTGCCTGTACATCGTCGCGTCGTCCTCACTCAGACAGTTCAGTATTACCTTCCTGGGATACTCGTTTTCCCTGAGAAAGGGGCAGACGGTTTTGTAGAGCATGCCGACGACCTGGAAGTTCTTTGAGGGCTTTTTGCTCAGAGACCAGGGCGGGAGCTCCAGCGTGTCCTGCATGGCGTTGCGTGCGGTATCGAGGCTCTCCGTCCAGCGCTGTTTGAGCTCCGGGACGTGCTCGCACATGCTGTCCACGAATTCGGCCGGCTCTGCTGAGGCGTTTACCTTCAGCTCTATTCTTTCCATACGCTTTTACCTCCAATGTTGCCCAGGCTACATCCTGGACGTTGAACTCGACGGGGAATATTGATAAAATATAAACACTCTACTTGTACAGGAGTGTGTCCTATGCTTGAACGCTCGCAGAAATATGATAAACGCCTCGTCCGCAAATGCATGGCCGGGCCGAACGCGCTGTATCTTACGGAGGAGCTTACCGAGAGCATGCACCTGGAGCCGGGGATGCTGGTCCTAGACCTGGGCTGTGGCCGCGCCCTCTCATCCGTGTTCATGGCGAAGGAATACGGCGTCCGCGTCTATGCCGTGGACAAGAACGAATACGCCTCCGAGACCTGCAACATGCTGCGCGACCAGGGCCTGGAGGACGCGGTATTTCCCATACAGGCCGACGCCGCAGCGCTGCCGGTGCCGCACGGCGCCTTTGACGCGCTGGTATGCGTCAACGCCTACCACAACTTCGGCATGGAGGCCGGCTTCTTCGAGGAGAAGCTCCGCCCGCTGCTGAGAGAGGGCGCCGAGGTCGGCTTTGTCCTCTTGGGCCGCGACGAGAGCCTTGCCAAGGGAGAGGACGGCAACGAAAACCCGGTGTTCTGGTATGCTCACGAGTGGAAGCACTGGTTCGAGAGCGAAGGCGTCGCCGTGGAGCTCTGCGAGCAGCTCAAGTGTACCGAACGCGCCTGGAAGGAGTGGATGACCATCTACTCCCCGAACGTGAGCGAGGAGGAGCTCGAGCGCGTAAAGTTCAATCAGGAGCTCGCACTCATCAAGCTGGTCGGACGCGTATAATCAGATAGCGAGTATAAAATGGCCCCAATCCGGGGCCATTTTTTATTCCCCAGCCACGGCGTAGAGCACGGTCTCTGTCACGCTGCTGGAGTAGTGCCTTAATGTGAAGCGGTAATCGAGACACAGCTCGAGCAGCCGCGCCGGTATGCGCAGCGCGTCGGAGCTGCGGTGCAGGCAAACGGCGAGGCGCGGTGCGCAGCGGCGTATCGTCTCCGCCGCGCCCTCCGCGGCGTCTAGCTCGCCGCCTTCAAGGTGGAGCTTTATGAAGCTCGGCGCCTCTCCGTGCAGCGCAGAGTCCAGCGTCACGGCCTCGACGGTGAGCTCTCCGTTCTGGTCTAACCTGGAGTCCGGCCCGCGCTCGGCAAAGCTAAGCCTCCCGCAGCGCGAGCTGAGCGCCAGGGGATAGAGCCTGAGCCGTTCGTCAAACAGAGAGCTGTTCGTCAAACAGCACCGGTAACTCTCCGGCGCGGGCTCGAAGGCAATGATAGCCCTGTATTTACCATGTGTCAACCTTGCAAACCTGTGTGAGGAAAAGAGGTCGCCGGCCCCGCCGTCCACAAAGAGCTCGTCCGGACCGAGGCATATGACGTCGCTTGCAAAGCCGCAGCTCCATATATCCGTGAAGGGCTCCGGCACAGCGCCGAGACCGCGGTAAAAATCGCGAGTTTGACCGGAAATGCCCGTATCCATGGCACTTTCAACGACGGAAAACAGCTCGGGCGAGTCGGCGCGCACCTGCGCCGGAGCGGAGCGGAAATACTCTCCGACAGCCCTGCCAAGCTCGAATTCCGAGCCCGAAAGCAGACCGTCAAAGAGGATGCAGGAGCTCTCGTCGGTAAGCTTTGCACGCACCGAATCTGGCAGTAAATTACATTCGCTCAAGCCGCACACCGCCCTTCGACCCCCGGATTTCTTTACTACTATTTAAACGCAGAGCCTCCAAATGTCAAGAACGACGGGTAAATTTTTCTATGGCGGTGTAGTGTGGGCTACATCCACGGCCTTGAGACATCACAGAGGGGCATGTTATTCTTTTAACGACTCAGAAAGCGCACAGGCTGCACACAACTTTGAGAAAGGACTAGAAAGCATGGCAGACAATAACACTGTTTCAATGACCATAAACGGCAGAAAGTATGTCTTTGCCATTGGTCATGAATTCGGCCAGATTCCGACGAGCGAGACGCTTTGTCAGACTCTCCGCAACAGGCTGGACCTCACCGGGACGAAGGAGTCCTGCTCCGAGGGCGCCTGCGGCTGCTGCACGGTCATCATGAACGGCGACGCCGTGGCCTCCTGCATCACGCTGACGGTCGAGTGCGACGGGGCGGAGATAACCACCATCGAGGGGCTTCAGGACCCCGTGACGAACGAGCTGGACCCCATCCAGCAGGCCTTCATCGACGAGTACGCCTTCCAGTGCGGCTACTGCACGCCGGGCATCATCATGACCTCCCGCGCGCTCTTCAACCACAATCCGCACCCGACCCGCGAGGAGATAGCGGAGGCGCTCTCCGGAAACTACTGCCGCTGCATCAGCCACTATCATGTGCTGGACGCTCTCGAAAAACTGTCTAAGAAGGGGGTAGAGGAATGAGCACTCCGAAAAAGCCCGAATACCGTCATATCGGTAAGTACCGCCCCAGGAAGGATGCCCGCGAGATAGTCACCGGCAAGTGCATATATCTCGACGACTTCAAAATGAAGGACATGCTCCACGCGAAGCTGATGCCCAGTCCCTATGCCCACGCCATCATAAAGGACATCGACGCGTCCAAAGCCGAGGCTCTGCCCGGCGTCTACGCCGTTGTCACCTACAAGAACCAGCCCGAGTTCTCCAAGGAGTTTCTGCAGGGCCTGCCCCCGGTGAAGAAGGTCTGCGACCAGCACCTGCGCTACGTCGGCGACTGCGTAGCCCTCGTCGCGGCCGAGACCGAGGAGCTCTGCGAGGAGGCCATCCGCCTCATAAAGGTCGAATATGAGGTCCTGCCCGCCGTGTTCGACATAGAGCAGGCCAAGGCCGACGGCGCGGCCCAGCTTTACCCCGGTTTCTTTGAGAACAACCGTTACGAGAAGGACCTCGGTTTCGGCGACGAGAAGATGCTCTTCTCCGTTGAGCGCGGCGACTGCGACAAGGCCTGCGAGGAGGCCGACTACGTCTACGAGGGCACCGGCTATTTCGAGACCAATCCCTCACCCCTCGCACCCGAGCCGCCCGAGATGATCATGTACTACGACGACATCAACAACAAGTACCTGATGTGGGCCACGGCGCAGTCAGACCGCGTGCCCAAGATGCCGCCCGACGTCGGCCGCATGCCTGCGGACGTGGTCATCGAGACCCGCGTCTTCAACGTTGGCGGCTCCTACGGCAACAAGCAGGAGATGACGCTGATGTGCCTCTACACGGCGCTGCTCTCCCGCCTGACCGGCCACCCCGTGCGTTTCCGCATGAACAAGGAGGACCAGCTGACCATCCACGAGATGCGTCTCGGCTCCCGCTTCACTGCTCGCTTCTCCATCAAGGACGGCATCATGACCTCCGTGAAGGGCCACTGGTACGTCATGCCGGGCTACACCGACGACGCTGGCTACTGCATAACCGCCGTCGGCCTGGGCGAGATGCAGGTCGCCCTGGCGAAGTGCCAGAACTGGGACATCGACACCTGCATGTACGCGACGAACACCATCTCCTGCGGCACGGTCCGCGGCTTCGGCGGCCAGGAGCTCAAGAGCGCCATGATGCCCGTCATCGCCCACATGCTGGCCGACATGAACCTCGACCCGGTGCAGTTCTTCCACGACAACTTCGTCTGCGCGGGCGACCGCTACATGTGGCGTGACTGCAACTGGTGGACCTGCCACGAGGTCGACTACCGTCAGGCCATCCTCGAGGCCGCCGAGAAATTCGGCTGGAAGGAGAAGTTCAAGGGCTGGTACAAGCCCACCGCCGTCAACGGCTCCAAGCGCATAGGCGTCGGCGTCTCCATCCACGGCAACGGCGACGTCGGCGAGGACAACTCCGAGGCCATCGTCCGCCTGCACACCAACGGCTCCGTCATCCTCAACCAGTCCCTCGTCGAGTCCGGCCAGGGCCAGAGGGCGGCCTGCGCCAAGATGGTTGCCGAGGTGCTGAACGTCCCCTTCGAGTCCGTGACCGTTACCAACACCGGCACCGTCGACAACCCCGTCGAGTTCGGTCTCTGCGGCAGCCGCGGCACCCTGACCTCCGGCACCGCCGCCACCCGCGCAGCCGAGGACGCCCTGCGTCAGCTGCAGGCCATGGCCGCCGCCGTGTTCCGCTGCTCGCCGTATGAGATTGAGACGCAAGACGGCTTCGTCTGGGTCAGCAACAAGCCCGAAAACAAGCTGCCCTGGGCCGCGATCATCCCGTACTCCACCTCCATCACCGGCTTTGGCCGCTGGAAGGCTAACTATGCGCAGCCGAATATGTGCATCAACTTCGTCGAGATGGAAGTCGACGTCGAGACCGGCGAGGCCAAGCTGCTCCGCCAGCTCATAGGCACCGACGTCGGCCAGATAATCGACCCGAAGGCCTGCGAGATGCAGCTGCAGGCGTCCATAGGCTCCGCCATGGTGGACACCGGCACCTTTGAGGAGACGATATACGACTTCTACACCGGCCGCATCATGACCAACAACCTCATCGACTACAAGTGGCGTCCCTTCAACGAGTTCCCGCCCATCGACCTTGTCATCAAGGAGAGCCAGCCGAACATCTCGCGCTTCAAGGCTGTCGGCGTCGGTGAGATCTCCGGCTCCGCGGGCGCGGCCGCCATTGCGATGGCAATAGGCAACGCCATAGGCAAGCCGTATATGAAGTACCCTGCGACACCGGTCAACGTGCTGCAGGCCCTCAAAGAAGGTTAAAGGAGGAGCGAAGATGCAGGAATTCAAGCATGTGAATGCCAAGACCTTCGAGGAGGCCTCGAGGGAGCTGGCGGACGGCCGCAAGGTTGATAACCTCGCAATGGCCGGCGGCACCGACCTCATGACGGAGCTGCGCACCCGCATACAGCCGGTTTATCCGGACAAGATAGTCAACCTCAAGAGCATAGAGGGCGCCGAGTACATAGAGGGCGACGAGACCGTGAAGATAGGCGCGCTCACCAAGCTCAAGGACGTCGAGGCCTCCGGGAAGCTGCCCGCCGTCCTGCGCGAGGCCGCCCACTCCGTGGCCTCCCCGCTGGTGCGCAACAAGGCCACCATCGGCGGCAACATCTGCCAGGACGTGCGCTGCTGGTTCTACCGCTACCCCGAAGGCAGCGGCGGCGCGCTCAACTGCGCCCGCAAGGGCGGCGCTGAGTGCTATGCCCTCAAGGGCGACAGCCGCTTCCACTCCATCTTCGGCGGCATGAAGGTCGCCACGGCCGTCGGCTGTTCCGGCGGCTGCCCGAACAACACCGATATCGGCGCGTACATGGAGAAGCTGCGCGTGGGCGACTGGGCCGCGGCGGCGGAGATCTTCTACCGCGTGAACCCGATGCCCACCATCACCAGCCGCGTCTGCGCGCACCTGT
>X96_European_Hare__coassemble_692_pt1 | contig 25107 bp, 29 predicted proteins | sample X96_European_Hare__metabat2_high_PE_013 | metagenome-assembled genome bin X96_European_Hare
GCTTGGCATAGACCCGCACTTCAATCAGAAAAAGGATATCCACATCCACTTCCCGGAGGGCGCCGTGCCCAAGGACGGCCCGAGCGCGGGCATAACCATCTGCATAGGAGTCATTTCGGCGCTCACCGGCATACCGGTGCGGCGAGATCTCGCTATGACGGGCGAGATAACGCTCCGCGGCCGCATCCTGCCCATAGGCGGGCTGAAGGAAAAGACCATGGCTGCCCTGCGCGCAGGGGTCTCCACCGTGATAATTCCCGCCGAGAATGAGCCGGACCTTGACGAGATAGACCAGAGCGTCCGCGAGCGGCTCAAGTTTGTCACCGCAGACCACGTTGACGCGATACTGGATATCGCGCTCAACCGCCGCGCGGTGGAGGAGCCTGAGGAGGCAAAGGAGCAGCCGCAGACTGCGCAGACCCCGCCGCCCGGCGTTGTCACCGAGGCCGGAGCAAGGATAGGGCAGTGACATGGCGGCTTTGAATCTCAACAAGGCGGAGTTCGTCAAGTCCGCCGCCTCGAGCGATGGCTTTATCCGTGACAGCCTGCCGCGCATCGTGTTCGCCGGAAAGTCAAACGTAGGTAAGTCCTCAGTCATAAACCGGCTGCTCAACCGCAAGAATTTCGCTCGCGTCGGTTCGCAGCCGGGCAAGACCATACACGTCAACTACTTCAAGATAGACGGCCGCTGCTGGTTCGTCGACCTGCCGGGCTACGGCTATGCCGCCGTTGCGAAGGCGGAGCGCGACCGCTGGGGAAGGCTCATGGAGAGCTTTTTTGCCGAACCGGAACAGATAAGCCTCGGCGTCCACATCGTGGACGCGCGGCACAAGCCCACAGCGGACGACGTGACCATGGCCGGCTGGTTCAAAGGCTCCGGCCGCCCCTTTGTCGTCGTGGCCAACAAGACCGATAAGCTCTCGAAGACCGCGGTGAGCGAAAATCTCGCCGTCATACGCGCGACACTGGAGCTTCCGGAGGACACGCCGCTCCTGCCCTTTTCCGCGGAAAAGGGAGACGGCCGCCCGGAGCTGCTCGGCAAGATACTCGAGCAGGTTTAAACTGAGCGGGATGGACGAAACGTCCATCCCGCTCTTGTAATTCGGCCGAGGGATTGGTATAATTGTCGAAGGTGAGGTGACCTATGCATAATCTTCAAACCATCTGGCGTGGGCTGGATTGGAGCGTGCTGACGAACCTGCTGCTCTCCGTGGTGCCCGCGCTGCTTTGCATAACTCTGCACGAGCTGGCACACGGCTATGTGGCCTACCGGCTCGGTGACGATACCGCCAAGAGAGCGGGACGATTGACGCTCAACCCGCTCAGGCATATCGACATCATGGGCCTCGTGATGATGGTCGTTTTCAAGTTCGGCTGGGCGAAGCCCGTGCCGGTGAACATGTGGAAGTTCAAGAACCCTAAAAAGGGCATGGCGATAACCGCTGCTGCGGGACCAATAGCAAACCTTATAATAGCATTGGTCTTTCTTTTCCTGTATGGCCTGCTGTTCATTCCCCTGCAAAGGCTAGGAAACGCTGGAACATGGCTGCTCGAGATGCTGTATATAACAGCCTATCTCAGCATAGCGCTTGCCATCTTCAATGTCATACCCATACCACCGCTTGACGGGTCAAAAGTTCTCTTTTCCGTCATATCGGACAGGGCGTATACCAAGCTCATGTATTATGAGCGCTACGGGATGATAATTCTTATCGTCCTGGTGCTGCTCCTCAGCCGTACAAGCCTGGACCCGCTGGGCCGGGCGGCATATTGGCTCATGGACAAGTTTTTCATCGCCGCAGACTGGGGCTTCGGCCTCGCCAAGCTGTTCGTCTGACGGGGGTGAGTGGGATGGAGAATCCGACCTTCCACCTGGAAGGCGTTGTAAAGAGCAGGGATGATACTCAGGACTTTGAGGGCCCGCTGAGCCTAATACTGATGTTGCTCTCGAAGAACAAGATAGAGATAAGAGATATCAGCATTTCGGACATCCTCGACCAGTACCTGGCATATCTCGACGAAATGCAGCGCATGGACCTCGAGGTAGCCAGCGAATTCGTTCAGATGGCGGCGTATCTGCTGTATATCAAGACCAAGACCCTTCTTGCGGCCGAGGAAGAGGTGACGGAGCTCGAACAGCTCATGTCCTCACTCGAGCAGCTCAAGGCAAAGGACGCGCACGAGGCAGTGAAGACCGTCCTTCCGGCGCTTGCGGAGCTCTCCGCAGAGGGCATGCAGCTCTGGACAAGGCCGCAGGAGCCTGTCTCGCCCGCGGCAAAGGTGTATGACTACCGCCACGAGGGCAGTGATCTGCTGCGTGCCCTCTATACGGTGTTCTCGCGCTCGGATGCCAAGCTGCCCGGACCGCCGGAGATGCGCGCGCTTGCGCCGAAACGCATTGTCTACGGCGTGCGCGATAAGAGCCGCGAGATACTGCGGATCCTCTCAGAAGGCCCCGCGACGCTGCGTGCGCTGTACGAGGCAGGACGCAGCCGCTCCGAGGTTGTTGCGACCTTTCTCTCGGTATTGGAGCTCTGCTCCATGGGCAGCGTGCTCATAAGCGAAGAGAACGGCGAAATGCTGTTGACCTTCGCGGGCGGAGATACCGAGAGTATAATAGAAGCCATTGAGGAATGACTATGGACGACAGGGAATTGAAATCTGCGCTCGAGGCTATAATCTTTGCATCGGGCGAGCCTGTACCGGCGGCGAGGATATCGCTGGTGCTTGGCGTGCCAGAGGAGGACGTGTTCTCCTGCGCGGCCGCCCTCTCCGAGGAGTATGAGCGCGAGGAGCGGGGCATACGCCTCCTGAGACTGGACAAGTCCTTGCAGATGTGCTCGGCTCCTAAGTACGCAAAGACGATTGCGAGGGTGATAGAGCATCGCGCGCCGCCCAAGCTCTCGCCTCCCGCGCTGGAGACGCTGGCGGTCATCGCCTACTTCCAGCCGGTAACGCGGGCGTACGTGGACGAGGTGAGGGGAGTGGACAGCTCGTACACCGTCTCGTCGCTCGTAGAGAAAGGCCTGATCGAGGCCGCGGGCAGACTAGAGGCCCCGGGACGGCCCACGCTGTACAGGACGACGGAGGCCTTTCTCCGCGTCATGGGCGTCTCGGAGCTTGAGGAGCTCCCGCCGTTGCCGGACATGTCGTCCACGGACGGCCTCGAAAAGCTCCAGGGCGCGATAAATGCGCTGCGCGGCCGGGGCGAGCAGATGGAGATGGACCTTGAAACTCAGGAAAACGGGGGTGATGCCCTTTGATCGTCCTCCTTGTGATAGTTGCGGTGCTGGTGCTGCTGCTCGTTTTGCCCTTTGGGTTTACGGCGAGGTATGTGGACGGCGAGGCCAGCGTCGCCGCGCGGGTATTGTGCTTTGATATAAGGCTGTTCCCGCGAAAGGAGAAGCCGAAGAAGGAAAAGAAAGCAAAAAAGCCGAAGAAAGCAAAAAAAGAAAAGGAAAAGCCCGAAAAGGAACCCAAAAAGCGCCCCAAACTGTCCCCAGATGAGCTGCTGCAGCTCTTGAAGCTCGGGCTCGACGCCCTGGCAAGGTTCAAGCGCAAGATAACGGTGAACAAACTCATGCTGCACCTCGTTGTCGCGGCGGAGGACCCCTTCGATGCGACCATGATATACGGCGCCGTGAATGCGGGCCTGGGTATCATCGAGGGCATGAAGGGAAGAGCCTTCAAGGTCCGCCAGTACGACATAAAGACAGCTCTCGACTTCGATTCGACGGAACCGAGGGCGGATGCGGAGCTGACGATGACTATAAGCCTCGGGCGTATCCTCGCGGTCGTGTTTGCCGCGGGCTGGGGCTTCCTGAAAATCAAAATGAGGGCGGCAAAGAAAAACGCTGCCGCCAAAGCAGAGGAAGAAAGGAATGACAACAATGGATCAGGCACAAACTCCGATGGCGCAGTTCCTGCAAACCAGCATGGCTAAAATCAAGGATATGGTTGACGTCAACACCATAGTTGGCGAGCCGGTGACGACGCCGGACGGCGTGACGCTCGTGCCTGTCTCACGCGTCACCTTCGGCTTTGGCGGAGGCGGCGGCGACCTTGTGAAGCAGCGTGACGGCTTTGCCGGCGGCAGCGCTGCGGCGGTCAAGATCGAGCCCATAGGCTTTCTCGTGATCCGCAACGGCGTCGTGAACATGCTCAACATCCAGCCGCCCGCATCTAATACTCTTGACCGAATAGTCGACCTCATCCCTCAGCTCATGGACAAGGCCGAGCAGCTCCGCGACAAAAAGGCGGACGCGGTTCAGGAGGGATAATTTAAGCCTGTACAGTCAATAATAAGCACCGCCCAATACTTGACGGGTGGTGCTATTATTGAGAAAAATCACGGGTATACTCTTGAGCCTTGCGCTCATTTTTTCTGTTAAGATCCCGGCCCACGCGGAGCTTTCCTGCTCTGCCAAGGCCGCCATACTTGTTCACGCGGACTCCGGGCGTGTGCTGTATGAGAAGAACGCCGACGAGCACATGCTCATAGCCAGTACGACCAAGATAATGACCGCCATCGTGGTGCTTGAGAACTGTGAGCTCGACGACCTCGTGGAGGTCGACAGCCGAAGCGCCGGCATTGAGGGCTCCTCGATGTATCTCAAAGCGGGCGAGAGCTACACAGTGGAGGATCTCCTCTACGGTCTGCTGCTAGTCTCGGGCAATGACGCCGCCTCCGCACTCGCGCTGCATGTCGCAGACAGCATGGAGGAGTTTGCGGAGATGATGAACGCCAAGGCTGAGGAGCTCGGCATGACCGAGTCCAGCTTCAAAAATGCCCATGGCCTCGATGAGGATGGGCACTACTCCACGGCGCGCGACATGGCAAAGCTGGCCGTTTATTGCATGCAGAACGAGGACTTTGCCAGAATAGCAGGCACCGTGTCACACACAGTGGGCGAGCAGACGCTGGTGAACCACAACCGTCTGCTGCGCGAATACGACGGTTGTCTCGGCCTCAAGACCGGCTACACCATGGCCGCGGGGCGCACGCTGGTAACCTGCGCCGAACGCGACGGCGCGCGCTATGTCTGTGTCACACTCAACGACCCGGATGACTGGGACGACCACAAGGCGCTCTACGACTGGGCCTTTGCAAATTACAGCTTTGCCGAGGTTATCCCTGCCGGCCTGAGCTATGAAGTTCCGCTCATTTCCGGCGAGGAGCTGACCGCGGCTGCTGAGACCGAGGGTTCGGCCTACGCTCTAATCAAAAACGGAGAGAGCTTCGATATGGAGCTGGAACTGCCCTCTTTCGCCTTCGCGCCCATCGCTGAGGGTGAGAGCGCAGGCAGAGCGGTGGCTTGCTGCGGCGGGCAGGAGATAGCTTCCGTGCGAATCGTTTACTCTGAGGACGTCGAAGTCGACCGCGAGCTCAAGCTGACGCCGGGAGAGCGCTTCATGCGCTTCTGGGTCCTCACGGGCTGCTCTGCGCCGTTTTATCTCGAATAGGAATGTGCTGTGAAATGAAAGAACGCCTCCAGAAACTTATATCCGGCGCGGGGCTTGCCTCGCGCCGTGCCGCCGAGGAAATGATAAAGGCAGGCCGCGTCAAGGTGAACGGCGAGACCGCTACCCTCGGCATGAGCGCCGACCCGGACACTGATACCGTGACCGTGGACGGCAAACGCCTGCGCCAGCCCGAGACGCGGGTTTACATAATGCTGAACAAGCCTCGCGGATATGTAACAACCCTTTCGGATGAGAAGGGCCGCAGGACTGTGGCCGAGCTGGTGAAGGGAGCAGGCCGCAGGCTGTACCCTGTGGGCAGGCTGGATTTGAATTCGGAGGGCCTGCTCATCATGACGGACGACGGCGAGGCGGCGAACGCGCTGATGCACCCCTCACACGAGGTCGCCAAGACATACCGGGTCACGGTCAGCGGGTCGGAGCCGGAGAATGCGGTGTGTGCTCTTGAGGCGATTCGCGAGGTGGAGGGCGAGCCTATCCGCCCGGCACAGGCGCGTTTTGTGGAGGAGACTGAGCAGGGCAGATATATCCTCGACGTGACCATCCACGAGGGCAGAAACCGACAGGTACGCCGCATGTGCGCCGCCGCCGGACTCGAGGTCCACCGGCTGGTGCGCGTCGCTGAGGGAGAACTGCGCCTTGGCGCTCTCCAGACCGGCCGCTGGCGTCGGCTCACACCGGAGGAGATGAGATACATCCGAGGCCTCGAGTGATTTGATTTTTGCAAGATTTAGAATTTGTTCATGCAAATGTACTTGTAATTTAGTGCGAATCTGTGTAGAATATTTCTAAATTGCACTTTCCACCACGGTGCGGCTGCGAAATTACATAATATGGTTTACTCGAGGCTGCCCGCGGTTCTAATATATATGTCAACTGGGGGCAACATGGATGGATAAGGATATTCTTGCGCTTATCTCGCGGGACAATTCCGGCTTTTCAAAGGGCCAGAGACTCATAGCAAAATATATTCTTGAAAATTACGACAAGGCCGCGTTCATGACTGCGGGCAAGCTGGGCAAGACTGTTGGCGTCAGCGAGTCCACTGTCGTGCGCTTTGCGGCGGAGCTGGGGTACGACGGATATCCGGGAATGCGCAAGGCACTCCAGGAAATGATACGCAGCCGCCTTACCTCTGTGCAGCGCATAGAAGCTGCCAAAGATCTCATAGATGACAGGAATATCCTGAAAGCAGTTCTCAGTGATGATATAGACAAGCTCCAGGCCACGCTCGAGGAAATAGACCAGGAGAGTTTTGACCGTGCGATCGACATGATAATGTCCGCGAAGAACATCTACATCTTTGCCTCGCGTACCTCTCAGAGCCTTTCGAGCTTTCTGGAGTTCTACCTGAATATGCTCCGCGACGGAGTACATCTTGTGCGCGATAACTCCGCAGCGGAGGCCTATGAGCAGCTCATAAGGATTGGGGAGGGCGACCTCTTTATCGGTTTTACCTTCCCGCGGTATTCCTCGCGCTCACTCAAGGTCATGCGCTTCGCCAAGGAGCGCGGCGCCGCTGCGCTGGCGCTGACGGACAGCGAAAGCTCGCCGCTCTACGGCGTAGCGGATGTATGCCTGTTTGCCAAGAGCGAGATGGTCTCGTTTGTAGATTCGCTCGTTGCGCCTCTGAGCCTGGTGAACGCCATAGTCATTGCTGTGGGCGCGCGTTCGCGTGACAGACTGTCGGATACGTTCAAGGATTTGGAGAACGTTTGGAGCGAGTATAAGGTGTTCGAAAAAATTGAAAGCTGACGCAGTTATAATCGGCGGCGGCGCTTCTGGGTCGCTCTGCGCCGCGCTTGCGGCAGGGCGTGGACTCAGCGTCGTGCTGCTGGAACCGAACAGAATGCTGGGCCGCAAGCTGCGGATAACCGGCAAGGGCCGCTGCAACGTCACAAACGATTGCGACGCACGTGAGTTTATCTCCGCGATCCCAGGCGACGGGCGCTTTTTGCAGAGCGCAATACATAAATTCGGTACCTCGGACACGAAGGCGCTGTTCGAGGGCCTTGGCGTTGCTCTGAAGACTGAGCGCGGAAACCGCGTTTTCCCGGAATCCGACAAGGCCGATGACATCGCCGATGCCCTTGCGGAGCTTGCGCGGACAAATGGAGTCAGAGTGCTAAGAGAGCGCGCAAAGCGTATACTCACCGACGAGAGCGGCGCCGTCCGCGCGGTCACGACGGAGCGCGGCGAGATAGAGTGCGCTAATGCCGTCATCTGTACCGGCGGGCTCTCGTATCCCGGCACCGGCTCAACTGGTGACGGCTATCGTATGGCGCGGGAGCTCGGGCACACGATACGTCCCTGCCGCCCCTCGCTCGTACCGCTCGAATCACCGGACAAGTGGTGCCGCGAGATGCAGGGTTTTTCGCTGCGGAACGTGGAGCTCTCGGCCTATGAGGACGACAAGCTCATATATAAGGCGCTGGGCGAGATGCTGTTCACGCACTTCGGAGTTTCCGGGCCTCTGGTGCTCTCCGCATCTGCGCACATGCGCCGCTTCGGCGAGTGTAAATACCGCCTTTCAATAGACCTCAAGCCGGGACTCGACGACAAGAAGCTCGATGCACGGTTGCTGCGGGACTTTGAAAAGTATAATAACCGCGAGTTCCGCAACTCCCTCGGCGACCTGGCTGGTAGGATGATGATACCCGTCCTGGTAGAGCTCTCGGGCATACCGGGAGACACGAGGACAAATTCTGTCACCAGGCAGCAGCGGGCCGCGCTCGCAGCGCTTTTGAAGAACTTCCCCGTTGCGATATCGGGGCCTCGGCCGATCGCGGAGGCGATAGTTACCTCCGGAGGCGTGGCCACAACGGAGGTCAATCCCCGTACAATGGAGTCCAAGCTGGTGCCTGGGCTGCATTTTGCGGGTGAGGTGCTTGACCTCGACGCCTATACGGGCGGGTATAATCTGCAAATAGCCTGGTCAACGGCGTATGTCGCCGCAAATTCTCTGCATCAGGGGTGTGAGGATGGATAAGCACTTTTCCGTCGCCATAGACGGGCCCTCAGGCGCAGGCAAGAGCACCATTGCAAGGGCCGCCGCCGCGCGTTTTGGTTTCATCTATGTCGACACCGGCGCAATTTACCGCACGGTTGGCCTCGCAGCGGCGAGAGCAGGTCTGCCGCTTGGCGCCGAACAGGACGTGTTGAAGCTGCTTCCTGGGCTTGATATCGCCTTCGGCTACGGTGAGGACGGGGCGCAGCACATGTACTTGAACGGCGAGGATGTCTCGGGCCTTATCAGAACGCCGGAGATCTCGATGCGGGCCTCGGAGGTCTCGGCTATGCCAGAGGTCAGGGCCTGCCTGCTGGATATGCAGCGCAAAATGGCCGAAAGCCACAGCGTGATAATGGACGGGCGCGATATTGGCACCGTTGTGCTGCCGAATGCGTCGCTCAAGATCTTCCTCACCGTCAGTCCGGAGCGCAGAGCGGAACGCAGATATCTAGAGCTGCGCGAAAAGGGAGCGACGGACAGCTACGACGAGGTCCTGCGCGATATAATAAAGAGAGACAAAAACGACTCCAGCCGTGCCGCTGCGCCTCTCAAACGAGCGGACGACGCGATAGAAGTCGATACCAGCGAGCTCTCGCTGGACGAGAGTATTGAAAGAATTTGTGCTCTGAGCAGCGACAGAACAGGAGGCAGACAGTATGAACGATAAAGAGCTGGACATGGAGCGGCGCAGCTTTGGCAGGCTGTACGATCTCCTCCTTCCTATCGTGAAGGCTTTCTATCCAATGCGCTGTAAGGGCCTGGAGAACATACCTGAAGGCCCCGCAGTCGTTTGCGCCAATCACTCTAACTATATTGACCCTCTGCTGGTAGCGGCGGTTTTCGGCAAAGAGAACTACATGCATTTCATGGCGAAGCTGGAGCTCCGGCGAGTGCCGATAATAGGCGCTGTGCTCAAGAAATGCGGCATCTGCTTTGTGGACCGCGGCAAATCGGATATTGACGCCATAAGGAGCATGATGCGTTACCTCAAAAACGGAGACAAGGTATTCATGTTCCCGGAGGGGACAAGAGCGGAGCACGACAATGAGGTCGAGGCCAAGACGGGCGCTGTAAGGATAGCATCCAAGATGAAGGTGCCTATATTGCCGGTATATATCCCACGAGGCAAAAAGGTGTTTGGCCGCGTCGAGCTGCTTATCGGCGAGCCCTACAAGGTTGAGGCCAGGACACACGAGGAATATGAGCGCGAGGCCGACGGCATCATGGAGCGCATATACGAGCTCAGGGACGGGACCAACGGATGAGCAGAGTTTATTTGGCAAAGAGCGCGGGCTTTTGTTTTGGTGTGTCGCGCTCAGTGGATATGGCGGAAAAGCTGCTCGAGTCCGGGCCGTGCAAGAGCCTTGGGCCCCTCATACACAACGAGGACGTGGTGTCGGAGCTTGCACGCCGAGGGTTGCAGGTCATTTCCGACCCATCTGAGGCACGGCCGGGGGACAGGGTGATGATACGCTCACACGGCGTTTCAAAGGCCGTGGAGGACGCGCTGCGCGCCGCTGGGGCCGAGATAACCGACGCCACGTGCCCCAATGTTTCGCGGATACACCGCCTGGTCGCTGAGGCGTCTGCCAAGGGCAGGCAGGTGATAGTTATCGGCACGGCCGGTCATCCAGAGGTACAGGCCATCTGCGGCCGCTGCACGGACCCCGTTGTGGTCGGAAATGCTGAAGAACTCGAAAACTGGATTCAGAATAATGTCGAAAAACGGACAAAACCAATTACGGTTGTCGTCCAGACGACGCAGACAGAAAAGAATCTTCGCGAGTGTGAAAAATTAATAAAAAAATGGTGTACAAAAGCGGAAATATTTGATACAATATGCTTTGCTACGTCCATAAGGCAAGAGGAGGCAGTAAAGCTGGCTTCCACATGTGGAGCAATGGTAGTCATTGGCGGAAAAAATAGCGCCAACAGCCTGCATCTGGCCGAGCTGTGCGCGGAGCGGTGCGCCAACACGCAATTTGTGGAAAATTCCGCTCAGCTCGACACAGACGTCCTGAGGGACGTTGAAAACATTGGCATGACTGCCGGAGCATCCGCGCCGTCGTGGATAATCAAGGAGGTACTGGATAAGATGAGCGACGAGATCATGATTCAAGAGAACCCTGAGGCGACCCCTGTCGAAGAGGCACCTGTGCAGGCGGCTGAGCCGGCTGCGGAAGTGGAGGCGGTTACCGCCGAAAAGAGCTTCGATGAGATGCTGGAGGATTCTCTGAAAACAATATATAACGGGGACAAGGTCAGCGGCGTTGTAGTTGCGATCACCCCGACCGAGGTCAGCATAGACCTTGGTACGAAATACTCCGCATTCATCCCCACCACCGAGTTCACCGAAGACGGCGAGGTCAAGCTTGAGGACGCCGTGCATATCGGCGATACGGTCGAGGCTATGGTCGTCCGCGTTAACGATGTCGAGGGCACGGCGCAGCTCTCCAAGAAGCGCATGGACGCCGTCAAGAACTGGGCAGACATCGAGGCTGCTCAGGAAGCCGGCACTGTTGTCGAGGGCACTGTTACCGAGGAAAACAAGGGCGGCGTGGTTGTTTCCGTCAAGGGCATCCGCGTGTTCGTTCCCGCTTCCCAGTCCGGTCTGCCGAAGGACACTCCGATGACTCAGCTGGTCAAGCAGAAGGTCCGCCTCAAGATCACCGAGGTCAACCGTGGTCGCAGGCGCGTGGTCGGTTCCATCCGTGCTGTGCTGCAGCGTGAGCGCCGCGAGAAGGCCGAGGCCGTTTGGAATGAGATCGAGATCGGCAAGGTCTACAACGGTGTCGTTAAGAGCCTCACCAGCTACGGCGCCTTCGTCGACATCGGCGGCATCGACGGCATGGTCCACGTCTCTGAGCTCTCTTGGAGCCGCATCAAGAACCCGGCTGAGGTCGTCTCTGTTGGCGACGAGCTCGAGGTCTATGTCATCGGCTTCGATAAGGAAGCCAAGCGCATCTCCCTGGGCTACAAGAAGGCCGAGGACAACCCCTGGACCAAGTTTGTCAACACCTACAGCGTTGGCGACATCGCCAAGGTCAAGGTGGTCAAGCTCATGCCCTTCGGCGCGTTCGCCGAGGTCATGCCCGGTGTGGACGGACTCATCCACATCAGCCAGATCGCCAATCGCCGCATTGGCAAGCCTGATGAGGTCCTGAGCGTGGGCGACGTTGTCGACGTCAAGGTCACTGCCATTGACAACGACAAGCAGAAGATCTCCCTGTCCATCCGCGCGCTGAGCGAGCCGGAACCGGCTCCGCGCCGCGCTGAGCCCGAGGCTCCCGTCGTTCCCGAGGAGGATGCTCTGGTCTATGAGGTCTCTGAGACTGGCGAAGCCACCGGCAACATACCCGAGGACGTCTCCGGCGCCGAGGAATAAGCCGAAAAATGTAAAACCAGCGTCCGACGCAACTGCGGCGGACGCTTTTTTATATAGTTTGTGCGAAATGTGCGTATTTTCCTTGCTAAAATGTAACTGAAAGAGTATAATTACAATAGAATAGTAAGATATGGGCCAAATGGGAAACGGAGGCTAAAATGACATTCCGCGTGGGCGACAGGATTGCGCACCCCATGCACGGCGCAGGCGTGATCGACAGCGTTGTAAGCAGAAAAATCAACGGTAAGGAGCGGGACTATTATGTCCTTAAACTGCCGGTAGGAGACATGCTCGTAATGATACCGGTAGACACAAGCGCGGAGATAGGCGTCAGGCCCATTGTGGACGCCGCGGAGGCTGAGAAGATACTCTGCTCCATCCCCGGCATCGAGATTGAGATGACGCAGAACTGGAACAAGCGGTATCGGGAGAATATGCTCAAGATAAAAAGCGGGAACCTTCTGGAGGTTGCCGCAGTCGTAAAAGGGCTTATGCAGAGGGATAAAGAAAGAGGCCTGTCCACGGGTGAGCGGAAGATGCTGCACTCGGCAAAGCAGATCCTCATATCCGAGATAGTTCTCTCTGAGAGCGCCAGCTACGAGGAAGTGGAGGAGCGGCTCAATAGCGCGCTCGTCTGCTCATGAATCCAAATGGGGCGGCGCAGTCCGCCCCATAACCATGTCTATAAGAGGTACATATGTTTAGAAAAAAGCAAGCTGAGGCCGCAAGGCCGTTTTGCTCGGCAGTCGTCGTCGCCGCGGGCAGCGGCACACGCATGGGCGCGGACAAGCTGATGATGCAGCTGGGCGGCTGCACCGTCATAGAACGTACGCTTGCCGCCCTGGACAGGAGCGGCTGCATCGACGAGATAGTCGTAGTCACTCAGAGCGAGAAGATTCCCACGATTGCAGCCCTTGCGCGTGAGCGGGGGATAAAAAAGCTCAAATGTGTTACCGAGGGTGGCGCGAATCGTACTGCCTCCGCCTGGGCGGGCGTTCAGGAGTGTTCAGAACGCGCGGAGCTCATTGCCATCCACGACGCGGCCCGGCCACTGGTCACGGAGGAGATAATCGAGCGCGCGGTCACCGCAGCTGCTGAGCGCGGTGCGGCGGCTCCGGCAATACACGTGAAGGACACAGTCCGGCAGGCCCGTGGCGGCAGGGTGCTCAGGACCCTGGAACGTGATGAGCTCTATCTCATGCAGACGCCGCAGGTGTTTCGTGCGGAGCTCATCCGTCAGGCGCTTGGCGAGGCAGCCAAGCTCGGCATCTCGCTCACAGATGACTGTGCCGCCGTCATGCTGCTGGACGCTGAGGTGTTTCTCGTCGAGGGCTCGGAGGAAAATCTGAAGCTCACGACGCCGGCAGATATCTATGCCGCGGCGGCAATAATAGACGCAAGGGGTGAGTTCCTGTGAGGATAGGACAGGGATATGATGTGCACAGGCTCGTAGAGGGGCGAAAGCTTATCCTCGGCGGAGTCGATATCCCGTACGAAAAGGGTTTGCTGGGGCATTCGGACGCAGACGTGCTCGTCCACGCCATTATGGACGCGCTGCTCGGCGCGGCTGCTATGGGCGACATAGGCAAGCTCTTTCCGGACACCGACCCGCGCTACGAGGGGGCGGACAGCCTGGCGCTACTGCGTGAGGTTTGCTCGAGGCTGCGCGCGTCCGGATTTGAGCCGGGCAACATAGACGCCACAGTCATAGCACAGGCTCCTAAGCTCGCGCCGCACATAGACACCATGCGCCGGAACATCGCCGCTGCGGCTGGAATGGACGTCTCATGCGTGAGCGTTAAGGCCACAACTGAGGAACGCCTCGGCTTCACCGGGGAGGGCCTTGGAATAGCCGCGCAGGCTGTGGCACTGATAGAGTGTTGATGTCAAAAGGGTCCTGCCCGCATAGAATGAGTTGAAGGCCCAGCGCCTTCATCCACATGCGGGAGGATCTTTTTATGCGATATATCATCATGTGCCGCTCGCAGACCTATGCGCAGCGGGCTTCGAGAACGCTGGAGCGCGCGGGGATAACCGCGCCCTTCTCCCGTGCGCCTCAGGGCCTCTCCAAATCTGGCTGCGCGTGGTGCGTGCGGGTGGCCGAGCCGAAGTATAAGCAGGCGCTTACCATTTTGCAGCGCACAGGCGTGGGCTACGGCAAGGTCTTTATAGAAGAAGACGGCAAGTACACGGAGGTGCAGCCATGATCTACCTCGACAGTGCCGCCACAAGCCTGTTGAAGCCGCGCACCGTGCATATGGCCGTGCAAAACGCTATGCGTACCATGGCAAGCCCGGGGCGGGGCGGACACAGGCCCGCCCTGCTCGCGGCGGAGACGGCTTATGACTGCCGCGCGCTGCTGGCTGAGCTTTTTTCGGCGCCGGGGCCGGAGAACGTGGTGTTCACTATGAACGCCACACACGCGCTGAACATTGCGATATCAAGCCTGATCTCAAGTGGCGACCGTGTTGTTGTCTCCGGCTGGGAGCACAACGCCGTGACGCGGCCGCTGCACATTATTGGCGCTGATATAGACGTAGCGGCTTCTCCGCTTTTTAACAGAGAAGCGACCGTGGATGCGTTCAGGGAGAAGATACCGGGCGCAAAGGCCGTGGTGTGTACCCACGTCTCAAATGTGTTCGGCTTCGTGCTGCCGATATACGAAATCGCCGCGCTCTGCCGAAAGGCGGGCGTGCCGCTCATAGTAGACGCCTCGCAGTCCGCCGGGCTCATCGAGGTCGATATGGCCGAACTCGGTGCCGAGTTTATATGTATGCCGGGGCACAAGGGACTGATGGGGCCCCAGGGAACGGGCGTGCTGTTGTGCCGCGAGAGTGGCCGGCCGCTGATGGCAGGCGGCACAGGCTCAGAGAGCCGCAGCCAGACCATGCCCGAGTTCCTGCCCGACCGGCTGGAAGCAGGCACGCACAACATCCCCGGCATCGCAGGACTTATGGCCGGTGCGGAATACGTCCGCGCCCACGGCGCTGACAACATAGGCGCACACGAGCACAGCCTTATGCGCCGCATGGCCCGGCAGCTCGAGGGGGTGCCGGGGCTTGAGGTGTTTGAAGCCTCAGAGAGCGGCTCACAGGCCGGTGTGATTTCAATCAGGCACGAAAGCATAGGCTGCGAAGAGCTGGGCGCAGAGCTTGGCAGAAGGGGAGTGTGCGTCCGGGCGGGACTTCACTGCGCTCCACTGGCGCACGAAACAGCTGGGACACTGGATACGGGAACCGTGAGACTGAGCTTTTCGCCCTTTAACACGCCCAGGGAAATAGACGCAGCCGCGCAGCAGCTGAAAGCTGCTGTGAAATCGCTGTCAGATGCGTAAATGTTGTTGCTATTTCCAGCCGATTATTATATAATACTATGACAAATTGCCGCGCCCCGGTCTTACCGAGGGCGCGCGCCACGAAACGATGAGGACAGGCTTATGGAAAATATCAAGGGAATTATATCCAATGCCATAAACTATATGAAGACCGCGCAGGTCTCTGATATCATCGATATCATCCTCGTCGCCGTGCTCATATACGTCGCAATAGGGCTAATTCGCCGCACAAATACAACGCGTTTGGCCCGCGGCATAGTTTTCATCCTGCTTGCTCTCTGGCTGTCTGACCTTTTCAAATTCAGGATGATAAACTCCCTGCTGAAGACGACAGTGGAGCTCGGCTTTATTGCGCTGGTCATCATATTCCAGCCGGAACTGCGCCGCCTGCTTGAGCGCATGGGCAGCGGCAGATTCATGTATTTCTTCGGCGGGAGTTCGGCGCCGCTGACCTTCGAGTCAGTGGTGAATCAGACCGTTCTGGCCTGCGCCTCCATGTCGGAGTCGCGTACCGGCGCGCTTATCGTCTTTGAACGCACGATAAGCCTCAACGAGCAGATGGCCACCGGCACAATCGTCAACGCCGACGTCACCAGTGAGCTGCTGCGCAATATCTTTTTCGTAAAAGCTCCGCTGCATGACGGTGCCGCTATTGTGCGGGAGGGACGCCTCGCCGCGGCGGGCTGTATGCTTCCGCTCTCGCAGAACGCCAGCCTGAGTAGTGATCTGGGCATGAGACACCGCGCGGGCATAGGTATGAGCGAGCACTCGGACGCCGTGGTCGTCATCGTCTCTGAGGAGACCGGAGCCATTTCCGTCGCCATGGACGGCATGCTCAAGCGCCATCTGACGCCGGACATGCTGGAGAAGATACTCAGGACAGAGCTGCTGCCCGAGTCCGACAATGAGCAGAAGCGCGGTATCCCCGGGCTCCTCGCCTCGCTCAAGTCCCTCAAGGTGAAGAAAAATGACTGAGAAGAAAAAAAGCAAGCTGTTCGAAAACAAGATCTTCTGGGCCGTCGTTTCTCTGCTGGCCGCGCTCTTCATTTGGGTCTATGTAACCGGCACGCAAGAGGAGCCAATTGAGCTGTCTTTCAACAACGTCGAGGTCGTGTTTACCGGCGAGGACACGCTTCAGGCCTCGCGCGGATATGTCATCAACAATATAAGCACGGAGACAGTTTCCGTAAAAATAAGCGGCACTCGCCGTAACATCGGCTCTCTGTCCGCTTCAGATATCAAGGCTACTATCGACGTTTCGCTCATAAGCCAGACGGGCACGATAACCCAGTACTACACGCTGACCTATCCTGATGGCGTGGACGCGGATGCCGTGAGCATCGTTAGCAGCAATCCAAGCGTCATCAGCTTCAATGTCACGCGCATGTCCACTAAGCAGGTCCCGGTCGAGGTCCAGTTCAAGGGCAGTACCGCCGAGGGATATATAGCCGGCGAGGTGGAGTATGAGCCTAAGACCATTACCATCAGCGGCCCCGAGTCTGAGCTCGAGCAGATTGACCACGTCTACGCTGAAATAGGTGGGGACGAGCTCACCATGACTCGCACAGCGGATGTGCCCTTCGTCCTCATGGACAAGAGCGGCAACGAGCTTTCCAGCGATGGCTTCGAGTTCGACGTCAGCACCATAAACGTTACCATCCCGATAAGCATGATGAAGGAAGTCTCGCTCTACGTCCAGTGCATCTACGGCGCTGGCGCAACAGAGGAAAACACCTCCATTGAGATAGAGCCCTCCACCATCACCATCTCCGGCGACACCTCAGTCGTCAGCGGCATAAACCGCATCGATATTGCCACCATAGACCTCACCGACTTTGCTCTCACGCTGCAGGACACCTACGCCATACCGCTGCAAAACGGCGTTGAGAACGTGTCCGGTGTCACAAAGGCCGAAGTGACGATCGAGATACAAGGGGTTTCCACAAAGCAGTTCACGGTGACCAACTTCAACTACACCGGACTGCCTGACGGATATTACGTCGAGGAGATAATAACCCAGAACCTCGAAGTCAAGGTGCGCGGAGCGCAGGACGTGCTCGACCAGATACAGTCGTCCAACCTGCGAGCGGTTGCCGACCTGTCCGAGGTTACCCAGACAGGCATCATGTATGTGCCGGTCAAGGTTGAGCTCGACGGCTTTACAAATGCCGGCGCCGTGGGCGAGTATATGATAGCAATACGCATAAGACGTTAGGAGGCGGGCACTTGACCCAGTATGCTATAATCAAAAAACTGACCGGCCCGGACATGGCGGAGGTGGAGGTGCTCCGCGGCACAGCCTGCGGAGACGACTGCGGCAGCTGCGAAGTCTGCCACTACGCCTCCAAGATCCGTGTAGAGGCCAAAAACAACATAGGAGCACAGGTGGGCGACAGGGTGGAGATCGAAACCCAGACCTCCCGCGTACTGAGCGCGGCGGTGCTCGTCTATATCGTGCCCTTTGTGCTGTTCTTCATCGGCTACGCGATAGCTGCGGCGCTTAAAATGAGCGAGGGCTATTCGATGCTCATGAGCTTTGGCTTCTTCGCCGTGGGCTTTGTGGTCATCGCCCTGGTTGGCCGCAGTCACAAAAAGAATCCCATAACCTATGAAATAACAAATATCATCGGATGCGGGGCTGAGAGCGTATGATAAAAAGCATGACCGGCTACGGCGGCGCCAAGGGCACCGTCGAGGGCCTTTCCATCAGCATCGAGCTCAAGAGTGTTAATAACCGCTATCTCGACGTGTCGGCCAAGCTCCCGCGCAGCTTTCTCTTTGCAGAGGAGCTGATAAAGGCCGCTGTCGGACGCCACATTTCGCGCGGCAAGGTAGACGTCTTCGTCTCTGTGGACGCTTCCGCCTCGGACGACATGGTCGTACGCGTAAATGAGCCGCTGCTGCGCGGATATATTGACGCGCTCGGCGCGGTAAGCGAGAAGTATGGCCTTGAAAACGACATGACGCTCATGTCCATCTGCCGCCTGCCCGAGGTGCTGAGCACAGACCGGCGTGAACTGGATAACAGCGCTCTTGCTGAGGGTATCGGCGCCATACTTGAGACAGCGCTCACGGAATACGACGCCATGCGTCTGCGCGAGGGCGAGAAGCTCCGTGACGACGTCGTATCCAGATTGGACGAGATATCCCGCCTCACCGGCATCGTTGAGGCAGAGTCGCCTAAGACGGTGGCAGAGTATCGTGCGCGGCTGGAGCAGAAGCTCCAGGAGGTACTCGGCTCTGCCAATATTGACGAGAGCCGCATCCTGACAGAAGCCGCCATCTTTGCGGACAAGGTCGCTGTTGACGAGGAGACGGTGCGTCTCCGCAGCCACGTCTCGCAGCTGCGCGGCCTGGCCGAAGGCGATTCGCCTGCGGGTAGGAAGATGGACTTCCTCATTCAGGAGCTCAACCGCGAGGCAAACACGATAGGCTCCAAGTGCCAGAACGCGGATATCGCGCACGTCGTTGTCGACCTCAAGGCCGAGATAGAAAAAATACGCGAGCAGATACAGAACGTGGAGTGAGCGCATGAAGCTGATAAACATAGGCTTTGGCAGTCTCATAGCGGCAGAGCGGCTGATATCGGTCCTCTCGCCGGATTCCGCACCTATAAAGCGTATGATACAGGACACGCGCGAGCGCGGATTGCTTGTGGATGCGAGTTACGGCCGTAAGACAAAATCGGTGCTGGTAACGGACGGAGGCTATCTGTTCCTGTCCGCACTGACACCGGAGGCCGTGGCCGCCCGTGCGGGCAGTCCGATCGTGCAGGAAAGCGGGGATGAGGATGAATAACGAGGAAAAGGGCAAGCTCCTTGTGATATCCGGGCCCTCGGGCGCGGGCAAGAGCACTGTCATCGGCAAGCTGATGGATATGCGCGACGACGTCTGCTTCTCAGTTTCGGTGACTACGCGTCAGGCTCGTCCGAACGAGGAAGAGGGCAAGGATTACTTCTTTGTGACGCCGCAGCGTTTTCAGGAGCTGGCCGAAGGCGGCTTCCTGCTGGAGCATGCAGAGTACGTCGGCAACCGCTACGGTACGCCGCGCGGATATGTAGAGAGCCGTCTGCTGGAGGGCAAAAGCGTGGTGCTCGATATCGAGGTCCAGGGCGCGGCGCAGGTGCAGCGCAACTGCCCGGACGCGGTGACGGTGTTCGTATTGCCGCCCTCGGGCGAAGAGCTGGAGCGCAGGCTTCGGCACAGGAACACCGACTCCGATGAGAAGATACGCGAGCGTTTGCTTCAGGCCAAGCGTGAGTGCGCAGAGGCCGGAAAATACGGTTACATCGTAGTAAACGATGACCCGGACCGCGCCGCAAAAGAACTTGACTCCATACTAACCGCCGAAAAGTGCAGAACGGCGGACAGAATAAAACTTGTTACAGAGGTGCTTATATCATGATGCTCTATCCCCCCATGTCCGAGCTTGTCGACAAGGTCGGCAGCCGTTATCTTCTTGTAAATCTCGTTGCCCGCCGAGCCAGGGACATTTCCCAGAAGGCGGAGGAGGAAGGCGAGAGCCTTGACAGGAAGCCCATTTCCACGGCGATAGACGAGGTCTACACCGGAAAGCTCACAATAACGAGCATGGGTGACTCCGAGGACGAGACGGAGCCTGAGGCCGCTGCTGAGCCGGAAACCGAGGAAACAGAAGAGTAAAAAGGCTGAGGCGGGGCATTGCCCCGCCCGGCCTCTTTTGGGAGGAGTACCATGCCGGACGTCACAATAGCAAAGATAGCCGTGTCCGGCATACCATTCCGGCTGGACAAACCCTTTGATTATGCCATACCGTTCGAGCTTGCGGAGCATGTACGTCCAGGCGTACGCGTGGAGGTGCCATTCACAAGGGCAAACAGGCGTACAGAGGGCATAGTTCTCGCACTGGCGTCCGTGAGCGCCTACGAAAAGCTCAAGCCGATTTCCGCCGTGCTCGATGAGACGCCTATACTGACGAGCGCTCAGATCAAGCTCGCGCTTTGGATGCATGATCGCTTTTTCTGCACGGTATACGAGGCAGTAAAGGCAATGCTTCCCGCGGGGCTTTGGTTCAAGGACGGAAAGCGCCGCGTCAGCGACAAATACGTCACCATGGCCGCTCTTGCCGTTCCGACGGAGGAGGCCGCGGCGGCTGCGGAGCAGAAACGCAGACGCGCCCCGCAGCAGTCTGAGCTGCTTCGTACGCTCTGCGCCATAGGCCGTGCGGCCCTGCCTGACCTTCGCGAGTTCACCGGCGCCTCACTGCAATCTGTGCGCGCCCTGCGCGACGCAGGCTTCATAAGCCTCGAGGACGTGCCGGTGTACCGACGCCCTGAGACCCCGGTCGGAGATAGGGCACCTTTGCCTGTGCTCAATACGGAACAGTCGGCGGCTTTTAACGGCATATTGAAGCTTGCCGATGGTAAAAAGGCCGCCGGCGCGCTGCTCTTCGGCGTCACAGGCAGTGGCAAGACCACGATCTACATCCGACTTATCGCAGAAATGCGAAATCGCGGCAAAACGGCGATAATGCTTGTCCCCGAGATAGCGCTTACACCGCAGATGCTGCGTACCTTCTCCTCACACTTTGGCGACGATATTGCTGTTTTACACTCCAGCCTTTCGGCGGGCGAGCGCCTCGACGAGTGGCGGCGCATCAAAAACGGCGAAGCCGGCGTCGTCATCGGAACGCGCAGCGCCATTTTTGCTCCGGCTGAGAACCTCGGAATAATAATAATCGACGAGGAGCAGGAGGACAGCTACAAGTCCGAGAACGCCCCTCGCTATCACGCGCGCGACGTGGCAAAATTCCGATGCGCGCAGGATAACGCGCTGCTGCTTCTCGGATCGGCCACGCCGGACGTCGAGAGCCGCTGGCGAGCGGAGCAGGGGAGCTACGCATATTTTGCGCTGCCCAGGCGCTTCAATGAGCGCGCCATGCCCAGTGTCGAGATAGTTGACATGAAGCGCGAGCTCCGCCACGGCAACGGCGGCAGCATCAGCGAAAGGCTCCGCTCCGAGATATCGGAAAACCTCGAGCGCGGAGAGCAGAGCATACTCTTTCTCAACCGCCGAGGCGCAAACAAGCTGATAACCTGCATTGACTGCGGCTTCACGTATAGCTGCCCTAATTGCAGCGTCAGCCTGACCTATCACAGCTTCAGCCGACGCCTTATGTGCCACCACTGCGGACACACGCAGCGGCTCGACGAGCACTGTCCGGAGTGCGGCGGAACTCTCAAATATGTCGGCACAGGTACGCAGAAGCTCGAGGAGGAGCTGCACGAGCTCTTTCCGGGCGTTGGCGTCCTGCGAATGGATACCGACACCGTTGCTCCCGCTGGCGGGCACGACGTACTGCTCGAGCGTTTCGGTTCCGAGCGCATTCCCATCATGGTCGGCACTCAGATGGTCACAAAGGGCTTGAACTTTGAGAACGTTACACTGGTCGGCGTTATCTCCGCCGATCAGAGTCTCTACGCAGGCGACTACCGGGCAACGGAGCGCACCTTCTCGCTTATAACACAGGTCGTAGGCCGCTCGGGACGCTTTGAAAAGCCCGGGCGTGCCGTGATTCAGACCTTTACGCCTGAGAATGAGACGATACGTCAGGCCGCGAGACAGGACTATGAGAGCTTTTACCACGCAGAGATAGAGCTCCGCCGCCTTCAGGCCCTGCCTCCGTTCACAGAATTGCTATGCGTCACCATGTCTGGCGCTGAAGAGTCGCTCGTGCTGGGCTGCGCGGCAAAGGCACGAGACGAATTGGCTGCGGCTACACGGTTCGAAACCGGTGTCCGCGTGCTTGGACCGGCCCCGCTCTCGGTGCTTAGGGTGAACAACAATTACCGCTACCGTGTGACGCTCTGCGCCCCGCCGGGCAGGGGACTGCGCCGGCTGGTCGCCGACATCGTTTCGCGCTATTCAACAGATAAACAGTTTCGGGGCGTGTCGGTATACGCGGACACGAATCCCTCGGATTAGGAGGATACCAATGGCTCTCAGAAAGATACTTACCAGCGAGGACAAAGCGCTCTATAAGCGCTGCCGCGAGGTCACCAGCTTTGATGACAGGCTCCACACCCTGCTTGACGACATGCGCGATACGCTTATGCAGGCGGACGGTGTCGGGCTTGCCGCACCGCAGGTCGGCGTGCTGCGCCGAGCAGTGATCGTGCTTGAGACCAACGTCCCCGAGGGCGAGCAGCCCTATGTTATTGAGCTCATAAACCCGGAAATCGTCGAGAGCTCCGGCGAGCAGTGCGGCCCGGAGGGCTGCCTATCCGTGCCCGGCAGGTACGGCCTTGTAGAGCGGCCCATGGAGGTCACCGTGAGAGCCCAGGACAGGGACGGAAACTCCTTCGAAGCCAAGGGCACGGGGCTGACTGCCAGATGCTTCTGCCACGAGATCGACCATCTCGATGGCGTTGTCTTCACCTCCCGCGCTGAGCGGATGCTGACGGATGAGGAGCTCGAGACCGGAAGCTGGATGGAAGATGAGGACGGGGAGGACGAGGTCGAATGAGCCTCCGCGTAGTTTTCATGGGAACGCCGGACTTCGCCTCGGCTTCGCTCCAGGCTCTGCTGGACGCGGGTTTTGAGGTCGCGGCGGTTTTCACCCAGCCGGACAAGCCCCGTGACCGGGGAATGAAGAACGCATTCTCTCCAGTAAAGGCCCTGGCGATTGAGCGCGGGCTTGAAGTATACCAGCCCGCAAGTATGCGCACACCTGAGGCAGCCGAGATTCTGCGCAGTCTCAAGCCGGATGTGCTGGCTGTTGTGGCCTATGGTAAGATACTGCCCGACGAGGTGCTGGCCATACCGCGCCTCGGCAGCGTGAACGTGCACGGCTCGCTGCTGCCCAAATACCGCGGCGCTGCGCCCATACAGTGGGCGGTGCTCAACGGCGATGAGGTGAGCGGTGTCAGCACGATGTATCTCGCTCACGACATGGACGCGGGCGACGTCATATACACTGAGGAGACGCCGATAGGCGAATATGAGACGGCAGGCGAGCTCTTCGACCGCCTTGCGGACATGGGCGCAAAGCTGCTTGTCAGGACCCTGCATGATATCGAAGCCGGTACGGCTCCGCGTACCCCACAGGAGCACGAGAAGGCGAGCTATGTGAAGCAGCTGGACAAGAGCATCTGCCCCATAGACTGGACGCGCAGCCCGCGAGAGGTCATAAAGCATATCTGCGGCCTCAATCCCTGGCCCGTCGCTACGATGACCGTCGGCGGCGACACGCTCAAAGTCTACAAGGCCGAATATACCGAAACCAGGACTGATAAGTCCCCGGGCAGTGTGGTTTCCGCCGGCAAGGCCGGGCTGGAGATTGCCTGCGGCGGCGGACATACCGTAATGGTGACGGAGCTCCAGGCCCCGGGCAAACGCCGCATGGAGGCATCCGCCTGGCTGCTCGGACACCCGGTGAAGGTGGAATGAGAGCCGCAAACGGTCGGGAGGCCGCGCTTGAGGCCATGCGCCGCATGAGGCGCGCGGGCGACTTCTCCTCGGACGCAGTGGACGGAGTGATAACGCAGTCCGCACTGGAACCAAGAGAAGCCGCATTCTGTACGAGAATAGTGCGGGAAACGCTGCAAAACCTCTATTTTATAGACTATTACCTCAATTTGTGGTCCAATACACCCACAAAGCGCCTTGAACCCGCAGTGCTGGATATACTCCGTATCTCAGCGGCGCAGCTGCTGTTTATGGACCGCGTCCCGCCCTCTGCGGCGGTCAACGAAGGTGTAAAACTCTGCGCTAATGGTGGATGCAAGCGGGCGAGCGGGCTTGTAAATTCGGTTTTGCGCCGGGTTTCGGAGAACAGGGACGCCCTGCCTGAGATACCCGGCGAGGGCACAGCCGAGTACCTCTCCACGAGATACAGCCATGCACTCTGGCAGGTGCGTGAGCTCATTGAGCGCCGGGGCTATGATGGCGCGCGTTCGGTATTGGAGCGCAACAACGCCGAGCCTCCGCTGACGCTTCAGACGAACACACTCCGCACCACGGCGGAGGAGCTCGCAGACATGCTGCGTGCCGCCGGATTTGAACCTGTGGCAGGCGCTTCGCCGGGGGAGCTCAGGCTCCGCGGCGCGGGCAGGGCAGACCTGCTGCCGGGTTACAGTGAGGGCCTTTTCTATGTCCAGGACGGTGCGGCGAGGCTTGCTGTTAGAGAATCCGGCGTCAAGCCGGGCATGACGGTCCTGGATGCCTGCGCAGCGCCTGGAGGCAAGAGCTTTGGTGCGGCGATACAGATGAACGGCGCAGGCCGCATAATCTCCTGCGACGTGCAGGAGAAGAAGCTGCTCCGTATATCCGATGGCGCGGCACGCCTCGGGCTGGACTGCATAGAGACGCGCCAGATGGACGCGCGACGGCCCGCGGAGGAACTTATCGGGGCAGCGGACGTCGTAATAGCGGATGCGCCCTGCTCAGGGCTGGGCGTGATCGCGAAGAAGCCGGAGATAAGGTTCAAGTCGGAGTCGGATTTGGAGGCGCTTCCGGGCATACAGCTTGATATCCTCCGCGGACTCGCGGAATGCGTTAAGCCGGGCGGTACACTGCTGTACTCCACCTGTACCCTGAGAAAATGTGAGAATGAGGACGTAATCGCGGCCTTTTTGAGTGAAAACAGCGGCTTTGAGGTGCAGGAAATGCGCACTCTTTGGCCTGATATCGATGATTCGGACGGTTTTTTCGTATGCAGGATGGTAAGATAGATATAAAGGCCCTGCTGCCTGATGAGCTTGCCGCGGCGCTTGCCGAAATGGGGGAGCCGGGTTACCGGGCAAAGCAGATATTCACCTGGCTTGGACGAGGAGCAGAGAGCTTTGACGAGATGACGAATCTCTCAAAGCAGCTGCGCGCCAAGCTTGCGGAGCGCTTTTTCCTCACGCCGCCTACGGT
>X96_European_Hare__coassemble_701_pt1 | contig 23688 bp, 22 predicted proteins | sample X96_European_Hare__metabat2_high_PE_013 | metagenome-assembled genome bin X96_European_Hare
TCGTCCGCCTTCGTCACATCCTCGATGTCGTGGTGTTGGGCGATGAGCGGCGCGAGCTCGGGATATCCAAGCTGGCTCATGGGCCCCGCCCCTGCCAGGGCGTGGTCCGGGGTGCCCTTCGATATGTCATGCAGCAGCGCGGCGGAGTAGACAAGCGTCTCGTCCAGGCATATTCCCGCGGCCGCAAGCGCACAGACTATCTCCATCGCCGCCTCCGCCGTCGCACGGCAGTGCGCCGCAAGCTCCGCCGGCAGCTCAGCCGCGTCCAGCAGTCTGTCCGCGAGTTCCGGTGTCAGCTGCGGCACCGGAGCCCGACCGTATTCCTCAAGCGCGAGCTGCCCCGGTCCGTCGGACCTGAGCCTCGTTATGGAGCCGTAGGGCAGATTGAAGTCCCGCGCGCACTCGAAGGGCTTTTGCTCCAGCGTGCAGAGCAGCGTCTGTATGACCGACGAGTGCGAAACAATGATGACGTCTCCTCTAGAGAGGGCCATCACCCTCGCCACCGCCGCCGAGAACCTGCCGCTCGCGTGCTCGAATTCCTCACCGCCTGGCGGTGGGAGCGAGCGGTCGCGCCCCCGGCGCTCGTAATATTCCGGCCAGCGCCTTCTTATCTCGTCAAAGCTCAGCCCGTCCCATTCGCCCGCGTCCATCTCCTCGAGGCCGGGTACGATGACCGGGGAGGCAAAGCCCATGAGCTCCGCAGTCTGACGGCTCCGGGAGAGTGCGGAGCAAAAGCACTCGCCGATGCCCAGCGGCGCAAATTCGGCGCCCAAAAGCGCCGACTGAAGCCTGCCCCGAAGCCCCAGGGGCAGGTCCGTCCGGCCGAGGCACATTCTGGCCCCTCCGGGAAAGTCCGGCATCCCGTGCCGGATAAGGTAAATCTTTCTCATGTCTAGTCCATCCGGGCAATACTATTTAAATAAATCGGGAAAATACTGCACAAAGAGTTCGTCAGCCATGGCCCTCAGGCGCAGTGTGTAGGCCTCATAGGCCCGTAGCAGCTCCCGCCCCTTCTCGGTGAGGCTGCTGCGCCCGCCGTGCTGCCCACCCTGAGAGCGCGCTACCACCGGATAGCCCAGCTCGTTCTCGAGCAGGTTTATGGCGTTCCAGCCCGAGCTGTACGAAAGCTGCATCCGCTGGCAGGCGGCGCGCACCGACTGCGTCTCGTCCGTCAGCGTGAGCAGCATGGCCACGCGGGGGTCGAGGAAACGCTTCTCACGGCATATCGCCACCTGTACCACGGGCCTTGTCAGCTGGCTGTTGTGCATGCGCAGCAGCTCCCGGTAGTCCTCCGGGGTGTCTGCGTCATGCAGTATGCCGGCGTCGTCCACCTCCACGAACGTCATGGGCACTCCGCAGCGAGAGAGAGCTCCGCTCAGCCCGCCCTCGCCGGAGTCCTCGAGAACGCGGTCTATGACGTTAGCGGACATGAGTATCGGGTGGCCGCGGCTGCCGCCGCAGACCGGGCAGGCCAGCTCCGCACCGCTCTCAAGCAGCGCGTCCACCGTCGCAGCGGTAAAAAGTGGAATATCAACTGGCGTAAAGAGCACCTGCCGGCACTTGTCCCGCAAATATCTGAGCCCTATCAGGGCAGAGTCGAACATGTGCGTCGTGCGGTAGTTCTCATTGCGCAGGAACACCACCCCGCTGGAGGCGAGATGGCGCTCAAGCTCCTCGGCGTTGTAGCCCGTGACCACGACAACACGCGCAGCGCCCGCCTGCTTGAGTGTGGCAACGACGCGCTGAGCAACAGATATCGAGCCTATGCTGAGCATGGGCTTGAAATCACCCATGCGCGACGACATTCCCGCCGCAACGACAACGGCGCCGGTCTCCATGCTGCGCGCCCCCTTTCGTACCGTAAAGTTGGGTCAAAGCCCGTCGTATGCGCAATTTGTCTATATAATAACACATAAAAAGCGACTTGTAAACTAAAACAATTTGACGCTGTCAAACGCCGGGAGTAGAATCGGTATAAAGGATTTGTTAATTTAAATCGCCGTTGCTGTGGCCTCCGCAGGGGTCCTTGTCCGGCCCTCCACCGGTGAGGTCCCGCAGGCGGCCTATTCCTGTATTGGAATAGAACACCAGCTCGGAAGGCCGGCCCTCCGCGTCCTCCGCGGCGAGGCGCAGGCAGTTCGCCGTCTCGTGAAAATCTATCGGCAGTGTACGCCGTACCGTTATCCCGCTGCGCGAATCAGTGACCTCTATCGTCACTTCATCCGCAGTTATCTCCCTGAGCTTATCATTATCAGACATGGTCGTTCTCCTTTCCAACAGCTTACATCCCCATTTTGGGGTCTATTCCAAATATAGCACAGGCCGCTTGGCTTTGGAAGAGTGATTTAAAGCGCGTGCGCGCTTTGAAGGATATGTAGAGTCACAACACAAACGCAACAATAGTAAGGAGGAAACCGCATGATCAAGAAAGTCCTAATCATCAATGGGGTCGAGCGCACCCTCGTGCTGGAGGGCACCGAAACGCTTGCAAAGGTCCTGCGCGAGAGACTGATGCTCACGGGCTGCAAAATCGGTTGCGGCGAAGGACACTGCGGCGCATGTAACGTCATCGTCGACGGCAAGGTCACGCGCTCCTGCATCACGAAGGTCGCAAAACTCCGCGACTACGCCGAAATCACCACCATCGAGGGCATAGGTACCGTCAACAACCTGCACCCCATCCAGGTCGCGTGGATGGCCTACGGCTGCGCCCAGTGCGGCTTCTGCAGCCCCGGCTTCATAGTCAGCGCGAAAGTCCTGCTCGAGCAGAACCCGAACCCGACCCGTGAGGAGGTGCGCGACTGGTTCAACAAGAACCGCAACCTCTGCCGCTGCACCGGCTACAAGCCCCTCATAGACGCCACGATGGCCGCCGCGGCCGTCATGCGCGGCGAGATGAGCAAAGAAGATCTGCTCTTCAAGCCTACCGACAACGTCATCACCGGCACCACCTATGCCCGCCCCTCCGCTGCCATGAAGGTCACCGGCACCTGGGACTTCGGCGCCGATCAGGCCCTGCACATGCCCGAGGGCACCCTGCGTCTGGCCCTCGTCCAGGCTGAGGTCTCCCACGCCAACATCAAGGGCGTCGACACCTCCGAGGCCGAGAAGATGCCCGGCGTCTTCAAGGTCATCACCGCGAAGGACGTCCCCGGCAAGAACCGCATAAACGGCCTCGTCATGCTCCCGCTCAACAACAAGTGCGACGGCTGGGACAGGCCCATACTCTGCGATGAAAAGGTATTCCAGTACGGCGACGCCATTGCCATAGTCGCGGCCGATACCGAGGCCCACGCCCGCGAGGCCGCCAAGGCCGTCAAGGTCGACCTCGAGGTCCTGCCCGCCTACATGAGCGTGCCCGAGGCCCTGGCCCCCGACGCCATTGAGATCCACCCCGGCACGCCGAACGCCTACTACGAGACCAACTGCATCAAGGGCCCCGACTTCGACTTCGACTCCGCGCCGAACGTCATCGAGGTCGAGAGCTACTGCTCGCGCCAGCCGCACCTCTACCTGGAGCCCGACAACGGCTACGCCTACATAGACGAGGACGGCATGCTGACCGTCCACTCCAAGAGCATCGGCATCCACCTGCATATGCCCATGATAGCCGACGGCATCGGCGTCACGATGGATAAGCTGCGCCTGGTGCAGAACCACGCCGGCGGCACCTTCGGCTACAAGTTCTCGCCCACCAACGAGGCCATCCTCGGCGTCGCGGCTCTGGTCTGCCAGAGGCCTGTCTCGCTGAACTTCAACATGTATCAGTCCATCACCTACACCGGCAAGCGCAGCCCAGGCTTCATGCACATCAAGCTCGCGGCGGACGACAATGGCAAGGTGCTGGCACTCTGGGGCGACAACTACATCGACCACGGCCCGTACTCCGAGTTCGGCGACCTGCTGACCCACCGCCTGAGCCAGTTCGTCGGCGCGGGCTTCGACATCCCGACCATCCGCAACAAGAGCACCACGGTGTTCACGAACCACGCCTGGGGCAGCGCCTTCCGCGCCTACGGCTCGCCGCAGTCCTTCATGGGCAGCGACATCGCCATGGACATCATGGCCGCGAAGCTGGGCATCGACCCCTTTGAGTTCCGCGCCATGAACTGCTACAAGGAGGCCGACGACTCCAGGACGCCGAACGGCTGCAGGCCTGACGTCTACTGCGAGGAGGACCTCTTCAACCTGGCGAGGCCCTACTACGAGGCGGCAAAGAAGCGCGTCGCGGAGAAGAACGCGGCCTCGGACGGCAAGATCAAATACGGCATCGGCGTGTCCCTCGGCGTCTACGGCTGCGGCCTTGACAACTCGGACGCCTCCGAGTGCTGGGCAGACCTCAATCCGGACGGCACGGTCACGCTGCGCAACTCCTGGGAGGACCACGGCCAGGGCGCCGACATCGCGACGCTGACCGCCGGTCACGAGACCCTGCGTCAGGCGGGCTTCACCCCCGACATGATAAAGCTCGAGCTCTGCGACACCAGGCTCACCCCGAACTCCGGCCCCGCGGGCGGCAGCCGCTCCACGGTCATGACCGGCTCGGCTACGCGCGTCGCCTGCGAGAATCTGCTCAAGGCCATGCGCAAACCCGACGGCACCTACCGCACCTATGATGAGATGAAGGCCGAGGGCATAGATACCCACGCCGTGGGCGTCTACACCTACACCGCCTCCGTCGCGCTCGATCAGGCCACCAGCCAGGGCGAGCCCTTCCCGACCTACATGTACACCATCTTCCTGCCCGAGGTCGCGGTCAACACCGAGACCGGCAAGGTCAAGGTTGAGAAGTTCACGGCGGTCGCGGATGTCGGCACCATCCTCAACAAGCTCGCGGTCGACGGCAACTTCTACGGCGGCCTCGTCCAGGGCATCGGCCTCGCGCTGACCGAGGACTTCGAGGACCTCAAGAAGCACACCTCGCTCGCGAAGTGCGGCATCCCGTACCCGAACGACGCTCCCGATGACATCGAGCTGGTGTACCAGGAGAACCACCCGCGTCCGAACGGCCCCTACGGTGCCTCCGGCTGCGGAGAGGCCCCGCTGGATGCCCCGCACCCGGCCATCCTGAACGCCATCTACAACGCCACCGGCGCCCGCATCACCCGCGTGCCGGCCCTGCCTCAGGTCGTCCTCGAGGCCCTGGCGAAGGTCAAGTAAGGAAAGCCTTTTATAAAGAGAATATCCATGGTAAAATGGGGGAGGCGGAAGCCTTCCCCATTTTTAAAAAGGAGGGTCCGGACATGAGACGCATGATACCGCTCACACTGGCATTGCTGCTCCTCGCAGGCTGCGCTGCGGAGAGCGCACCGACGGTCTCCGCGCCGGAGCCGGAGGCCGAGTACGTGCCTGCGCCGACATCGACGCCTGCACCCGAACCCAGCTCCGAGCCTACGCCAGAACCGAACTACTGGGACAACCCCGTTGCGGGGCCGGCCAAAGGCGGCTACGAGTTCCGCAGTGAGGAACTGGGCCTCTCCTTCACCGTGCCGGCGGATATCTCGGAAAAAGTCGGCGTAGTTGAGGGCATCGACTATTTTGATCCCGAGGGTACGAGCCTTACGATCTACTACTACCCCGAAGACGGCGGCGGCGCGCATTTTCTCACTTCAATAGTTGCAGTCTCGCCGCGCAGTGCCTTTTTCGACCAGGACAACTGGTACCAGGGGCTGATGACCAGCCAGAACATAATCGCCGCAAGCGAGACCAGCCTTTACTTTAAGCTGGGCTCAATAGGCGGCACGGACATCTGGAAAGACGACCCGAACTGGAACGACTTTATCGAGACCTCCAAGCTGCTGTCCGTCGCGCTGGAGGAGAGCTTGCAGGTCGACGAGCCCTCGGGCACCCCCGCGCTCGATGCGAATACCGTGCTGGATACCGCAATAGCGCTCGAGGCGCGCGGCGGCGCGTCAATGACTCGCGCGGAATTCGCACAGCTCGCCTTCGATATGCTCGAGGCTGAGAACAAGGACGAGGAATACTCCCTGACCTACACGGACGTGGCCGGGGACAGCGAGGCCTCGAAAGCAATAGCGTATCTCGCGAGCTACGGACTCGTCTCCGGCTGCTCCGGGGACGAATTCCGGCCCGACGAGGCCATAACGAGGGCGGAGTTCGCCGAGCTGGCGCAGAAGCTGCTCTTCGAGTCCTGGCCGGAGTGGTACGGCGACCCCATTGGTTCCACGGATGTGGACGACAGCCACCCTGCGCACAGCTATCTGAACTACGCCTGGAAAAACGGCTGGCTGACGACGGACTCGGAGGGCAATTTCCGCCCCGACGAGCCCATCACGGACGCCGAGGCCGCATGGGCCCTGCGCGCGATCTGGATGCAGAAGCTGCGCGGAGAGGATTTTCTGCCCGACCCCGGCTTTGAGGTCACAAGCTGGTGGCTCTCGGAGCCTTTCGGCAACGGCGGGCAAGCGCTGGTCCTAGGCGGCGATAGCGGGGTCTTCTGCGCCTACGTCTGCCTCGAACACACGGAGGACAGCGTTAAAACGATGCCCGCCGCCCTCGGCTCGGGCTTTGAACCGGAGGGCGACCGTGCCCGGCTCGATTTGGGCTATCTCACACTGAAACTGAACCGTGTGATATGGAGCGATGCCGCCAACGCGCTGGGAGACCTGCCCTGTCTCCCCGGTGAGGTGAAGCTGCCCATTTCCTCTTATACCAGCCGGGAAGATGCGCTGCGGACGCTCGGCCAGCCGCTCGGCATAAGCGAGCAGGGCGGCGTCGAGCGCTGGGACTACGGCACGACGGTGTTTGAGTTTGCCGCCGACGGCGACGCACTCAGCCTCAAATCCATAGACAGCAGCGACGCGCGCTTTGCTCCAAACCTGCGCGAGGTCTGCCTGGGCCGCTTGAGCGCGGCCAATGTGCTGTCCCTTCCCCGCGATACTGAGAGAACAAACGGCGTCTGGCGGTGCTACGGCGGAGAGGACGGCGCGCGGGCAGAGATATGCAGCGATGGAGACGGGTACATCCTCATCGCGGACGAAAGCTATGAACTGCGGCTCTGGCTCGACACCGAAAACGGGGGCAGCGTCTGCCGCGTCGTCTACGAAGTATTCTGAACGTCAGGAGGCGGCACATGGACTTTACGGAACGTTCGACCCGCGTATACCGCACGAAGCAGCTCTACACGAAGGAGGAGCTGGCCACGCGCGAGGCGCTGTGCGTGCATGAACAGCCAGCCTTCTGCGCCGCGGCCTGCCCGCTTCGGCTCGACGCGCGGGAGCTTCTCGCCCTCGCTGCAAGGGGCGACCTCACCGGCGCCCGGGCCATGCTCGAGCGGGCCACGCCCTTTGCGGGCATCCTCGCTGCGGGCTGTGAGGCCCCGTGTAAGGCCGCCTGCCGCCTGAACGAGGTCCCCGACTGCGAGGCTGTGGACATCCCCGCCATAGAGCGCGCCGCCATGCGCCACGGCGCCGCGAGGACTGGCAAGGGTCTGCTCAAATTTAAAAAGAAAAAGACCGCCGCCGTGTTCGGCGCCGAGCTCTTCACGCTCATCGTAGCGGGAGAGCTCGCCGGAAAGAGCTACCCGACGAAATTCTTCGTCGCGGAGGCGAGCGCGGCGGAGATAATCGCAAAATGCGCGCCCTTCCTCGGCGCTGAGGAACGGGAAGCCGAGTCAAAGCGCCTCGAGACAATGGACATCGAGCTTGTATACGGCTCGGAGCTCACGGCGGAGTTCGTAAACATCTCCAAGTCGGAATACGACATCGCCTGCGTCTCGCGTGAGGTGCTCGAGCTGCTCGGCGGCGAGCCGGACGCGGTGACGCTCTACTGCGTGGACATCGGCGTGCTCGCGAGCAGCGGCGAGGCGGGCGTCATGCGCGCCTTCTACGACGCGCGGCGCGCGGGCGTCTCCGCGGACCGGCTGGCTCAGGGCATGAGCCCGGACAACGCCCGCGGCGAGGAGGGCCCGGTCGAGAGCCGGCTCTACACTGACCTCTCCGAGGCCGTACCGGGTACAAGCGTCCCCGAGGGGGAAGGCTACACGCCGGATCAGGCCGCCGCCGAGGCCGCACGCTGCATCCAGTGCCGCTGCGAGGAGTGCATAAAGGGCTGCGCCTGGCTCCGTCACTACGGCAAGTTCCCGCGCATCATGACGCGCGAGATATACAACAATGTCGGCATAATCATGGGCGACCACATGATGAACGGGGCCATCAACTCCTGCGCCCTCTGCGGCCAGTGTACGGTGAACTGCCCCAACGGCTACGACATGGCTGAGATCTGCCTCTCCGCGCGGAGGAACATGGTAGCAACGGGCAAGATGAGCCTTGCAGTGCACGAGTTTGCGCTCTATGACCAGCTCTTTTCAAACGGCGAGGCCTTCCTCTGCCGCGCGGAGCCGGGATATGAGACCTGCAAATACGTGTTTTTCCCCGGCTGTCAGGCGGGCGCCGTCGCTCCGGAGGCGGTGTACCGTGCGTATGCCGACCTTCGCGCGCGGCTTTCCGGCGGCGTGGGCATACTGCTTGGATGCTGCGGCGTCATTTCCCACTGGGCCGGACGCGAGGAGCTCTTTGACGAGACCTGCGCCCAACTGCGCTCCGAGCTCGAGCGCCTGGGCAGCCCGACGATCATCACGGCCTGCCCGACCTGTCAAAAGACGCTGCGCGAGGCGGGCATCGGCGAGTGCAGGGGCATCTGGGACGTGCTGCTCGAACTCGGTCTGCCCGAGGGCGCGCCTACGGCCTGCGGCGAGGCGGTCATACACGACGCCTGCGGCGCGAGGGGCGACGCGGCGACGCAAAATGCGGTGCGCGAGCTGGTATCGAAGCTCGGCTGCAGGATAACTGAGCCGGCCCACACGCTGGACCGCTCCGACTGCTGCGGCTACGGCGGTCTCGCGGGCTATGCAAAGCCCGAAGTCGCGGCGGACTACACCAAGGCCGCGCTCGAAGGCTGCGAGGGAGTACAGCTCACCTACTGCATGGGCTGCCGCGACCGCTACGCGCGTCAGGGCGCGGATAGCGCGCACATACTGGAACTCATCTATTCTGCGCCCGCGGGCTCCCCGCCGGGCCTGTCGGAAAAGCGGCGCAACAGGCTGACGCTCAAGCAGAGGCTACTGCGCGACATCTGGAAGGAGGACACACACATGGCCCCGAGAGGCTACAAAATCGAGTATACCCCCGAGGTGAAGGAGCTCATGGAGCAGCGCATGGTGCTCGAGAGCGACATTGAGACCGTCATGCAGGCCTACCGCGAGGGCGGCGAAGCCATTTACGAGGCGGATACAGGCCTGCGCATCTCGCGCTACCGCCTAGGCAACGTCACCTTCTGGGTGAAATTCACGGAGGACGCCGAGGGTTACGTCATCCACAGCGCGTACAGCCACAGGATGACCGTAGAGACGAGGTAGCGCCATGGCGGAGGAGAAGAGCTATTACGCCGTGGACCCCGGCGGGCGTTACCGCTGCCTCAAGTGCGGCGTCCCCCTGGTGAAGGGCAACGCCGTGTTCGGCTATCTCGACAACGCCTTCCCCGTGGAGCTGCCCGTCTGCCCCAAGTGCGGCTTTGTGTTCGTGCCGGAGGAGCTGGCGATGGGCAAGGTGCTCTCTGTGGAAAAGGTGCTCGAGGACAAGTGATGGAGCGGCATCCCGGCGGCGCCGACGCCGCTCTGCGGCTCGTAGAGCTTGCGGGGCTTGAGCCACCCTGTCGTATCATTGACCTTGGAGCTGGCTCCGGCGAGAGCGTGCGGCGGCTGCGCGCCCTCGGCTTTGACGCGATTGGCATAGACCTCGAGCCCGGGGAGGGCGTGGAGCGCGGCGACATACTGTCGTCCGGCTTCGCCGCCGCCTCCTTTGACGCGGCGCTTTGCGAGTGCGCGTTCTTCCTAACGGGCGACCCGGAAAGGGCACTCCGCGAGGCTGCAAGACTGCTCAGGCCCGGCGGCGCGCTGCTCTATTCCGACATCTGCCCCGGAGGGGAGGCCTGGCTGCGCAGGACCTCGGAACAGTCCGGGTTCGCGGTTGAGGCGCTAATCGACGCCACGGACGAATGGAAGCGATATTACATCGAGGCCCTCTGGCGCGGCGAGGCCGAGTGCCCGCCCGACGGAGCGCGGAACTGCCGCTATATCTGCGCGGTGCTGAGGAAGGAGGCGTGGTAAAATGGACGACGTGTTTGGAAGGATGCTTGAGCTCTCTAGGAAGGGCTATTTCTGCGCGCAGATACTCATGCAGCTGGCGCTGGACGCCGAGGGGAAGGACTGCCCGGAGCTCATACGCGCGATGGGCGGGCTCAATGCTGGCATCGGTTTTTCCGGCGGACCCTGCGGCGCGCTGACCGGCGGGGCCTGTTTCCTCGCCTATTTCTCCGAGGGCCTGGAGCCGCAGGAGCGCGACGCGATGCTAAAAGAATTCCACGACTGGTTCCGGGAGCGCACAGCCGAATACGGCGGCGAGAGCTGCGACCGCATACTCGAGGACGACCCCACGAACCAGCTGCGCCGCTGTCCCGCGCTGGTGCAGGAGGTCTATGGCAAATGCGTCGAGCTGCTCTCGGAGAGGGGCCTCGCCTGATGTACGAGGTATTTGCAAGGACAAAAAGCGTCTGTCCCATATGCCTTAGGACAATAGACGCAGAAAAAGCCGTGGCCGGGGACGGGTTTGTCCATCTCATCAAGACCTGCCCCGAGCACGGCTTTTTTGACACGCTGATTTGGGAGGGCGGCGCGGACGAGTACCTCGCCTGGGGCGGAGCCTGCTCCGGTGACGAGGCAGATGACGGCTGCCCGAACAACTGCGGCCTCTGTGCGGAGCACAGAAGCGAGGGCTGCTGCGTCCTGCTCGAGCTCACGCGGCGCTGCAATCTCCGCTGCCCGGTCTGCTTCGCCTCCGCCGGTGGTGAGGGCGACCTCGGTCTCGACGAGATCGCGCGGCTCTACGACATGCTCATGGCCCGCGGCGGTCCATTCAACATACAGCTCTCGGGCGGCGAGCCGACCATGCGCAACGATCTGCCCGAGATAGTACGTTTGGGCCAGGAGCGGGGCTTCACCTTCTTCCAGCTCAACACCAACGGTCTGCGCCTCGCCTCGGAGGCGGGCTACGCGGCAAAGCTGCACGCTGTGGGGGTCTCCTGCGCCTTTTTGCAGTTCGACGGGCTGCGGCCGGAGACGTATGAGATGCTCCGGGGTCGCGATATCCTCGCGGAAAAGCTCAGGGCCATTGATGCCTGCGAGAGTGCGGGACTGCCCGTAGTGCTCGTGCCGACGCTCGTGCCGGGCGTGAACGAGGACGAGACAGGCAATATACTGCGCTTCGCACTCGGGCGAGGCAAGATCGTCCGGGGAGTGCACTTCCAGCCGGTGAGCTATTTTGGCCGCTGCGAGCTCCCGGAGCCGGATACGCGGCTAACCATCCCGCGCGTCATCCGCGAGATAGAGGCTCAAACAGGCGGCGCGATGAAGTTTGCAGACTTCGGCGGCGGCGGGGCGGAAAGCCCCTGGTGCAGCTTTCACGCCAGTTACCGCAAGCTCCCGGACGGGAGGCTCAAGGCCCTGCCGAGGCGGGAGAGCGCCTGCTGCTGCAAAAAGAGCTCCGAGGCCCGGGACTTCGTCGCCGACCGCTGGGGCCTCGGCTCGGCCGTGCGCGAGGACGAGGACGGCTTCGACCGCTTCATGCGCGAGGCCGTGGAGAACACCTTCACTGTCTCCGGCATGGCCTTCATGGACGCGGACAGCCTCGAGTTGGACAGGCTCCGGCGCTGCTACATAAGCGAGGCCGACATGGAGCGCGGCATGGTGCCCTTTTGCGCCTACAACCTCACGGCGAGGGACGGGCACGCACTGTACAGGAAATGAGAAAGACGAGGCTTGAAAACTGGATATGCGAAGTCGAGGGCCTTTCAGCCCTCGACCGTAAGACGCTTGAGGATATCCAGCTCCGGCGCCTGAACGAGCTGCTCGCGCGCGAGAAGGCGCGCGGCGGCTTCTACAAGGGCCTGCCGGAGCGGCTGGTCAGCCTGGCAGAGCTCAGGCACCTGCCCTTCACCACGCCGGAGCAGCTCGCGGAAAACGCGCCGGGTCTGCTGCTGACCTCTCAGGCCGAGGTGAGCCGCATCATCTCCGGCGCGACGAGCGGCACGACGGGGCCGTCGAAGCGGATATTCTACACCGAGCGGGATATCGCGCACACCGTCGGCTTTTTCGCCGCAGGCATAGGCGAGTTCGTCTCCCCGGGTGATACAGTCTGCGTCGCCATGCCCTTCTCGGGCCCCGACGGCCTGGGCGAGCTCATCTGCCGGGCCGTGGAGCACCTCGGCGCACGGGCTGTGAGGCTCGGCTTTGGCCGCACGCTGGCGGAGCAGGCGGAAATGCTCGAGGCCGAGCGCCCCGAGGCGTACATCGGCATGCCAGTGCCGCTGCTGGGGCTCATACGTTGGATGGGTTCTCCGGGGAGCCTCCGCCGTGCGCTCGTCTCGGGAGACGCCTGCCCCGAGGGTGTGACACGCGAGCTGGAGCGGCTGCTCGGCACGCGGCTCTTCCCGCACTACGGCTCGCGGGAGATGTGCCTCGGCGGGGCGGTGACCTGCCCGGCGCACGAGGGCATGCACCTGCGGGAGAACCACGTCGTTGCGGAGATAGTCTCCCCCGAAGGCGAGGCTCTGCCCGCCGGGGAGTTCGGCGAGCTGGTCATCACCACCGTGGACATGCAGGCAATGCCGCTCATACGCTACAAAACCGGCGATTACACGCGCTTTCTTGCGGAGCCCTGCCCCTGCGGCGGCGTTACGCGGCGGCTGGACACCGTACGGCGCGCGCGGGAAACCCCTGACATCGTGGACCTGGACAGTGCGCTCTTTGCCCTGCCCGGGCTTATCGACTACTCGGCGCGGCTGGACGGCGGGCAGCTCATTGTCGACGCCGTGGGTACCGTGACGGCAGAGGAGCTCGAGGGCGCGGCGCGCGCCCTGTATCCCGCGCTCGGCGTCAAGGCCGGCGTGCGTCCGGCCTCACCCGATTTCTGCGGCTGCTGCGCCGGGAAACGCTGCATACTGTGAGAGGCCACCCCGTAGGGCGGCCTCTTTTCATATATCCTCACCGAGCCGCCGGTTCAGGCGGCGCAGACTTGCCCTGAGGCTCAGGTACTGCCCCAGCCATACGGCTGCAAAGATACCGGCGTATATGCCGAAGTATACGGCAAAGCCTGCGGCGCTGCGCTCCATCCAGTGCGCGATGTAGGCCGCCGGCAGCATCGCCGCCGCGCCCACGGCGAAATACGCCGCCGACTGCGCCGCTATGCTCCAACGCTCCAGCTGCCAGATGACCGAGGCGGCACCGAAGGCCGCGCCCATCAGCCCGCAGAGCAGCATTTGCAGCGCAACTGCTCCGAGCTCACTGCCCAGCTCCGCTGCAAACTCCGGCATGACCGCAGAATATGTCCCGTATCCCGAGGCGGCGGAGGAAGCGACGGTTATGAACTGACCCATTGCAACGCCGAGCGGAAAGCCCAGCAGGCCGCGCAGTATGGCCTGTTTTTTCATTTCCAGCACCTCACAATCCAAGAGTCTTTCTGAGCTTCGCCACATAGCGGCGGGAAGCCCAGGCCGTGGAGCCGTCCATCAGGCTGACGCGTATGGTGCCCGCAAGGCTCAAGTCAAAGCTGCGCACGCGTTTGAGGTTTATCAGCTCCGAGTTAGAGATTCTGACAAAGCCCGCGCCCTCGAGTCTCTCCTCCAGCTCGTAGAGCCTCTGCCTGAGCTGGAACTCGCCCTCATCTGTCGCGGCGCAGACGCGCCCCTGTTGGGCGTAGATGCGGCTGATCGACGCCTCGTCAAGCGGCGAGGCCGCTTCGCCCCTGAAGCCCAGGAGCATCGGCTCCGACCAGGCCCGCAGCTTCCGCAGCAGACGCTCCGTGTCCTCCGTCATGCGGTCTGTCCTCACGAGTACGCTGGTCTCGCGGCATTCAGGGTCAAGCTTCAGTTCCACCTTCATTCTCGCGCCCCCCCTTCTGCCGCGATGATAGCTGAAGCGCAGTCTCGCGTCAATGGACTTTACACAGTCGGTATCATTGGAGGCACAGTCGGCTCTATTCGCGCCGCCGGGCGGCGGCAAGGCCGAGGACGTAGACCGCGGTTCCGGTGGGCAGCAGCACGAGCTGGGCCGCAGTCCCGGCCCAGTCGAAAAGCGCGCCGTACGCCACCTGTCCCAGAGGCTGGGCACACATGGAAAAGGTTATCGTCAGCGCCATGACCTTGCCGGTCAACCCCTCAGGAGTCCGCTGCTGTATCTCGGAAAGCGCCAGCACTGAGAACATCGTGCACACCAGCTGTCCCACGCAGAAGGCCGCGGTGAGCGCTATATAGCAGGCGACTGCGCCCAGAGGCAGCATGAACGCTGCCCCGGCAAGCAGCAGCGACAGCCCGAAGCAGGCTATGAGCAGCTCGCGCTTTTTCAGTCTCTTCCCCGCGAGGCCCGCCGCCAGGGCGCCCAGCACAGCCGCCGCGCCCATGGCGCTCTCCGCCGCTCCGTAGTGCTCGGCCGAGAGCCCCAGCACATTGCGCACAAGGTGCGGGAAACCCACTACCGCCGTGCCGGCCGCGAAGAAGCTTGCGCAGGCCGCGAGCAGCAATAGACGCAGCACCGCCGGCTCGTCCTTCCGCAGAAAGCGCAGGCTGTCCCTGAGATCCTCGCGCACCGCCGCCGCGAGCCCACTGCTCTCCCGCTCCGGCAGAGGGCCGAGGCGTATGAAGCACTCGAGCGCCGCCGTCACCCAAAAACACAGCCCCGCCGCGAGCAGTACCGTCTCCAGTCCCAATGCTGCGTACATCAGGCTGCCCAGAAACGGCGTCACCAACCCAGCCAGCGCCTGTATCTGGTTCACCACCGAGTTCCCGCGCAGGATGTTGTCCCCCGAGAGCAGCTGCGGCACGCAGGCCTGCACGGTCGGCGACTCAAAGGCGCCCAGCACCGAGAGCACGACGAGCAGCGCCCCCGCGGGCAGGGTCCCTCCCAGATACCGCACAGCGGGGACCGAGAGCAGCACCGCCGCACCGGAGACCGCGTCCATCGCCGCCATCAGCTTTCGCCTGTCGCACCTGTCGGCCAGCATCCCGCCGAAGGGCGAGAGCAAAATGGTCGGCACCATGGCCAGCGCCAGCATGCCCGCGAAAACGGATGCCGACCCCGTCAGCTCCAGTACATACATGGAAAGCGCTATCCTCAGGGCATAATTGCCCACCAGCGAAAAGGCCTGACCCAGCGCCAGAAGCGTAAAGTCCCGATTAAACAGCTTCTCCTTGTGCATTTTATAGCCTCCTTTACATACATTCAGTTGGTATGTATATTTGCAAAACAGAGCTGTCCGCTTGGGACAGCCTGCGATATTCAGAATTTTGCGAAGCAGTCCTCGGCCAGGCGCAGCATCTCCTCGTCTATGACAGGAAGGCCCAGCGCGGAGAGCATCTCGCCTATGACGCGGAACTTGCGCAGCATCCCCTCCGGCGTGGCCGGATACACCGTCGGCGCGAGCCAGAGGCTGGTGAGCAGCGGTATCAGCTCCGCAAGCTCCGGGCCGTACTCGGTGGTGATGGAGCCGTCGCGCTGCCCCTCCTCGATGAGCTTCAAGAACCTCGGCGTAAGCTCGCGCCGGTTCGTCTCCAACATCTCCGAGAGCACGCGGGGATTCTTCAATATGGGCATGGCTTCACGGCTGAATTTCTGCTGCTCGGCGTCGGCCTGGTGCAGCCGCACGACCTCACGCATCTTTTCAAGGCCGTTCAGGTCCTTTCGGCCCTCCACGGCGCGGAAGGGGTCGCTTTCCAGAAACATCCGGTCGCCCAGTGCGTTCATGATGTCCGCCTTGGACTTGAAGTGGTGGTAAATAGCGCCCTTTGTCAGCCCGCCCAGCTCGTCCACTATGTCCTGTATCGTAGTGGCCTCATAGCCCTTCTCCAGGAACAGCCGCTGCGCCGCGTCGAGTATGCGCTCCACGGTCTGCTCCGGGTACTTGTTGCGCGACATTCGGCTCCCTCCTTTACATTCGCGTGGTATGTATAATAGCATGAAAAGTGCGCGGCGTCAAGCGCGGACGCCGCGCGAGCTTCTCAGCCCATGGAAAAGCCTATGGCGAGCAGGGTCTGTGCAGCTATGTAGGTGAGCATGACGGCCACGTCGGCGGCGTTGCTGTCGCCGTCCCGGAAGGTCTCGAAGGAGAGGATGCCGTCGGAGCAAAGGAAGAGGCAGCCGCCCGCAAGCAGGTACGCGCCGCCGGGCGCACCCGCGCGGAGCGCGATGAACGCGGCGGAGCCGAGCGATGCGAGCAGCAGGCCGTACAGCAGGCCTGCCAGCCGGAGCTGCTTCGGGATGCGGCGCCGGAGCACCACGAAGATGATTATGGCCACAGCGCCCGGCACCAGCGTTCCGGCCAGGGCGGTGAAGAGCCTCGGCTGCGCCGCGGCGGCGATCACGCCTATGCGTGCGACGTAGAGGATGTGCCCCAGGCCGAAGGCGGCCATACCGGCGGCGAGGAAGGCGTCGCGATGCTTGTAGATCATGAAGAAATCACCGGCCCAGCCGCAGAACATAGCTGCCAGCACGGCGGGCGCCGGACGATCTACCAGCGCGCAGTAGAGCGCGGCGATGAGCGGCATTAGCAGCAGCTTGGTGAAGTAACGCAGTCTGCTTTTGCCCAGTCCGCAGGCCGCCAGGTGCGTAACAGATGCCGCCCCAAGTGCGGCAGAGAGCGCAATTACCATATTGACCTCCCAAGTATAGTCCGGCACCATAATACCCTATACCGCTCTCTGTGTAAAGGAAATATAAAGATGTTTTTAGGCAGAATAGATAAAATTCCGGCGTCAGTCGCTCTCAGGACTGACGCCGGCGCCATTTTTATTCAGGTTTTTCCAGAATGAGCTGGCAATAGCTCATCCTCGCGGATTTGAAAAAGCCGCTGTCTGTCGGGGCGGAGCCGAAGGTCTGCGCGAGATAGCCACCGGTCTCCCCGGGCCTCACGCCGTATTCGCGGCTCACGTGCAGTATTATGCGCATGAACTCTGAATAATCTTCGTCGGCGCTGATGAGCCTGAAACCCGCCGCACAGAGGATGCGCTCATATTCCGGCAGTGTCTGCACCCCGGCAAAGCAGGGTATCTGCGAGACCTGGGCACGCAGCTCCGGGTCAGGCTCCGAGCGGGCGCAGAAATCGTTGATGAGCAGCCTTCCTCCCGGGCGTAGCACCCGCGCATATTCGCGAGCAACGGCTTCCTTATCTGGTATGACCGAGAACGCAGCTTCGCTGTAAGCCCCGTCAAAGCTCCCGTTCCTGAACGGAAGCGCCCGCGCGTCGGCGCAGAGGAAGCGGCAGCGCTCCGAGAGCGCGGCATGCTTCTCCACGGCGCGGGCTATGAGCTCCGCGTCCTGATCCACTCCCGTCACCGTAACTGACAGGGTCGAGGCCAGGTGCGCGGCCGCGTCGCCCACGGCGCAGCCGACTTCGAGCAGCTTGAGCTCCCCGCTGCGCCAGCCGGCCGCATACGTTCCCTCCTCGAGCATGCGGAAGCGATCCTTCCGCCTCGAGAACACCTCTATCATCGGCTCGGCCATGAGTTTCCTCCTTCCCGGCGAGACCTCAATATCTGGAGGCCCTGCCTCCGTTGCCGCGGCCCTCTTCCATCATGCCGAAGTTTTCAAGGAAGAAGGTGCGCTCGCGCAGGGCATATTTCTGAGCAATGGTGTCCAGTGCGTCGTCCACCACGGCCGACACGGTCTCGGACTCGGCCGCCGCGCGGGCATTGATGATGACGGAGAGCGCGCTGTACTCTGCGGTCAGCTTGTGGTCGTACTCGACAGGGTAGTCAATGCCGATGAGGCTGGCCTTGAAGAAGTCGTCTCCCACACCGGAAGCAAACATCTTGAGGTGCGGTACATTGCCGCCCCTTGCCTTAAGCCCGGAGCGTATCTCCTCGAAGAGTTCGCCGAGCACAGCATTGAAGTCAAGGTTCCGGTCCTCGCGCTGCTCGAGGAACACGAGGCGGTTATACCAGCTCAGCAGCCGCTCGGCCGCCATGAAGGCCTCGGAGCCGTAGCCTATCTCGCGGTGTTCGGCCGCGGCCTCGTGGGTCATGAGGTAGTCGACAACGGCGTCCACGCCCTCGCCCGTGCGGGCGGACATGGTCATGACGGGCGTGTCCGGGTGCAGCGTGCGGATGAGCGCCAGGCGCTTTTCCAGCTCGGAGGGGCTCAAAAGGTCGACCTTGTTGAGAACGATGAGGTCCGCCTCGGCCATCTGTGCGTCCAGCAGGAAGCGCATCTCAGCGGGCAGATTAATGTCGCCCTCGCCCTCCATCAGCATGCGCATCCGCTCCGGGTCCACTATGCAGGTGAAGGGCATGAGCTCGAACTCGTCCCCCTCACGCTCAGCGAGCTGGAGATACACATGGTCCAGCGCGCCGATGCCGCAGCCGGGGATGTCGGAGAAAATGACGTTCGCCCCGCCGCCGGCGAGCTGGCGAAGCTTGTCCACCAGGTTCTCATGCTGGTAGCATATGCAGTTGCCCGCGATACTGGTGGTCAGCACGTCGCTGGTAGCGGTAAAGTCCGCGTCCACGATGTTGCTAGCGCCGAGGTCATTGGCAAGTATCGCTGCCTTGCCCCAGCGCGCGTTGATGGAGCGCGCAAAGGCGAGCATGGACGTGGTCTTGCCCGCGCCCAGGAATCCGCTCGTCACCATATATTTCGTCTTAGCCATCAGTTAGTTTCTCCTTTCTGCAATCCCTGCCGAATGCTTTCAAATGCCTCGGCCACACGCCAGCGTATCACGAGGTCTGCCCTGTTGTCGAAGGGCGTAGGTTCGTCGTTGATTATGACCATGCGCCCGCGGAAGCGGTCGAGCAGGCGCGGCGCGCTGCTGACCTTGAGGGAGGTGCCGCCTATGATCAGCAGGTCCGCGCGGTTGAGCTCGCGGATGGCGTCCATGATGAGGCGCATGTCCGGTATCTCGCCGAAGAGCAGTATACCTGGGCGGATGATACCGCCGCACACGTCGCAGCGCGGCACGCCTTCACAGTCCGCCACCACCTCGGGCGGGAAGCGCTTTCCGCAGCCGGGGCAGGTGTTTATGTAGACGTTGCCGTGGATGTCTATGACCTTCCGGCTCCCCGCGCGCTGGTGCAGGTTGTCCGCATTCTGGGTTATGACGCACTTTATGAGTCCCTGAGCCTCCAGATCCGCCAGGGCGTAGTGGACGCTGTTGGGCGGCGCGGCGAGGTTCAGGAGTTTGGTGCGGTAGTAGTCGAAGAACTCCGCGGGATGAGCCTCGTAAAAGGCTGGGGTGAGTATCTCCTCGGGCGAGACGCCGTAGCCGCTGGGCTGGTTGTATAGCCCGCCCTTTGCGCTGCGGAAGTCGGCCAGCCCGCTGTCCGTGGAGACCCCGGCGCCGCCGAAAAACACGGCGTACCTTGCCGAGAGCAGCATTCGGCTCACCTCGAGGCATTTGCGCTCGTTTTCCGTCATGGCTGCTTACCGTTGAGCGCCGCGCAAAGCCCGTCGGCATCCACGCCGACCTCCTGCGCCAGCCGTTCCATCGTCCACATGACGGTGTTCTCATCCACGCAGCAAAGCCCGAGCGAGAGCAGCGCCCCATAGAGCCTGGGCTCGGCCGCAAGGGCCTGTCCCACCGTCGTCTTGCGTTCAATATTGAGCTTCATGGCCGCCTCCTAGTTTGAATACAGCCTCTCGCCGCTCGCGCTGGTGAGGTGGAAGGCGCAGAAGGGCACTATCTCGCCCTCACCTGTTATCATGTGCACGCAGCAGCCGTGGAGCCTGCCCAGGTCTATGTTCCACACGTCCTGGAAGCCCATGCCCGAGATGCAGAAGGAGTGCGTCAGCGTCCGCATGGCAAAGCGCATGAGCGGAGTGTCCGCTGGGCGGTCCTGCTGGAATTTCCAGCGCTTGACGGTGTATTTGTTCGTCTTTTCCACGAAATCCGTCTTCTCCGTGTCCGCATCGTTCTGCGAGAACTTGGACATGGCGACAAGGGCTCCGTTCTCGTCGAGGTAATAGGTGCTCGAAAAGTCGCAGTGCGGGTCGAACTGCTTACGCGGGACGAAGTGCTCCAGCTTGAGCTCATCCGGGCACTGCTCACACAGGGCGTGGATGACGTCGGAAAGGCCGCAGCGGCTCTCGTCCGGCGGCGTCTGACCGGGAAAGCGGCCGAAATAGCTCACGGGTTGGAAGTGTATACCCTTTATCGTCGGGATGTGCCCCTTCGCAAAGCGGACTATCTCGCCCAGGCGGTGAAGATTCACGCCTGGGATGACCACCGGCACCAGGAGGATACCCACGCCCAGCTTCTCGCAGTTTTCAATGGCCTTGAGCTTGATGTCCAGCATATCCCGGCCGCGGACGGTGCGGTAGATGCTGTCGTCCAGGCCGTCGAACTGGAGATATATGAGGTCCAGCCCCGCGTCGCGGAGCGCGCGGAGGTATTCAATGTCCTGCGCTATGCGTATGCCGTTGGTGTTGACCTGGAGATGGGCAACGCCCAGCTCCTTGCCGAGGCGCACTATCTCGGGCAGGTCGTCGCGGACGGTGGGCTCGCCGCCGGAGAGCTGCACGCTGCAATAAGGATTCGAGCCCAGGGCGGTGGAATACATCTTCCGTATCTGGCCGATATCCGGCTCGAACTTCTCCGCGTTCGCATCCGCAAAGCAGATGTTGCAGTTCATGTTGCAGCGGTAGGTTATCTCGAGGATGCTGGTGCAGGTGCCGCTGCGGTGCTCGTCGCAGAGCCCGCAGTCAAAGGGGCAGCCGCGCTTTTCCGGGCGGCCGTGGTCGCGCGCGGGGGCGTGCACGCCCTGGCGCATCCAGCTCTCGTACATGTCCGCGTCCCGCCAGAACAGCACCTTGAACTCGCCGTGCTCCGGGCATTCCTTTATCATATACGCCTTGCCGTCAATCCGCTCGTACCGGGCGGGTATCTTTTTCAAACAGACAGGGCAGAGGCTTTCTGTCTCGTGGAGTATATCACTCATGGCTTTCCCTCTCCAATATGCGCTTTTTCTCGTAGCAGTGCTCCCTGAGCGCGCCGATCTTCAGCAGCTTGAGCTCTATCTCCGGCGCCCCGGCCATAAAGGGCAGCGCCATGAGCCGCTTTTTCAGTCCCTTTGCGTCGAACGCCGCCTCGTCGAGCACCTCTACGTCGAGACTTACTCGTCCGCCCTCGAGGAAGATGCGGTAGTCGAGCAGCCCGTCCGTGGAGAAGAGCACCTCGTCAAAGAGCGCGGGGTAGATATAGTGGCCGTTATACTCCGTCGCGCCCTCCTTGCGGCGGCGGATGTGGCCCAGCGTCATGAGGTGACTGCCGCAGACGCTCCTCGTCAGCGTAGCGATGTCGCCGGTGCGATAACGGATGAGCGGCATGCACTCCCGCGATATGTTCGTGAGCACGACCTCGCCCTCCTGACCCTCGGGCACGGGCCCGCCGGTCTCGGGGTCCACGACCTCGACGATGTGGTCGAGCTCGTCGTAGTGGTAGCCGGGGCAGACGTCGCAGTCGACCGCGAGGCCCCAGCCGCTCTCTGTGAGGCCGTAGTGCGTCGAAACGCGGCAACCCCAGGCCGAGTGCAGGTAGTCTATCATGCTCTGCGGTATGTTCGACATGGTGATGAAAATGCACTGCATACCGAGCGAGCGGAGGTCAGCCTGCTTCTCGAGCACGCGGGTGGCGCGGTAGATGGTGATGGCGTCTCCGAACCAGACGTTTATTTTGTGCTCCATGGTGGTGCGGAGGATGTCGTCCGTGCTGTCCTGTAGGTCGGCCGTCCAGCCCTGCATGCCGAAGGCGTTGAGGCTCTGGGCCAGTATGCTGCCTATGCCGCGGCCCTGGGAGTTCTGCAAAAACACCAGCACCCGCGCCTCGTCGCGGCCGATGACCGTGTTCATGCCGCGGGGCAGGAAGTCGAGTATCTTCTGTATGTCGGCCATGGAGAAGAAGATGCGCTTTTTCGTGCCGGTGGAGCCCGAGGAGTAGAAGGTCACCGGCTTTTCCACCTCGCTCTGGGAGGTGCACAGCAGGCCGTAGCTCGTGCCCGAGAGGTCGGCCGGGAAGGTGAAAGGTAGCTTTGTTATGTCTGCAAGGCTGTGGAGCTCGTCCTCCGTGACCCCCGCCTTCTCAAAGAGGCGGCGGTAAAACGGGCTCTTGGTCCGCACGCGGCGGGCAGTTTGCTTGAGCTGCCAGAGCTTGTATTCGTCAAAGAGCGCGTCGTCCACGGTGTCAAAGCTCCCGCGCGTGGACTGCGCCTTGAATTCCTCGTCCTTTTCTATCCTCAGCCGGCAAAGGTCGTAAAGGCCCTCCTGAAGACTGACGTACATCGGCGTTTCCCCCTTAGTCTATGCCAGGCAGGATGCGGCTCCCGCCGCAGCCGCTCAGGTATTTGCTGCACAGCGGCGTAAGCGTGCCATCCCTGCCTATTATCTGTATCGTGCACCTGCGCACGCGCATGAGGTCTATGTTGGAGCCGTCCTGGAAAGCCATGCCGCCCACAGTGAGCAGCTCGGTCTTGCCGGGAAGCCAGGTCTTTCTCAGGCTGGCGCGGACATGGTGCACGGCGCCGCTCTCCGCCTTGCGGGGCGAAAAGCGCGTAAGCGGACGCAGCCGCCCCTGCTTGTCCTTCATGTAGCAGGCCTGGAACGAGCACTGAGGGTGCTCACAGGTGCCGGGGCCGAAGTCGGCCTCGGAGATGTCCGGGTGCTGCTCCGCCACGCGACGGATCACCCCGGGTATGGTTATCCGGCGGATCTTGTCCTCCGGGTAGATGCCAAAGTAGCTGACCGGCTGGAAATACACACCGCGCACCGCCGGCATGTGCTCGCGCGCGTACTCGACTATCGCGCCGAGCTCTCCGTCGTTCTCGCCGGGGATGACGCAGCACACCAGCACGGCGGCGAGGCCGGCCTCGGCGCAGTTTTCAACCGCACGCTTCTTGATGTCGAGCATGGGCTTGCCGTACTTTGCAAAATACGGTTTCTCCGTCAGGGCGTCAAAGCCCAGATAGGCCGTGGTGACCCCGCTCTCGCGCAGGCGCCTGCACAGTTCGGGGCTTTTTGCAAGGTTTATGCCGTTGGTGTTGAGCTGGATGAAATCGAAGCCGACGTCCCTTGCGAGAGAGGCCAGCTCACAGATGTCCTCCCTCACCGTCGGCTCACCGCCGCAGAGCTCAACGATGGCATCCTCACCCGCGCGGGCCCGGTATCCCCGAAGCAGCCGCTCGCAGGTCTCGAGGTCCGGCTCATGTATGGGCTCCTTTTTATCCCGCGTGAAGCACACGGGGCAGTCCATGTTGCAGCGGTTGGTTGTCATCAGCGCCGAGGAGGCGGGCTGGCAGCAGGCACAGTCGGCAAAGTCCGCCCCGGCGAGAACGCGCTCTGCATCCTCCGCAGTCTTGGGCAGGGCCTCCGGCCTCATGCCGCCGTATTCGAGCCAGCGCAGGTAGTTCTCCGCGCTGTCCTCCCAGATGAGGGAGTGAAAGTGCCCGTGCTCCGGGCAGGTCTTGTCCATATAGACCCCGTCCGCGTCCCCTGATATTTCCGCGGTGAGCGTTTTCAGGCAGACAGGGCACACACTCTTTGTAACGTAAAGCAGCACAGCTGTTTCCTCCCGGACGTACATTGAATAGTCAACAAAATAAAGCGGCCTCCTGCAATATTTTACTATGGCAGGAGGCCAA
>X96_European_Hare__coassemble_710_pt1 | contig 22533 bp, 21 predicted proteins | sample X96_European_Hare__metabat2_high_PE_013 | metagenome-assembled genome bin X96_European_Hare
CTCGGAGAATTTGTGGACAGGAAGGAGGGCTGAGCGATGACAGAAATGATATGTGCCGGCTTTGGCGGACAGGGTGTGCTCGTCGCTGGAAATATCCTGGCCTTTGCAGGCATGCTGAGTGGTCAGAAGGTCACCTGGTATCCCTCATACGGATCTGAGATGCGCGGCGGCACGGCGAACTGCAATGTAAAGATAAGCGAGGAGGAGATTGCCAGCCCCTATGCAAAGCACCCGGACATAGTGATATGCATGAATGAGGTCTCCATCGACAAGTTTGAAAAGACGATAAAGCCCGGAGGCTGGCTCATTGTTAATAGCTCCCTGTGCAGTGCGGATCGCGGTTTCAGGGAAGACATACATGTCGTGAAAGTTCCTGCGAATGAGATAGCCAACGCCCACAAGAACCCGCGCGGCACCAACATAGTCATGCTTGGCGCGGCTGTCCAGGCCTCCGGATTGTTTGACCTCGATTACTTTATTAAGGCAATAGACGAGTTCTTCGCGCGTAAGGGCAAGACTAATCCCCAGAATGCCCTGTGCTGCCGCGAAGGCGCTGCCTGCGCGAAGTAAGCCGCGGGTTTTCGGAGGGTGATATATGTGGATGCAGTAGATATTGGCTTTATAATCGTATATCTGGCCGCTATGCTACTTATCGGCCTGTATTCAAACAAAAAGCACAAGGGAGTGGAAAACTACTATGTGGCCGGCCGCAGGTCAAGCTCAGTCACGATAATGTGTCTCTGGCTTTCCTGTTGGATAGGTGGGGCGTCGGTCATAGGTACTTCCACAAAGGGCTATGAACTTGGAGTGACGGCTGTGTGGTATGTCGGCACCCTGGCCATAGGCTGCCTGTCGTTTTCGCTGCTTTTTTCCGAGAAGGTCAAGAAGATCGGAGACAAGCTGCATCATCTCACATATCCCGAGTTCATCGAGAGCCGCTATGATCCGCGTGCCCGCGCTGTGGCTACGGTATGCACGCTGCTGGGCATGATAGGCGTAACGGCAGCACAGCTGGTTGCTGCGGGAGAAATACTAAACACATTGACAGGATGGGGACTCGGCGTAAGCTTCGCAGCAGCGTCAGTGGTACTGGTACTGTACACCGCTCTGGGAGGATATATGGCGGTCGTATTCACCGACTGGGTCCAGGTGGCCCTGCTTTTGGCAGGCGTGGTGCTGGGCGTACCCTTTGCCGCCAAAGCTATGGGCGGGCTGGATGCGGTGTCCGTGCTGCCTGAAAGCTACTTCGACATCGGAGCCTGGGGCTGGCCAACCATAATCGCGTTCTGCCTTTCCACTGTGATGTCGTTCTATACCACTATGGACAGCTACACGCGCTGCATGTCGGCCAAGACCCCGGCTGCCGCAAAAAAGGGAGGATTCCTGGCGGCTGTGGTCATACTACCCATCGCGCTTTGCGCCACCTATGAGGGTATGGCCGCAAAGGTGATAATGCCAGAGCTTCCTCAGGGCATGAACGCTATGACTGGTCTCATCCTTAATACTTTCCCCGTTGGAATAAAGGGGCTTGTGATAGTCGGAATTCTTGCGGCCATAATGTCCTCGGCAGACATTGCGATAATAACGGGCTCGGCCAACATAACCCGGGACATCTACCAGCGCTATATCGACAAAAACGTCAGCGAAAAGACCACTATGCGGCTGGGATTCGCGAGCTCACTGCTCATAGGGCTTGTTGCGGCGCTTCTGGCGTGGTATGAGCAGGATATCATGAATGTGTTGCTCATCACCTTTACCATCCTGTCCGCCGGACTATTCGTGCCAACGGTAATGGGCTTTGTCTGGAAAAGAGGGAGCTCAGACGCGGCATTTTACAGCATGCTGGTTTCCACGGTTGTAGTCATCATCTGGAGCATCGGTTCGGCTGCAGGTTGGGGAAGCATCTTTGCCATCGATGCACTTTGGCCTGGACTTGCTGTATCCGTGGCGCTGTATTTCCCCATTTCGATCTTCGGAAGACAGAGCAGGGAGGAGTCAGAGAAGATCGCAGCCTTTCTCAACCTGGACAAAGAATAAAGAATCCGCAGCCGGTACACCGGCTGCGGATGGCGGGAATGCGGGTTTCAATCATATCCAAGGTCTGAGCGGAAGGTTTCCTCGGGATTTTCGGAATAAAAGTATTTTCCTTGAAGCTCCAAATCTTCGTCCGTGAAGTTGAAGTGGACAAAAAGCTCCTTGGCTGCGGCTGCAAAATCGCGGTTTTTGATGGCCTCATATATGGCCGTGTGCATCTTTACCGAGTCGTCAAGCTGACCTCTCTCCTCCACAACTTGGTGGGAATAGGATACGTCCTTGGCAAAGATAAAGAGGTGTGCATTAAGTAGAAAGTCGTAAAGCGGATTGCGTGCTAGGGAAATGAGAACGGCATGGAAGTTCTGGTCGCACAGCTTGCGCGATTCCAAGTCGGGTGCGTCAATATAATCCCGGAGTGCTGCGCCCAGGGTCTCAATCTCCTCGTCGGTGCGTCTGTCTATTATCGTACGGATGGCGCCAAGTTCCAGGGCCACGCGCATGTCGATGAGGTCCTGTATGGAGCAGCCATTGAGCATAAAGTATATGGAGAGACTATCGGTCATGCTGCGGTTTATGTTGTTGGCGATGAAGCTGCCGCCGCCCTTACGGGACTCAACGATTCCCAGAACCTCGAGTGACTTGAGAGCCTCTCTCACCGAGGAGCGGCTGACATTGAATTCCTGTGCCATATCCAGCTCATTCGGCAGCCTGTCGCCCACCTTGAGCTGACCGCATATGATTGCGTCTTTTATCTGCTTTATTATCTGCTGATAGTTTTTGCTGTTAGAGATGGATGTAAACACTTTTTCAACTTCCTTGCAAATATCTGCCGGGATGTGCCGGACTGGTTATTATTTTATCATAAAGCCGGCGCTTAAGCAACATTAAATGGCGAAATAATTCGTAATGTCGTTGTTTTTTTAAAAAAATCAACTTTTGGAGGTGATAATCATTGACTGATGCAGTCAGACTGCCGCTGGAAGGAATTAAGGTTGAGGAGCTGGCGACGGTTGTTGCAGCGCCGACTGTTGGAAGAATGTTAAGCGCTTACGGTGCCGAGGTTATAAAGGTGGAGAGCCCCAGGGGAGACGAGCTCCGCGGCGTGGGCGATTTTGAACGCGTGATATGTGAGGACGAGCGCAACCCGCTTTTTACCATACAGAATAGCGGAAAGCTTCTCACATCCATTGATTTGAAGTCGCCTGAAGGTAAGGAAGCATTCATGCGCCTGCTGGAAAGAGCGGATGTGCTGGTTACAAATGTTCGTTCAGCGGGATTAAAGAGGTTGGGACTGGACTACGAGTCGATACATGAAAAATTGCCGAGGCTCATATACGCGCATCTGTCAGGCTTTGGACCTAAGGGGCCGGACGCGACAAATCCGGGCTTCGACAGCACAGCTTTCTGGCTTCGCTCCGGGCCTATGGCAGACTGGCAAGTACCGGGTTCGTTTCCCTTTGTACCGACCTATGCGTTCGGCGACATGGCCACGAGTTCAGTGCTGCTTTCCGGTGTGCTTATGGCACTGCTGGGACGAGAGCGAACAGGGACTGGTACGCTTGTGAATACCTCGCTTTTTGCAAGCGGCATATGGTGCAACTCCATAGCTGTGGTTTCGCATCAGCCGCAATTCGGAGGCGAGCGGCCCGTTGACCCTATCAGGCCGCCCGACCCGTTTTCTCAAACTTACTTGTGCGCCGACGGACGTTGGATAGGCGTCTACGACAACGATTATAAGCGTGAAATACCCAAATTTGCCAAGCTGGTCGGTATTCCCGAACTTGAAAACGACCCGCGTTGCGCTACTCTTGAGGATCTCGCTGATTCCGGTGCGATCGTAGAGATAACAGAAAAGCTCAACAAAATTTTCCTTGGCAAAACCAGTTGGGAATGGAGGGAATTTCTGCTTGAAAACAACGTTTCCTGTGAGGTCATGCGCACGATCAGGGACGTGAGCACGGACGAGCAGGCACTTGCAAACGGCTATGTCCAGAAGGTAGGCTTTGGAGGGGGACTTGAGGTCCTGATGCCGCGTCCGCCGGTGCACTTTTCCGAATACGGTATCCGCGAATATGCCCCGGCTGGCAGACTGGGAAAGGATACAGATGCAGTACTGAAATCCGTGGGTTACACGGACGATGAGCTTTCCGAAATGCGCATGAAAAACGCGATAATATGAAAGACAGGGAGTGCAGAATATGAAAGTAGTATTTGCAGAGGCCCCAAGCACCTGCACCAGAGATATGAGCATAGAGAGATCCGTGTTCCCTGAGGGGACTGAGTTCGGCATTGCAGTTTACGACGAGCACAGTGAGGATAACGACAAGTTTTATAAGGACATAGCAGATGCGGACATAATTATCAATGGCTATATCTACTTCGGCCGCAAGGAGCTTGATGCACTTGAAAAATGTCGTGTAATCTCCTTCCAATCCACAGGCTTTAACGAAGTGGATATAGACTACGCTACGGAGAAAGGCATAGCCGTAGTGTCTATCGAGGACTACTGCACCCAGGAGACGGCGGAAAATGCCATAGCCCTGATGCTTATGCTGCAACGTGGACTGCGTATCTACGACCGCAGTGTACAGAAGGATAGAGAGTGGGTATACGACAAGGCGCCCGGACTCAAGCGCATAGAGGGTCAGGTGATGGGCATTGTCGGACTGGGGCGAATTGGCCGTTCCGTTGCAAAAAAGGCGCACGGGCTGGATATGGAGGTCATAGCCTATGATCCTTATATTCCCAAGGAGCTTGCGGACAGCGTAGGAGCGAGACTGGTAGACATAGACGAGCTGCTGGCCGAGTCGGATGTTATTTCCGTTCATATGAATCTGACGGACGACAATGTGCACTTCTTCAACAAGGAGAAATTCGCCAAGTGCAAAAAGCAGCCGATAATCATCAACGAGGGCCGCGGTGCGATGATAAGTGAAGAGGACCTTGCTTGGGCACTTGATAACGGACTCATAAAGGCTGCCGGTTTGGACATGCTCGAGTCTGAGTTTCCCGACCTCAACGACTGCCCGCTCGTCGGACGCGACAACGTGATAATTACACCACACAGCGGATTTTTCTCAGATACTTCCATGTATCTGCTGTGCAAATGTTCGGCGGATAACGCGCTGCATTATTTTAACCGTGACTTCGACAAGGTACATATCCTGAGAAACAACGTATACAACTGATAGAACACAAAGAGGACCACCCCTATACGGGTGGCCCTCTTTCTATTTTTCGCGGCTCAGGAGATAAGCGCCAGGGCGCGGGGATAGTCGCTTTTTCTCACATAAATGTAGTAGGTGAAGCATGCGCCGTCGGCGAAGTCGGAATAGCGGGAGTTCCCGCCGGTCAGGTTCATGCCCATTCGGGCGTGCACGCCGCCGACAAGGCGGCTCTGGACTCCCTTGGTCTGCATGGAATAGGGTATACCGGCCGCTTTCAGAGCGGACCATACACGTGCTGCATCCTCGGCGTCGCTGCCTGAGTAAATGAGCTTGCGGTTCAGAATGCTTACCATGTCTGCACCTCCCGGGCAAGATGAGTCGGCTGTTATTCCTTTTTCAATATGATACCATCGCAGGTCTCGCCAAGGCAACACAAACATGGAAGCTGTGCATATAATGGGAGTGGCCCAAGCCGGAAAGGAGACCATTAAATGGTTAATGAATTCAACGCCGAGCTTCTCACTGATGCCCAGACCTGCCCCGCGGTAGGTTATCAGTCTGCGTCCATCTGCGTGCCCGTCACGGTGACGCCCTTTGCCCAGACTGGAGTTACCGTGACCAAATGCTGCGGAGACCCGGTCGTGACGCCGGGACGTGAGGTTTGCGGCGGGATAAAGAACGGCTCCTGCTTCTTTACAATCACGCAGGACATCTGTGTGGCCGTCCCCGTCGAATTCGGCGCGGTCGCCACTGTGGGAGACTCCTACGTCAACTGCAACGGCGCTTCTGAGAAGGACATCTGCACCGACTGCGAGGATATCAAGCCCCTGCCCGACATCCCCGCTGCGGAAGCCTGAATATAGCGGAACGCCGGAGCGGGCTTTTGCCCGTCCCGGCGTTTTTGGATTTATGCTTTTATTACCCGGCCGTTCATCATGTCTGTGAACCGGCCATCCGCAATGGCGGGGGTTCCGCCAACAAAGACGTAGTCCATCCCGACCGCAAGGCTGTCCGGCTGAGCGTAGCTTCCGCACTCGCGGATTTTCGCTGCGTCAAAAAGGCAGAGGTCCGCATCCGCGCCGGGGGCTATGACGCCCTTCCCCGCGAGGCGGAAGCGCTCCGCCGGCTGGCCCGTGACCTTGTGCACTGCCTCGGTCAGACTCAGCGTACCCGTTTCGCGCACATAGCGCTCGATGAGCCGTGGGAAGGTGCCGTACACCCTCGGGTGCAGCAGCCCGCTGACGGGATAGGTCGCGTCAGAAATCACGCCCGAGAAGGGTGCGCGCAGTATCTCGCGGATGTCCTCCTCGTCCGCGATGAAATCTATCATCGAGACAGCGCAGTGCTCTGAGGCAAGCAGGTCGAAGAGCGCGTCGAAGGCATCGCAGCCGCGCTCGGCGGCGATCTCGGCTATCGAGCGGCCCTCAAAGGCGAGGTTCTCCGGCCGGTGCAGGCTCGTGGCGCGTATGTTCTCGAAGCCGACGAGCAGGGATATGTTCTCAAAGTCCGAGCCCGTCTCCATCCTACGGCGCATCCTTGCGCGCTGCTCCGGGTCGGAGAGCGCCGCGGTCAGCGCCTCTGTGCCGCCCGCCTGAAACTCCGGCGGCAGGACGTGGATGAGCTGCGTCGAGCCCGCGGGGTAGGGGTAGACGTCGCACATGACGTCGAGACCCTCCTGACGCGCCGAGTCGATGAGCCGCAGCATCTCCGGCACGGCGGAGCGCCAGTTGCGGCGGCCTATGGCCTTGAGGTGGCTAATTTCCAGCGGCATCCTCAGCTCGCGAGCGACGGCGAGCATCTCGTGCATGGCGTCCACCACGCCGTCGCCCTCCTGACGCATGTGCACCGTGACGACGGTTTTGCCGTCGCGCAGGGGCTCAAGCGCGCGGATGAGGCCCGCTGTATCGTAAAAGCACTCCGGCGCATAGCCGAGGCCCAGCGAGACGCCCACGGCCCCGTCGGCAAGGCAGCGCTCGAGCAGGGCGTGTATCTCCCGGTACTGCCCGTCCGTGAGCGGCGAGTCCGAAAAGCCCGCGGCGCAGGTACGGATGGTGCCCATACCGGCCAGCATGGCCGTGTTGAGCGGCAGTGCGGTCTCGGAGACGGCGCGGAGGTACTCTGCCATATCGGGAAAGTCCCGGCCCTCCGGCAGCGCGCCGACGATGGGGGAGAGGTAGCTGAGTATTTCCCCGGCAAAGGGCCCGCGCACGGGCGCGAGGGAGAGGCCACAGTTGCCGTTTATTATGGTCGTCAGGCCCTGGGCAAGCTCCGCACGGCCCCAGCCGGGGCGAAAGACGGCGGCGTCAGCGTGGCGGTGGATGTCGATGAACCCGGGTGTCAGGCAGCGGCCTCGGGCTTCGATGACGCGCGCGGCCTCCGCTGCGCCGAGCTCGCCCACGGCGGCTATGCGCCCTCCCGATACGGCGACGTCGCCGGTAAACGCTTCGCGGCCGGTGCCGTCTATTATGCTTGCGCCTCGGATGATGAGGTCAAACATGACGCAGCCCTCCTCAGCAGCCGGGGTACTGAACGCGGCGGCGCAGGTCGGTGGCGAAGTCGTCGCCCTTCAAAAGCCGCACGAGCTCGAGGCCCATGTCAATGGCAAAACCGACGCCGCGGCCGGTGGTGATGTTACCGTCTGTTACGACACCCGTGCGGGTGTATTCGGCGCTGCCGAGTTTATCCTCCCAGCCGGGGTGGCAGGTGGCGGAGCGGCCGTCGAGCAGGCCGAGGCGGCCCAGTATGCTGGGCGCGGCGCAGAGCGCGGCCACGCGCTTGCCCTCGGCGGCAAAGCGGAGCACGAGCTCTCGCAGGCCCTCGTGCGCATAGAGGTTCTCGGTGCCGGGCATGCCGCCGGGGAGATAGAGAATGTCGCTGCTCTCAAACTCGGCGTCCTCAAAGAGCAGGTCCGCTGTAATGCGCACGCCGTGCGAGCTGGTTATCTCGGGCTTGCCTGTGACGGACACGGTCTGCACCTCTATGCCAGCACGCCGTGCCATGTCTACGACTGCAAGGCACTCGACCTCTTCGGAGCCGTCGGCCATGAAAACGCTTATCTTGCTCATATGAAAAACCTCCCGGTCAAGAATTCGCCGCCATTATACCCCAGCCGCGCCGAAATGAAAAGCGGCGGGAGTATATTGTACTGAATAATTGTTTGCAATTTAACAGCTGTGGGTCTAAAATAAGTATTCAGAGAGCAAAGAGGGGAGGAGACACGCTGTGGACAAGAGTAAGGGCCGCTTTTCTGAAAAGCTCTATAACTTCGGCGGTGCGAGCTTTAGCAGCTCATGCATTATTTGCCCTGACTCAGATATGAGCGCCTGGGACGCCGTAGGCACACTTGCGTCATTCCCTAAGAACCATGTGCTGCTCGAGCGGGATGAAGTGCCGGATAGGTTCTACATTGTCAAGAGCGGCACCGTGGCGGGCTATGAAGAGCTCGCAAACGGCAACGAACTCATTTGCTACGTCATGGAGAAAAACGCCATGCTGCTAGAGGCCAACGTGCTGCTTTCTAGACCCGTGCCAGTGAGTTTCAGAACTCTGGAGGCGTCCGAGCTACTGTGTATAAGCCGGGACAAGCTGTTGGAGACTGTGAACGCTGAACCTAGGGCGCTGTTTGCGCTTTTCTGCTCCGTTTCCGACAAGTTCCTTGAGGCAATGGACGAGCTGCGCGAGGCAAAGAGCCGTAGTGCCGAGTGGCGGCTGTGTGAGCTGCTGCTGGAGTTTGCTGCACTATACGGCGCAGCCTACGACGGCAAAGTTCTTATTCAAAAGCGTATCAACATCCAACTGCTGACACAAATGCTTGGCATAAATCGCTCCACAACTGTACGTTCCATGCGCACGCTGCGCGACCTTGGACTGATCGAATACATAAATGGTTTCTATTGCGTCCGCTCGACCGATGCACTAAGACGCCATCAGGAGCTGCTCGGAAATTAGCCGTGCCGGCATAAAAATGAACAAACTGTAAACATACGCAGGCGCATTTGCGCCTGCGTATGTTTTTGCGCATTCCATGTTTTGCAACATCGTGAAATAATAAACACGCTCACCGGAATACGGCTCCAAGCCAACTAAGGAGGAAATAACATGGCGTTACCTGAATTTGACTACATTGCCGCCAAGTCGCTGGAGGAGGCCTCGGGCCTCATGGTGTCCATGGGCAGCAAATGTGTCGTGATGTCCGGCGGCACGGATGTTATCTTGCAGATACCCAAGTCCGTGGCGCGGGGCATGACCACCGTGATCGACCTCAAGACGATCCCCGGGCTGGCGAGGCTCGACTACGTCGAAGGCGAGGGGCTGTACATAGGCTCCAACACCAAGCTCTTTGACATTCAGTCCTCGCCCATAGTGAAGGAAAAAATGCCCGCAGTGGCAAAGTCGGCGCACTACGTCGGTTCCAACCAGGTCCGGCGCAAAGGCACCATGGCAGGCAACATCTGCAACGCTTCTCCCACGGCGGACACCTCGCCCATCCTGCTGGCGATGAACGCGCGTGTCACCGTCACCGGCCCTGAAGGCAGCCGAGTGGTGCCCATCGACGAGTTCTGGACCGGCTTCAAGAAAATCAACGTCGATAAATCAAAGGGCGAGCTCGTGACCGAGATTTTCATCCCGGAGCTCGGTCCCGGCGAGGGTTCCTCCTACTTCAAACACTCCGTCCGCAAGGCCATGGACCTCGCCATCGTCGGCGTCGCAGCCTGGCTGCGCATGAAGGACGGCAAGGTCGTGGACGCCCGCATCGCCGTTGGCGGCGGCGACGTCATCACCGTGCGCGCGAAAAAGGCGGAGCAGCTGCTCATCGGCAGTGAGATAACTGACGAGGTGCTCGAAAAGGTCGGCGTGCAGGCAGCGGACGAGATGAACCCGCGCTCGAGCCTCCGCGCCTCTGCGGAGTACCGCTATGACATGATCCGCGTCTACACGAAGCGCGCCATCAACGAGGCCATCGCCACGATGAGGGCTGAGTAAGGAGGACGAAGAATGAAGAAGATAATCCATTTCACACTCAACGGCGAGCCTGTCGAGGCCCTTGCGCCGGTGAACATGACCATGGTGGACTTCCTCCGCAAGGAGATGCACCTCACCGGCACCAAGCGTGGTTGCGAGGAGGGCGAGTGCGGCGCCTGCACCATCCTGCTCGACGGTCGGGCCGTCCCCTCCTGCATCATGCTGGCGGTGGAGGCCGACGGGCATGAGATAACCACCATCGAGGGCGTGCGCGTAAACGGCGTGCTGCATCCGCTCCAGCGCGAGTTCATGGACAAGTGGGCGCTCCAGTGCGGTTTCTGCACGCCCGGCATGATAATGTCCGCGCTCTCGCTGCTCAACGAGAATCCCAACCCCACTGAGGAGGAGATACGCGACGGCATCGCGGGCAATCTCTGCCGCTGCACCGGCTACGCCAAGATAGTCGAGGCCATCGACGCCGCCGCTAAGAAGCTGGCTAAGGCAAAGGAGGTCAATGCGTAATGGCGATAATGTCCAAAGAGTACTACGCCGACATTGAGAGCGTATACAAGAAGCCCGAGGATTACGAGCTTGCCGGCAAGGGCAACGCCTATATCCGCATAGACGCCGAGGCGAAGGTCACGGGCACCGCCGTCTACACCGACGACGTAGACCTGCCCGGCATGTACTACTGCAAGCTGGTGCACTCCCCCTACGCCCACGCGCTCATCAAGAGCATAGACTTCACCGAGGCGCTCAAGGTACCCGGCGTCAAGGGCGTGCTGACCGGCCAGGACTTCCCAGAAGGCCACAACCTCGGCAATCCGGAGGCCTTCAAGGAGCTGGCCGACAAGGAGCCGCTCTGCCGCAAGAAGGTGCGCATGGTGGGCGACGAGGTCGCAGCCGTCTGCGCCACCACCGAGGAGGCCGCCACCCTCGCCGCCTCTCTGGTCAAGGTGGAGTATGAGCCGCTTGAGCCGGTGCTCGACCCCTTCTACTCCATGCAGCCCGACGCCCCTGCCATCCACTACCCCGGCACCAGCAACCTCTCCATCTTTACCACGATGAAGGCCGGCGATCCGGACAAGGCCTTTGCCGAGGCGGATTACACCGACAAGCGCTATTACCGCACCCAGCAGATGGTGCACGCGGCCATCGAGCCGCACGGTGCGGTCGCCAAGTATGAGAACAACGAGTGGACGGTCTGGACGACCACCCAGGGTGCCTACGTCAGCCGCTACTGGATAGCCTGGGGTCTCGGCGTGCCCGAGAGCCAGGTGCGCGTCATAAAGCCCATGATAGGCGGCGGATTCGGCGGCAAGCTGGACGTCTTCGCCCACGAGCTGTGCCCCTGCAAGTTCGCACAGATGACCGGCCACCCCGTCAAGTGCATCCTCAAGCGCGACGAGGTGTTCATGTGCACCCGAACCCGCCACCCCATCTCCTTTGAGATAGAGTCCGCCTTCACCAAGGAGGGCAAGCTGCTGGCCAAGCGCTGCAAGCACATCCTCGACGGCGGCGCTTACGGCGGCTCGGGTATCGCGGCGAACACGCTCTCCCTCATCTGCGCCACCTTCCCCTACAAGGTCGAGAACATCGACATGACCGCCCGCAGGCCCTATACCAACCACCCGGCCTCCGGCGCAATGCGCGGCTACTCCGCCTGCCAGGTGCACTTTGCCCACGAGATACACATGGACGAGGTTGCAAACGAGCTCGGTATCGACCCGCTGGAGCTCCGGCGCAAGAACGAGATCACCCCGTACTACACCGGCCCCACGGGCCTGGAGTTTACCAGCTGCAAGTTCGACGAGTGCATGGTCGCCGTCGCGGACTATATCGACTGGGCGCACCGTGACCGCTATCCCTTCGGCAGCGGCCAGGGCGTGGGCCTCTCCGGCTCCGGCTTCATGTCCGGAACCGGCTTCCCCGTTCTCGTGACTCCGCACTACTGCTCTTCCTCCACCATCGTCCGCCTGAACCGCGAGGGCTACGCAGTCGTGTTCTCCGGCGCCAACGACATCGGCCAGGGCTGCGATACGGTCATGACCATGATCGTCGCCGAAGAGCTGGGCCTGCGCATGGACGAGGTCAAGCTCATACAGTCCGACACCACCGCCACGCCCTGGGACGCCGGCTCCTTCGGCTCCCGCGTGACCTTCCTCGGCGGCAACGCCTGCCGCCGCGCCGTCGGCGACGCGAAGTTCAAGCTGCTCAGCCACTGGGCCGAGGAGTGGGGCTGCAAGCCTCAGGATATCACCATGAAGGACCACCGCGTGTTCATCAAGGGTGACCCGGAGAAGAACATCTCCTTCAACGAGGCCTGCTTCGGCTATGAGGAGAAAAACTTCGGCCGCTGCGTCGCGGGCGTCGGTTCCTTCGCTCACGAGGGTGACAAGGACATCTACGTCAAGAACGTCGGCAACTACGCCACGGCCTATTCCTTCTCTGCCTCCGCCGCCAAGGTCACGGTAGACATGGAGACGGGCGCAGTCACGCTCGACGACTTCGCCTTCGGCCACGACTGCGGCCGCCCGCTGAATATCCGCGCGGTCGAGGGCCAGATCGAGGGCTCCGTCCTGCTCGGATTCGGCTTCACCTGTTACGAGGAGTGCCTCTATGACAAGAACGGCAAGCACCTGAACCCCTCGTTCCGCGACTACCACTTCCCGACGGCGCTGGATATGCCGAAGATAAAGACCTTCATCTGCTCCGAGTACGACCCGGAGGGCCCGCTCGGCGCAAAGGAGGCCGGCGAGGGCTCCACCGCGCCCGTCGGCTCCGCCATCGGCAACGCCATCAACTACGCCACCGGACTCGTGCTCAAGGAGCTGCCCATTACCCCTGAGAAGCTCTGGCGTTGCCTGCGCGAGCATGAGCGTACAGGAAAGACCGAGTTCGGCGCAGAGGATCTGCCCGAGAAATTTGCCAACATGCCGCCTCTGCCTCCGCGCGACTGAGTTCCGGCACAAACATGAAGGGAGAAGGCCCTGCCCGGGTCTTCTCCCAAACTGAAAAGGGAGGTACTATGCCCGGATTGAACGAGTGGGACGTCGCTTCGCGACAGCTGTCAAAAGCACACGGCTACGCTGCGAGGGCGGATTACCACAAGGATACGGCGAGGGCGCAGGAGACTATGCAGCTCGCGCGCGAGATACTCAGACTTGCCCGCAGCACGCTGCTCATACACCTGCGCTTCATGGAGCCCGCCCTGGTTCGTCTCGCCGCGAATGGCGACGAGTCCATAACGGCCGAGCTGGCCACGGACGGGCGGTATCTCTACTATAACTCCATCCACGTCTGCCGCCTCTTCAAGCGCGCGCGGGAACTGCCCGCGAGGGATTATCTGCACATCACGCTCCACTGCGTGTTCCGGCACCTCTTCGTGGGCCGAAAGCTCATAGGCGACCTCTGGGACCTCGCCTGCGACATCGCGGTCGAGAATCTCATCAACGAACTTGATATCAAGAGCCTCTACTGCGAGCGTCAGGAAAAGCAGCACTGGCTCATAGTAAAGCTCCGCGAGGCCATGCCCCGGCTGACGGCGGAGCGCATATACCGCTGGCTCATCGAACAGGACCTGCCCCCGCAGGAGGTGGGCCGCATCAGGGGCTATTTCTATGCCGACGACCACCGGATCTGGCACAACCCGCCTGAGACCGCCTCCGGCACGGGTGGGGACACCCAGGACGAGGGCTCGGGAGGCGAGAAGCCCGACATAGGCGACGCTCCCGGCGGCAGCGACGAGCTGCCCCCGCCCGAGGACGGCGAGGGCGACGAGCAGCAGGCCAGAGGCGGTCGCACCACAGGCGAAAAGAGTGACCACGGCGACGACTCCGGCGAGGGTATGCCGGGCGGGGACAATAGCGAGCTTGGTGAAAAGAAGGCGCTATCCCCACAGGAGACGGAGCGCATGTGGCGGGACATCAGTGAGCGCATAGAGGTGGACCTCGACACCGCCTCGTCCTCCTACGGCGAGAATGCGGGCGATTTTGTCGCCGCGCTGCGCGAGGTGAACCGCGAAAAGGTGGATTACGCCGCCTTCCTCCGCCGCTTCGCCGTCCTCGGAGAGAACATCCAGGTCAACGACGACGAGTTCGACTACATTTTCTACACCTACGGCATGAAGCTCTACGGCAAAATGCCGCTCATAGAGCCGCTCGAGTACAAGGAAGTTAAGCTCGTGCGCGAGTTCGTCATCGCGCTTGACACATCCGAATCCGTTGCCGGTTCGCTGGTGCAGAGCTTCGTTACAAAGACCTGGAACATCCTCAAGCAGACCGAAAGCTTCTTCACAAAGGTGAACATACACATCATTCAGTGCGGCGCAAAGGTGGAGGAGGACGCCAAAATACGCGATCAGGACGAGTTTGACGCCTACATGCAGCGAATGGTCCTGCGCGGCTTCGGCGGAACGGACTTCCGCCCCGTGTTCGAGCACGTGGACACGCTCATAAAGCAGCATGAGTTTACGAATCTGCGCGGACTCATTTACTTCACCGATGGCTACGGCACCTTTCCCGCCATGCCGCCGGAGTATGAGGCAGCCTTTGTATTCGTGGACACGGGCCGGGAACTGCCCGATGTGCCGCCCTGGGCGATAAAGATAAGGATGACCCCGACCGAGGTCGAGGACATCTCGGACCGGTGAGAATAATGGACGATTTTGAGATACGCGGAACAAGCCTCGTGCGCTATCGCGGCTCCGACTCCTGGCCGGAGCTGCCTGAGGGCATAACCGAGATAGCCGACGGCGCGTTCAAGGACTGCCGGGACATCTGCGAGATGGTCATTCCCGAGGGCGTCACGCGCATAGGCGCCGAGGCCTTCCAGTGGTGCGCCAATCTCGAGAGCGTGAAAGCGCCCGCGAGCCTTGTAGAAATAGGCCCGGACGCCTTTGCCGGTACGCCCTTTTACCGCTACTACGATACCAATGAGACGGACTGGAAGGACGACTTCCTTATACTAGGCCGCGTGCTCTTCAAAGCCCGGCGCAACATACGCGAGGCGGCCATACCATATGGCGTTATGTCAATCGCACCCGACGCCTTTGCGGGGCGGGTGCTGCTCTCTAGCGTGGACATTCCCGGGAGTGTCCGGGACATAGGATGGCGGGCGTTTTCGGATTGCTCTGCTCTTACAAAAATCCGCATACCGTCAGGCGTCCGGCGGCTTGGCTGGCACTGCTTCAAAGGCTGCGGAAGGCTTGCCGAGGTGAGCTTTGACGAGGGCGTGGAGGAGATGGAGAACGGCATCTTCGCAAGCTGTCGCTCCATACGTTATGTAAACTTACCTGCGAGCCTCAAGAAGCTCCCCGGTTGGGTGTTCTTCGGCAGCAACAACGTAGAGCGCGTGCGCTTTGCCGGGCCGGTGGCCGTGATGGGGGAGAGGGCCTTCTCCGGCTGCGAGAACCTCCGGAGCGTGGACTTCCCCGCCGGGCTCCGGAAGATAGGCGTGGACGCCTTTGCGGGCTGCATCTGCCTCGAGAATGCCGTGCTGCCCGAGGGGCTTACCGACATAGAACGCCGCGCCTTTTCGGGGTGCCGCTGCATCGAACGGGCGGTAATCCCGGAGACGGTGACGAGCTTGGGCGAGAGCGTGTTCTCCGGCTGCCGCCTGCTGCGGGAGATAGACGTGCCGGGAGGCATTGGTGAGCTGCCGGACGACACGTTTTTCGGCTGCGACGCGCTGGAGCGCGCCACAGTGGCCAAGGGCATCACGAGGATAGGCTCCCGCGCCTTCGGCGGCTGCAAGCGCCTCCAGAGCCTCGAGCTGCCCGACAGCGCCGTAGAGGTGGATGACCGGGCCTTCAAGGGCGACGCCGCGCTCAGGCGGCTGCGTCTCTCGCCTATGACCCGGGAAATCGGAGCTGAGGCCTTCTCCGGCTGCCGGAGCCTAAGCGACATCGAATTCCCGGCGGCGCTCGAGCGCATGGGCGCGGGCGCTTTCGACGGCTGCGAGGCGCTCTCCGATGAGGCGGGCTTTGTAACCCTCGGCGGTGTCTGCTGCGGGAACATCACGCAGGACACAGACCTCCGCGTGCCGGAGGGCGTGCGCGCTATAGCGCCAGGCGCGTTCAGGGAAAAGCAGAACCTCATCTTTCTCACCCTGCCGGAGAGCGTGGAGTGCGTTGGGGATTCCGCCTTTGCCCACTGCCGGGCGCTTAGGGAGATAGTCCTGCCCACTGGGGTGGATTCTCTGGGGCCGGAGCCCTTTGAGGGCTGCGATAGCCTCGTCTCCATCGTCGCACCGGGCATGCCGCCGGAGAGCTTTGGAACGCTGTCCGAGCGCGTCTCCGCCGCCGTGGGCTATTGCCGCCGAGGCGAGGGCTACCCGGAGCGCACGCGCGCGGCATACGAGCGCTTTCTCAGCACCAACTGCGCGGACATCCTCGAGGCGGCCATCGACCGCAACATGCCGGACGCCGTGCGCTATTTCACCGCCCGCCGCCTCATCGGCCGCGCTGACTTCGAGCGCGTGCTGGAAAAGGCGCAGAAGTCCCGCGCGATGGAGATAGTCGCGCTGCTGCTCGACTACCGAGCCGGCGGATTTGACGGGGACGTGTTTGACAAATTCGACATCGATATCTGAAAGGGGGCTGAGCCTTTGAACATCGCACAGGCCAAGGAGCAGATTGAATCCGCAATGCGGGCCTATTTCACCAAGGACGAGTTTGGCGCCTACCGCATACCCATAGAAAAACAGCGGCCGGTGTTCATGGTCGGCCCGCCGGGCATAGGCAAGACCGCCATCATGGAGCAGATAGCCGCGGAACTGGGCGTGGGTCTCGTGTCCTACTCCATGACCCACCACACTCGCCAGAGCGCGCTGGGCTTGCCATACATAACCGAGAAGGAGTACGGCGGCAGGCGCTATCAGGTCACGGAGTATACGATGAGCGAGATCATCGGCTCCATCTATGACCTCATGCGCGAGACGGGCCTCACCGAGGGCATCTTGTTCCTCGACGAGATAAACTGTGTCTCCGAGACGCTTGCGCCCTGCATGCTGCAATTTCTGCAATACAAGGTCTTCGGCCAGCACCGCGTCCCGCCCGGCTGGATACTTGTTACCGCGGGCAACCCGCCCGAGTACAACAAGTCCGTGCGCGACTTCGACATCGTGACCTGGGACCGCCTCAAGCGCATAGACGTCGAGCCGGACTACGAGACCTGGAAGGAGTATGCCTACAAAAAGGGCGTACACGCCTCGGTTATGACCTATCTCGCCGCGCGGAAAAAGGACTTCTACAAGGTCGAGAACACCGCCGAGGGCAAGCGCTTTGTAACCGCGCGAGGCTGGGACGACCTCTCGGAGATGATAAAGCTCTACGAGGAAAATGGCCTGCGCGTGGATGAGCTGCTCATAGGCCAGTACCTCCAGGACCCGCGCATAGCAAAGGACTTCGCCGTGTACTACGACCTCTACAACAAGTACCGCAGCGACTACGAGGTCGAGAAGATAGTTGACGGTACTGTGTCAGAGAGCATCGTCCTGCGGGCCCAGAGGGCGGCGATGGACGAGCGGCTGAGCCTGCTGGGCCTCATCTTCGACTGCGTGACGGCCAAGCTCAAGGCCGTCTGCGAGAGCGAGAACGTGCTTGAGCTCGTGACGGCGCGTCTGCGCGAGGTCAAGGCTCAGCTCAGCGCCGGCAGAAGCGCCACGGAGCTCATAGAGGAGCAGATAGCGCAGCAGACCGAGAAATTACAGTCGGGACAGCGAGCGTCTTCGCTCTCACCGCAGTCCCAGCGCGAGATGCGGCGCATGCTGCTGACGCTCGAGGGCTTCCGCGCCCGGCTGATGGGTGCCTCTGAGCCGGACTTCGAGCTGGTGCGTGCCGACTTTGCCGCCGAGCTGCAAAAGCTCCGCCAAGCCGCCGCTGAGGGTAGCCGAGGCCTCGACAACGCCTTTGCATTCTGCGAGCGTGCCTTCGCCGACGGCGACGAGGTGCTAATCTTCGTAACAGAGCTGACCGCGAACTATTACAGCGCCCGCTTCATCGGCCACTACGGCTGCGACAGATACTACCTCCACAACAAGGAACTCCGCTTCGAGGAGCGCCAGCAGGAGATAGTCCGCCGCATAGACGAGCTGGATTTGAGTGTTTGAAAGGAGCCGGAACATGGATCTATACGCCGAATACGCCGAAAAGGCCGGGGCGCTGCACGGCGTCTCTCTGCTGAACCAGCAAAAGGAGAAGCTTCTGCCTCTCATCATGGAGGAGAAGGCCGCCTTCATCAAAGCCGAGTATGGCAGGCTGCAGCAGATAATGGGCGCGGAATACAGCGTTGGCGACGAGCAGCGCATCTTCCACCCGCTTCCTGAATCGCAACGGCGCTCCGGCGACGACAGGGTCTACGGCGATCCCGAGGAGTTGACGCTGGAGGAGTTGGCCATGCTGCCTCATCTCACGCACAACATCCCCCGCCTAGGCACTATGACCATCATGCCGCTAATCCGCTATTACCCCGAAGACATAAGCCGTCTGCGTCTGCTAGCGGATATGTATCAGGAGCTCATGGTCGGTCGCGCCTGCCCGGACACGGAGGTCAGGGCGCTGCTCACAGGACACAGTGAATACCTCCTCTTCAAAAAAGGTGAGGAAGTCAGGATAATTACTTGATTGAGGTGAACGAAATGAAAACCATCGAAATCCGCAGCCAGAGCCTGAAGCCGGGCAGCAAGATCGTGCCCATCACCGAAAAAAGCCGTGCTGCCGTACTTGCCAAAGCCTCCGAGCTTGCGCAGGACAGCTCCGTCGACGCCGTGGAGTGGCGCGTGGACGAGTTCGAGGACGTGTTTGAGATCAGATTTGTCATCATGCCTGAGATGATAAGCGCGGTGCGCCAGGCGCTGGGAGACAAGATATTCATGTACACTTTCCGCGACAAGCGCATTGGCGGTGCGCACCCGGCCACCTGCATGTACGTCACGCGGCTCAACGACCTAGCCTCCGCTCCGGGCCTCGCCGACATCGTCACCGTTGAGTGGTACGCGGAGCCAGACGCTGCCGCCGCGAACATAGAGAACATCCATGCCGCCGGCAAGCTCGCCGCCGCTTCCTGGTGCGCGCTGGGCGAGGTGGGCCGCGAGGACATCGTCCGCAAGCTCGAGAGCATGCTCGAGGGCGGGGCCGACATCCTAGAATACGGCGTGAAGCCCGAGAGCGCCGCCGAGCTCGACGCCGCTATAGCCGCTTTCAAGGTGCGCAATCCGGACACGCTTGTTATCCGCAGCATCATCACTGAAAACGGAGAGGAAAAGACCGTCTGCTGAATCAGGCCGATACCTGTCGCGTCATAATTGCTGTACCGTATAATCGGGAGGGCGTTCACTCCCATATCCTTGTACCTCAAATTTATCAAGGGGGAAATCGATATGAAGAAACTCACCAAATTTGACGTGATCCTCAGCCTCTGGATATCCCTTGTAATCAACGTTGCACTCAGTATTGTGCTGCCCGCGCTCAACGGTTTTCTGACTCTCGGCTCGTTCCTGAAGGGTTTTGCCATTGCCTACCCTGTGAGCACTATCTTCGTGTTCGTTGTGCCGGTCATCGCCTGGGGAGCAAAGTTTGCCGGGGTATGCAAGCTCAAGCCCGATACGCCGGGATTTACCCTGGCCTCGACCGTTATCCTCGCGCTCATCATGGGCACCTTCATGACGCTGCTCATGACCGCCGTCAACGCCGGTATAGGGCCGCACTTCTTCGCCGCGTGGTGGAGCTGCTATCCAATAGCCCTTGCCACGGTCTATCTCTCTGCGCTTGCCGGTATATTTTCCGGCGTGCCGCTTACGAAAGCCCTCGTAAAAGCGCCAAAATCGTGATATAATCATGGGGCATCGGCCCGGCCGGTGCCCCTTTTGCAAAAGGAGGCCGCTCCATGCTTGAACTTGCCAAAAATCGCGACGGCGACACCCTCGCCGTCACGCTGAGAATAGAACCCGGGGAGTTTGCCAAGGCGCTTGACGACGCCTATGTCGAAAACTCCGAGCGCTTCCCCGTGCCCGGCTATGCCGCTGGGCTCGCGCCCCGGGAAGAAATAGAGAAGCTCTACGGCGCAACCGCACTCTTTGACGAGGCGCTCGACATCTGCGTGCCGCAGCTCTACGGAAAGTGGCCCTCGGAGCACGGCGTCCGCACCGTGGGACGCCCCCAGCTCACTGAGGTGACCTGGCTCGAGGGCGGCGGGGCGAAGTTCACCGTCGTATGTGATGTCTATCCCGAGATAGAGCTCGGCGAATACCGCGGTCTCGAGGTGCGCGCGCCGCGTTCGGAGACCGAGCGTTTTACCGCTGCGGCTCTCTCTGCCGCCTGTGCCAACATGAAGGGCGAGCCGCCGAAGGGCATGGTGGAGCAGAAGCTCGAGTCCATGCTCGCGGGTGAAAAGCTCCGAATCGCGCGCGACGCCATCTACCACGTCCTCGCGGACTTCATCGACATCCTCGACGAGGCATACCGCGAGACGGATATCGTCCGCCCCAAGGCCCAGGTCAGGGCCGAGGCGCTGGATGTTATGCTTCAGACCGTCTCCGGAGACAACCGAGAGTTATCGCCTGCACGCTTCCGCGAACTGGTTCGGGAGCTAGTGGACCGCTACCGGCCAATACCCCGCGGCTTTGACGAGACGCTCGACCGCCTCATGCAGGAGCACTCGACAAAAAAGCGTGCCATGACCGACGAGCAGAAGATAGACGCCGCCTTCGATGCTTACCTGGGTTCCATCGACCAGAACCTCGAACTCTGGCGGCAGAACAAGCGGCCCATGGCCGAAGACGCTGCGCGGTTCGATTTGCTGCTGACCGCTGTGGCCGAACGCGAGAGACTCTCCGTCACGGACGAGGAGCTCGCGGAAGTCTACCGGCAGATAGCGGGGGAGACGGGGCTCGAGCTCGAGGAGGTCATGGCCGAGGTCGAGGCCGAGCCCGTGCGCAGCCAGCTTCTGCGCGACAAGGCGCGTCAGCTGATAGTCGATTCGGCAAGGGAGGTAAGGGAGTGATAAAGACCGTACTGTTCGGAGCGGGCCAGGTGGGAGCCATGGTGTCGCGGCTGCTGGGGACGGGCTACCGGGCCGTGTGCTTTGCGGACAACTCGGAGGCAAAGTGGGGTGGCAGCTTTGCGGGACTGCCCGTGGTATCGCCAAAGGAGAGCCTGATCTGCGACCCGGACTGCATATGCCTCTGCGTGCTGGACGCTGAGCGTGCCGCGCAGATGGAGGAGCAGCTCCGTGAGCTGGGCTATGATGGGCCCGTCATAAGACCGGAGCAGCTTGCCGTGTTCGATGCGCGCGTGGCTACGATGCGCCTGCTCGCCGAACAGATACACGAGCTGAAGATACCCGGTGATGTGGCGGAACTCGGCGTCTACCGAGGCGACTTCGCCATACACATAAACGCCGCCTTCCCGGACCGGATGCTGCATCTCTTCGACACCTTCGAGGGCTTTACTGAAAAGGACGTGGCGCTTGAGAGCCGCGAGGGCCTCTCCCGTGCAAAGCAGGGCGATTTTGCCGAGACCAGCGTGAACACGGTCTGGAAGCGTATGCCCTTCCCGGAGCAGACCGATTTCCACAAGGGCTGGTTCCCGGACACCTTCGCTGCCTGCGAGGGGCGCAGCTTTGCTTTCGTCTCGATAGACGCCGACCTCTACGCCCCCACCGCCGCAGCCCTGCCCCTCTTCTGGGAACGCCTGAACCCCGGCGGCGCGCTGCTTATCCACGACGTGAACGGCACGCAGTACCGCGGCGCGGGCAAGGCCGTCTCGGAATTCTGCGCCGAGCGGGGCATACTGCTCACGCCCGTCTGCGATCTCCACGGCAGCGTTATCCTCAGAAAGCCGCTGTAAACGCAAAAAAGCCGCCCAAACGGGCGGCTTTTTCGCGTCTTGTCAGTTTTGCCCCGCGAGATATTCGCTCACGCGGCGCTGGGTGTTTTCGGCGGCCTCGGCGGCGGTAATCTCCCCGTTGAAGCAGGCCGCGGCCTCCTCGGACATTATGCGCTCTGCCTCCGGCAGCTTGTGCTCCACGCCGGAGGCGTGCTCGAGTATCTCGTGGAAGCGTTCCGCGTCCGCCTCGCTCAGAGTGAGGACCAGGCCTTGGAACTCCATCCCCTCGCCCAGCAGCTGGCCGAGCTGTGATTCCAGCACCGGGGCAGAGGCGGGCAGGGCGACCTCCGACATCAGCTGCTGCTCCTTGCCGAGGCAGTTGCGCAGGAAGTCCCAGGCCTCGGCCTTGTGCGTCGAGAGCGCCGGGATCGCAAAGCTAAGCACCGGACTGAACATGTGCCCACGGTCGCTCCCGTCCGGCAGGCCCACATAGGTCCTGACCGCGCCGTAGGTGTCGCAGACGTTGGCATACACCCCGAGGCTCTG
>X96_European_Hare__coassemble_711_pt1 | contig 22450 bp, 22 predicted proteins | sample X96_European_Hare__metabat2_high_PE_013 | metagenome-assembled genome bin X96_European_Hare
GCGGTAGGCCCTGCTGCGAGACACCCCATTTCTTTTGCCCTTGCCAAAAGAAACGGGGTTAGCCCCAAAGAAAAGCGGCCTTTGGTGCGTATCTTTTTGATAGCGGGCCGCACTTTATGTTGTACTTGCCGTAAACAGTTGCCCTGCCCGTCAGGATGGCACGTCCGCCCCCGGCGGAGACTACCAGGTGCGTCGACTGCCAGATTACCGACCACTTCACCTTCGCCCCCGGCGAAGGTGAGGTCGGTGCTTGTCCGGCAGTCGGTGAACCCGTTTCCCTTTGCCGGGGCAGGGCTCGCCGCGGAACACACAGCACGCGGGAGAGCAAAAGAGAAAGCCGGCAAGTTCAGTGACGAACTTACCGGCTATGGCGGAGATGGAGAGATTCGAACTCTCGAAGGGCTTTTGACCCTTACACGATTTCCAATCGTGCGCGCTCGACCAACTACGCGACATCTCCACGCGCTGCTCGAACCGAAGCTATTCAGTTGACGCCCACATATAATAAATGAAAATTGCGATAAAGTCAAGAGAAAGTTGATTTTTACAGCGCGCAGAGGATAAGTTCTTTCAGGATGCCGGCGTGACGCTCCTCGTCGGAGGCGTGCCGGATGTAGATCTCGGCCAGATTTTCGTTTTCCGGGCTCTCTGCGGCGAGGCGGTAGCGCTTCGCGGCGGCGAGCTCGTCGAGATAGGCGGCGCGCAGAGCGCGCAGTCCGCCGCGCGGCAGGGGGCAGGAGCCGGGCGGGAGGCTGCGCTCGCCTGTGAGCAGGAAATATTCGCCCTGAAGCGTGCGCAGGTGCCCGCGCTCATCGCGCTCGAGCTCGCGCAGCCGCTGGGCAAAGCGGCCGCCGCGCCGCGCGCAGGCCTCGTAAAACGCCGCGGCGCAGGCCTCATCCGCTATGAATTCGCGCAGGGTATCAAGGTTGGTCGTCTGCCCGGTCCGCGGAGGCTCGCTCCCGCCGCACACGCGCGCCCAGACCTCGCCGAAGTTCTCCAACGCCGAAGCAGTGTTTTTGTCCATGTGTGCCATACCTCCACTATGTTCCTGCTACATATTATGCCGTGCTTGAAAAGGTGTGCCGGATGTGAGATAATCAGAAAAACAGGGCCTTTCGGGAGGTATGACACATGGCAAGGTTTTTCATGGCCGGCACGAATATAGAGGGCGGGCGCGCAATAATACGCGGCCAGGATGCGGAGCATATCCGGGTACTGAGGATGCGTCCGGGCGAGGACGTCATCATCTGCGATGGACGCGGCACGGATTACCGCTGCCGTCTGGTGAGCTCCGGGCCGGAGGAGGCCGAGGCCGAGGTCATCGAGGTCGTCCCCTGCAGGGGCGAGCCGGGCGTGGAGGTCACGGTATACGCCGGGCTGCCGAAGGGCGAGCGGGCGGACTTCCTGGTGCAGAAGTGCATAGAGGCCGGGGCGTCGCGCATTGTGTTTTTCAACTGCGAGCGCTGCGTGGCGCGGCCTGACGGACGGAGCATGGAAAAGAAGCTAGAGCGCTTTGCCCGCATCGCCGAGGCGGCGGCGCAGCAGTCCGGGCGGGGGAAAATACCCGCCGTGGAGTTTGAGAACAACTACGTCGAGATGCTGAACCGCGCCATACAGGCGGAGGCGAAGCTGTTCATGTACGAGACCGGCGACGACCGCGTCGCGATGAAGGCCGCGATAGAGGCCGCGGGCGCGTTCAGGACCGCCTCGGTGGTCACCGGACCCGAGGGCGGCTTTACCGAGGCCGAAGCCAAGATGGCTAAGGTCTGCGGCATGACGCTCTGCTCGATGGGCGAGCGCATCCTCCGCTGCGAGACCGCGCCGGTCATAGCCGTCGGCGCCATTATGTACGCCGCGGGCGAGCTGTGAGGCCCGCTGCGCGTTTGAAAGAAAGCATCGCCCGCCTTTGAAAAGGCGGGCGATGCTTTTATCTGCGTTTTGCACAGAGCGCGCGCTATTTTTTCATCTGGACGCGGCTCTGCTCGTTTATCTGCTTCTTCCAGCAGCGGTGGCACATGGCCACATAGGCGTCGTTGCCGCCCAGGAACACCTGCTCGCCCTCGGTCATGATGCGGCCGTCGGCAGTCAGGCGGGCGTTTACGGTGGCCTTGGAGCCGCAGGCGCACACCGTCTTTATCTCCGTTATCGAGTCCGCCAGCTCCATGAGCCGGCGCGAGCCGGGGAACATGTGCGTCAGGAAGTCCGTGCGCAGACCGAAGCAGAGCACGGGCACATTCAGCTCGTCCACGATGTCGCGCAGCTCGTCTATCTGCTCCGGCGTGAAAAACTGCGCCTCGTCCGCGATGATCACGTCCCGGCCGCCCGTGGCGGCGTAGCGCTCCCGGATGCTGTCCTCCGGCGTGATGACCTCCGCCTCGCGGCTGAGACCCACGCGGCTCTTTACGATGTTCGCCCCGTCCCGGTCGTCCACGCTGGGCTTGATGAGCCAGACCGTCATGCCCAGCTCCTCGTAGTTGAACTGCGTTATCAGCGCCTGGGCCGACTTCGAGCTGCCCATCGCGCCGTATTTGAAATAGAGTTTAGCCATTTGCCTGTCCTCCGCGCACATGTGCTCTTATGCGCTCTATCAGCATGTCCATTGCCACGAGATTGTGCCCGCCCTCGGGGATGATGATGTCCGCGTTCCGCTTGGAGGGCTCGACGTACATCTCATGCATGGGCTTCACCGTGGTCAGGTACTGGTCCACGACGGACTCGAGGCTCCGGCCGCGGTCGCGCACGTCGCGCACGATGCGGCGCAGGATGCGCACGTCGGCGTCCGTGTCGACGAAGATCTTGATGTCCAGCAGCTCGCAGAGCCGCGGGTCCTGGAGGATGAGTATGCCCTCGACTATGACCACCGGCGAGGGCTTTATGAGCACCGTCTTGTCCGAGCGGTTGTGGATGGTATAGTCGTATACTGGACAGCGTATCGCCTCGCCTGCGCGCAGACGCTTCAGGTCGCGCAGCATGAGCTCGGTGTCAAAGGCGTCCGGACAGTCGTAGTTCAAAAGCGAGCGCTGCTCGTAGTTGAGGTCGTTGTGCGCCTTGTAGTAGTTGTCGTGGTAGATGACGCTCACGTTAGACGAGAATTTTTGCAGCAGCCGGCGGGTGATGGTGGTTTTTCCGCTGCCCGTGCCGCCCGCTATGCCTATGGTCATTACACTGCCCATTTTCCGCACTCCCCCTTATCCGACACGATTTTACCACAGCCTCCGCACATATGCAATTTGACTTTTGCATGGCGCTCGGATATAATTTTTGCAGAATAATGGCAATGGAGGTAATAAACATGCCCACACCCCATAACAGCGCTGCAAAAGGCGACTTTGCAAAGACCGTTCTCATGCCGGGCGACCCGCTCCGCTCGAAGTATATAGCCGAAAACTTCCTCACCGAGGCCAGACTCGTGAACAACGTCCGCGGCGTCCAGGGCTATACCGGGCTCTGGAAGGGCGCCGAGGTGTCAGTCCAGGCCAGCGGCATGGGCATCCCGTCCATAGGCATTTACAGCTGGGAGCTCTACAAGGAGTACGGCGTTGAGAACATCATCCGCATCGGCTCCGCGGGCGGCTTGTCCGACGAGCTGCAGCTCATGGATGTCGTCGCCGCCGTCGGCGCCTGCACGGACTCGAATTTCGCCCACCAGTTCGGCCTGAACGGCTGCTTCGCCCCCACGGCGGACTGGACGCTGCTCTCCACGGCGATGTCGCTTGCGGGGGAGCGTGGGCTCTCCATCAAGGCCGGCAATGTGCTCTCGGCGGACAACTTCTATAACGACGGCTCCGACGGCCCCGACCAGTGGCGCAAGATGGGCGTCCTGGCCGTGGAGATGGAGGCCGCCGGCCTCTACATGACCGCCGCGCGCTGCGGCGGGAGGGCGCTCTGCCTCTGCACCATCTCCGACCACCTCTACCGCCCCGAGGAGCTCACCCCGGACGAGCGCCAGACCGGCTTCAACGACATGATCACCCTCGCTCTCGATACCGCCGCGGCTTTGTCTAATTGACATAAAAAATTTACGAAACGGAAACAGGCAATTTACTTGAATGTTACAGTGCCAGGTGATATAATGCCAATTAGCGCAGAATCTGCCTGCGCAAAAATACCCGAATCATAATATGAAACGGAGGATACTTACAGAAATGAAGAAGTTTCTTGCACTGCTTCTCGCTCTCGTGATGGTATTCGCCCTCGCCGCCTGCGGCGGGACTGAGACCACCCCGAGCGACGCTCCCGAGTCCGAGGCTCCGGCTTCCGAGGCCCCGGCCACCGAGGCTCCTGAGGACGGCGACAGCACCGTCATCACCGACCCCAACGAGATCCCCAACGACGCTGAGTCCGCCGACGGCACCTACGAGGTCGCCTTCGTCACCGACGTCGGCCAGCTCCAGGACGGCTCCTTCAACGAGGGCACCTGGAACGGCGTCAAGCTCTACGCTGCCAACAACGGCCTGACCTACAAGTACTATCAGCCCGCCAACGGCAACGAGGCCACCGATGACGACCGCGTGAACGCCATGCAGGCCGCTGTCGACGCCGGCGCCAAGGTCGTCGTCTGCGCCGGCTTCCTGCAGGAGGCCGCTCTCCGCACCGCCGCCATCAACAACCCCGACGTCAACTTCGTGTTCATCGACGGCTACCCGCTGACCGAGAACCCCGACGATCCTGAGTCTCCTGTCCTCACCAACGTTGCGGGCATCAACTTCCAGGAAGAGCAGTGCGGCTATCTGGCCGGCTACGCCATCGTCAAGGAAGGCTTCACCAAGATCGGCTTCTCCGGCGGCGGCGGCGGCTCCAACCCGGCTTGCTGCCGTTACGGCTACGGCTATCTCCAGGGCGCCAGCGCGGCTGCTCAGGAGCTGGGCGTGACCGTCGACGTCATGTACTCCTGGCAGTACGGCGGCAGCTTCTCCGCTTCCCCCGAGCTGCAGACCATGATCAACGGCTGGTACACCAACGGCACTGAGGTCGTGTTCGCCTGCGGCGGCTCCATGTTCAGCTCCATCACCGCTGCTGCGGCCGCCAACGACGGCATCGTCATCGGTGTTGACGTTGACCAGAGCCCGCTGAGCGACACCGTCATCACCTCCGCCCTGAAGGGCATCTCCCAGGCCGCTCAGGTCGCCCTCGGCCACCACTACGACGGCACTTGGGACGAGATCGGCGGCGTGCAGACCACCCTGGGCGCCACTGACGACGCTGTCGGCCTGCCGACCGATACCTGGTCCATGGAGAACTACACCGTTGAGGAGTACGAGGAGCAGCTCGCCGCTATGAAGGACGGCAGCCTCGTGGTCGACGCCAACTACCCGGTCGACGAGTCCGGCATGGACGCCACCGCCACTCTGGAGCTCCCCAACCTGAACATCACTGTGGTGTGATAGCGCTTACATAAGAAACCCTCGAGAGGGGCCCATCAGGGCCCCTCTTTTTTTCGTCCCTATTCCCGCGCCCAGGGACACTGAAATTTGTATAATTTTCTTGTTTTTTGGGCCTTCTTAAATTATAATAAAGTGTACTACGTTAAAAAGGGGGCGGGGCGGTGGCAGCGCAGCCGGAATACATAATCGAGATGCTTGGCATAACCAAGCGCTTTCCCGGAATAGTCGCAAACGACAACATCACCCTCCAGCTCAGAAAGGGCGAGATCCACGCGCTTCTGGGCGAAAACGGCGCGGGCAAGAGCACGCTTATGAGCGTGCTTTTCGGAATGTACCAGCCGGAGGAGGGCACCATCAAGAAAAACGGCGAGGTCGTCAAGATAAACGACCCGAACGACGCGACCAGGCTCGGCATAGGCATGGTCCACCAGCACTTCAAGCTCATTGACGTCTTTACGGTGCTGGACAACATCATCCTCGGCGCGGAGACGACAAAGCTCGGCTTCCTGCAGAAAAAGGAAGCCCGCAGAAAGGTCGAGGCCCTCTCCGAAAAGTACGGCCTCAAGGTCGACCTGGACGCCAAGGTGGAGGACATCACGGTCGGTATGCAGCAGCGCGTCGAGATACTCAAGATGCTCTACCGCGACAACGACATCCTCATCTTCGACGAGCCCACCGCGGTGCTGACGCCGCAGGAGATCGAGGAGCTGATGCATACGATGCGCGGCTTCGCCGAGGAGGGCAAGAGCATCCTCTTTATCTCGCACAAGCTCAACGAGATAATGGAGGTCTCCGACCGCGTCACCGTTCTGCGCAAGGGCAAATGCATAGGCACCGTCAACACCTGCGACACGAACAAGCAGGAGCTCTCCAACATGATGGTGGGCCGTCCTGTTCAGCTGGAGGTGCAGAAGGAGCCGGCCAAGCCCAAGGAAACGGTGCTCAAGGTCGAGGACCTGCGCGTGAAATCCCGCGTTCACAAGAAGGACGCCGTCTGCGGCGTGAGCTTCGAGGTCCGCGCGGGCGAGATCGTCTGCATCGCCGGTATCGACGGCAACGGCCAGACGGAGCTGGTGTACGGCATAACCGGCCTCGAGAAGCCGGAAGCCGGCAAGATAACGCTCTGCGGCAAGGAGATCGCACACGCCTCCATCAAGACGCGCGGCGAGAACATGAGCCACATCCCCGAGGACCGGCACAAGCACGGCCTCATCCTGGACTTCACGCTCGAGCAGAACATGGTGCTGCAAAAGTTCAACGACAAGCAGTTCCAGCACGCGGGCTTCATTAACCGCGCGAGCGTCCGCAGCTATACGGAAAAACTCATCGACAAGTTCGACGTCCGCTCCGGACAGGGTCCGGTGACCGTGGCGCGCAGCATGTCCGGCGGCAACCAGCAGAAGGCGATAATCGCCCGCGAGCTGGACAGGGAAAAGTCCCTGGTCGTCGCCGTGCAGCCCACGCGCGGCCTCGACGTCGGCGCTATCGAGTACATACACAGCCAGCTCGTGGCCGAGCGCGACGCCGGCAAGGCGATACTGCTCGTCTCCCTGGAGCTGGAGGAGGTCATGAGCCTCTCCGACCGCATACTCGTCATGTACGAGGGCCAAATCGTCGGCGAGCTCGACCCGAAAAAGACCAGTGTGCAGGAGCTCGGCCTCTACATGGCCGGCGCCAAGCGCGATGAGGGGAAGGGGGAGAAGGCATGAGAGAACGTCTCGACAGCTTCTGGGCCAAGGACGCCACCAAAACCGTGCTGGCCAGCCTTGCCTCCATCGTCATCGGCCTGCTGGTCGGCTGTGTGGTCATAGTCATCGTCGGCCTGACAAGCGACAGCCTCTCGCCCAAGAGCGCCTGGGAGGGCGTGCGCATCGTCCTCGCCAGCATCTTCTCCACGGGACGCACGGACGGCGCGCTGACCTTCGGCTTCAACCCGGTCAGCACGGGCAACATGCTCTTCCGCGCCACGCCGCTCATCATGACCGGTCTCTCCGTCGCCGTGGCCTTCAAGACGGGCCTCTTCAACATCGGCGCGCCCGGCCAGTACCTGATGGGCACCATGGCCAGCCTGATGATCGCCCTCGGCATCCCGAGCGACGTCGTGCCCCCCACCATCATCTGGATACTCGCCTTCCTCGGCGGCGCGGCGGCCGGCGCCCTCTGGGGCTGCATCCCCGGCCTCGTCAAGGCCTACCTCAACATAAACGAGGTCCTGGCCTCCATCATGACCAACTGGATTGCCGCCAACGCCGTTACCTGGGCCTTTGAGGTCAGCAACTTCAAGAACGTGGTCGAGAACACCAAGACCAACTATATCTACAAGACCAGCTTCAACGGCGTCGAGACCGCCAAGATGGGCCTCGACAAGCTCTTCCCGGGCAGCCAGGTCAACGGCGGCATCATTATCGCGATAGTTATCGCCATTTTGATGTACATCCTCATCAACAAGACCACCCTGGGCTACCAGCTCAAGGCCTGCGGCAGCAACCGCCACGCGGCGAGGTATGCGGGCATCAAGGACAAGCGCAACATCGTGCTGTCGATGGCCATCGCCGGCGCGCTCTCGGGCGCAGGCGCCGCTCTCTACTACCTCTCCGGCAACACGGAGTTCTACTGGCAGACCTACCAGTCCCTGCCCGCCACGGGCTTCAACGGCATCCCCGTCGCCCTGCTCGCGGCGAACAACCCCATAGGCGTCATCTTCACCGGCATCTTCATGTCCATGCTCGACATCGCCGGCCAGCAGCTCACCAGCCTGACGCCCTATAACGAGTACCTGACCGACGTCATCATCGCCGTCATCGTGTACCTGAGCGCCTTCTCGCTGGTCATCAAGATGCTCTTCACCAGCCGCAAGAAGAAGCGCGCCGCCGAGACTGTGGCCGCGGAGACGGAGAGGGCGGTGCCCGCCGCGGAGACCCCCGCAGTGGAGGCGGCCCCCGTGCCGGAGGCCCCGCCGGGGGATGATGAGAGCGCCGGGAAAGGAGGCGGTGAGGCATGACATTCCTCATTCAGCAGACGCTCATCTACGCCATTCCGCTCATGATCGTCGCGCTCGCCGGCGTGTTCGCGGAGCGCAGCGGCATCATCAACCTCGCCCTCGAAGGTATCATGATCTTCGGCGCGTTTGTCGGCGTGCTTTTCGTGCGCGAGGTACAGCAGCTTGAGGTGTTCAAGCTGGCCAAGGAGATGGACAACTACCTGGCCCTCCAGGGCCTGGAGCTCATGGCCATGGCCGCTGCGGCCATCATGGGCGCCATCTTCTCGCTGCTCCTCAGCTTTGCCAGCGTGAACCTCCGCGCCGACCAGACCATCGGCGGTACGGCACTGAACCTCATGGCTCCCGCCATCGTGCTGTTCTTCATCCGCATCATCGCCAACCAGAACACCATGACCATGGCCTCCGGCGACTCCGCCAGCTGGTTCATGATAAAGAAGGCGATGTTCGGCTACGGGCGCACAGACCAGATGGGCTTCTTCGGCTCCACCTTCATCGACAAGACCTATCTCGCCACCTATGTGTGCATACTGCTCTTCATCATCCTGTCGATAATCCTCTACAAGACCCGCTTCGGCCTCAGGCTGCGGGCCTGCGGCGAGAACCCGCAGGCGGCGGACTCGTTGGGCATCAACGTGTACAGGATGCGCTACGCTGGCACGACCATTTCCGGCGCGCTGGCCGGCATGGGCGGCTTCGTCTACGCGCTCACCACCGCGAACTGCACCTCCAACGGCGACGTCGCGGGCTTCGGCTTCCTGGCCCTCGCGGTCATGATCTTCGGCAACTGGAAGCCGCTGAACATCGCGGGCGGTGCGCTGCTCTTCGGCCTCTTCAAGTGCATCGCCGCTGCCTACACGAGCATCGACATCAACGGCGACGGCGTGTTCACCCTTGCGAACATAGGCATCAGCGCGAACTTCTACCGCATGCTGCCCTATCTCATCACCCTCATCGTTCTGGCCTTCACCTCCAAGAGCTCCCGCGCCCCCAAGGCCGAGGGCATACCCTACGACAAGGCAAAACGATAAAACAAAACGCAAAACCGCCCCGGAAAGCTCCGGGGCGGTTATTTTTTGCCTTTACGCTGCCCGCGATATCGTTTTACCGTCGCTTACGAGCTCGATGCTGCCCTCCGTATCGGTGCGCAGGAGCGTTATGCCGCGCTCTGAGAGCAGCTCGACCACCTCCTCGTGCGGGTGGCCGTAGCTGTTGTCCTCGCCGCAGCAGGCGATGGCGAGGGAGGGGCGCGTGAGATCAAGCACCTCGGCGTCCGTCGAGGTCGAGCTGCCGTGGTGGCCGAGCTTGAGCACATCGCAGGAGAGGTCGAAGCCGCCGATGAGCGCGCAGTCGGCCAGCGGACCGGAGGAGATGTCGCCGGTAAAGAGGAAGGACGTCTCTCCGTATTCGACGCGCACTACAAGGCTGGAGTCGTTGAGATCGTCCCCCCAGTCGGAGACGGGCCCGACGAACTGGAACACCGCATCGCCCAGCGTGAACTCTGCCCCGAGATCGGGTACCGTGACGGCGAGTCCCTTATCCGCCGCCGTGTCCTCAAAGCGCGTGAAGGCGCCGGAGGCGTCGAAGTCCGTGTAGGGCGCATAGAGCGCGCCTATGTCGAAGGCCGCTATGACCTCGTCCAGGCCGCCGCAGTGGTCCTCGTGCGCGTGGGTGCAGACCACATAATCGAGCTCCGTGACGCCGTGGGAGCGAAGATAGTCGACCACAGTCTGACCCTCGGAGCTGATGCCTGCGTCTATGAGCAGCGTATCTCCGCCGCAGGAGAGAAAGGCGCTGTCGCCCTGGCCCACATCTATGTATGAGACGAAAAGCCCCGTATCGGGCAGGGAGGCCGCCGTGAGGTCGACCCGGTCCTCTCCGCCCCAGCTCACTATCCCCAGGCTCGAGGCCGCCCACATCACGAGCAGGGCCGCCGCGAACACGAGCGTACCTATAAGGCTGCCGCGCCTTTTCCCACTCCTTCGTCCAGCCATATATTTTTCTCCTTTCTGACACCTATGCAGACGCATGCGGACGATGCCAAAACAAAAACAAATACAAAATCAAAATCAAAAACAACTTCAAATAAAGCCCCGCCGTGCTCTGAGACGGTGGAAAACCCTGTGGAAAACGTCTAAAATGTTGATTACTCTGTGGAAAACGGTTAAATACTGTTTAAAAAACTCCTGCCCGACGTGCAGGCAGGAGTCGACTTGCCGGGGTGTGGGGGTTCAGGCGACGCCTTCGGGAGTGGCGATATCGCTGATGCCGTCGAAGTTCGAGAGCCTCATGCTGACGGTGGCGGTGACGGAGTCGACGGTCACGCCCTGGCTCTCGTCGACGGACTGCTGCATATAGCTCGTCATGATCTCGCCCATGTCAAGGTCGTAGCGCAGCGGGAGGAAGGTCTCGCTGTCGAGCCAGATGGTCATGGGCATGCTGCCCTCGAAGCTGGGCGCGGCGGCGCCGGTGGTGGAGGCGACCATGTCGTCCGCGCCGGTGAGGGCCATGGCCTCATTGAGCTTGTCGCCGGTCAGAGCGCCGTCATAGCGCAGGGCCTTGACGCCGTCGAGGTCCTCCTCGCCGGTGAGGCTGAAGCTCTCGGCCGCGCTGAGGTAGAACTCCAGGCTCTGGGCCGCGTCATACTGGCCGAGGTCGCCCTCGGAGATGGGCTGGGACAGCCAGGTCGCGCCGCCGTCGGAGCTGGCGTAGGCCATGTAGCTGCCGTCGACCTCGGTGACGTAGCTGCGCGTGCTTATCTCGGTGCCGAACATATTCATGGAAACAGTGCTGTCGCATTCGAGGGGCTCGTTGATGACGTCCATGGCCATGCTCATGCTGATGGGCATGTCGACGCTCTGGCCCTGGGCACTCATGGAGAAGGCCATGTTCATGTCCATGTCGACATGCATGCTCTTGAGCTCAGCCGAGGCGGCCTGGGCCTTTGCCATGGCGTCCTCGAAGTCATTGCCGCCGCAGGCGGCGAGACCGAGCAGGAGTACGAGGCAGAGAGCGAGAGAGATCGTCCTTTTCATACTGATATCCTCCACATTCAACTCTTTTTACACTTCATCCTGGGGCTCTCGGGCCTTGACCACCTTGAGACGCACAAATTCCTCGCGTTCCTTTTCCTCAAGTGCGTCTGATATGCGGGCGATCTCGGAGTCGAGCCCGGGAATGACGATGTTCTGCAGGGCATTGGCCCGCTTCTGGGCCTTTTTGATGGCGTAGGCGAGGCGGTAGATGCAGTTTTCCGTCTCGGCCAGCTCGCGGATGAGGTCCTTGACCTCCGCGAATTTGAAATACGCGTCGTCCAGATCGGAGCTCGTGAAGGCGAGGCCGTAGGGCGGGCCGGAGAGCTCCTCAGGCTCGGCCGTGACCACGGGCAGCTCGACGCCCATGACGCTGCGGAAGCGGATGGAGAAGCCGTTGTCTATGGGCACGGCGTTCGCACCGCTCTGAGCGGAGCCGCCCATGGATATCTCGGCCATGCGCATGGAGGCGTAGGCCTCCGAGAAGGTGGAGTCTATCCGCTCCTGAAGGCTCTCGGCCTCGTCCATGAGGTCCATTATCTCGCGTATCAATATGTTGCGCTTGCGGTCCATCAGCTCATAGCCGTTGTCCGCGAGGGCGCGCGAACGCTTTGCGGCGTTCAGGTTGCCCTTTGTGGGTGCTGTCTGCGCCAAGCTGTCACCTCCCCGTCATGGCTAAGGGCGCGCCTTTAGAGCTTGTGGTCGATGTGGACGTAGTGCTCGTCGAGCACCTTGTCGGACACCCTCGAGAGCGCGTCGCGCGGGAGTATCGAGAGCAGCTCCCAGCCGAGGTCCAGCGTGGTCTGGATGCTGCGGTCCTCGTACATGCCCTGGGTGATGAAGCGGCGCTCGAGCTCCGCGCCGAACTTGAGGCTGAGCTTGTCGTTTTCCGAGAGCTCATCCTCGCCTATGACGGTCGCCAGGCTCCGCGCGCCCGCGACCTCGGAGTAGCTCGCAAAGAGCTGGTTCGAGAGGTCCGGATGGTCGGCCCTCGTGAAGCCCTCGCCCGTGCCGTCCTTCATGAGACGCGAGAGGGAGGGGAGTATGCTGACCGGCGGGTAGATGCCCTTTTGCGAGAGCTCGCGCGAGAGAACTATCTGGCCCTCGGTGATGTAGCCCGTGAGGTCCGGGATGGGGTGGGAGATGTCGTCGCCCGGCATGGTGAGTATGGGCACCAGCGTCACGCTGCCCGGCTTGCCACGGATGAGGCCCGCGCGCTCGTATATGGAGGCGAGGTCGGAGTACATGTAGCTCGGGAAGCCCTTTCTCGAGGGTATCTCGCCCTTGGAGCTGGAGAACTCGCGCAGCGCCTCGCAGTAGAAGGTCATGTCGGTCATGACGACGAGGACGTGGTAGCCGAGCTCGAAGGCCAGGTACTCCGCCGCGGTCATGGCGCAGCGCGGGGCGAGGATGCGCTCTATGATGGGGTCGGAGGCCATGTTCAGGTACATGACCGTCCTGCCCAGCGCGCCGGACTCGGCAAAGTCGCGCCGGAAATAGTCTGCGGTGTCGTTCTTTATGCCCATGGCGCAGAACACCGTGACGAAACGCGCGTCGTCACCCTCCGTGGCCACGACCCTGGCCTGACGGACTATCTGCGCGGCAAGCTCGTTGTGGCTCATGCCGGCGCCGGAGAAGATGGGCAGCTTCTGGCCCCTTATCAGCGTACAGGTGGCGTCGATGGAGCTGATGCCGGTGAGGATGAAGCTCCTGGGGTACTCGCGGGAGACGGGGTTGATGGCCGCGCCGTTGATGTCGCGGCGCTCGGCGGCGTAGACCTCGCTCATGCCGTCTATGGGGCGGCCCGTGCCGTCGAACACGCGGCCGAGTATCTCGCCCGAGAGGGCGAGGGTCATAGGCTTGCCGAGGAAGCGGGTGCAGGCGCTCTGCATGTCGATGCCGCTGGTGCCCTCAAAGACCTCGATGACCACGCGGTCGCCGTCTATGAGTATGACCCTGCCGCGGCGGCGGCTGCCGTCGGGGAGGAGTATCTCAGCCAGCTCGTCATAGGTGGCGCCCTGCACGCCCTCGAGCGCGACGAGGGAGCCCTTTATTTCGGATAGACCCGTGTATTCTATGCGCATCGCTGCACCCCCTATGCGTTGGCACGGCGCACGGAGGCGATGGCGCCGTCCACGAGCTCCGTGAAGTATGCTGCGTCCTTGCCCGCGCCTAGCTCGAACTTCATGCGCTCCAGTGCGGCGAACACGCCCGTGTCCATGAGCAGCCGCAGCGGTATGCTGGCCGCCACCAGGGCCTTCGCCCCGTCGTAGAGCCGGAGTATGACGCGCAGCATGGTCATCTGGTCGGCGGGCTTCATGTAGGTGTCCGTCGCATGGAAGGCGTTCTGCTGCAAAAAGCCCTCGCGTATGACCTTGGCCGTCTCGATGATGAGCTTCTGGTCGTCGGGCAGGATGTCCGAGCCTATGAGCTTGACTATCTCCATGAGGGAGGACTCCTCATTGAGCAGCGACATCACGCGCACGCGCAGCTCCGTGAAGTCCTCGCCGAAGTTCTCGTTGTACCAGGGGATGAGGTCGTTGAAATACTCGGTATAGGACGTGGTCCAGTTGATGGAGGGGAAGTGGCGCGCGTAGGCGAGGGAGCGGTCCAGCGCCCAGAAGCAGCGGACGAAACGCTGGGTGTTCTGGGTGACGGGCTCCGAGAAGTCGCCGCCCTGGGGCGAGACCGCGCCTATGACGGTGACGCTGCCCTCAGCACCGGAGAGCGTGTCCACAAAGCCCGCGCGCTCGTAAAAGCCGGCGAGGCGGCTGGGCAGATAGGCGGGGAAGCTCTCCTCCGCGGGCATCTCCTCCAGACGGCCCGATATCTCGCGCAGGGCCTCCGCCCAGCGGGAGGTGGAGTCCGCCATCAGCGCGACGTGATAGCCCATGTCGCGGTAGTATTCGGCTATGGTCATGCCCGTGTAGATGCTCGCCTCGCGGGCGGCGACGGGCATGTTGGAGGTGTTCGCGACGAGGATGGTGCGCTCCATGAGGGGGCGGCCGGTCCGCGGGTCCTTGAGCTCGCGGAACTCGTCGAGCACCTGGGTCATCTCGTTGCCGCGCTCGCCGCAGCCGAGATAGACGATTATGTCGGCGTCGGACCACTTTGCGAGCTGGTGCTGCACGACGGTCTTGCCCGCGCCGAAGGGGCCGGGTATGGCCGCGCAGCCGCCCTTGCCGACGGGAAAGAGCGTGTCTATGACCCTCTGGCCGGTGACCAGGGGGCGGTCAATGGGGCGGCGGTCCGTGAAGGGCCGCGGCTCCCGCACCGGCCAGCGCTGCGAGAGCGTCAGTGGCGTGCGGTTGCCGCGCGCGTCCTCAACATACGCTATGGGCTCCACGACCGTGTAGCTGCCCGAGGGCTTCACGTCCACGGCGCGGCCCGAGACACCGGGCGGCACCATGGAGCGGTGCTCGGTCATCTCGCTCTCGCGGCACTTGGCGAAGAACTGCCCCGGGGCGAGAGCGTCGCCCTCCTTTATGAGCAGCTCCACGTCCCAGAGCCGCTCGGCGTCCAGGCTCTCGATGTTGATGCCCTTGGAGATGAAGCTGCCCGCCATGGCCTCTATGTCCTTGAGCGGGCGGCCGATGCCGTCGAATATGCCGCCTATCATGCCGGGGCCGAGGCGGATGCTCATCGGCTCGTTGGTCGGGTAGACGGGCTCCCCAGCGGAGAGTCCGCCGGAGTCCTCGTATATCTGCACGATGCTCTCCTCGCCGGCCGAGGATACGACCTCGCCGAAGAGGCGCTGCTTGCCGACGTAGACAAGGCTCATGCGCGGCAGGCTCCGCCCACCGCGTACCTTGACGACGGGGCCGTTGACCCCGTGGATATAATACTCGGTCTTATTCTCCATCTGCGTCCTCCAGACTGAAGCCGGTTATCTCCGAGAACCGGCCCTCCAGATCCTCCAGCGCCGCGTCGAAGGAGAGGTCTATCTTCCGCCCCTTGTCGGCGCACTCGAGCACGAGCCCGCCGAGGGAGAAGGAGCCCTCGACAAAGCTGAGCTTTACCCCGGGCGAGGCCGCGTTCAGGCTCTGGGCATAGCCCATGTCCTCGCGGCGCAGCTCCACCACGGCGTTGCGCGCGCCCGGCACGGCGTCCAGCGCGCGCCAGAGCTGCTCTCGCAGCGTATCGCCGTACTCGGGCTGCTTCGGCAGCTCCAGCACGCGGCGGCGCACTTCGGCGAACACGTCGTCCGCGCAGTCCTCGCGGAACTGCAGCAGACTGCGCTTTGCGGCGAGGCCCTCGCTCACAACTCGCTTGTTCTCGCGCACGCGGGCGTCAGCCAGCGCGGCGGCGCGGCGCTTGGCCGCGGCGGCGGCAAGGTCGGCGGAGTAGTGCTCCATGGCCTCGCGCTCGAGCCGGTCCGTCTCCTCGTTCAGCTTTGCCGCGCGCTGCTCGGCGGCGGCCATTACGGCGGAGGTGAAGCCTTTCAGCTTGCTCTTTTCTTCCTGCATGTGGCCTGCCTCCTCATATCTTGATGCCTATCGCCTCGTTTATGAGGCGGGTGATGTAGTCCCTCGCGCGCACGGAGCCGTGGCTGTCCGCGATGATGTTCACCAGCGGTCTGCCCGCCGAGAGCTTGAGCTCGTCAAGCCGCTCCCGGCTGAGCGCGTAGCAGCCCTCCGTGACGATGAGTATGGCGATGCCGCTGTCCGCGCAGGCGCGGCTCACGGCGGCGTCGACCTCCTTCTTCGTCGCGGCGCGAGTGCCCTCGATGCCGGCGAGGCGCATGCCCGTCAGCACGTCGGGGTCGTCCGAGATGCAGAAACAGCGCATCAGAACAGCAGGATGACTATGGCGATGAGCAGGCCGTAGATGGCGATGCCCTCGGCCATGCCGACGAAGACTATAGATCTGCCGAAGGTGCCCTCGTTCTCGGTCAGCGCTCCGATGGCGGCGCAGGCGGAGTTCGAGACCGCGATGCCGGAGGCGATGCCGGAGATGCCGACGGCCAGCGCCGCGGCGAGATAGCCGATGGCCTTGGTCCAGTCGGTGCCGCCGGTGGCGGCGGCGACCTCGGCCGCGTCGTTCGCGGCGGCGACGCCCTGGCTCAGGAACACGGCCGCAGTGGCGAACAGCACGAGGAAGAAGCCGCAGAGATTGGCTATGAGCGGCTTTTTGACGCTTTTGCCCGCCTTCGCGCGGCGAGCTATCATCCAGAGCGGCAGGGCTATGAGGACAAGGACGGCGATGAAGGGGCAGATGAGCTTTAGCATGGTTTGAACCTCCGATTATGATGTTCTTTTTATAGAGCGGCGCATGTCAGGCCGCGCGCTGAGCAGGGGAGGAGTAATCTATGTGCGCGGGCACGAAGGTCTCGCCGCGGCCGGTGTAGAAGCGGCCGAAGAGCTCGTAGAACTCGAGCCTCAGCGCCTGGATGCAGACCAGCGCGGCCTCGATGCCCATGACGATGATGTTGCCGATGACGAGACCGAAGATGGAGTAGCCCCCGCTCGTCTCCGAGAGCGCGTAGACGATGAGCATCATGATGGCGTGGCAGATGGCGTAGGTGCCGACGCGCAGGAAGCTCAGGCAGTTCGAGAGCCAGCTCAAAAAGGCCTCGAAGAGCTCGAAGAAGCCCTCGAGCAGCATCATGCCCACCGAGGTCTTGTGCTGCTCGCGCGGCGCGAGGCCGAACATGAGCACCAGCGGCTCGCCCAGCCAGATGGAGAGCAGCAGCAGCGCGAACACGAACCAGACCGCCCCGCTCGAGAGCAGGCCCGTGCCGAAGAGCGCGTCCGAGGCCGCGCAGCCCACGATGCCCGCGAGGAACAGCACGCCCGTCACGCCGTTGGCGGAGAAGAGGGCCTTGCGGTAATCCTTCTGCCGGAAGCCGGTGATGATGTTCAAAACTCCGCTGATGAGGATGAGCACGACTCCGACGCCCGCCGTGAAGAGCAGTATCGTCACGACGCCGTTGCCCTCGAGCACCTTGAAGCCGGGCAGGAGGTGTTCGTTTCCGAACACACTGCCGTATACAAAGCCGAACACCACGGCCGAACAGCCCACGGCGGCGAGAATGCGGCCCAGCCACATGCCCTTTTTCTTCAGCAGGAAGAGCCCGAAGAGCACGAGCACCACGCCCTGGCCAACGTCGCCGAACATGAGGCCGAACAGCAGACAGTAGGTTATGAACATGAATACACGCGGGTCGCTCTCCCCGTAGGCGGGGGCGCCGTACATCTGCACGAAGGGCGCGAAGATGCGGGAGAAAAAGCCCTGCGAGAACTTGACGGGGACGTGACCTATGTCCGCGTGCCCGGGCTTGTCAAGCGAGCAGATGCAGTCGAGCTCCTCGGCGGCGGCCTTGAAGGCCTCGAGCTCCGTGGCGGGCAGCCAGCCGCAGAGGTAGAACACCTCGTCGTTGACTGCGGCAAAGCGGCGCAGGTCGAAGCTCTCGCTCATGTAGCGGAGGTAGGAGTAGTGGGAGAGCGCCCTCTCCCGCTCGCGGGCCTTGAGCGCCTCGAGCTCGGCGGTCAGCTCCGCGGCCTGGCGTCTGGCCTCCACGGCCTCGGCGCGCAGCGCGGCTATCCGCTCGGCGGGGATGCCGGTCAGACCGGCGGCGTTCGGCGCCCCCTCGCTCTCGAAGCCGTAGTCGCGCAGGCGGTCCTCCTCCAGGATGGCCTCGCCGGGCAGGGTCAGCAGTATGCAGCAGACCCGCCCCTCCCTGAAGCCGGAGCGGAAAAGGAAGGCCCCGCGCTCACGCTCGGCCTCGGCGCGCACCTCGTCCCATATCTCGTCCTCGATGGAGCCGAAGTGCAGCTTCAGGCGCTTCACGCCCAGCAGCTCCTCGAGGTCCACCGTCAGCAGGGAGAAGGGCTCAAAGCGGGAGATGAGCTCCTCGTTGTCCGCCGCAAGGCTCATCTCGGCGTTCCGGTGCGTTATGACGCGCGCGGCCTCGGCCGAGGTGAGGGAGATGTAGCGCTCGCAGTCCTCAAGCTCATAGCCCAGGCCCTCGAAGTCCCGGAACTGCGGCTCCACGCCCAGCTTGGAGAGCAGCGCCAGCGCAGCGCTGAGCGCCGGTCGGTAGGGGTCGTCGAGCGCGGGAGCGGTGAGCTCGCCCCGGCCGAAGACGTCCAAGGCGGACAGGGGATGAAATTCCATGCCGAGCACGAGGCCCCTTATGGCCTCGTCCAGCTTGTCGACAGGCCCGGAGATGACGGCCCTGAGCATCTTTTCTGTTGCCAAGCATCAGCCCCCCTTGTGGGAAATGTTTTTGTGGTCAAAGCATGAAATTGGCGGGACTAAGCCCGTATTGAAGCGCCACAAAGGCGCGGCGCAGCATGTTGGCCTCGTTTCTCTTGAGGGTCAGGAAGGCGTCCACGACGCAGAGGTTCGGCGTGCCGTGGATGACCTTGCGGTAGAAGGCGGCTTCCGCGGCGCGTACCAGCTGCTCCGGCGAGGCGGCGTCTATGCCCGTGAGCCACTTGCCCAGGCGCGAGGCGCGTATTTCCGCCATGGCCTCCTCGTCGGTCTCCGCTTCCAGAATGCGCCGCTCGGTCTGCGGGCCGAGCGAGCCGTCCACGGGGAGAAGCAGATTTCCCGCCTCCTCCCGGGTGACGCCGAAGCGGCGGAGCCGGAGCAGGTAGGAGATGTTGAGCATGTCCGTCCGGAAGCTGACCGTCCGGAGCAGCTCACGCTTTGCCGGGCCGCGGTAGCTGTGGTTCAGATACCGGCTCAGCACGCGGTAGAAGTGGGCGGTGAGCTGTATCACGGCGGCGCTGGGGTTCGGAAGCCCCGTTTTGGGGTCGAGTTCCAGGGAGGCCAGCACCTGGGCGTACAGGCTCCCGTGCGCGGCCAGCTTGATGTCCTCATAGTTTTGCGCAGTCCTCAGCCGCTCCAGGTCCAGGTTGCGCATGAGCCTGACCACCTGCGCGGGCGCGGGCTCGTGCTCGCCCACCGTGCTGTCCGAGAGCCGGCGCAGCGCGGAGAGTATGGCCCGGAGCTCAAGCTCATAGGAGATGAAGATGAGGAAGTCCCGGGACACGTCGTTGGCAAAGCGGTAGAGCCGCTCGTAATCGTCATACACGCAGCGGCTGAGCGCCTCCGAGAACTGCTCTATCGTCGCGCCGACAGCCGGCAGGGCGAGCGAGGCCGGATGCCAGGCCTCGCAGCGGCCCAGAAAGGCCACCAGCTCGTCCGGGCTGCGCAGGGAGGCTATCTTGTCCTTATCCTCCTGCGTGAGGAGGTGCGCATACATCGCGCGCGCCTCGGTGGCGAGCGCGATATCCATCGCGCGCAGGCCGCTGTTATTCATCGCGCTTACCCGTGACTATGTCGTAAACCAGGCCGATGTAGCCCTCGCGCGCGAGCTCATACTTGCGGCGCAGGGCCTCGCGGCGCTTTTCGGCCTCGGCGTGCTCGGCGGCGATCTCGGCGTCGGCGCGGCGGTGCTCGGCCGCGGCGTCCTCCGCTATGGCCGCGCGGGTCTCCTTCCGCACCTGGGAGAGAAGCTCGTCCTTGGCCTTCTGCACGCGCGCGTCGAGCCCGGCGCGGCGCTGCTGCGCGGCTGCCTCAAGCTCCCGCGCGCTCCGCTCCGCGTCAAGTATGGCGCGCAGAACCACCATGTCCGCCGCCGTCTCCTGCTCCAGCTTGAGCCGCCTGGCCTCGTCCTCACGCGAGGCGCGGGCCTCCTCCTGGGCCTGGATCTGTTTCATGGAATTCAAACTGCCGACCTCCCCGCAAGCGGTACTTCTTTGCTCATTCAAACATAACACAAAACACCCGTAAATGGAAGATTATTTTTTGCCGCCCTCCTCCTGAACGACAGCCGGAAACTTACTCTTTCCTTTGGACAAATTTTGCGTTATACTACGCTCAAATGAGACAAAAAAGGAGGAAAGCACATGAAATATGTCCTCATTATAGGCGACGGCATGGCCGACGACCCCCTCGAGCAGCTCGGGGGCAGGACCCCGCTTGAGGTCTGCCGCAAGCCCTTTTTCGATTCCCTCTGCGAAAAGGCCGAGCTCGGCCTGGCGCAGACCATCCCGGAGGGCTTCCCGCCGGGAAGCGACACGGCCATCATGGGCATCTTCGGCTGCGACCCGCGCAGGTACTTCTCCGGGCGCGCGCCGCTTGAGCTCGCGGCCTCCGGCGGAGTCATGCCCGCGGGCGGCGCGGCCTACCGCTGCAACATGGTGAACCTCGGCGGGGACGAGCACGGACCCTTTGCCGAGCGCGTCATGATCTCGCACAGCGCCGGCTCCATCGAGGGCGAGGAGTCCGACGAGCTGGTGACCTGGCTCTTTGCCCAGCCGGAATTCGCCGCGCTGGCCGAGCGGGCGAAGATAAGCGTGAACCCCGGTTCCAGCTTCCGCCACCTCGCCGTGCAGGCGGACGCCGACATCGAGGGCATCGTCCTCGCCCCGCCGCACGACCACCTGAACGAGAAGATAGGCCCCATCCTGCCCCGCGGCTGCGCCAACGCGGCGACGCTGCTCGAGCTCATGGAGAAGGCCGCCGAGCTCCTGCCGGAGCACCCCATAAACAAAAAGCGCGCCGCCGAGGGCAAACTGCCTGCCAACGGCATCTGGTTCTGGGCCGAGGGCAAGGGCGCCGCGCTGCCGAATTTCACCGAGCACTACCGAGCTGACGGCGGCGTTGTCTCCGCCGTGCCGCTCTGCCACGGCATCGCCCGGCTTGTGGGTCTCGAGCCCATCAGCGTCCCCACCGCCACCGGCGAGTGGGACACCGACTACGAGGCAAAGACCGCCGCGGCGCTGCGCGTTCTTGAAGAGCACGACTTCGTCGCCGTCCATCTCGAGGGCCCGGACGAGGCGACGCACAACCACGATTTGGAGCACAAAATATACAGCGTCGAGTGCCTCTCCGAGCGCGTGGCAAAGCCGCTTTGCGGGGCTCTGCGTGAGCGCGGCGAGGATTTCCGGCTGCTGATCCTCTCCGACCACCGCACCTTTATGGCGAACGGCGCGCACGGCGCGACGCCGGTGCCGTACATGATCTACGACAGCCGCGAGACGGGCCCGGCCTCGGGGCTCGGCTACACTGAGAAAAACGGCGAGAGCGGCCCCTTCCTTGAGAGCGGCGTCGAGCTCATGCCGAGGCTTTTCCAGCTGTGAGCGGCCTTACCGTGCCCGCGCGGGCCAAGCTGAACCTCTCGCTGGACGTGCTCGGGAAGCGGCCCGATGGCTTTCACGACCTGAAGATGGTCATGCAGGCCGCGGCGCTCTCGGATGAGGTCTATGTCGAGCTGCGGGAGCCGGGTTTTTTCCGCGCGGAGACGAACCGGAGCTACATCCCCTCGGACGAGCGGAACATCGCGGTCAAGGCCGCGAAGGCCTTTTTCGAGGCCGCGGGGCTCGACTCGGGGGCATACATTAAAATAACGAAGCGCATCCCGGTCTGCGCGGGGCTGGGCGGAGGCTCGGCGGACGCGGCGGCGGTCATCCGCGCTCTGGGCTCTCTTACGGGCGCGCCTCTGGGTGAGGATGAGCTGTGTGCGGCGGCGCTGAAGGCGGGCTCGGACGTGCCCTTCTGCCTGATGGGCGGCACCGCCCTGGCCGGGGGCCGGGGCGAGGTGCTGACGCCTCTGCCGCCGCTGCCAAGGACGGATGCGGTGATCTGCATGCCGCACTTCACCTGCTCGACGCCGGAGCTTTTCGCGCGGCTGGACACGCTGCGCACGCGCTGCCGTCCTGACACAGACGGGCTGGTGTCGGCGCTGCGCGCGGGCGACGTAGCGGGCGTGGCGCGCCGGATGTACAACGTGTTCGAGGACGCGCTGGAGCGCCGCGCGGCACAGGCGGTGGGCGAGATAAAGCGCTGCCTGCTCGATCATGGCGCGCTGGGCGCGGTGATGAGCGGCTCCGGCTCCGCCGTGTACGGCCTGTTCCCGGACCGCGAAAGCGCCGAAGCCGCCGCCCAAAACGCCAAAGCCCTCTGCCGCGAGGTGTTCGTCACCGAAACACTCTGACCCGCGCCCTTCGCTGCGCGCTCCGCGCGCGAATGAAAGTTTCGTCCACCTTTTCAAAGGTGGCGGGGTGCAGGGGCAGCGCCCCTGC
>X96_European_Hare__coassemble_713_pt1 | contig 22112 bp, 19 predicted proteins | sample X96_European_Hare__metabat2_high_PE_013 | metagenome-assembled genome bin X96_European_Hare
GGCTCCTGGAATATCATCGATATCCGGTTGCCGCGTATGCTGCGCAGCTCCGCGCCGCTCATCTTGAGTATGTCGCGGCCCTCAAATAGGATCTCGCCGCTGTCGATGCGCGCCGGGGGCGCGGCGATGAGCCGCATTATCTCGCGCGAAGTCACGCTTTTGCCGGAGCCGGATTCGCCGACCATGCCGAGGGTCTCGCCGCGCTTTATATCAAACGACACACCTCTTATAACAGGGGTCATTACGCCGTCGTATTTGAATGAAATCTGCAGGTTCTTGACCTGTATCAAAGTGTCGTCCATTGCCGCCTCCTGTTTTTCAGTCTGCTTTGATCTTCACGTCCAGCGCGTCGCGCAGGCCGTCGCCGAAGTAGTTGAGCGCAAGGACCGTCAGTACTATGGCTATGCCGGGGAAGATGCTCAGCCAGGGCGCCATGGAGATGTAGTCATAGCCCTCTCTGAGCAGAGAGCCCCAGCTTGCGTTCGGAGCCTCAACGCCGAGGCCCATGTAGCTGAGCGAGGCCTCGGTTATTATCGCCGACGCCGCGGACAGGGTGATCTGCACGATGAGCACGGACATGAGGTTGGGCATGATGTGCTTGAGCATTATCTTGAACTTGCTGAGTCCCGCGCAGATAGCGCTGTCTATATACTCGCGCTTCCTGAGCGAGAGAGTCATGCTTCGGGTGAGCCTTGCAAAAGCGGGCGTGCTCGCAAGGCCTATGGCCAGAACAACGTTTATTATGCTGCCGCCTTCCATGATCGCGCCGAAGACCAGGCCGAGCAGAATGGTGGGGAAGGCGCACATCGCGTCTATTATCATGGAAAGCACCTGGTCAACCAGCTTGCCGCTGTAACCGGCTATGACACCGATAACCGTACCGATGACCGCTGCCACGAGCACCGAAAGCACGCTGACAGCTATCGAGATGCGCGCACCGTAGAGCACGCGGCTGAGCACGTCGCGGCCGAATATGTCGGTACCGAACCAGTGGGACGCGCTGGGGCCGGAGAGCGCATTGGCCGTGTCCATGGCTGCGTGGTCATAGGGACATATCATATTCCCGAATATCGCGAGGAACACGATGATGAGGAACACCGCGCCGCCGAATACGGCGGTCTTTCTCTTGGTGAATCTCTGAATTCTCCTGCGACGCTCGGTCATGGGCTTTTTTTCTCTGCTGTTCACGTCGAAACTCCTCCAAACATCTGTGCTGATATCCTCATCGCTCCGAGAAAGTGATCCTGGGGTCGATGTAGGCGTTGAGGATGTCCGCAACTAGGTTGACGATCACTACCGTGATGACGACCGCCATGGACAGCCCCATGACCACCGGATTGTCGCGCTGGTTTATCGCGTCCACCATCGACTTGCCCATGCCGGGGATGAGAAAGACCGTCTCAACGACAAAGGCGCCGCCTATGAGTCCGTTTATCTGGTTGGTGATGGAGGTCACGACGGGGATGAGTGCGTTCCTCAGCGCGTGCTTCCAGAAGACCAGCTTGTTTTTGAGACCTTTCGAATAAGCCGTTGTGATGTAGTCCTGAGAAAGCGCGTCGAGCATGGCGCTTCTGGTCTGCCTCGCGATCGGCGCGGCCAGAGAGAGGCCAAGGGTGATGGAGGGGAGTATCATGGACTTGAGGTTTTCAATCGGGTCGACTGAGAACTTGACAAAGCCAGAGGCCGGAAGCCACTGCAGCTTGACCGACACCAGCATTATGAGCAGCATGCCGAGCCAGAAAGCAGGCATCGCGACGCCGACCATCGAGATGGTACTGAGCACATAATCAGTCGGCTTGTTGCGCTTCACTGCGCAGAGAAGGCCCACCGTCACGCCAACCAGAATGGCGATGATAATGGAGATCAGGATAAGCTCCAGCGTCACGGGGAAGCGCTCCGCCAGGCGGTCGCTGACCTCCTGACCGCTGAAGTGTGATACGCCCATGTCGCCTCGCACAAAATTGGTGAGCCAGGTCCAGTACTGAACATATATGGGGAGGTTGAGACCGTATTTCTCCATCAGCTTCTGCTGCTGCTCCACAGTTCCGCCTTCACTGAGTATGCTGTCAACAACATTGCCGGGAAGCAGGTTCATAAAGAGGAACATTATAATACTGACTATCAGCAGCAGGGGGATTATGCTGATAACCTTCTTAACAATGTAAGTACCCATGTTTCATCTCCTCTTTTGGGAACGGGGCTGCCATAGGCAGCCCCGTCTTTTTTCTTATATCAAAGCCTTACTCGCTGAGCCAGGCCTCGGAGTAGTAGCACGCAGTATCGCTGTCCCAATACAGGCCGTTGAGGTTGTTGCTGTACGCGGTGTAGTTGGGGGCGTAGAAAAGGGTGCAGATGGGGATGTCGTTGTAGATGAGCTCCTGCATCTCGCCAAGGATGGCGGCCTGCTCGTCTGCGTCGAAGGTCTCGGTGAGGCTGTCAAGCAGCGTCTGGAACTCGCTGTTGTGCCACTTGGAGCAGTTCTGCAGCGCGGTGTCGCCGAAGATGTAGTCCATGGAGATGCTGGCGGTCACCTTGGGGGTGCCGTTGTTCTGCAGGCGCATGCCGGCGGGGGCGTCCTCGTTGTCGACAGCCCAGGTGGACTTGATGGCGGCGCCGTCCTGGCCGACCAGCTTGATGTCGAAGCCGGCTTCCTTGGCCTGGGCCTGGACCATCTCGCAGACCTGCTGCATGACTCCGTAGGTGCCGTAGTAGAGCTCGACCTCAACGCCATCGGGGTAACCAGCCTCGGCAAGCAGCTCCTTGGCCTTCTCGGGGTTGTAGGTGTAGTTCTCGAACTCCTTGTAGAAGGACTGGAAGCTCATGATGTTGGTCGGGGACTGCAGGCCCTCATTGGAGCAGAAGGTAGCATTGAACTCGGCGAAGTTGACGGCGTAGCACATGGCCTCGCGCACGAGCTCGTTGTCGAAGGGCTCCTTGGACATGTTCATGTAGAGGAAGTACTGATAGCCGCAGGTGAGGGACTTGACGGTGACGTTGGAGGCGTTCTGCAGCTGAGCGAGGGTGGTGATGCCGGAGAAGTAGTCAAGGGAGTTGATGTCGCCGGAGAGCATGTTCTGGGTCATGACGCTCTCATCGCTGACCAGCTGGACGGTGACGCCGTCGAGGTAGGGGAGCTGGTTGCCCTCGTCGTCGGTCTTGTAGTAGTTCTCGTTCCTGACGGTCTTGATGCTCTCGCCGTCGATGAACTCGGTCATGATGAAGGGGCCGCAGCCGCCCTCGCGTGCAAAGACCTCGTTGTCACCGGTGGACTTGTAGCTCTCAATGGCAGAGGGAGCCATGATGTAGCCGATGGGGGTGGTCATTGCAGCGGGGAAATCGGAGTTCGGGGAGGAGAAATTGAACTGGACCGTGTACTCGTCGACAGCCTCAACGCTCTCAAGGCCGGTGATGTAGTCGATGAGTATGTGCTGGTACTCGGGGTCCATGTAGAGATTAAAGGTGGCGACGACCGCCTCGGCGTTTACGGGTTCGCCGTTGAAGAACACGGCGTTCTCCACGAGCTCCATAGTGATGGTAAGGCCGTCCTCGGAGACGGTGTAGCCGGTGGCGAGGTTGGGCAGAACGTTGGCGTTCTCGTCGGTGACGAGCAGGCTCTCAAAGAAGAGACCGTAGACGTTCTTGTCAATCTGCACGGCGCTGGTCTGCATCGGGTTGATGACGGTGGTGCCGGAACGCCTGATGGTTATCGTTCCGCCGTACTTGCTGTCGGAAGCGACCGGGGTTCCAGAAACCTCAGGGGCGTCGCTCTCGGCGGCAGGCTCGGTCCCGCAGGCGGCCAGGCTGAATACCATGACCAGGGCCAGACACAGTGCGAGGAGTTTTACTGTCTTTTTCATCTCTTTTTTGTCCTTTCTTATCGTATTTTTTGCGCGGTTCATTTCATATATCAAACTAATTAGTATATTACAACGTATTTTTATAAAATAATAGTGACAATAATTACATACTTTGCGCCGCCGGTTTGTCGTTATTGTCAAATCGAATCATATAACGTTCAATTTAATGCAAAATAATTTTCATATAATGATGCTATATGTTGACTTATTGAAATCGCCGTTGTATACTGTACAATAGAAAAGGTGTATGGCAATTCTCCGTGATCCGCCTAATATCTGTAACCCACGTGCGTATGCTGATTTGGAGGGGACAGCGTATATGAAAACCAGTAAGAACGTCATTATGTCACGGCAGGATGAAATAATGAGCTACATCCAGCGCAACAACTATATCAAGATTTCCGAGCTGGCCAAGGCTTTCGGCGTTTCAACGGCCACTATAAGGCGCGATATAAGCGCGCTTGAGGAGAGCGGGGAGGAGATACGCTGCAAGGGAGGCATATGCATAGCGGACACGAGCAATGCCCTGCCCAAGTTTGATAACGAGCGCTATTTCTCCTCGCATACCCAGGAGAAGGAAGCCATTGCCCGAAAGACCGCCGAGTTTATTGAAGATGGAGACACAATATTTATAAATGGCAGCTCTACTGCTTTTCGCATCATTCCGCATATAAAAGGCAAGTCAGTTACCATCATCACCAACAACGGCCGCAGCCTGTTTGCGGACAGGAACTATGGTACGGATCTCATAATCATCGGCGGAGAGGTCATAGGCAATGCCATGGCGGGGAACATGAAGATGTCCATGACGGGCGCGCTGGCTGTGGAGATGATAAGCCGTATATCCACCACCAAGTGCATCCTGGGCGTGAGCGGCATCAGCGCCGAGGGCGGGCTGACCTCCATGGCGGTGCAGGACCCGGCTGTGAACAGGGCGATGATACAGCACTGCAACGGTCCGGTCATCATCGCGGCGGACCATCGCAAGGTCGGTATAAGGCATAATTTCCTTTTCGGCAGCCTTTCCGATGTAAGCCGCCTTGTGACGGATACGGGCAGCGATCCGCAGGAGCTTGAGAACATACGCCGCGCCGGTGTCGAGATAACGCTGGTAGACCCCGATAAATGAGAATAAGCACGAGAAACAGGGGGACCGCCCGATTATAGGCGGCCCCCTGCGTGCTTTCTGTTTTAATCCTTGTATTGTTAAGCATAATGTATTATAATCGCATGGAAAAAGAGAAAACAAATTCTTCAAGAGGCTTGGAGCATATATGGCAGACTTTGAACAATACCTGAAACCCGGCAAGCGCGGCCACCTCATTGGTGCGGGCGGAGTCTCTATGGCGCCGTTGGCCGAGGTGCTGGCCGGCATGGGCCTTGTCATCGACGGCTCGGATATGGCCGAGAGCGACAAGACCCGCTATCTGCGCAGCCTGGGCATAGACATCAAGATTGGCCACTCGGCAATGAACGTGGCGCCCGATATCCAGTTCGTGGTCCGCACCGCCGCAGTGCATGACGACAACCCCGAGATAGTCGAGGCCAGGGCCCGCGGCGTGCCGGTTTTCGAGCGCGCACAGGCCTGGGGCGCCATCATGAAGGACTATGACAACGCCCTTTGCATAGCGGGCACCCACGGCAAGACCACTACCACCAGCATGTGCACCCACATCCTCATGGCTGCGGAGCGCGACCCGACCGTCATGATAGGCGGCACGCTGCCGCTGCTGCACGCCGGCCACCGCGTCGGCGGCGGGGACACCATTATCCTTGAGAGCTGCGAGTATCACGACTCCTTCCTGTACTTCTGCCCGACGATAGCCGTCATCCTGGACATCGAAGAGGACCATATGGACTACTTCAGCGATCTGGAGGACGTGAAGCACTCGTTCCGGGAGTTCGCCTCGCGCGTGCCGGCAAACGGCAGGATAGTCGCGAATATCGACGACCGCAACACCATGGACGCCCTCGCGCCGCTCGACAGGGAGCTTTTCACCTTTGGCCTACCGATAAGGCCGACGTCTACGCGCGCAACATCCGCCGCGTCGGCGCCAACAGCGAGTTCGACATCTACTGTCACGGCAAGCTCTTCACCAGCGTGACGCTGCACATCCCCGGCATGCACAATGTGAAGGATGCCCTCGCGGCCACGGCGGCATGCATCTGCCTCGGCGTGAGGCCCAACGCGGTCAAATACGGCCTCGCGGGCTTCAACGGCGCGGGACGCCGGTTCGAATTCAAGGGCAAGTTCAACGGCGCGGACGTATATGACGACTACGCCCACCATCCCGGAGAGCTCAAGGCCCTGCTCGACGCGGTAGAACCTCTCGGCTACAAGCGCACGATACTCGTGTTCCAGCCGCACACCTACACGCGCACCGCGGCGCTCTTTGACGACTTCATCGTTCAGCTCGCCCGGCCGGACATCACCTATCTCGCCGAAATATACGCAGCTCGCGAGCACAACACCCTCGGCATCTCGTCCGCGGACCTGGCGCAGCATATAGAAGGCTGCCGCTTCTTCCCGAGCTTTGATCAGATCGAGGCCAGCCTACGCGAGACCGCACGTCCCGGCGACATCATACTCACGGTGGGTGCAGGAGACATCTATAAAATAGGCGAGCGCCTGGTAAGTGACTGATACCCTGAATAAATCCCCCAAAATCTGACGGATTCCGGGGGATTTTTGCATCTTAAACAAAACTTAATTGAATTATAATGCGCCTTACATTGACAGGAAGGGAAAATTGAGCTAAAATAGCCGTGTTATCACGCTTAATACGGCTAACGGAGGACAGAAAATGAAAAAGCATACACGAATTGCGGCGCTGCTCATGGCGGCGGCGCTTATGCTGACGCTTCTGGCCGGCTGCGGAGGCGGGCCGGAGGACGAGCAGACAACGGACGAGCCGGGCAGCGATGCTTCCGGACTTGTCTGGGTGTCTGAATTCACCAAGGTGAACGGCATTGAAGATTACATAAGCAATCCCGTTATTCTCGACGGCAAGGCCTATGTGTCCCAGAGCGGTTACGACGAGACCACCGGCACCTGGACGCCAGGCATCTGGGTCATAGACCTGAGCACCGGCGAGGCGTCCAAGCTGGAGGGCTATACGCCGTCTGCCGGACCCGAGGGTTATGAGGATGTCTATGTCAGCATCAACAGCCTTTCCGCCGCTGCCGACGGCGGCTTCTGGGTTAGCGAGAGCATAAATGCCACCCGCTTCAACCTGCCCGAGGGCTTCAACGAGGAGACCGACGACCGCTATCAGTACGCCGAGGAGTATAGCTCCGCCGCCCTGCGCCATCTGGACGCGACCGGCGCGGAAGTGAGCTCAATCGACCTCAGCGCTGCCCAGGCGGCTGCCGAGGCCAACTCCCAGGCCACCGCTGACATGTACGGCGGCTCCATGTACCTTAGCAGCTCTGGCTCCGATGCAGAGGGCAACATTGGCCTGCTGTACAACCAGAGCATACTGGTCATGCTCTCCAACACCGGAGAAGTGCTCTACTCCGGATATCAGGAGGGCTGGTGGGACAAGTTCATGACCCTCCAGGACGGTACCCTTGCAATGATAGGCAGCGGCAGCGCTGGCTATGTGCTCAGGCCTCTCGACTTTGCCGCCAAGGGCTTCGGCGAGGACATTGAGCTGCCCCAGAGTGCCTATAACACCTACCCCGGCGGCGGTGAATACACCGTCAGCTACATAGACAGCTCCTATGTCTACGGCTTCAAGGCCGAGACGGGCGAGACCGTGCAGCTTGCCTCGCTCATAAACTGCGACGTCAACGAGGAGAACGTCAGCGCCCTCACGCTCACGGACGACGGCGGCATCATCTGCCTGCTCTTCAGCTACGACGACAACAGCGCGGAGATCGCGCGCCTCGTGCAGAAGGATGCCTCCGAGATACCAGAGACCAAGACGCTGCGTCTCGCCTGCAACTATCTGAGCCAGGACCTCAGGAGGCAGGTGCTCGACTTCAACCGCGCCAACACCGGTGTGCGCATAGAGGTCATCGACTACTCCCAGTACGCCACTGAGGACGACTATTCCGCGGGCATCACCAAGCTCAACACTGAGATAATAAGCGGCAACGTGCCCGACCTCTTTGTCGCCGACGAGCTGCCCATTGAGCAGTACGGCGCGAAGGGCCTGCTCTACGACCTCTATGAGCTCATCGACTCCGACGAGGAGCTCTCCCGCGACAGCTTCTTCCCCAACATCCTCAAGGCTATGGAAACGGACGGCAAGCTCTACTCCATAACCTCCACCTTTGGCATCGTGAGCCTTGTCGGCAACGCAGAGGTCGTGGGCGAGGAGATGGGCTGGACGCTTCAGGAGATGATGGATGTCGTGAACGCGCACCCCGAGGTGCAGTATGTGCTTGACCCGGGTTCTACCAAGTCCACCATGCTCCAGACGATGCTCGCGCTCAACCTGGGCGAGTATGTAGACTGGACCACGGGCGAGTGCAGCTTCAACGGGCAGGATTTCATTGACGTTCTGAACTTCTGCAACATGTTCCCTGAGACCTACGACTACAGCAGCGGCAACTATGAGAGCACCCCGGCCCTCGTTTCCAGCGGCCGTCAGCTGCTCGCGACCTTCTCCGCCAGCGATTTTGAGGAATTCCAGATGTATGAGGCCATGTTCGGCGGACAGCTGGCCTTCAAGGGCTTCCCGACCAGCGAGGGCGTGGGCAACGTGGTGATACCTACCGGCAGCCGTCTGAGCATCAGCTCCACCTGTGAGGATGTTGAGGCCGCCTGGAGCTTCGTGCGCGGAATGCTGACTGAGGAATATTTCAGCGAGGATAACTACTACGTCTACGGCTACCCGCTCAACAAGGCTGCCTTCGACAAGCTCGAGGCCAAGGCCATGGAGAAGCAGTACGAGACCGACCCCGAGACCGGCGAGCAGGTCGAAGTTTCCACCGGCGGCTGGGGCTGGGATGACTTCTACATAGACATATATGCTATGACCGAAGAGCAGGCTCAGCAGCTTGAGGAGCTCATCGCCTCCGTCGACCGCACATACTCCTACGACAAGAACATCATGGACCTCGTCATGGAGGAGTCCGCCGGTTTCTTTGCAGGCACCAAGACCGCCGAGCAGACCGCGAGCCTCATTCAGGACCGCGTGTCCATCTATGTGAACGAGCAGAGGTAAGCCAAGGGGCAAAAGAAAGGTTTATGAAACCTCATGGGTAAAGAAATCAGAGGCAAAAGGCTCATTTTGCGTGAGCAAAGAGAAGAAGATGCGCCGTTTTACGCCTATTGGTTCAATCAGCCGAAGGTCATGTTCCAATGCGGCTTTGAGAAGCCTACCGATGTGGAAGAGGTAAAGACCTGTATCAACGTAAACCATAAATCAGAGGACTCGGTCTGGTTCACTATTACGGACCTCGACGGCAATATCATAGGCGAGACGGGTCTGCTCCGCATGTTTCCTGCATGGCACCAAACCGACCTTACAATCATCATTCCCGATCCGGAGATGCAGCACAAGGGCTACGGGACAGAAGCGATCGGCATAATGCTCGATATGGCCTTTAATGAGTATGAAATGCACCGTGTCTCAATCGGAGTGGTGGGCTTGAATACCGAGGCGCTGGAGTTCTACAGGAAAATCGGCTTCAAGCAGGAAGGCATCATGGAAGAGGCCTATTACTACAACAATGAGTACAGCGACTTCATCATGATGCGGATACTCAGCCACGAATGGAAATAATGGACATACTTTGACCAGCCGGACTGGTGAGGCGGGATAGTTTTGCTATCCCGCCTCTTTTTTGCGCTGGAAAGTTAATGAAAAGTTCACAGAAGCTCCCTTGACGTATCGATTAGCCGATGGTAACCTAACCGTGCTATTACACGTAGTACAGTTACCTCAATACAGATACGGAGGAAATGACCATGAAAAAATACAAACGCGTCGGCGCGCTTATCATATCTTCGGCGATGGCATTAGGGCTGCTCGCCGGCTGCGGTGGGGCGCCTGCAACCGGCAGGCCGGGCGGGACTCCGGGAGCCTCGGCTGAAGGCACCGGCAGTGTATGGCGCGCAGAGCGGAGAAAGATAGACGGCCCTGAGGGAACGATGGATGCCAAGGCTGTGGCGGACGGGAAGCTGTTTTTCTCCACCAGCGACATCTTCTGGGAAGAAGGCGGGGCGAAGCCTGTGGACCTCTGGTCGGTGACGCTGGAGGGCGGCAAGGCCGAAAAGCTCTCGGGCTACCAGCCTCAGACAGCGCCGGAGGGGGTAGAGGATGTGCGTATACAGATAAACGCCATCGCGCCCTCGCCCAAGGGCCTGTGGCTCTACGAGAACATGAGCGGAACGCGCTATGAACTTCCTGAGAATTATTCCGGCGGCGAGGACGGGAAGTATGAGTACGCGAAGGAGGTCAACTCCAGCCGCCTGCGTCTGGTCGACGCGTCTACCGCCTCCGAGCTGCTAAGCGTGGAGCTGGACAAGGCAATGGACGCTGTGAAAAAGGCCGTTCCCGACAGCGGCGACAGCGTTTACATGTCTGCGATGTACACCGACGCGGAGGGCAATGTCTGCCTCATCTACGACCAGACTGCGGCGGCGTTCATCTCGGCGGAGGGCGAGCTGCTCGGTGCGCAGCCCCTGAACGGCTGGTGGGACGGCGTGGTGCGCCTAGCCGACGGACGCGTCGCCCTGAGCGGACGCGGTGACGACGGCTATGTGCTCCGGACCGTAGATTTCAAATCAGGGAACGTCGGCGAGGACATAAAGCTCCCTGGGGACGTGAACCGCACCTTTGACGGTGACGAAAAATACGGCGCGGGCTATGCAGACAACCTGTACATCTACGGCTTCGACACCAAGTCAGGCCAGAGCACCCGCCTCGCAGGCCTGCTCGACTGCGGCATTGATGAGAACCAGCTCTCGGCCATGTACTTCGGCGAAGGCGGCGCAATATACTGCCTCGTGAACAACTTTGAAACCGACAAGACTGAGCTCCTTCGCCTCACGGAGCTTGACCCCGCAGAGGCCGCCAAGATAGTGACGCTCCGCCTGGCGTGCAACTATCTGAGCACGAGCCTCAGCAAGGCTGTGATGAACTTCAACAGCTCCAGCACCACGGCGCGCATAGAGGTCACCGACTATTCCAAGTTCAACACCGACGAGGATTACAGCGCTGGCCTCACCAAGCTGAACACCGAGATAATCAGTGGCAACGTGCCCGACATCTTTGTCACCACCGACCTGCCGATGGGCCAGTACGCGGCTAAGGGTCTGATCAAGGACATCTACGAGCTCATTGACAGCGACAGCGAGCTGGGCCGTGAGAGCTTCATGGCCCCGGTGATGAAGGCCATGGAGAGCGAGGGCCGTCTCTATTCAATCTCCCCCGGCTTCAGCATAGCCACGCTGGTGGGCAAGAGCGACGTCGTTGGCAGGGAGATGGGCTGGACGCTCAGCCAGATGCAGGAGGTCATCAAGGCTCACCCGGAGGCCAAATATATCCTCGGCCAGGGCATGACCAGGGACATGGTGCTCAGCGACATGCTCAAGTACGGCCTCGACCGCTATGTGGACTGGCAGAACGGCAAGTGTAGCTTCAACACGCAGGATTTTATTGACGTTCTGAACTTCAGTCACCTCTTCCCGGCAGAGTTCACCTATGACGAGATAGGCACCAGCCCCTACCAGATGCTCGCCGACGGCCGCCAGCTGCTGATGCAGATGGAACTGCGCGACTTCTCAGATTACCAGACCTGCAGCGCCATAACCAAGGGCCACGTCACCTTCAAGGGCTATCCCACCGCCGAGGGCGTGGGAAATGTGGTGATGTTTGCGGGAGATCCGCTGAGCATCAGCGCCACGTGCAAGGACATAGACTCGGCCTGGAAATTCGTGCGCGGCATGCTGACCGAGGACTACTTCGAGAACAACCGCTACATGGATGGCCTGCCGCTCAACCTCAAGGCCTATGCTGCCGCGGAAGCCGAGGCAATGAAGCGCGATACCTACAAGGACGAGGAGACAGGCAAGGAGATGGAGTGGCCCAAGGGCACAGTAGGCTGGGGCGATTTCACCGTCGATTATTACGCCATGAGCCGCGACGAGGCCGATGCCCTGCGCAGTCTCATTGACTCCATCGGCCGCACCGCCGCCTATGACAAGAGCATCATGAACATAGTGAACGAGGAGGTGCAGTCCTTCGTAAACGGCATCAAGACCCCCGAACAGACCGCCGCCATCATTCAGGACCGCGTCTCGCTATACGTTAACGAGCAGCGATGAATACATACCGTCCGCCGCGTGGTGCAAAGCCGCGCGGCGGTATTTATGTCAACCCAGCATAAGTGCCGCTAAAAACCCAAAACTCAACAGCGCCGAGTGACATGGTTTTCATAACCGAATCCCCTATAATTTATGTAAACTCTATCGCATCGGAGGCGTTGGTATGGCGGCGAAGGACAAACTCAATGGGCCGGACTCTCCCGTAAGTCGGGCACAGGCACGAAACTGGACCGGGGCGCTCGGCGCTGCGGGCACTTATTTTCTTACGGGCTTTTTGATGTCCGCGGCGAGGATAGCCGGCTCGGCGGCGCCCTTCGGCGCCGCCGTCGTTGCCCAGTCGGGGGCGGGGCTGAACGGCGTGGCTTCCCTGGCGGGGGCCTGCCTTGGTTACCTCGCCGTCGGCGGGCTGGCCTGGGGCATACGCTATGCCGCTGCCTGCGTGCTCATCTTTACAGTGGGCTTCATCTTCATCGACTCGCGCGTGCGTGCCCGCGTATGGTTCATGCCTGTATGCGCTGCGGTGATAATGGCGGCCACGGGCCTGCTGGGAGGGCTTTCGACGGGGGAGGAGCCGGTGGAACTCATCGTTCCGGCGCTGGTGGAGGCCGTGCTCTCCGCGGGGGCGGTCTGCTTCTTCCACGAGGCGCTGAGCACGGCGGAGCGCACTACCGAGGCCGCCGTAAAGCGCCACGACGCTGCCGTCATAGTATTCGCGGCCTGCGCGCTGATGGCGCTCTCTCGGCTGAACATAATGGGCGTTATCTCGGTAGGGCGCGTGCTTGCACTGCTGCTGGTGATGACCTGCGCGCTCAAGGGCGGTTCGCTTGCGGGCGCCGGGGCGGGCACGGCCTTCGGCCTCGCGATGGACGCCGCCTCGGGCATCGCGCCGGTTTACACGATGGCCTACGCCTTCGCCGGGCTGATATCGGGTATGTTCTCACGCTTCGGGCGGCTGAGCTTTGTTGTGAGCTTCATACTTGCAAACGCCCTGGCCGTGCTCTGTGCCTGGAGCTGGACGGAGCGGCTGGATGCGCTCTTTGAGGTGTTCGCGGCCTCGGTGGGCTTCATGCTGCTGCCGCCGAGCCTGCTTGCGCGTGTCGGCGCGCTGATACAGCCCCTTTCCGCGGGCATGGGCGAGAGCGGGCTGAGAAAGTACGCCTCCTGCCGCGTCGAGGGCATCGCCCGGGCCTTTGACGACGTGTCGGCCGTGGCGCGACGGAACAGCGAGTTCGTGAACGACAACGACATAGCCCGCGTATTCGACCGCGCGGCGGACGCGGCCTGCCTGCGCTGCAAGAAGCGTGACGAGTGCTGGGTCAAAGGATATATGGAAACTCTCGACGCGCTCAATCAGGCAACGGCAGCCATGACGGAGCGCGGACTGCTCGAGGCCGAGGACATACCCGAATGGTTCCGGGACAAATGCACGGGTCTCGCCGCCTTTATCACGGCCGTGAACGCCGAGCTTCGCGCAACGGCGGGGCGCAGGCAGTTCCGCGCCAGGATGGAGGAGAGCCGCGCCGCCGCCTGGAGCCAGTATGAGGACTTCGCGGAGATACTTGTTGACGTTGCCCGCGAGCTGGGCAGCCTCAACGGCGCGGACCCGCTGGCCGAACGCAGGCTGATGCGCTACCTGCGTTCCCAGGATATCGAGGCAGACGCCGCGGTGTTCCGTGACTCGACGGGCCGCCTTCGCGCCGTGGTCGAGTCCGGCAAACTCTCGGCCCTCACAAGTGACCCGGCGTACCTGGACAAGCTCTCGGCCGTGCTCGGAGTTCGGCTGTGCAGACCTAATTCCGGCGCGGAGGGTCGGCTCACGCTGCTCGAGGCCGAGCCGCTGGCCGTCTCGGTAGGCATTGCGGCCATGAAAAAGAAGGGCGAGAACGTATCCGGCGACCGCGGCACATATTTCAAGACCGATGCGGGCGTACTGTGCGTAATACTTTCGGACGGCATGGGCACAGGCGAGGACGCCGCCGCGGAGAGCGTCGAGGCCGTGGAGATACTTGAGCGTTTCCTTCGCTCCGGCGTAGAACCGGCGACGGCGATGAAGATACTCAACTCCGTCATGCTGCTGCGCAACGGAGACGAATGGGGCTTCGCCACGGTGGACCTCATGTGCGTGGACCTATTCACGGGCGAGACCAGCTTCTACAAATACGGCGCTGCCCCGTCCTATGTCCGTACGGGAAAGAGCGTTCGCCGCGTCACGGGCGAAAGCCTTGCGGCCGGCCTGATGAGCGGAGAGGGCTCGGCACCGGACGTGGTACGCATGCGGCTCAAGCCCGGCAGTGTGGCGGTAATCGCTTCCGACGGGGTGATAACCGGCGACGACGATGCCTGGCTCCGCGAACAGCTGCGAGATGAGTCCGACGACAAGGATATGAAAACACTTGCAAGGGAGGTGCTGCGGAAGGCAGCGGACGAGTACGGCGCGGCTGACGACATGACCGTGCTTGCTGTCCGGGTCGACGCGCGCGCATGAGGGAACAACAGACGGTCAAGGGGGTGGCGCGGCGCGTTGTGATCGTCCGCTCGCCCGCGGAAAGCGTGTTTGAGGAGGCGATTTTCATAGTCCGCGAGGACGCCGGGCGCGCGGGAGGCGTCAGCAGGGAGGAGGTGCTCGATGAGGCGCGCCGTGCCGCCGGAGCATATGCTGGCGCGGTGACGCCCCCGCGCCGCCGTGACGCCTGGAAGACCTGGGCCTTTCTCGGCACCTGCGCCGCGGCGCTGGTACTCGCCCTCGTCATAATCTTGATATGACCCGGGAAATATCCCCTCTTGACAGGAGAGACTACATGGTGTAGACTATCCCCAGAGACTACAAGTTGTAGTCTCTGGGGAGGTTTGCTTATGCCGGAAATGCAGATGGGCGTTATAGAGTCACGCTTTGCGGACATCATTTGGGAAAACGAGCCCGTGAGCTCGTCGGAGCTGGTGCGTCTGTGCGCGGAGGCCTTCGAGTGGAAGCGGACGACGACCTTTACGGTGCTCAAGCGGCTGTGTGAGAAGGGAATATTCAAAAACGAGAAGGGTACTGTGACCTCGCTCATCTCCCGGGAGGGCTTCTACTCCGCGCAGAGCAAGCGCGTGGTAGAGGACAGCTTCGGCGGCTCGCTGCCGGCGTTTATCGCGGCCTTCACGCGCTCGAAGCCGCTGTCGGAGGAGGAGAAACGCGAGATACTGCGCCTCATCGAGGGGGAAGGCTGAGATGTCGGAGCTTTTTCTGTCCGTGGTGAATCTCTCGGTCTCGGCTTCGTGGCTGATACTGGCCGTGTGCGCGCTGCGCCTGCTGCTGCGGCGCGCTCCGAAGTGGAGCGCCTGCCTGCTCTGGGGCATCGTCGGTCTGCGGCTGGTGTGGCCGTTCTCGCTCGAGAGCGTGCTGAGCCTCATACCGAGCGCAGAGATAGTACCTGAGGGCATAGCGCTTGAGGCTGTGCCCCACATTAGCTCCGGGGTAGAGTTCATCGACAAAGCAGTTAATCCGCTGCTGGTGGCCGGGCTCTCGCCGAATGTCGGAGACAGCGTGAACCCGCTGCAGGTTGTGATACCCGCGCTGGCGGTGCTGTGGCTGGCCGTGGCGGCGGCGATGCTGCTGTATGCGCTCGCAAGCTGGCTGCGCCTGCGGCGCATGGTACGTGAGTCGGTACCGGCGGGGGAGAACACCTATATTTGTGACCGGGTGCGGGACCCCTTCATTCTGGGACTGCTGCGCCCAAGGATATACCTGCCCTCACAGCTTGAGCAGCCGGCGCTCGGCTATGTGCTGGCGCATGAGCGGGCGCATATCAGGCGGCGGGACTACCTGTGGAAGCCGCTGGGCTATCTGCTGCTGTGCGCACACTGGTTCAACCCGCTGGTGTGGCTCTCTTACGCGCTGTTCTGCCGGGACGTGGAGGCGGCATGCGACGAGAGCGTCGTGCGCGGCCTGGACGAGGGTGGGAGGCGCTCTTACTCACGCGCGCTGCTGGAGTGCAGCTCGCAGCGCGCCGCGGTGACGGCCTGCCCGCTGGCCTTCGGCGAGACGGGCGTGAAGGCGCGGATAAAGGGCGTTATGGGCTATAAAAAGCCGGCGTTATGGCTCATGCTGGCCGCTGTGACCGTATGCGCCGCGGTGTGCGTGTGCTTTCTGACCGACCCAGTCTCGGCGGAGAATAACAGCTCGGAGCTTGCGCTGCCCGAGGGCCTGAGCCTCTCGGAGTACGACGAGAACGTACTGCTGGGCGGCTGGGTGATAGAGCCCGAGGCCTACGAGGGCTAAGGGAGCACGCCGGAGTGGCGCAGGAGCGCCGGGGTGATAGCGCAGTTCAACGCGGAGCAGGCTCTGCTCTGGGAGGGCGGCGAGATAGCAGAAGTGCTCATCTATTCGAACCACATGCAGATCGAGTGTCTCGGCCCGGTAACGGGCCTGGACGTCCCGGCGTATCTGACGCTAAACAGCTACGACCTCTATACCGCCGCCGAGCTCTCGGCCGTGGCGGAGCAGCCGGAGCGCACGGTGAGCGAGTATTGGTGCGTGTATGTCGCCGAGCCCGGCGCGTCGATCGGCTGGCTCGTGTCCCTCGACGCCGCACAGTTTGGCTCCGACGACGCCGTCCGCCTCGCTGAAAGCCTCAACGCCCTTCGCGGCGCGAAGCGCGTTTGAAAGTTTCGTCCACCTTTTCAAAGGTGGCGGGGTACAGGGGCGGTGCCCCTGGCCGCGCTCCGCAGAGCGCGGAACCTCCTTATGCTCAATTAAGATCAGGAAGGGGGTTCAAGGGGGAAAACCTATCAAGGGGTTTCCCCCTTACTCACACAAAAAAAGACGCCCTCGGGCGTCTTTTTTCATACCTGCATTTGCCGCAGCATCTCGCGGTGCAGCCGGGCTATTATGCGTTTTTCCAGACGACTGATGTAGCTTTGCGAGATGCCCATCATGTCCGCCACCTCTTTTTGCGTGTACTCCGTACCGTCCACAAAGCCAAAACGCATGAGGATTATCTGCCGCTCGCGCTCGCCGAGCAGCGAAATGGCGGCGCGCAGCATCTCGCGGTCGGCGTCGTCCTCGAGTGGGCGGATTATCTCCTGCCCGTCCGTGCCGAGAATGTCCGAGAGCAGCAGTTCGTTGCCGTCCCAGTCGGTGTTGAGCGGCTCGTCGAAGCTCACCTCCGCACGCTGGGAGCCGCACTTGCGCAGGTACATGAGTATTTCGTTTTCAATGCAGCGTGAGGCATAGGTAGCGAGCTTGATACTCTTGGAGGCGTTGAAGGTGTTGATGGCCTTGATGAGCCCTATGCTCCCTATCGACACCAGGTCCTCAAGGTTTATGCCCGTGTTCTCAAAGCGGCGCGCGATGTAGACGACGAGTCGGAGGTTGTGCTCAATGAGCAGCTGCTTGGCCTTATCGTCACCCTCGGCGAGGGCGCGGATTGCGGCATCTTCCTCATCGCGCGGCAAGGGCGGGGGCAGTGTATCGCTGCCGCCGATGTAGTGTATGGGCGCTTCGGCAAGGCCAAGGTGCTCCAGCGCAAGGCGCAGCGCCTTTTGCAGCGCTATGAGCAGGCGGTTTTCTGACATTTCAAATTACCTCCCTTTCGTCAGATTATCGCGTCATAGTCCCCGTCGCGCGAGAGCGGCGCGGGGGAGAGCCCGATGAGTATGTCCTCCCGGCGGCCTGAGACCTCCACAGCGTCCGGCCTGAGTGCCGCGATGAGGCCGTGCCCGGTGCCCAGTGCGGAGTAGGGCAGCAGCGTTACGCGTCCCGCGAGGCCCGGCAGGGTCGAGAGCGCCTCACAGAGCGCCGCAGCGTCAGCCGCAGCGCCGTAAAAGCCGGGCAGCAGCGGCCTTATGGCCTCCAGCTCCGCAACGGCCACGGAGCGCCCCGAAACAGGGTCGTACAGCCCGTTCCCCGTGTCCCGCAGCGCCCGCAGCGAGGCGCTTTTGCCTCCGAGCGTCACCGTGAGGGGCAGTATCTCCCGCTCAGAGCGCTTGCCGACGCGGCGGAACACCAGCGACACCGCCGCATAGCAGATTGCAAAGGAGAGCACCAGCACCCGCATGGATACCGGGATATACACGCTCCCGCCGTACATACCCGTTCCCGCAAGCATGGACGCTGCCCAGACCGCTCCGCCGAAGGCTGCGGAAATGGCGAGGAATATTACGAGACAGCGCCAGAGCCGCCGCTCCCTGCCGAAGGCGATGAGCGCCATGAAGAATGCGGGCACGAGCTTCATCGGCGCGTATGTAAGAAAGCCCATGCCCGGCAGGACACAGGCCACGGCCCACAGCCCGCCGAGTACGGCGGCCAGGGCAAGCCTCCAGCGGTGCAGCACCGCGCCCGCCGCCCGCGCGGAGCAGAGCAGCAGGAAATAATCGATGACCGCGTTGAGCGCAAAGAGGCTGTCAAGGTAAATAGTCTCCACGGACGAATCATACACCGGCTTGTTTGCGGATATTGTCATTTACAAGCTGTCGCCGGATGTGGTAAAATACTTCGAGATTGGGAGTGGCGGAGAATATTTACAAATTCGCCCTTTTAATATCCTGCAAAAGATATTACAATTTACTTTTAGTAATGCTTGAGGTGATGGGGATGGACCAAAGACCCGTTTACAAGCGCGTTCTGCTTAAGATAAGCGGCGAGGCGCTTGCGGGAGAGAAGAAGACCGGACTTGACTTCGGCGTAATCGGTGAGGTCTGTGAGGCGGTCAAGCGCTGTGTGGACATGGGCGTTGAGGTGGGCGTCGTCATAGGCGGCGGCAACTTCTGGCGCGGCGTCAAGGACGGCGAGGGCAAGATAGAGCGGACGCGGGCCGACCATATGGGCATGCTCGCCACGGTCATGAACTGCCTCGCGGTGGCGGACGTCATGGAGCAGCACGGCGTGGACGTGCGCGTGCAGACCGCTATCGAGATGCGCGCGATAGCCGAGCCGTATATCCGCCTGCGCGCGATGCGGCATCTCTCCAAGGGGAGAGTGGTGCTCTTTGCCTGCGGCACGGGCAGCCCGTATTTCTCCACGGATACGGCGGCGGTACTCCGCGCGGCGGAGATAGAGGCCGACGCCATACTTCTCGCCAAGAACATCGACGGCGTGTACTCGGCCGACCCGAAGCTGGACGCGAGCGCCGTCAAGTACGATGCCATCAGCTATGACGAGGTGCTCGCGCAGCATCTCGCGGTAATGGACTCCACGGCGACGAGCCTGTCCATGGATAACGACATCCCGGTAATCGTCTTCGCGCTCAAGGACCCGGAGAACATCGTCCGTGCCGTTATGGGCGAAAAGGTCGGCACGGTTGTAAAAAAATAAACAGGAGGAAAGAACATGGCCACCGGATATGAAGAATTTGAATCTAAAATGAAAAAGACCTCGGAGCTGCTCAATGTGAGCTTCGCCTCCGTGCGCGCGGGCAGGGCTAACGCCGGCGTGCTCGACCAGATCCAGGTCGACTATTACGGCACCGCGACGCCCATACAGCAGATTGCCACTATTTCGACGCCCGACCCCCGCAGCCTGCTCATCCAGCCCTGGGATTCCTCCACGCTGAAGTCCATTGAGAAGGCCATTCTGGCCTCTGACCTCGGCATCAACCCGCAGAACGACGGCCGCAGCATCCGCCTGGTGTTCCCGCAGCTGACCGAGGAGCGCCGCAAGGAGCTGGTCAAGCAGGTCAAGAAATACGCCGAGGACGCCAAGGTTGCCGTGCGCAACATCCGCCGCGACGCCATGGACAAGTTCAAGGCGCAGAAGAAGGCCTCCGAGATCACCGAGGACGACTACAAGATAGCCGAGAAGGACCTGCAAAAGCTCACGGACGACTGGATAAAGGAGATCGAGAAGATCGCCGAGAAGAAGGAAAAAGAGCTCTTCGAGATATAAGTCGCCATGGCCATATTTAAAACCAGAAAGGCGGAGGAGACGGGGAATACCCGCCTCCCCCGCCACATTGCCATCATACTGGACGGCAACGGCCGCTGGGCAAAAAAACGCGGCCTGCCCCGCACGGCGGGACACGCGGCGGGCGCGGAGACCTTCCGCCGCATCGCCACCTACTGCAAGAACATAGGCATCGAGTACCTCACAGTGTACGCCTTCTCCACGGAGAACTGGAAACGCCCGCGCGAGGAGATAGACGCCATCATGAACCTCCTCGGCAAGTACCTGCGTGAGTCCGTGGAGACAATGGAGCGCGACCACATAAAGCTTAAAATACTCGGAGATCCCGCCGTCCTCTCGAGCGAGCTGCGCGAGCTCATCGACGAGACGGCGGACATTTCCACGCGCTACGAGGGCTTTCAGGCCAACGTCTGCCTGAACTACGGCGGACGGGACGAGATAGTCCGCGCCGCCATGCGCTACGCGGAGGACTACAAGGTCGGAAAGGCCGGGCCGCTCACCGAGGAGAGCTTTTCAAGCTACATGTTTTCAGCCGGGATACCCGACCCCGACCTGGTGATACGCCCCGGCGGGGAGATGCGGCTTTCAAACTTCCTCATGTGGGAGTCCGCCTATTCGGAGCTCATCTTCACGGACGTGCTCTGGCCGGACTTCACGGAGCGCGATATCGACGCGGCGCTGGAGGAATACCGGCGGCGCGACAGAAGGTTTGGTGGGATAAAGAAATGAAGCAGAGACTCATAGTTGCGGCGGTCGGCATACCCGTGCTGCTTTTGATACTGCTTGCGGCTCCCGTTTGGGCTACGGCGGCGATGTGCGCGCTGCTCTCGGCCGTGGGCTGCTACGAGCTCATGCACGCCGTGGGCGGAGAGGAGTGGAAGCGCCTCTGGATAATGCCGGTGTTCGCGGCGCTGATGACGCTGGCCGTCGGCCTGGGTGAGGACCTGATACCGGAGGTGGGGCTTGCCATAGCCGCAGCGGCCTTCCTGGCTGTCGTCTGCGCCTTCGGCATTGCGGTCGGAACGCACGGCAAGCCGGGCGCGGTGAGCTCGCGTACGGTCATGGCGGGCCTTTTTGCCGCTTTCGGCCTGGCCTCGGGCTTTGCCTGCCTTGTGATTTTGCGGGATATCTCGCCTGCAATCGTGCTCACGCCTTTCATAGGCGCGTTCATGAGCGACACCGGCGCATTTTTCGCAGGCCGGGCCTTCGGCAAGCGCAAGCTGGCTCCGGCGGTCAGCCCCAACAAGACCGTTGCCGGCTGCATAGGCGGCTTCATCGGCAGTATCGTTGGAATGGCGATCTTCCACCTCGTGGTAAAGACCTGGTTCCAGCTTGACCTCGGCTGGGGCAACATACTCATAATGGGCGTCATGGGCAGCCTTTTCGGCCAGCTGGGCGACCTCAGCTTTTCCGTCATAAAGCGCGAATTCGGCATAAAGGACTACGGCACGATCTTCCCCGGCCGCGGGGGAGTGCTCGACAGGTTCGACAGCGTGCTCTTCGTCGCTCCGGCGTATCTGCTGTACCTGTTTTTTGTTTTAGCCTGAGGTGGGATTAAATATGATAAAAAGCACTGTTATCCTCGGCTCTACCGGTAGCATAGGCCGCCAGAGCGTCGAGGTCTGCAAGCGCCTCGGAATACGTGCCGCGGCGCTGACTACGAACAAGAATATCGACTTGCTGCTTGAGCAGACTAAGGTTTTGCACCCATCTTACGTCGCCGCCTTCGACTCGGACGCCTCGGAGCGCCTGCGCGCCGAACTGCAGGGTACGGACGTAATCGTCGGCCCGGCCGGGGAAGCCGGACTTATCGAAGCCGCTGTGCGTGAGGACGCCGAGTGCGTTGTCACCGCCGTCTCCGGAGCAGTGGGCCTCAGGCCCACGCTGGCCGCAATAGACGCGGAAAAACGCATTGCCCTTGCAAATAAGGAAACGCTTGTCTGTGCCGGCAGCGTGGTAATGGCGCGCGCAAGGGAAAAGGGCGCTGAGATAGTGCCTGTCGACTCGGAACATTCCGCCATTTTTCAATGTCTAACGGCCAGACGCGGAGAGCACAGAAAAATACTGCTAACTGGCTCGGGCGGCCCCTTCC
>X96_European_Hare__coassemble_718_pt1 | contig 21935 bp, 19 predicted proteins | sample X96_European_Hare__metabat2_high_PE_013 | metagenome-assembled genome bin X96_European_Hare
GGCCTTGTGCGTCGAGAGCGCCGGGATCCCAAAGCTAAGCACCGGACGGAACAGGTGCCCACGGTCGCTCCCGTCCGGCAGGCCCACATAGGTCGTGACCGCGCCGTAGGTGTCGCAGACGTTGGCATACACCCCGAGGCTCTGCAGCGGCGCGAGACTGAGCAGGCTCGGAGCCTGGCCTGAGACTCCGGACGGCATCTCGAGCGGGGCCGCGGCGCAGAGCTCAAGCAGCTTGGCGTAGTCCCCGCCGTCAAAGCTGCAGCTCGCGTTCTCCTCGTCAATATAGAGCGCCGCGGAGAACGCACCGAGCCAGTCCCAGAGCACGTCCTGGGTCATCCAGGGCGGGAAGAGCGGCAGCGGCTGCGCCTCCGCAAGGGCCTCCGCGTCCGCCAGACTCAGCCCAGGCTCCACCGGCTCGGCGGAGGCTATAGTGAAGGAGTATATAGTGAAGGCATAGGGCAGCCAGGTAAGCCGACCGTCCACGAGCATGGCCTCCATGAGCTCCGGCACCAGCGTCCCGCGGCTGTACTCCCCGTCGGAGTCGAGATAGCCCAGCAGGTCCTCCAGCCCCGCGACGTCAAGGCTGAAGAGCCTGTCCGCAGACGCAAAGGCCAGCACGTCTGCCCCGGCTATGTACTCGGAGAGCCGCGCGGGGTCATAGTCCTCGGGCAGATATTCGACGTTGAGCTTGCTCGCCGTGTTGCCGGTGTTAAAGTTGTTCACCAGCGCATATAGCTCGCTCGTGGGGAAGTTCGAGAGCAGCGTCAGCTCCACGCGGCTGTCGTCGGACATGCGGGATATCCGGTCGAGCCCCGCCATGCCGCCGTAAAAGAGCAGCCAGCCGCCGCCCTTGTCCTCAAAGAGCAGGCTGTATTCGGGGACGAGGATGCCCGGCCGGGACCAGTCGAGCAGCTCCTTTCCGCCGCCGTCCGCGGCCATGACGTACTCGCGCTCCCCGTCGCGCACGCCGACGCAGAGCGCACCCCCGGCGTCCTTGCCCAGCGCCCGCGGATAGAGCTCGCCGAGGTCGAGCGGCTCCGCCTCCAGCGTCTGGGTGTCGAAGTCATAGACCGTGCCCCCGTCCGCATATTCGTCCATGAGGACGTAGACCTCCCCGCCGCAGGCGAGGATGGAGCGCGGATAGCCCTCCCCGGGCAGCAACGCCTCGCAAGCAATTCCGCCCCCGGCGTCGAGCTCGACGATGCGCTCTCCGCCCAGGACATAGAGCGCGCTGCCCGTCTCCGCGCAGCCGAGGACCTCGCCGAGTTTGCCGGTCAGCTCCGCGGAGAGCTCCGCGCACTCGGTCTCGCCCCCGGCGGAGAAGCTCAGCAGGCACAGCCCCGCGGCCGCCTCGGCCACGGCCTTGGCCTCGCCGCCCAGGAGCGAAACGGCGCACACCTTTTCAACGTCTGACGGCAGCTCCGCGGCGGTGAAATCGCCCGCGGCGGAGAGCAGCCCCAGCACGGGCCCGCCCGAGGCGTCCGACCCTGCCAGGCAGGCCGTCCCGTCCTCGCACGCCATCGCCGTGAGCTCCGCGAGCCCTCCCGGCAGTGTGTCCGAGCTCAGCAGTAGCCCGCGCCGCTCTATCTCCGCTGTAGTGGGCACGTCGTCAGTCGTCACCACAGTAGCAGAACCCGACGCGCCGCAGCCCGCCAGGCCGAGTACGAGGCAGAGCGCAAGAATAAAGCTCAGTCTGCGCATAAAAGCACCCCCTGTATCTGTTGTCGCTGACAGTTTACAGGGGGCTTGTATAATATTTGCATCAATTCTGCATCAAAACCGCGTACTCGCGGCAATAAGTTGTGAATAATTTGTAAATTATTGTGCGATGCTCACCCGCTTCCACCGGCCCGTGGCCATGAAGGCGGCGCAGATGCCGGTGCTTATGAAGGGCGCGAGACTGTAGGCAATGGCAATGCCGTCAAAGCCCAGCGGCGTGTGCTGGCTCAGTATGAGGGTGAAGAGATAGCGCACAAGGTAGGAGGTGATGATGGCGCAGCACATGGGAACAATGGTGTGGCCGGAGCCGGTGAGAGTGCCGAAGAGGCAGAACATGACGTTCTCAGCCATGAAGCCTATGGCAAAATAACGGAGATAGCTGATGCCTGCGGCGATGACCGGCGCTTCCTTGGTGAAGAGGCTGAGCCTGGGGCCGGGGATAAGCTCGCATAGCAGAGTGAACACGCCGCCTATGCCGGCCGCAACCAGCGAGCCAGTGGTGAGCGCGCTGAGTACCCGGCGATACTCGCCCTTGGCGCAGTTCTGGGCCGTCATGCTTATCATAGCCGCCATAAGCGCCTGCCCGGCCAGGACCGTGAGGTTCCAGATCTTCGTCACCGCCGCTGCCGCCGCCGAGTGGTTCACGTCAAAGACGTTGATGAGGCCATTTATAAGAAGAAAGCTGGTGTTGGTCAGCACCATCTGCACCACCTGCGGAGCGCTGATGCGAAGAAGCCCCGAGAGCACCCCGCCTTCGATCTTCAGCGCACCCCGATGGAACTCAAAGAGCCCGGCTCTGCACACGCAGCGGCAGATTAGCACTGCGCTGGTTGCCTGGCTTATCACCGTGGCGATGGCCGCTCCCGCAGCGCCTAGCCGGAACACGGCGATGAACAGCAGGTCGAGCGCGATGTTCTCCACCGTAGTCAGCAGCATTATCCGCATGGGCGCAGCGCTGTTGCCAATGGCGCGCAGCACGGCGTAAAAGGCGTTGTAGGCATATACCACCACAGTGCCGCACATGCAGATGATGAGATAGGCCACAGCGCCGTCAAAACTCTCGGCAGGGGTGTTGAGGAAGCGCAAGATGGGCCTGCACGCGGCAATGACCGCCGCCGTCAGCACCAGCGCAACGATGAGCGTGAAGCTGAGCATGGTGGAGAGCAGGCGCTTTATTCCCTCGCGGTTTCCCGCGCCGAAGTATCGGCCCATGATGGCCGCCCCGCCGTTTGCAATGGCGGTAACGACAACGAGCACAACCGTCGTGACCTGGCCGCCTATGCCCACGGCGCTCATCCCCGGCGCCCCCGTGACCTGGCCGAGTATGACCATGTCCGCAAGGTTGTATATGGCCTGAAGCAGGTTGATGACCAGTATAGGCAGAGCAAAGGCGAGCAGCCTCCTCCCGGGAGCGCCCGCCGTAAGATCTCCTCTAGCAGTACCAGACATTACAAATCACCTCGATACTATATTATAATATAGTATCGAGGTGATTTTCAACATCTGACTTGGATTTTTCGTTTTACGCCCAGAGCTCTGCCAGCATGGTGACGGCGCAGTAGACGAGCAGCAGCGCCATGATGGCGTTGACGATCTTGGAGTATTTTTTGAAAAAACGCTCGAAAACCGCGCCGAACAGCGCCCAGAGCAGCGTACAGAGAAAGCCCGTAACAGAGAGCCCTACGCAGAAAAGCGCCAGCACCGGGATGGAGTCGTAGTGCGGCAGAATGAAGGAGCTCATGGAGGTTATGCCGTAGAGGATGACCTTCACGTTCACGAATTGCAGCGCCGCACCGGCCGCCACGGTGTTCGTGCGGGTAAAGCGGCTCTTCTTTTCGACGTGCGGCTTGTCGCGCCAGATGCTCCAGGCGAGCCAGAGTATGTACGCCGCGCCGATGCATAGCATATAGGGCTTTATAGAGGGAATGAACTCGTAGAGCAGCGAGGAAAAGGCCGCGCACAGCCCCATCACCACCACAAAACCCAGCAGCACGCCCACGTTGAAGGGAAATGCGCGCTTGAAGCCGTATTTCGCCGCGTTCGACATCGACATTATCGTGTTCGGCCCAGGCGTTATCGCCGTGAGCAGCACGTAGGAACAAAAGGCCGCCCAGTTCATTTTCCTCTTTACCTCCCACTTACAATATGATATAATGCACAAAACGTGCAGCATGCTGCCTGTGCTGTATATAATACTATACGTGCAGTATATTGTCAAGAGCGGAGGATGTACTTTGGAGGACATAAATGCCGTCCTGGCGGAGAATCTGCGCAGGCTTCGGGAGAGCCGGAGACTGAGCTTGGACGCAGTAGCGCGGCTGACGGGAGTCAGCAAGAGTATGCTGGGTCAGATAGAGCGCGGAGAGGTGAACCCGACGGTATCGACCATGTGGAAGATAGCGGGTGGGCTGAAGGTAAACTTTACGGCCTTGTTCCGCCGCGAGTTGGAGCGTGCGGAGGAGCTTGATATAGGCTCCATATCCCCACTGCTCGAGGATGAGGGTCGCTACCGTGACTTTCCTCTGTTCACTACCGGCGACGGGCGGCCTTTTGAGATACTGTATATAGAGATAGAGCCCGGTTCTGGCCTGGAGGCCGAGCCGCACCCGGAGGGAACGCAGGAGTTTATTACAGTACACAGCGGCTCCGTGGAGGTATATGTCGATGGTGAGACCTATCATGCCGACGAACGCCGTGCCCTACGCTTCACCGCCGACCGCCCGCATGGCTACAAAAACCCCGGCAACGACGTCTGCCGTCTAACGATGGTTATATTCTACCCGGATTGACAATAAATCCCGCGCCGTGCTTGACGCGGGATTTTTCTCATGCTACAATATCGATATACGATATCAAATAACGATAGGTGGCGGTCGATATGCCAAGGAAGGCGCTGGGAGCGCTTACGGAGGCCATGTTTTACATACTGATGGCGCTGACGGAGGGGGAGAAGTGCGGCGTGGAGGTGACGGCGTGGATAGAGCGGCACACGTCTGGCCGGGTGCGGATCGGTCCTGGCACGCTGTACACTATACTCGGCAGCTTCCTCGATGCGGGGCTGATCACGGAGACGGAGACGGAGGGCCGGAGGCGTACCTACGCGATAAGCGGCGAGGGAGAACGGCGATACGCGGAGGAGCTCATGCGGCTGCGGCAGTGCGTGGCGGATGCGGAGAGAAAGGGGGATACCTGTGCGGAAAACGGTGCTTTGCCCATACTTCAGGCAGGAATTTGACCGCATCGAGGGCTGGTGCGAGGAGATGGAGCGCCGCGGGCTGAGGTTCGTGCAGTTCAAGGGGCAGTTCGCGGTGCTCGAGCGGGGAGAACCGAGGGAGACGCGCTACCGCTACTGCGCGGTGGAAGCGGGCATGGACGAGACCTTTGAGCGCGAGCGTCTAAAGTACGCGGACTTCGGCTGGGAGCTCTTGTATAACACCACCCTGCACGTCGGCCACAGCGGCGAATACTGTCTTGCGCGGACGGCGGACCCGGCGGCGGTGGAGATGTACACGGACAAGGAGAGTTTTGGCGAGCGCGCGTCGAAGCAGCTCTTCATATCAGCCGTGGTTTTGGCGGTACTGATAGCAATAGACATTTTCAGGTTTCTGAGAATTTGTCAGGTCGGGCTGACGGAGCTGGTGGAATACGAGCGGAGGGTGCTGCCACTGCTGATAATGCTGCCGCTGCTTCTCTGCTGCCGGATATACTACGGGCTGTGCACGCAGAGAACGTCAAGGCGTCTGGAAGCCGACGCGCTGGACAGGGAGTACGACCCGAAGGAAGTGCGGAAGCGGTACATATTTTTAGCCTGCGAGGACGCGCTTATCATTGCGGCGATAGCAGCACTGCTTTTACTATGGCTCACATGAAGCCCTGAGAACGCCGGGAGTGCTCGGCGTTCTTATTATTTGTCTTTTGCATTGCCAAAGAATGTGGTATTATAAACCGGACAGGAGGTGCACTATGGGAGACACTTTTTCGCTCGGAGGCATGCTGCTCGGCGCGTCCAGCGCGGCGACGCAGGTCGAGGGCGGTGACAAGAACAACAACTGGTACGACTGGTACCGGCGCGGGAATATAAAGGACGGCTCCGACCCCTCGGTGGCCACAATGCACTGGGAGCGCTGGCGCGAGGACACTGAGCTCATGGCCGGCATGGGCCTGCAATGCTGTCGCCTCGGCCTCGAGTGGAGCCGCATCGAGCCCGAACGCGGCGTATTTGACGAGAGCGCCGTGGCTCACTACGTCGAGGAGCTCCGCGCCCTCAACGAGCGCGGCATAAAGCCCATGGTCACGCTCTGGCACTTCTCGAACCCGCTCTGGTTCGAGCGCTCGGGCGGTTTCCTCGCGCGCGGAGCGAAGCTCGCCTTCCTCGAGTACGTCGAGTACATCGTGCCCAGGCTCGCGCCGTATGTGGACTGCTGGATAACCCTCAACGAGCCCAACGTCTACGCCGTCAACAGCTATATGAGCGGCGACTGGCCGCCGGGGGATAAGTCCATCCCCACGGCCCTGCGCGTTATGGCGGCGCTCACGCCCTGCCACATCGAGGCCTACAAGCTCATACACCGCCTCGTCCCCGACGCGCGCGTCAGCTTTGCAAACCACCTGCGCGTCTTTGCGCCGGAGGACCCGAAAAACCCCGCGCACGCCGCGGCTGCAAAGACCTCGGAGTACCTGTTTCAGACTGCGATGACCCGCGCCATGATGCGCGGCCCCTCCGGCCGCGGGCGCTATTACGACTACATCGCCATAAATTACTACACCCGCTCCACCTGCTCCGGCCTCGCCGACGGCGTGAGGGCAAACTCCCCGCGCAACGACCTCGGCTGGGAGATCTACCCCGCCGGTCTCGCAGAGCTCTGCGTCTCCATGTGGAAGGAATACCGTGCGCCGGTTTATATAACTGAGAACGGCACCTGTGACCTGGACGACGCCTTCCGCTGCCGATACATCTACGAGCACGTCAAGGCCGCCGTGGACTGCCCAGCGCCGGTGGAGAGGTATTACCACTGGTGCTTCTGCGACAATTTTGAGTGGATAGAGGGCAACTCGGCGCGCTTCGGGCTCGTGCATGTGGATTTCGCCACGCAGGAGCGCGTGGTCAAGCGCAGCGGGGAATTTTACGCGAAGATGATACAAAACGGCGGAGTTACGCAGGAGATGTACGATGAATATGTCGCGCAGCAGGTCTATAACGTACGATAAGGGGCTGTTCCACCTCCGGACGGAGCACAGCTCGTATATGTTCAGGGTTACGCCGCAGGGCCAGCTGGAGCACCTGCACTACGGTGCACCCGTGCATGGCGCGGACGCGGAGGCGCTCGCGCTCAAGCGCACGATGCCATACGGCGACTCGGTGCTCTATCCCGGCGGCGGCGCGGCATACTGCCTGGACGTGCTGCCGATGGAGTGGTCGGGCGCTGGGAGGGGGGACTATCGCCCCTCGCCCATCGAGTTTGTCACAGACTCGGGGAGCTGGACGGCGGACTTCGAGTACGTCGGCCACACGATAACGCCCGGCTCGACTGAGACGAAGTGCGGCCTGCCCACGGCATACGGCGGAGACATGACGCTTGCCGTGCTGCTCCGGGACGAGGCCGCGGGCGCGGAGCTGCGGCTCTACTACACGACCTACCCGGACGAGGACGTCATCACCCGCCGCGCGGAGCTCGTCTGCACCGGCGCGGGCTTGAGCATACGCAAGCTCATGAGCTTAAGCCTCGACCTTGCGGAGCGGGATCTGAAAATGAGCACCTTCACCGGCGGCTGGATACGTGAGGCGCACCGGCACGACGTCGCTGTCGAGGGCACGCTGATAAACGAGAGCTGCACGGGCTTTTCCTCCAGCCGGGCCAACCCCGGCTTCATCCTCAGCGAGCGCGCGGCGGACGAGCAGCGCGGCCGGGTCTGGGGTTTCAACCTCGTGTACAGCGGCAATCACATGAGCTGCGTCTCCGCCGACCCGCGCGGGACGGTGCGCGTCATGAGCGGCATCAGCCCGGACAGATTCGAGTGGCGGCTCGGCGCCGGAGAGAGTTTTGAGACGCCGGAGGCAGTCATGTGCTTTTCGGCGGAGGGCCTCGGCGGCATGAGCCGTGCGATGCACGACTTTGTTAACCGCCATATCGTCCGCGGCCTCTGGGCGGGGCGGGGGAGACCCGTGCTCGTGAACGCCTGGGAGGGCTTCATGTTCGACTTTGACGCGAAGCGTTTGCTCTCCGTGGCCAGGCGCGCCAAGGCCATGGGCGCGGAGCTCTTCGTCATGGACGACGGCTGGTTCGTCGGCCGCGACGACGACACGGGCGGCCTCGGCGACTATGAGCCGGACACGAAAAAGCTGCCCGAGGGCGTCTCCGGCCTCGCGCGCGAGGTGAAAAAGCTGGGCCTCGGCTTCGGCATCTGGGTCGAGCCGGAGGCGGTCAGTCCAAAGAGCCGCCTCTATGCCGCGCACCCGGACTGGGCCATCACGGAGCCGGGGCGCGAGCCGGTCTACGGCCGCAACGAGCTGCTGCTAGACCTCACAAGGGGCGAGGTGCGCGACTACATCGTCGACTCGGTCACGCGCCTGCTCGACAGCGCGGAGATTAGCTATGTCAAGTGGGACATGAACCGCCAGATGGCCGGCGTGGGCGGGGCGTATTCGCACCGCTACATCCTCGGCCTCTACGAGGTGCTGCACCGCGTGTTCGACGCGCGGCCGGAGATACTCTTTGAGAGCTGCTCCTCCGGCGGGAACCGCTTTGACCTCGGCATGCTCTGCTTCTCGCCGCAGATCTGGGCCTCGGACGACACCGACCCCATAGAGCGGCTGGACATCCAGCGCGGGCTATCCTATTTGTACCCTCTCTCCACGATGGGGGCACATGTCTCGGCCTCGCCGCACGCGCAGACGCTGCGGCACACGCCGCTGGGCACGCGCTTTGCCGTCTCCTGCTTCGGCTGCCTGGGCTATGAGCTCGATCTGCGCGAGCTCTCGCCGGCGGAGCTCAAGGAGGCGCGGCGGCAGATAGAGTTCTATAAAAAGCACCGCATGACGCTGCAATACGGGCGGCTCTACCGCTTCGACCTGCCCGACGGGCGGGAGGCTTTCTCGTGCGTCGCGCGCGACGGGGCGGAGGCTGTGACGGGGCATTTCCGGCGGCTGGTCCACGCGGCCCCGGCGTTTGAAAAGCTGCCCGCGGACGGCCTGGACGCCGCGGCGGTCTACGAGGTGGAGAGCCTCCCGGCGCTGCTGCGCATCTCGGACTTCGGCGGCCTCATCAAGCACGCGCTGCCAGTAAAGCTCCGCCCCGGCGGGGCGATACTCCGCGCTGCGGACTCGCTCACGGGGCTGCGGCAGAACACGGAGCGTTATACTGCCTCGGGCGCGGCGCTCATGGACGGAATCCGGCTTCAAAACCTGTTCTCCGGCACGGGATACGACAAGGCCCTGCGCCTCCCGGGGGACTTCGGCTCTGAAATATATCTCATAACAAGGGTAGGTAAAGCAAAATGAGAGCATACGAGAGACTTATAAAGTACGCAAAGGTCAGCACCGCCAGCGAGGAGGGCATAGGCGTCTCGCCCTCGACGCCGAGGCAGTTCGACCTCGCGCGGCTGCTCGTGGATGAGCTGCGCGAGCTGGGAGTGGCGGACGCCGAGGTGACGGACACCTGCTACGTCTACGGCCACCTGCCCGCGACGCCGGGGCACGAGGGCGCGCCCTGCCTGGGCTTCATCGCGCACATGGACACGTCCCCGGACTTTTCCGGGGAAAACGTCAAGCCCCGCGTCATCGAAAATTACGACGGCGGCGACCTTGAGCTCGGCGCTGGCCGGACGCTCAGCGTCAAGCAGTTCCCGCACTTGCCCTCGCTCAAGGGCCGCACGCTCATCACCGCTAGCGGGGACACCCTCCTCGGCGCGGACGACAAGGCGGGCATCGCGGAGATAATGACGCTCATAGAGGAGCTGCAAGGCGGCGAAATCGCACACGGGCGCATAGCCGTGTGCTTCACGCCGGACGAGGAGGTCGGCTGCGGCACGGCGAACTTCGACATCCCCAAGCTCGGCGCGGACTTCGCCTATACGCTCGACGGCGGTGCCGAGGGCGAGGTCGTGTACGAGAACTTCAACGCCTGCTCCGCGGTCGTGAACATCACAGGCGTGAACGTCCACCCGGGCAGCGCTAAGAACGTCATGGTGAACGCCGCACTGGTGGCGACGGAGTTCAATGCCGCCCTGCCGAACTGCGAGACGCCGAGGTATACCGAGGGCTACGAGGGCTTTTACCACCTCACTGCCATCGCGGGCACGGCGGAGCGCGCGGAGCTGCGCTATATCCTGCGCGACCACGACGCGAAGAAGCTGGAGATGCGCCGCGAGACGATGTGCCACATAGCCAAGATACTCAACGAGCGCTACGGTGCCGGCACGGTGAGCCTCTCCTTCCGGGAGCAGTACCGCAATATGGCGGAGAAGATACGCCCGGACTACATGCACCTCGTCGAAAACGCCGTCAAGGCCACGGAGAATGCGGGCGTTGAGCCGCTCCGCCAGCCCATCCGCGGCGGTACGGACGGCGCGCAGCTCTCCTGGGAGGGCCTGCCCTGCCCGAACCTCGGCACCGGTGGCTACGCCTTCCACGGTCCCTATGAGCACATAACCGCCGAGGGCATGGACAAGTGCGTTGAGATAATTCGCGGCATAACCGAAATCTACGCCTGAGAGGGGTAATCGAGCGTGACAAAGCTGGAAAAGCGCAACAAATACTTCTTCGGCCTCGGCACCGTGGGCCGGGATATGTTCTACGCCTTCGAATCCAACGCGCTGTTGTACTACCTGTCGAACGTGCTTAGCCTGCCCGTAGGCGTGTTCGCTGCGGCGAGCATGGTGCTGACCGTGCTGCGCGTGCTCGACGCGCTCAACGACCCCATAACCGGGCTCATCATCGACAATATCAAGAGCCCCTGGGGCAAGTACAAGCCGCCCATGCTCATAGGCGCGGTGACGAGCAGCGTGTTCTTCCTCATACTGTTCGCGGACTTCGGGCTGACGAACTACTGGTTCGTCGTCGTGTTCGGCCTCGCGTACATACTCTGGGACATCACCTACGGCGTGAACGACATCGCCTACTGGTCGATGCTGCCCTCGCTGACCATGGAGCAGAAAAAGCGCGAGAACATGGGCGCGTTTGCCCGCATCTGCGCCAACGTCGGCATGTTTGCCATCATGGTCGCCTGGGAGCCCGTGACCTCGGCCATGGGCAATACTCCGCGCGGCTGGTTTATCGTTGCCGTGGCGGTGACGGTGGCCATGCTTGGCTTCCAGTGCTTTACGCTCTTCGGTGTGAAGGAGGACCGGACGCGCTTCAAGGCCGAGGAGGGCACCAGCCTAAAGCAGATGTTCTCCGTCCTCTTCAAGAACGACCAGCTCATGTGGACCACGCTCTCCATGGCGCTCTTCATGGTGGGCTACTGCACGACGACGGGCTTTGCCATGTACTATATGCAGTACGTGTTCGGCGACAAGGGTATGTACGCTATCCTGGCGGCGGTCGTCGGCGTCTCGCAGCTTGCGGCGCTGGCGGTTTTCCCGGCGTTTTCCAAGAAGCACAGCCGAAAGCAGCTCTATACCTTTGCAACGGTGCTGCTGGCGGCGGGCTACGTTGTGTTCTTCTTCGCGGAGGCGAGCATATACCTCATCGCCGCCGCAGGCGTCATCGTGTTCGTGGGCCAGGCCTTTATCCAGCTGCTGATGCTCATGTTCCTTGCGGATACCATCGAGTACGGCCAGTGGAAGCTCGGCAAGCGCAACGACAGCATAACCTTCTCCATCCAGCCTCTCATCAACAAGATAGGCGGTGCGCTCTCGACAGGCATAATCAGCATCACGCTCGTCCTCTGCGGCATCAAAACCGGCAATACCGCCGCGGAGAGCATAGACGCCGCCGGCCAGATGACCCTCAAGGTCTCCATGCTCGTCATCCCGCTCATTATGATAATCGTCGGCTACTTCATCTACCGTGCGAAGTATAAGATAGACGAGAAGATGTACGGGCAGATAGTGGAAGACCTGAAAAAGCGCGGGGACATAAAGGAATAAAGCGAGCGCACAGGAGGCTGCAGATTGTTCTTGCGGCGCTGCGGGGATGCGGCGTGCGGGACGGGCATATGACGTGGACGAGAATAACTGGTACTACGACGCCGTGTACTACGTTTGGGAGAAGGGCCTCATGGACGGCGTAGACACCCACGAGTTCACACCGGCCGCCACCGCCACCCGCGTGCAGGCCGCGGCCATCTTCATGCGCTATCTCTAGGCTTAAAACTCAATAAAACGGCATAAAAAGGCCGGGAAACTTTATGTTTCCCGGCCTTTTACTCATATCAGCCCGGCGGCAAAGGCGAAGGGCGTCAGCCGCAGCGCAAATTTCAGGGCATCATTTATTATGGCGCTTATCTGTTCCTCGGGACATTCGGCGGCGATGTCGGGCGGCTCGGGCTCCACGCGCTCGCGCGTCTGCTCGTAGGCGGCAAAGGCGTCGCACAGCTCGCCCATCAGGTTCCCGGCCCCGCCCACGCCGCGCGTGAGCACTGTTATCAAAAACGGCTCGTCCGTATAGACTATGCCCGCGATGCAGACGTTGAGTATCTCATCGTAATACTCATAGCCATACTTCTGCGCGACCTCGAGGCCGCACTCGCCGCTCTCCAGATACTGTCCCGGCTGAGCCTCTTTGAGGTACTCTATCGCCTGGCCGAAGGTGTCCGGGTCGTCGTAGAGCGTTTGCAGTATACCGACCATCATACGCGCGGAAAAGCCTCCGCAGGCGTAGTAATCCTGGTCGCGCTCGCTCTCGTCCAGGCCCGTGTAGCCGAAGGCGATATCCTTGAAGTCACGGTAGGTGCCTATCCAGTCGATCATGTTATGTGAGAGCTCGTTATTTGAATGCACCAGGCTCTGCTCGTGACAGAGGTCGAGCGGCACTCCGTATATCGGCTCATCCGGCGCTATCTCGCCCGCGGCTTCCAGCTCGTAGAAATACATGTTCAGCGGCAGCTTGTAGAGGCTCGCCGTTTCAAACAGCTTGTCGGCGTTGTACCAGTACTCCGTCCCGTCCGACAGTGCGCGGAAGCCGAGGGCGAAGTTCCGCTCCGTCAGGCGGTAGCGCTCGAAGAGCTCTTCCAGGGTCTCATCCAGCGTGTCCTGCGCCTCGTCCGCGAATGCAGGGCAGGGAAGGAGCAGCAGCGCGGCCGCGAGAAGGGACGCGAGCAGCCTGAACCGCCCGCGTCCCGATCTTCTCAGGCTCATTTGTCTATGTAGACCTTCTCCTCGGTGATCTCGTCGAGCGTGTGCGCACCGCACATAGTCATGGTGTCGACCAGCTCGGCCTTCAGCTTGGCGAAGAGCAGCTTCGCGCCCTCAGCCTCGCCGCCGTACACCGCCGGGACGAAGGGACGGCCGATGAGCACAGCGTCCGCGCCCAGCGCGAGGGCCTTGAATACGTCGACGCCGGTACGGATGCCGCCGTCGACGAAGATGACGCACTTGCCGCCGACAGCCTTGGCTATCTCAGGCAGGACGTCCGCCGTGGCGCGGGTCTGGCCCAGCACACGGCCGCCGTGGTTGGAGACGACGATGCCGGCCGCACCCGCCTCGACCGCCTTCTCGGCGCCCGCGACGGTCATTATGCCCTTGATGATGAAGGGCATCTTGGCGTAGTCGATGACGGCCTTGAGGTCGGCCACGGGCTTGCTGCCCGCGTTCGGATTCATGGCCTTGAGGAAGGGCAGGCCCGCGCCGTCGATATCCATCGCGGCGGCGAAGATACCCAGCTCGTTGAGAATGTCGAGCTTCTCAAACACGGCCTCGTTGTTCCAGGGCTTGATGGTGGGCACGCCGATGCCGCCGACCTTGGCCATGGCCGCGGCCGAGCGCTTCATGATCTCGGGGTCCACGCCGTCGCCGGTGAAGGAGGCGGAGCCGCACTCCACGGCGGTGGGGATGAGGATGTCGTTATAGGCGAAGTCGTCGTAGGCGTCGCTGTAGTGCATGGGCAGCGCGCCGATGGGGGCAGTGAAGATGGGCAGGCCGAACTCGTGGCCGAAGAGCTTGAAGCTCGTGTCGGGGGCGGCGTTGGAGCAGATGGTGTCCATGTTCACGAATACCTTCTGCCAGGCGTCGTAGTTGCGGGCAGCGCCGTTGCCGGGGCCCTTGGAGCCGGGGCCGGGCATGGAATTGCCGCAGGCCTTGCCGTTGCACACGGGACACGCCTTGCAGTAGGGGCCTATGTTCCCGCGCGCCTTTTCGAGTACTTCCTTGTAATCCATGACATTTCCTCCAATATATATGTAATTATGCCGTTGATGAACATTAAAAACCCGAAAGCGGATTTTGTCAATCCAAACCCGTGCCGTCGAAGGCGGGTATCATGTCCTCGCCGGAGGCGTCGGGCTCCTGCCAGTAGCCGTCCTCGATGCCGGCGGCTATAAGGTAGTCGTAGAGCTCCGCGGCCTCGGCTTCGGTGACGCAGCGGCCCAGTTCCGGGAAGCGCTCCGCTATGCCGGGCATGGGCGTATACTGCGCCATGAGCGAAAAGAGCACGCCGCCCATGGGGAAGTGCTCCGCTACCCAGTCGATGACCCCGCGCGAGTTTTCACTCTGTCCGGGCAGAATAAGGTGCCGGATGAGCACGCCGGAGCGGAGAATGTCGTCCTCGTCGAGCTGATACACGCCCACCTGACGGAACATCTCGAGTATAGTAGCTGCGGCGACCTCCGGATAATCCGGCGCATCGGAGTACCTCGCCGCGGGGGCGGCAAGGGAATACTTGAAGTCCGGCATATATATCTGCACCAGCCCCTCGAGCATCCTGAGCGACTCCACGCTCTCGTAGCCGGAGCTGTTCCAGACGACGGGTATGCCGAGGTCCAGGCCGGAGAGCGCCTCAGCTATGGGCCGGGTAAAGTGCGAGGCCGTAACGAGACTGATGTTGTGCACGCCAGTATCCCGCAGCCGGAGCATGACCTCGCGCAACTTCGGCACCGTGAGCTCAATGCCGCCGCCGGAGGCTATCTCCCGGTTCTGGCAGTAGACGCAGCCGAGCGAGCAGCCGGTGAAGAAAATGGTGCCGCTGCCCCGCGTGCCGCTTATGCAGGGCTCCTCGCCGTAGTGCGCCGCCGCCCTTGCGGCGCGGGGAAGATAGGGCGAGCGGCAGCGGCCGGGCGCGCCGTTTTCGCGCTCGGCTCCGCAGTTTCTCGGGCAGTCATGGCACTCGCTCAAAAGGGGAGCGCCTCCCTCGTGTGGCCGTAGGGCTCGCGCGGGACGCTCATGGGCTGCATGCGCCCGCTCTCTGCGCCCTTGAGGGCCAGCTTGAGCATCTTCTTGAGCGTATACTTGCTCTCGCCCGCAAAGCGCTCGGCGCGGTCGTAGCTCACGGTCTCGCACTTGTAGCCGAGGCGGGTTATGAGCCCGCGCAGAAAGAGGTCATCGCCGTGGTAGAGGGCGAGCTTGTCCAGCGCCTCGGGTCCCATGAGGCGGAAGTCCGCGTGGTCATAGATGAGGTCGGAGCCGAAAAAGCGCATGATGCGGTAATACGCCCGCGCCGTGAAGCGCTTCATGAAGGTGTCCGTCTGGCGGCTGGCGCGGACGCCGCAGACTATGTGCGCGCCTTCCTCGCGCTTTTCGGCCATGGCGTCGATGGCGTTCACGTCGTCCTGAAGGTCGGCGTCTATCGATATGGCCACGGCGCGTTCGGCGCGGGCCGCCATGAGCCCTTCGGTCAGTGCGGTCTGGTGGCCGCGGTTGCGGTCAAGCGAGAGGCCGGTGAACACAGTGGGATAGGCCTCGTGCGCCTTCTTTATCATCTCCCAGGTGCTGTCCGCAGAGCCGTCGTCCACAAAGAGAATGCGGCTGCCATCTGAAGCTATGCCGCGCTCGACAAGGGAGGAGAGCTTCTCGCCGAGCCGCTTCATGGTCTCGGGCAGGACCTCCTCCTCGTTATAGCAGGGTACTACAATAAAATATTTCTCCATAAAGTCCTCCGAAAGAGGCCGGGCCTGGAGCGGTACGGCCTTTTTTACGCCCACATTATAAGACATTTTCCCTCCAGATTCAATATCGCACACTTTATATGACGGATTTTACAAAAAATTAATTAAAAAATATGATTTTACGGCATTATTGGTATTGTAAAATCATAGACAAGGTAGTAAAATGTCTCTGGCCCAAAATTATGGGTAATGATACAAACGTATGTAACAAGCTGGAGGGCGGCCGAATGGTCGATATTGTACTTGTAGAACCGGAGATTCCGAACAATACCGGGGCGATAGCCCGGACCTGTGCCTGCACGGGTGCGAGGCTGCACCTAATAAAGCCCCTGGGCTTCGACATCTCGGACAGCGCGGTGAAGCGCGCGGGCCTGGATTACTGGTACCTTGTGGACATCAGGGTCTACGACAACATCGACGAGTATTTCAAGCTCAACGGCGACGCCAACCTCTGGCTCACCACCACGAAGGCCCCAAGGAGCTACGCCGACTGCGACTGGAGCGGCGACGTGACGCTCATGTTCGGGAAGGAGACCGCGGGCCTGCCCGAATGGCTCAGGGAAAAATACCGCGACAAATGTGTACGCATCCCCATGATCTCCGAGGCGAGAAGCCTCAATTTGTCAAACGCCGCTGCCATACTGACCTATGAAGCGCTCAGGCAGCAGGGATTCAAGGGCTTGAAAGACTACGGTAATATGAAACAGGAGGAATCAGCATGAACTACAACAAGAAAACTGTTCGCGACTTCGACCCCCATGGCAAGAAGGTGCTCCTGCGCTGCGATTTCAACGTTCCCCAGAACAAAGAAACGGGCGAGATAACCAGCGACAAGCGCATTGTCGCCGCCCTGCCCACCATTAAATATCTGCTCGAGAACGGCGCTGCCGTCATCGCCTGCTCGCACCTGGGCAAGCCCAAGGGCGAGTGGAAGGAGAGCCTGAGCCTGGCCCCCGTGGCCAAGAGGCTCTCTGAGCTGCTCGGCATGGACGTCATCTTCGCCAAGGATATCATCGGCGAGGATGCCAAGGCCAAGGCCGCTGCTCTGCAGCCGGGCCAGCTGCTGCTGCTCGAGAACCTCCGCTTCGACAAGCGCGAGGAGAAGAACGGCGCCGACTTCGCCGAGGAGCTCGCGAAGATGGCCGAGGTCTATGTCTCCGACGCCTTCGGCACCGTGCACCGCGCCCACGCCTCCACCGCCGGCGTCGCCGCTTTCCTGCCCGCCTACGCCGGTTTCCTGGTCGAGAAGGAGATCTCCGTCATGGGCAAGGCCCTCAGCGATCCCGCGCGTCCCTTCGTCGCCATCCTCGGCGGTGCCAAGGTCAGCGACAAGATCGGCGTCATCAATAACCTCCTTGAGAAGGCCGACACCATCATCGTCGGCGGCGGCATGGCCTACACCTTCAAGATGGCCCAGGGCCACACCATCGGCAAGAGCCTGCTCGAGGCCGACCGCGTCGACTACGCGAAGGAAATGATGGACAAGGCCGCTGCCAAGGGCGTCAAGCTGCTCCTGCCCGTCGACCACGTCTGCGCCAAGGAGTTTGCCGCCGACGCCGAGCCTGTCGTCACCGGCGAGGACATCCCCGATGAGCTGATGGGCATGGACATCGGCCCCAAGACCGTCGAGATGTACAAGGACGCCGTCAAGGGCGCCGGCACCGTTGTCTGGAACGGACCCATGGGCGTTTTCGAGTTTGCCAGCTTCAACAAGGGCACCTTCGCCATGGCTGAGGCTGTTGCCAACTCCGGTGCGGTCACCATCATCGGCGGCGGCGACAGCGCCTCCGCGGTCGAGAAGAGCGGCTATGCCGACAAGATCACCCACATCAGCACCGGCGGCGGCGCTTCCCTCGAGTTCCTCGAGGGCCTGGAGCTGCCCGGCGTCGCCTGCCTGCTTGATAAATAAGGAGCGTTTGACATGAACAGAAAGTATCGCAAGACCGTCATAGCCGGCAACTGGAAGATGAACAAGCTCCCCTCCGAGGCCAAGCCCTTTGTTGAGGAGCTGCGCGCGGCCATGCCCAAGACCAAGACCTGCGAGAGCGTGCTCTGCGTGCCCTACCCGATAATCCCCGCCATGGCCAAGGTCATGCGCGACAGCCGCCTCGCCTTCGGCGCGCAGGACGTCTCCGCGCACGAGTCCGGCGCCTACACCGGTGAGGTCAACGCGGCCATGCTGGCCGACCTGGGCGTCAAGTACTGCATCGTCGGACACAGCGAGCGCCGCCAGTACCACGCCGAGAGCGATTCCCTCGTGAACACCAAGACCAAGGCCCTGCTCGCCGCTGGCATCACCCCCATCATCTGCGTGGGCGAGAGCCTCGAGCAGCGTGAGAACGAGCTCACCATGGAGTTCGTCGCCTACCAGGTCAAGGCCGCCCTCGCCGGGCTCGACGCCCGCGAGGTAAAGAAGTGCGTCATCGCCTACGAGCCCATCTGGGCCATCGGCACCGGCCGTACCGCCACCGCCGACCAGGCGGAGGAGGTCTGCCGCGAGATCCGCACCGTCATCCGCGGCATGTTCGACGCCCGTACCGCCCGCGCCGTCAGCATCCTCTACGGCGGCAGCATGAACGCCAAGAACTGCGACGAGCTGCTTGCCCAGCCCGACATCGACGGCGGCCTCATCGGCGGCGCTTCCCTCAAGCCGCAGGACTTCGCCCGCATCATCGCCGGCACCGCTGCGGAGTGAGCCATGGAAAAAGTGAACCCCACCGCTCTCATAATCCTTGACGGCTACGGCATTGGCAATCCCGGCCCCGGCAACGCCATCTGGGAGGCCAATACCCCCGTCATGGACAAGCTGCTCGCCTGCTGCCCGAACACCAGCCTCTCGGCCTCCGGCCTCGACGTCGGTCTGCCCGAGGGCCAGATGGGCAACAGCGAGGTCGGACACACCAACATCGGCGCCGGCCGCGTGGTGTATCAGGACCTGCCCCGCATCACCAACGCCGTGAAGGATGGCAGCTTCTTTGAAAACCCTGTGTACGTCAAGGCCATGGACGACGCCGCAAAGAGCGGCGGCGCGCTCCATGTGCTCGGCCTCCTCTCCGACGGCGGCGTGCACAGCCACATCAGCCACATCTTTGCGATACTCGAGATGGCCAAGCGCCGCGGTCTTCCGCGCGTGTACGTCCACTGCTTCCTCGACGGGCGCGACGTCGGCCCCAAGACCGGCGCGGGCTACGTCAAGGCCCTGGCCGACGAGTGCGCGAAGCTCGGCAACTGCAAGATAGCCACCATCCAGGGCCGCTTCTGGGGCATGGACCGCGACAAGCGCTGGGAGCGCCTGCAGAAGGGCTATGACGCCATAGTCCGCGGCCTGGGCGTGGAGAACGCCGACGCCGTGGCCGCCGTCGAGGCGAGCTACGCCGAGGGTGTCACCGACGAGTTCGTAGAGCCCGTCGTCTGCGACAAGGACGGCATGATCCACAGCGGCGACAGCGTCATCTTCATGAACTTCCGCCCCGACCGCGCGCGTGAGATGACCTGGGCCCTAACCGGGAACCTGCCCGCCGACGCGGCCATGAGCTGCGAGGCGCTCACGCTCTCCTACGTCTGCACCGCGCAGTACGACGCGGCGCTGCCCCTGCCCATCGCCTTCCCGCCCGAGCACCTCGAGGGCACCATCGGCGAGTACGTCTCCGGCCTCGGCATAAAGCAGTTCCGCATCGCCGAGACGGAGAAATACGCCCACGTCACCTTCTTCCTCAACGGCGGCGTTGAGAAGCAGTACGAGGGCGAGGAGCGCGTGCTCGTGCCGTCGCCTAAGGAGTACCCGACCTACGACCTCATCCCGCAGATGAGCGCCGTGGAGGTCAAGGAAAAGCTCATCGCCCGCATGGACGAGGGCGGCTGCGGCCTCTACGTCTGCAACTTCGCAAACTGCGACATGGTCGGCCACACCGGTGTGACCGAGGCCGCGATAAAGGCCGTCGAGACGGTCGACAAGTGCCTGGGCGAGGTCATCGAGTGCGCCAAGCGCAACGGCATCCGCGTCGCGGTCACCGCCGACCACGGCAACGCCGACAGGATGGTTGAGCCCAACGGCAGCCCCAACACCGCGCACACCACGAACCCCGTGCCCTTCGTCATCGTCGGCACGGGCGAGCTCAAGCTGCGCGAGGGCGGCCGCCTTGCGGACATCGCGCCCACGCTGCTCGAACTCATGGGCCTGCCCGCGCCGAAGGAAATGACCGGCGTATCCCTCATTGAAAAGTGATTCCAATAAAACATTTTGAAGGAGAATTACAATGAAAGAGTACTTCGAGATCGTTGACGTCACCGCGCGCGAGATACTTGACTCCCGCGGCAACCCGACCGTTGAGGTCGAGGTCACCCTGGACGACGGCACCGTCGGCCGCGCGGCCGTTCCCTCCGGCGCCTCCACCGGCGTCTACGAGGCCTGCGAGCTCCGCGACGGCGACAAGAGCCGCTACCTGGGCAAGGGCGTGAGCAAGGCCGTTGAGAACGTCAACACCGAGATCGCCGAGGCCATGCTGGGCCTGAACGCCCTCGACCAGACCTCGATAGACAAGCTGCTCATAGAGCTCGACGGCACCCCGAACAAGACCCGCCTCGGCGCCAACGCCATGCTCGGCGTGTCCCTGGCCTGCGCCCGTGCCGCTGCCAATGCCCTGAACATGCCCCTGTACAACTACATCGGCGGCGTCAACGCCAAGACCCTGCCCGTGCCGATGATGAACATCCTCAACGGCGGCGCCCACGCCACCAACAACGTCGACATCCAGGAGTTCATGATCATGCCTGTCGGCGCCCCCAGCTGGAAGGAAGCCCTGCGCATGTGCGCCGAGGTGTTCCACACCCTCAAGACCGTCCTCAAGGAGAACGGCACCCCCGCCGCCGGCGTGGGCGATGAGGGCGGCTACGCTCCCAACCTGAAGAAGGATGAGGACGCCTTCAAGTGCATTGTCGCCGCCATCGAGAAGGCCGGCTACAAGCCCGGCGAGGACTTCATGCTTGCCATCGACGCGGCCGTGTCGGATTGGTACAACCACGAGGACGGCACCTACACTCTGCCGAAGGCCAAGAAGACCATGACCCGCCAGCAGATGGTCAACATGTGGAAGAAGTTCGCCGACACCTATCCCATCATCTCCATGGAGGACTGCATGGGCGAGGACGACTGGGAAGGCTGGGGCATGCTGACCAAGGCTCTCGGCGACCGCGTGCAGCTCGTCGGCGACGACCTGTTCGTCACCAACGTTGAGCGCGTGAAGATGGGCCTCGAGAAGCACGTTGCCAACGCCGTGCTCATCAAGGTCAACCAGATCGGCACCCTGACCGAGACCCTGGACACCATGCAGCTCGCCAACCGCGCCGGCTACACCACCATCGTGTCCCACCGCTCCGGCGAGACCGAGGACACCACCATCGCCGACCTCGTCGTGGGCCTGAACGCCGGCCAGATCAAGACCGGCGCCCCCAGCCGCACCGACCGCGTCTGCAAGTACAACCAGCTGCTGCGCATCGAGGAGGAGCTCTTCGACGTCGCCCAGTACGCCGGCAAGGACGCCTTCTTCAACCTCAAGAAGTAAGCAAGTACACGAAACAGCACCCCCGCTCCGGCGGGGGTGTTTTTTGCTTGCTGGGCTCTAGGAAATAGTGTAAAATAAAAGAAATTAAAACGGTGTACACCGTTTTCGCATTGCGCAGCAATGCGGATGGCCCATAGGCCGCTCGACAGGAGGGACGACATGAAAAAACTGTTAGTGTTGGTGTTTGCGATAGCCTTGTGCCTGGCGTATTGTGCCTTGGCGCCTCGGCGGATGGCATAACGCCGTCTCAGCCCACTGGCGACGGCACGGCGGCGAATCCCTACCAGATCAGCACCGCGGCGGAGCTCTACTGGTTCGCGCAGCAGGTGAACAGCGGAGAGACCGGCATAAACGCCGTGCTGACGGCGGACATCACCATCCAGACTATCACTTATGGCGATGACGGCAACCCTGCCAACGCCGACGACCTCACCCAGTGGACGCCCATCTGCGGGAAAGAGATTGGGAACTTCGTTTATACAAAATACACCGGTACCTTCGACGGCGGCGGCCACAGCATCAGCGGGCTGTACTACGGCGGCGGCGACGGCTATGCCGGTCTGCTCGGCTTCGTCGGCAGCAATGGCCGGGTGCAGAACGTCAAGGTCGCTGACAGCTA
>X96_European_Hare__coassemble_723_pt1 | contig 21452 bp, 20 predicted proteins | sample X96_European_Hare__metabat2_high_PE_013 | metagenome-assembled genome bin X96_European_Hare
GCGGTACACTGTCCGGAGCGACGCGTCGTATACGGTGACGAGTCCGCGATAGTCCTCGCAGCCGCTCGTGACCGCGAGCATGCCGAGCTCGTTTGCCGAAACGTCCGTGACCGCGCCGGCGGTCTCCAGCTCGGAAGCCTTGCCCTCCGCGTCGAGCACGAGGAGCCCGGCTTCGCCCGCGCTCCATACGGCAAGGGCGGTATCCGAGGCCGCAAGGCCCGGATTTTCCGCGGAGACGGCCCGCGTGAGCGTATTTCGGCCGTTTTCGTCAAACACCTGCAATTGTGTTGACGAACAGACGGCAAAAGAGTTCCCGAACACGGCAAACACCTCGCCCGCGGCCGACTCATAGACGAGCCCGCCGTCTCCTCCCCCCTGCCAGCGCAGGGAGAAGATGGCGACGGCCGCCGCCGCGATGGACAATACGAGCAGCGCGAAGGCCGCGCGGCGCGCCGTTAGACGTATGGTGCCTGCCGGGTTTTTCATTTATGCCTCCTCCGTTACCCTCAGTTTACAAAGAGCAACACGGTTTTTCGGGGCCAAGAGAACCGCCGGCGGCGTTATCCTCGTTGCCGGGCGTCAGCCCGGCGGCCTCGTCTGCCTTGCCAGCGTCCCCCTATGCGCCCGAAAAACTCCGAAGGACCTGCCAGCGAGCACAAATTTGTGCTGGCAAGGCCGCAGGACGACGGTGGGCTGCCGCCCACCTAGTCCGAGAACGCAGTCAGCGCACATTTGGGCCGCTGGCAGGCGTATTGCTCTTCGTACACTGAGGGTAATCCTCCCGCATCATCGCGCCGACCTCGCCCTCGTACCAGACCCGGCGCAGGTAGAGCCCCTGCGGGGGCATGGTCGGGCCGGTGAGTCTGCGGTCGCCGGTCTCGAGCAGGTGCGGGATGTCCTCCGGCTCGAGCTTGCCGTGCGAGGCGTAGACCATCGTGCCCACGATGGCGCGAACCATGTTGTAGAGAAACCCGTCCGCGCACACGGCGACGCTTATCATATCGCCATCGCGCCTGGCCCGGCACCAGTGCACGGTGCGGACGGTCGTCTTGGTCTGCGTCCCCACGCTGCGGACTGCCTTGAAGTCGTGCCTGCCCTCGAAGGCGAGGCCCGCCGCGCGCATGCGCTCTATGTCGAGCGGCGCGGGGTAGAAGCAGACCCGTTTTTGCAGAAAGGGGTCGCGTATGCGGGTGTTCATTATCCGGTAGACATATTCTTTCTGTATGCAGCTTAAAATCGCGTTGAAATCCTCGGGCGCCTCGCAGGCGTCGAGCACGGCTATGTCGTCAGGCAGGCGGGTGTTCACCGCGAGGGGCAGCCTGTCCACGGGTATGCGGCTCTCCGTGCGGAAGTTCGCGCAGTAGGAAAGCGCATGCACGCCCGCGTCTGTGCGGCCGCAGCCCGTGACCTTTATCCGCTCGCCGCAGACCTTTGAAAGGGCCTTTTCCAGCGTCTCCGCAACGCTGATCTCTGTCTTCTGCACCTGCCAGCCGTGATAGGCGGTGCCGTCATAGCGGAGCTTTAAGGCGATGTTTCTCATAGGCCGTATACGTTCATGACGATGGTGGCCGCGAGCACCGCCGCGCCGAGCAGCAGCGCGATATAGTCGCGGCTGTGCATGTGCAGCTGCTTCATGCGCGTGCGGCCCTCGCCGCCGTGGTAGCAGCGGCTCTCCATGGCGACGGCAAGCTCGTCCGCGCGGCGGAAGCTGGAGACGAAGAGCGGCACCAGGAGCGGCAGCAGGGCCTTGGCACGCTCCGTGAGCTTGCCGGTCTCGAAGTCCGCGCCGCGGGCCTTCTGCGCGCTCATTATCTTGTCCGTCTCCTCGATGAGGGTCGGGATGAAGCGCAGCGCCATGCTCATCATCATGCTCATCTCGTGCACGGGCACCTTTATCTTCTTGAGGGGCCCGAGCAGTATCTCCAGTCCGTCCGTGAGCGCTATGGGGCTGGTGGTGTAGGTCAGCAGGAAGGTGCCGGTTATGAGCATCATGATGCGGACTATCATGAGGAACGCCCTCTTGACGCCCTCTGTGGTGACGGTGAAGATCCACCAGTCGACGAGCACCGTCCCGCCAGTGGTGTAAAAGAGGTTGAGCACACCGGTGAGGACGATGATGAAGATGAGGGGCTTGAGACCCTTCAAAATGGTGCGGAGCTTTATCTTCGAGAGCGCCACGCACGCGGCGGTGACAGCGAACATCAGCGCGTAGGAGAACCAGTTGACGGCGGTGAACAGCGCCGCGATGTAGACGATGACGAGGATGAGCTTCGTCCTCGCGTCCAGACGGTGGACTATGGTGTCCCCCGGGAAGAACTGGCCGAGGGTGATGTCCTTCAGCATCCGGCGCTCCCCCCCTTCCTGAGCCAGGCGAGCACGGCGGCGTGGAGCTGCTCCGAGGTGTATATGGACTCCGGCAGCTCGGCGCCGCGGCGTCTCAGCTCCGCGGCTATGGCGGCGGGCTGGGGCACGTCGAGGCCCATCGCCGTGAGCTCCTGCGCGTGGGAGAAGACCTCCTCCGGCGTGCCGTCCATGGCGATGCCGCCCTCGTGGAAGACGATCAGCCGGTCGGCTATCCTCGCCGCGTCATCCATGCTGTGGGTGACGAAGAGGATGGTGGAGCCGGTCTCGCGGCGGTAGTCGGTGATGTTTTTTATTATGCCCTCGCAGCCGCCGGGGTCGAGCCCGGCCATGGGCTCGTCCAGGATGAGCACCTTCGGCCGCATGGCGATGACGCCCGCGATGGCGATGCGCCGCTTCTGCCCGCCCGAGAGCTCGAGCGGGGACTTTTCAAAGAGCTCCTCGCCTATGCCGACGAAGTGCGCCGCCTCGCGCACGCGCTCGTCCACCTCGGCTTCCGAGAGCTTCATGTTCTTTGGCCCGAAGGCGATGTCCCGGTAGACCGTCTCCTCAAAGAGCTGGTACTCCGGGTACTGGAAAACGAGCCCGACCTTGAACCTGACGTCGCGCGTGGCCTCCTTCGTGGCGAAGATGTCCTCGCCCTCGCAGAAGACCCGGCCCTCGTCGGGGCGGAGCAGGCCGTTCAGGTGCTGTATGAAGGTGCTCTTGCCCGAGCCCGTGTGGCCTATGACGGCCACCAGCTGACCCGGGTATATCTCAACGCTGACGGACCGTATCGCAGCTTTTTCAAAGGGCGTGCCCTTGCTGTATATGTGCGTCAGGCCCTCGGCTTTTATGACCGCGTCCATAGCTTATCCCTTTTCTGACTCAGATTGCCGCCATGATGGCGTCGGCGCACTCGCTGACCGTGAGCGCGCTCAGCGGCAGGTCGTAGCCGTCTTTTCGCAGCTCGTAGATGAGCTCCGTGGTGGCGGGTACGGCCAGGCCCTCGCTGCGGAGCAGCTCCACCTGGGAGAAGACCTCCCTTGGCGTGCCGTCCGCGGCTATGCGGCCCTCGGACATGACGATGAGCCTGTCCGCGCCGACGCATTCCGCCATGTGGTGGGTGATGAGCATGACCGTCATGCCCTTCTCACGGCAGAGCCGCGTGACGGTGGAGATGACTTCCCGCCTGCCCACGGGGTCGAGCATGGCCGTCGGCTCGTCGAGCACGACGCAGCGCGGCTGCATGGCCAGCACTCCCGCGATGGCAACGCGCTGCTTCTGTCCGCCCGAGAGCAAGTGCGGCGCGTGGAGGCGGTATTCGTACATGCCGACGGTGCGGAGCGCCTCGTCCACGCGGCGGCGTATCTCCTCCGAGGGCACGCCGAGGTTCTCGGGCGCGAAGGCCACGTCGTCCTCCACGACGTTTGCGACTATCTGGTTGTCCGGGTTCTGGAACACCATGCCCACGGTGCGGCGCACGTCGATCAGCCGCGCCTCGTCCGAGGTGTCTATGCCGTCCACATATACCTTGCCGGAGGTGGGCAGCAATATGGCGTTCATGAGCTTTGCGAGCGTCGATTTGCCGGAGCCGTTATGCCCCAGCACGGCGACAAAGCTGCCCTCGGCTATCTCGAGGTCAAGCCCGTGCAGGGTCTCGGCCTCGTCGCCGGGGTAGGTATAGTGCAGGTCCTCTACCCTGATTATAGGCTGCATTTTCGTCTTATTCACTCCCCGCGCTCCCAGCGGCAGGCGGCACCGCAGGGGAGGCACAGCCCCGTCGCCGTGACGGGCAGGCCCAGCTCCCGGCTCTCCGAGTGTCCGCCGAAGCGCTTTGTAAAGATGCTCTCGCTGATATAGGTCAGCACCGAGGGCGAAAGCCCCGTGGTATAGGAATTGATGATGACAAAGAGCGGGTCGTCCGACAGCACGCCGGAGACGAGCTGGACGAAGCCCCAGAGGCTCTCTTCGAGCTTCCAGACCTCGCCGCCGGGCCCGCGGCCATAGCTCGGCGGGTCCATTATAATCGCGTCGTAGCGCCTGCCGCGTCGAATCTCGCGCTCTACGAACTTTGCGCAGTCGTCGACTATCCAGCGGACGGGCCTGTCGGCCACGCCGGAGGCCGCGGCGTTCTCCTTGGCCCAGGCGACCATGCCCTTGGCCGCGTCCACATGGCAGACGGAGGCCCCGGCGGCCAGCGCCGCGACCGTGGCCGCGCCCGTGTAGGCAAAGAGGTTCAAAACGCTTATCTCACGGCCCGCGCCCCTTATTTTGCGCATTATGTAGTCCCAGTTCGCGGCCTGCTCCGGGAAGATGCCCGTGTGCTTGAAGTTCATGGGCTTTATGTTGAAGGTGAGCTCCCCGTAGCCTATCTGCCAGCTCGCGGGCAGACGCCGCTTGTCCCAGGCTCCGCCGCCGCTCTCGCTGCGGGTGTATTTGCCGTCGCTCGTGCGCCAGCGCCCGTCGCGCCGGGGCGTGTCCCAAATGGCCTGCGGGTCAGGCCGCACCAGAGTATAGTCCCCCCAGCGCTCCAGCTTCTCGCCGCGAGAACAGTCGATAAGCTCAAAATCCCGCCACTTGTCAGATACCCACATAGCCATGCTCCTTGAAATTCATTGAATTATGATTATAACATGCATCCTTGCCCCGGTCAACAAAACCACGGCGGCCAAAGCGTCAAAAAAGGCGGCTTACGCCGCCTTTTTACATATAAGCGTGGGCGGCATAATCCGAACCCGTTTTTGAGCGCGACCACCGCCCCATGGCATCGCCGTCGCCGGTTGAAGGGCGACAGTCCGTCTGCCCGCCGCCGTCATCGCCCTGAGACGGTGGGCGCACTCAAAAATCTCCGACCCTGCGGGTCGCCTGCCTGTGTCCGGCAAGGCTTGACGACGCAGACGGGCCGTCGCCCTTCAAGGAGGAAAACGCAGCCGGGCGCTGGCAGTCGCCCCGCAGGGCGGGTTTGGATTATGCCGCCCACGCTAAACTCAGCCGTAGTAGTTCAGCGCCAGGCTGTAAACAACTATGGCGTTGACGGAGCCGGAATTGAGCATGTCGAAAAGGCTCTGCGTGCCGCCCGAAACGCGCTTTATCTGGCCGAGACGCTCCACGAGCTTCTCGTTCCCGCTCAGGGCGTCCATGAACTTCTGCTCCACCGTCATGGCCAGCGTGCCGTCCTTGAGGCCGCGCAGGCTCTTGGGCCCGCCCTGGGCCAGGGTGACGACGACGATGTCGTTCGTCAGGTAGGGCGAGGTGACCTCGTAGTCGACGTCCTCACGCTCGAGCGCAAGGCCGCCCCTGGCGACGTCTATGTTGCCGCTGGAGAGCTCCACGTAGGCGTTCTCTGCCTTGATGGAGATGAACTTCGCCTCCCAGCCGAGGCGGCTGCACACCTCGCGCGCCAGCTCCACATCGAAGCCGGAGTAGGTATCGCCGTCAAGGTAGCTCATGGGGAAGGCGTCCGCGTCCACGCCGATGAGCAGCGTGCGCGGCGCAGCCTGGCCGACCTGGTCGAGGGCGTTGATGTTCTTTGAAAAGCTGGTCTTGTCCTCGCCGAACCACTTGTAGGCGAGGGTGCTGACCGTGCCGTCGGCCGCCAGGGTCTGAAGCGCGGCATCGACATAGTAACGCACATAGTCGTTCTCGCGGTAGCCTATGGAAAACTCCTGCGTCGTGAGCGTCTCAAGCACACGGTAGCGGCCCACGACCTTGCCGCAGCCGGAAAGCGGAAGCATCAGGCATACGACGAGCAGCAGCGCCGCGAGCTTTATGGACTTTTTCAAGCGGCACCGCCTCCAAATGAGAAAGTTGCGCGCGCCTCACGGCACGCGCAACTATAATAAAGTAATCTCAGACCTTATTCAAGTGGAAATTTGTAAATAATCGTCGATTACTGCCCGTAGCTGGAGAGGAAGCGCCTCGTGCGCTCCATCTTCGGGTTGTCGATTATCTCGGGCCCGCCCTGCTCGACGATGAAGCCGCCGTCCATGAAGATGATGCGGTCGGAGACCTCGCGGGCGAAGTGCATCTCGTGCGTGACGATTATCATCGTGGTCCTGCGCTCGGCGAGCTCGCGGATGACGCGGAGCACCTCGCCGGTGAGCTCGGGGTCGAGGGCGCTGGTGGGCTCGTCAAAGCAGAGGATGTCCGGGTGCATCGCAAGTGCACGGGCTATGGCCACGCGCTGCTGCTGGCCGCCGGAGAGCTGATGCGGATAGTGGCCCGTGCGGTCCGAGAGGCCCATGGCCGCGAGCAGCTCCAGCCCTTCCTGGTCTATGGCCTCATAGATGGCCTTTTTGTTCTGCTTGAAGTCCGCTCGCTCCTTCGCAAGCAGCTTGCTGGCGAGGGTTACGTTTCCAAGCGCGGTGTACTGCGGAAAGAGGTTGAAGCTCTGGAACACCAGTCCGAAGTGGAGCCTCTTGCGCCGCACGTCGGCCTCGCGCCGCGTGGCGGGGTCGGCCGCATCGAAGAGCACCTCGCCCTTGACGGCGATGCTGCCCGCGTCCGGTGTCTCGAGGAAGTTGAGGCACCTGAGCAGCGTGGTCTTTCCGCTGCCGGAGGAGCCGATTATACTGAGCGCCTGCCCCTCCTCAAGGGAGAAGCTGATGTCGTTGAGGACCTTGGTCTTGTCAAAGTGCTTTTCAAGGTTTTTGACTTCCAGTATCGACATTTTTCCGCCCCCTTACCTGAAGAACTCGAGCTTGCGCTCCAGCCTGCCGAGCAGGAAGGAGACGACGCCGTTGAAGATGAGGTAGTATATACCCGTGAAGAACAGCGGCCAGATGAGACCGGAGTAGCCGTGCGAGCCCTTGAGGAAGGCGTAGCCGGCCCAGATGACCTCCTGGTAGGAGATGATGCGCGCGAGTGAGGTGTCCTTGACGAGGGTGATGACCTCGTTGGCCATGGGCGGCACGATGCGCTTTATCATCTGCAAAAGCGTGACGTGGCGGAAGATCTGGGCCTTCGTCATGCCCAGCACCTGTCCCGCCTCCTGCTGACCGACGGGCACGCCCTGGATGCCGCCGCGGTAGATCTCGGAGAAGTAGCAGGCGTAGTTGATGACGAACATCACCGCCGCCGCGGCGAAGCGCCCCTCGGGGAAGGACCAGGGGTTGTTGTCGAAGATGTAGCCGGGTATGTAGAAGATGATGAGCAGCTGCAGCATCAGCGGCGTGCCGCGGATGACCCAGACCACCAGGCGGCTGATGAGCGAGATCGGACGGAAGCCGAGCAGCAGCTTTGCAAGCCGCCGCAGCCACTTCACCTTGGACTTAACCTCGGCCTCGACCAGCTCCTTGCCCTTGTATATCGCGGTCTCCCCGTTTTCCAGGGCCCGGGCAAGGGCCTCGCCCTGCGAAAAGTATTTCCGCCCCAGGAAGCCCAGAGGCGCCCAGCGGCTCATGGAGCCGAAGCAGATCACGAGCCCCAGGGGTATGGAGCCTACGAGCGTCACGACAAAGAGCTTGAGCGTCTGCAGAAAGCCCTCGTTGAGCGCGCTTATAACGGTCTCTATCATGTGCTTGGGACCACTCCTATCCGTGCCGAAAGCAGAGGGCCGGCAAGCCCTCTGCTTTTGGCTTATTCTCTCGATTTGTTATTCAGGGCTCACTCCTGAGCGATCAGGGCAGCGGAGACGCCGTAGGTCTCGGCCAGCTCCTGCATGGTGCCGTCGGCCCAGGCGGAGGCGAAGAACTCGTTGAGCGCGGCGGCAAGGTCGCTGCCCTTGCGGAAGCCGACGCCGTACTCCTCGCTGTTGAGGTTGATGGTGTAGGTGAGGTCGGCATAGCTGGTGCCCTCGCCGACCATGGCGGCGGCCATCAGGCTGTCGATGATGGCGGCGTCGCAGGTGCCGGAGCTGACCTCGAGCACCGCGGTGGCCTGGTCGACGACCGGGGTGTAATTGAAGCCGTTCTCAATGGCCATCGTCTCGCCGGCGGAGCCGCTCTCGACGGCGAACTGGAGGTCGGCCATGCTGGCGGCGTCGGGGTAATCTTCAGCGATGTCGGCGGGCAGGATGACGACCTGGGCGTTGTTGCAGTAGGCATTGGAGCACTCCATGGCGGAGAGGACCTCATCGGTGAGGGTCATGCCGTTCCAGACCACGTCGATGGTCTTGCCGTCGAGCTCAAAAACCTTGTTGTCCCACTCGATCTCCTGGAACTGTGCCTCGACGCCGAGGCTCTCGGCGAAGGCCTTGGCGAGGTCGGCGTCAAAGCCTATCCACTCGCCGTTCTCGTTCTGATAATCCATGGGCTCAAAGTTGGTGATGCCGACGATGAGGGTGCCCTTCTCCTGAACGTAGGCAAGGTCGCTCTCGGCAGCGGGAGCCTCACTGGCAGGGGCCTCGCTCTCCGGGGCGTCGCTGGCGGGAGCCTCGCTCGGGTCGGTCGCGGCCTCGCCGCAGGCGGCGAGGGCAAATATCATGCACAGTGCAAGCAGAAGCGCAAGTATCTTTTTCATTTCACATTTCTCCTTCATTCACTACCCGCTTTCAGCGGGCGTTATCATATTACCACATTAACGAGATAAAGCAATAGCTGCTTACCGTTTTACCTATGCAAATTTTGCACAGGTCGTCCGCGGCCGCGCCGGGCCTCCGGGCCTCACAGCTTGATTTAAGGTAGAGCTGGTAGTATAATTTTAGGGTTATGAGAACTTATGACGCTGGAAAATGTGATATAGCCGTAATAGGCGCGGGGCACGCGGGGATAGAGGCCGCGCTGGCTGCCGCGCGTCTCGGCATGGAGACGCTCTGTTTTGCGATAAACCTGGACACGGTGGGCAACATGCCCTGCAACCCGGCCATAGGCGGGACGGGCAAGGGCCACCTGGTGCGGGAGCTGGACGCCCTCGGCGGCGAGATGGCCCGTGCGGCGGACGCCGCCTGCATCCAGTACCGGATGCTGAACCTCGGCAAGGGCCCTGCGGTGCACTCGCTGCGCGCGCAGGCCGACCGGCGGCGCTATCAGGAGGTGATGAAGCGCACGCTCGAGCGGCAGGAACACCTGCGGCTCATCCAGGCCGAGGTCGTGGACATAGGCGTTGAGTCGGGGCGCGTCGTCTCTGTGACGACGCACACGGGCGCGGTGTGGCGCTGCCGCGCCGCCGTGGTGGCGACGGGCACCTTTTTAAAGGGCCGCACCATCATCGGCGAGGTGCTGCGCGACTCGGGGCCGGACGGCCTTGCGCCCTCGGGCCCGCTCTCGGAGCGGCTTGCCGCGCTGGGCCTTTCCCTCCGCCGCTTCAAGACGGGCACGCCCCCGCGCGTGAACGCCCGGAGCGTGGACTTCACCAAAATGCAGGTGCAGGAGGGCGACGCGGAGCCGGAGCCCTTCTCCTTTGAAACGGAGGAGGTACCCGAGAACCGCGCGCTCTGCTACCTCACCTACACGACGCCGGAGACGCACGAGATCATCCGCGCGAACCTCGACCGCTCGCCCATCTACTCGGGCGTCATCGAGGGCGTCGGCCCGCGCTACTGCCCGAGCATAGAGACCAAGGTCATGACCTTCCCGGACAAGGAGCGCCACCAGCTCTTCATAGAGCCGATGGGCCTCGGCACGGAGGAGCTATATGTCCAGGGCTTCTCCAGCTCGATGCCCGAGGAGGTGCAGGTGCAGATGCTCCACAGCGTGCCCGGCCTCGAGCACGCGGAGATAATGCGCCCGGCCTACGCCATCGAATACGACTGCGTGGACCCGCTGGAGCTGCTGCCGACGCTGGAGACGCGCAAGGTCTCCGGCCTCTACGGCGCGGGGCAGTTCAACGGCTCCTCGGGCTACGAGGAGGCCGCCGTCCAGGGCTTTTGCGCGGGCGTGAACGCGGCGCTCAAGATACTGGGCCGCCCTCCCTTCGTGCTCCGCCGGAGCGAGGCGTACATCGGCGCGCTCATAGACGACCTCGTGACCCGCGGCACGAACGAGCCCTACCGCATGATGACCTCGCGCTCGGAATACCGGCTGCTGCTCCGCCAGGACAACGCCGACGAGCGGCTGACGCACATAGGCTATGAGCTCGGCCTCGTCTCGCGCGAGCGGCTCGAGGCCGTGAAGGCCAAATACGCCGCCGTGGACGCGGAGATAGCCCGGCTCGAGCACACCCACGTCGCCCCGACGCCGGAGCTCTGCGCCGCGCTCTCGCGCCTCGGCACCGCCGCGCCCGCCTCGGGCGTGAGCCTCGCCGCGCTATTGCGCCGCCCGCAGGTGGGCTACGCCGACCTCGCGCCCTTCGACCGTGACAGGCCCGAGCTGCCGCGCGCGGTGACGCAGCAGGTGGAGATACGCCTGCGCTACGAGGGCTATATAAAGCGCCAGCTCAAGCAGGTGGAGGAGTTCGCGCGCATGGAAAACCGCGCGCTCCCCGCCGACATCGACTACGAAAAGGTCCCCGGCCTCCGCACTGAGGCGAGGCAGAAGCTCGCAGCGCTCCGGCCCGAGAGCTTCGGCCGGGCCTCGAGGATATCCGGCGTGTCGCCCGCCGACATGGCGGCGCTCGCGATGTACATCGGGAGGGCTGGCAGATGAGCGAAATGGTCATACTCGGCTTCTCCGGCGGCGTGGACTCGGCCTGCGCCGCCGCGCTGCTGCTCCGCGAGGGCTATGACGTGCGCGGAGTCTACCTTGAGAACGGCTCCGGCGAGGCGGAGAGCGCCCGGCGCTGCGCAGAGGCCATGGGCCTGCCGCTTGCGATTGTCGACGCGCGCGCGCAGCTGGAGGAGCAGGTCTGCCGTCCCTTCGCGGAGGCGTATCGCCGCGGCGAGACGCCGAGCCCCTGCGTGCTCTGCAATCCCGCGGTGAAGCTCCGCATGCTCTGCGAGCAAGCCGACGCGCTGGGCGCAAAATACATCGCCACGGGCCACTACGCCCGCGCCGAGGGCGGCGCGCTCTACATGGGCCGGCCGGAGAACGACCAGAGCTACATGCTCTGCCGCATCCTGCCCGAGCAGCTCGAGCGCCTGCTCCTCCCACTCGGCGGCATGATAAAGGCCGAGACGCGCGCCCTCGCGGCCTCGCTCGGCCTGCCCGCCGCGCAGAAACCCGACAGCATGGAGCTCTGCTTCGTTCCCGACGGCGACTATGCCGCCTGGCTGGAGCAGCGCGGCGACGCGCCCGGGCCGGGGGACATCATCTATGACGGCAAGCCCGTCGCGAGGCACGGCGGCATCCACCGCTTCACCCTCGGCCAGCGCCGCGGCCTCGGCTACGCCGCGGGCAGGCGGGTCTACGTCTCGGAGATACGCCCCGATACGGGCGAGGTCGTGCTCGCGGACGGGGACGGGCTCTATTCGACCGAGTTCACCGCCTCCGACATGCGCTGGCTGGTCCCTGCCCCGGACGCGCCCTTCGACTGCGAGGTCCGCGTCCGCCACTCGCGGACACTGACGAGCGCGCGCGCCTACCCCGAGGGCGGCGGACGCCTGCGGATAGTCCCCGAGGCCCCGCTCCGGGCCCCCACCCCCGGCCAGGCCGCCGCCATTTACCAGAACTGCCGTGTTCTGGGAGGCGGCTTCATTCTGCATGATACAAATTAGATACATTTCAATTGACAAGGACTTTTTTATAAGGTATTCTATAACTGTATTATTCTGTATGATACGCGTTAGTTGATAGGGCGGATGGAAAGATGATGATAAACATCAATTTCAGGGATTCACGGCCGATATACGAGCAGGTGAAGTCCACATTGAGGAAGCTTATCGTTTCGGGAGCCATGTCTCCGGACGAGAAGCTTCCCTCGGTGCGCGAACTTGCCGCTCAGCTCGTGATAAACCCCAACACCATACAGCGCGCCTACCGTGAGCTGGAGCAGGAGGGCTACATCATCTCCATCCCCGGCAAGGGCAGCTACGCGAATCTGAGCGTCCAGGTGGACGAGGGCCGCAAGAAGGAACTGCTCTCGGAGCTGGACGAGATAGTCGCAGAGCTGCTGTTCCTGGGCATGACGCCGGACCAGCTCGACAAACGCATAAGGGAAAAGGAGGCCGCCCGGAATGGAGATTGAATTCAGGGACGTGGTCAAAAACTACGGCGGCCACAGGGCGCTGGACGGGCTGACGCTGAAGGCCCCCTCCGGCGCGGTATACGGACTTGTCGGCCCCAACGGAGCGGGCAAGACCACGGCTATGAAGCATTTGGCAGGCGTTCTGCGTCAGGACTCCGGTGAGGTCCTCTGCGACGGCGCGCCCGTCTTCGAAAACCCGGGAGTGAAGGGCCGCATCTTCTGTATTCCCGACGAGATATTCCACTTTCCGCAGGCGTCCATACTGGACATGATGCGGTTTTATCGCAGGCTCTACCCCGGCTTTGACGAAAAGCGCTTCGAGCATCTGCGCGAGGTGTTCGACCTCGATGTGAAGCAGCCGATGCGGCGCTTCTCGCGCGGCATGCTCAAGCAGGCGGCGTTCTGGCTGGCCATATCGATGCGGCCGGAGCTGCTCATCCTGGACGAGCCGGTGGACGGGCTGGACCCCGTCATGCGCCGTCAGGTCTGGGCGCTCATAATGCAGGACGTGGCGGAGTACGGCACGACGGTGCTCATTTCCTCGCACAATCTGCGCGAGCTGGAGGACGTCTGCGACCGGGTCGGCATCATCGACCGAGGCAGGATGCTCCTCGAGCGCGTGCTCTCCGAATTGCAGGAGAACATGACAAAATTGCAGCTCGTGCTGCCCGAGGGTACGCCTGTTCCGTCGGAGCTCGACGTACTGCACAGCGCCGGTCCCGGACGGCTCAAGACGCTCATAATCCGCGGCCGGGCCGACGAGGTCACGGCCAGGCTCGAGCGACTCTCCCCCATTTTCATGGACGCCGTGCCGCTCACGCTGGAGGAGATATTCATATACGAACTCGGAGGTGAGGGCCATGAAGTCCGGGACATCATACTTTAACGGGCCACTCTTCCGCCGGACCGTGATCCGGTTCTGGCCCATCTGGTTCGTCTATGCCTTTGCGCTCGCGCTGGCCGTCCCAGTTAACCTGAGCGGCAGCCTCTCTGGTCTGGAGCGCGCGTCCCAGGCCATCGACGCGGTGCGGATGGCGCAATATGTGCCTATAAGCGCCGTCTGCGACTTCGGCATGGCGGCGACGCCCATCGTGAGCTGCGCGGCGGCCATGGCGGTGTACTCCCACCTCTACTTCCCGCGCTCCGCTGCGGCTTACGGCGCGCTGCCCATACGTCGCGAGGGCATCTTCTGCTCCGTCACGGCGGCGGGTCTGCTGCCCATACTGGCGCTCAACCTCATCGCGGCCCTCGCCTGCCTCGCTGTAGGCGCAGCGTACTTTGATGCGGTCCTGCCCGCGGCGGCCACCTTCTTCGCCGCGATGAGCCTCATGACCCTCGCCTACTTCGGCATCGCTGCCCTCTGCGCCCAGCTCACAGGCAGTATCATCGCTCTGCCCATAATTTTCATAGTGGTCAATATCGCGGCCTCCGTGCTCGCCGACGTGGTGCTCAATGTCCTGGGCCGCTTCATCTACGGCTTTGTCTCGCGGGATTCCGGCATGGATATCTTCTCGCCCTTCATCGGCATCTCGCGCGGCGTGACCTACAAGTCCGTGATGGAAACCCAGGCAAACGGGCACTCTTACGTCGTCGGCCACTACCTTACCGGCTGGGGCCGCCTCATCTGTTACGCCGTATTCGGCACGCTTCTGCTCATCCCCTCCGCCGTGCTCTACAAGCTCAGGCGGCTTGAGACCTCCGGCGACGTCATCGCCATCGGCGTACTGCGTCCGGTGTTCCGCTTTGCCTGCTCGCTTGCAGCCGGTCTGCTGCTCGCGGAGCTGCTCACCGAACTGCTGGTCCCGGATATAGCCCGCATGGGTCTGGGCGGCGCCGCGGTCTTCGCGCTTTTCATGCTGCTCGGCTGCTTCATAGGCTGGGTGGCGGCGGAGATGCTGGTGCAAAAGAGCTTCCGCGTCTTCAAAATGGGCCGCTCCTGGGCGCTTTTGGGCGCGCTATGGGTCCTGCTCTCGGCGCTGCTGCTGTGCTGCGAGCTGGACGTCTCCGGCTTTGAAACGCGCGTCCCCCGCGCGGACGAGGTCCGCTCCGTCAGCATAGACACCTACGGCGGCAGCGGCACCATGCAGCTGCGCGAGAGCGAGAACATTGACCTCGCCATCGAGCTCCACCAGCGCCTCGTGGACGAAAAGGCCCTGTACGACGCCGCGGATTACTCCCTCGACCCCACCGAGCCGCTGACCGTGAACTTCACCTACCAGCTCAAGGACGGCAGCCGCCTCACGCGCAGCTACCGTGCGAGCGTCGCCGTGTCACGTGACGACATTGAGCTGCTTGAGACCATTGCCAACACTACCGAGGGACTGCTCTCACGCAAGCTGCCCCAGATCGAGCCTACGGACTCCACCTTGGAATACGCAGTCGTGAACTGGGCCGTGCCAGACGGGGACGGCACCGCCGTGAAGTCCATCGAGCTCACCACCGACGAGGCCCTGGAGCTCTACAACGAGTGTATACTCCCGGACATGCGCGACGGGACCATCGGCATCGTCTGGTTCGAGGCGGACGATGAGTACCGCGACTCTGTCTACGACTGCTGCATCTCCATGGAGCTCCGCTCCCCCAGCCGGCTGCAGGAGGACTACGAGCAATACGAGACCTTCTACACCTACGCGACGGTCTGGTCGGAGCGCACAAACGCCTGGCTCGAAGCCCACGGCGTGGAGCCGAGCACCCTCTCGGAGCTCGGGAACGAGTATCTCTACTCGTAAAAAGGACACAAAGCTTCATATAATATAAGTAGCGCCGGCAATGCCGGCGCTACTTTCACGTTCACAAATACATTGCGGAAACTTCAAATTTTTTTCGATGTTTGTTCATAGCCATGTCACAACTGACCGTTAATATAACGCACGTAAACAGAAATTCATGGAGGAATGAGCCATGTACCCATATGATGAAAACAATAACAACGTTCCCGAGAACGAGAACAACAGCGAGCCTCGCACCGACGCCCCTGCGGAGGACGGAAGCTACCGCATAGTGAAGCCCGACGCAGAGCGCAGCACCTGCTACCGCGACGCGAGCTACACCCCCCAGGGCGAAGCCTCGTTCGACAGCTACTATGTCCCCGGCGGGCGCGGCGGCAAGCCGGCCGAGCCGGAAAAGAAGCCCCACAAGCGCGGCATGGGTGCGGCCGGCATAATCGCCCTGTGCCTGGTGTGCGCACTGCTCGGCGGCGTCTCCGGCGGACTCATAGCAAACGCCAACCAGCCCGCCCAAGCGGTAGTAAGCGATGAGCCCGCCGCCACGGATCCCCTGACCCAGGTAAGCCCCAGCGCCAGCGGCACCACCACCAGCTCAGACGGTGAAGTGATGAGCGCCCGCGACATCTATTACAACCTCGCCTGTGAGCAGGTCGTCGGTATCCAGACCGACATCACCACCACCAACGTGTTCGGCATGACCGTCTCCGGCTCTGTGTCCGGCTCCGGCTTCGTGATAAGCGAGGACGGCTACATCCTCACCAACTACCACGTCATCGAGGACGCCTACACAGGCGGCTATGAAGTCAAGGTCATGTTCTACAACGGCGATACCTACACCGCCGAGATCAAGGGCTTTGACCGCAACAACGACATCGCGGTCCTCAAGATAGACGCCGAAGGCCTCAACGCCGCCACTCTCGGCAGCAGCGACAGCCTCTATGTGGGCGACACGGTCTACGCCGTGGGCAACCCGCTCGGCGAGCTGAGCTACTCCATGACCAGCGGCATGGTCTCCGCCACCGACAGGCTCATCACCACCGAGGAAGGCACCATGACCATGTTCCAGTTTGACGCCGCCGTCAACGAGGGCAACTCCGGCGGCCCGGTGTACAACACCAGCGGCCAGGTTGTCGGCGTGGTCACCGCCAAGTCCAGCGAGGACGGCACCGAGGGCCTCGGCTTCGCGGTCCCCATTGACGACGCGGTCAGGATAGCCAACAGCGTCATCTCCGGTGAGCGCAGCCTCGACGCCGAGACCGGCAACGCGGCCCTCGGCATCACCGGCCAGAACGTTGACAGCATGGCAGCCCAGTACTACGGCTTCCCCACCGGCGTTTACGTCATGGAGGTCACCTCCGGCGGCGCGGCTGAGAAGGCCGGCATCAAGGCCTACGACATCATCACCGAGCTCGACGGCTACGCCGTCTCCAGCATGGATGAGCTCAAGCAGGAGCTCCTCTTCCACAGCGCGGGTGAGACCGCTGAGATAGTGGTCTGGCGCTCCGGCGAGTACCTTACCCTCACGATAACCTTCGACGAGAAGGCCGATGACAGCTCCACCAGTTCCGGTGGTCAGGTTCAGCCCGAGCAGCCCTCTTACTCCTGGCAGGATGGCAACTACCCCGGCTGACGGCTTATAACCTCCCGCGAGGGAGTTTATATAGAAAACCCCGATACGATATATTCTTCATTTTCACTCCTCTCTTTTTTGACAGGGAGCGCCCGGCCTGACCAGCCGGGCGCTTTCCTTATACTCAGGCGGCGCTGTGCCGCCCCTTCCCTGTGAGCTCATACGCTGTGACCAACTCTCCCTGCCTACTATTCCAAGCCGGCGGTGCCCGCGGCACGGCCTTCCGAAGAGTCGGCACACAAAAAAGCACCCGCCGTGCGGCGGGTGCTTTAGAGTGTCTATTTGCTTTTTCCTTACAGGAAGAAGTCCATGATCTGGCCGATGAGAACGATGACCATGCCGATGGGGGTGACCCACTTGAAGCAGAAGTTGAAGAAGCCGTAGCCCCAGAACTTGTGACCGGACTGCTCGCACTCTGCGACGACGAGGTCCTTGGTCTTGAACTTCCAGCCGATCAGCAGGCTCATTACCAGCGCGCCGAAGGGCATCAGGATACCTTCGCCTATGACGTCGAAGAAGTCAAGCCAGCAGTCTATGGCCATCGGGACCTCGCCTGCGTTGAGCTGCTCCGTGGTCATGCCCAGCAGGTGGTAGGGGGACGGGATGGCGGCGCCGCCGCTGCCCAGAGCGTCGAGGGCGACGGGGATGCCGACGATGAAGGTGAGAACAGCCGCAATGCAGGTGATCTTCTGGCGGTTGGGTTTCTTGCCCTTGTCGAGGTTCTTGTCGATCTGGTAGGTGCAGATGACCTCGAGCAGGGAGATGGAAGAAGTGATAGCCGCGATGAAGACCAGGAAGTAGAACATGAAGCCGACGAAGTTGCCGAAGCTGCCCATGTTGAAGAAGACCTGCTGCATGGAGGAGAACAGGAGTCCCGGGCCGGAGCCGTACTCAACGCCGAAAGCAGCGCAGGCAGGCATGACGGCCATGGCGGCCATGAGGGCGGCCAGGGTATCGAAGCCGGGGATCATCAGGGCGTTTTTCTGAAGATCTTCCTTCTTGTCAAGGTAGGAGCCGTAGGTGATCATGGCGCCCATGCCTAGCGACAGCGAGAAGAACATCTGGCCGGCAGCGGACTTGACCACGTCGAAGAAGCCCTTGAAGGTGCTCAGAGGCTCGAAGTTGGGGCTGAAGATGAACTTGTAGCCCTCGCCCGCGCCGGGCTGAGTGGCTATGTAAACGATGACGAAGAGGAGCATGAAGAAGAGCGCCGGCATGGCGACGGAGGAGAACTTCTCAATGCCCTTTTCGATGCCGCCCATGACGATGATGATGTTTATCACCAGGAACAGCACGTGGAAGAAGATCATGCTGCTGTAATCGTAGAGCACGAAGCCGAAGAAGCCGGTGCCCTGTCCGGCGAAGCCGTCCACGCCGATGATCTGGAAGAAGAAGCCGAACATGTAGCGCATGACCATGCCGCCGAGAACGTTGTAGAACGCCAGCAGGCAGAAGGCCGAAAGAACGCCCAGGAAGCCGACCCATTTATACTTCTTGGCCAGCGCGGCATAAGCGCCGACGGCGCCCTTGCCGGTCTTACGGCCGATCGCCAGCTCGCCGAGCATGACGACGACGCCGACGAAAACGACCAGGAGCAGATACACAATCAGGAACGCGAAGCCGCCCTTCTGGCCCATCTTGTACGGGAAGCCCCAGATGTTGCCCAGGCCGACCGCGGAACCGACAGCAGCCATCAGGAAGCCGAAGTTGGAGCCCCATGAGCCGCGTTCATGCTGTAGATGCTGAGAATTTTCCATTAATTTCCCTCCCAAATTTAATTTTGCCGGTGTGTCATCCACATGCCGCACCGGCTCTCCCAATCCTTTGAGGACGTATCCCTCGTCCTCGTGTTTATAATTTACACCAAAAAAGCGCCGTTTACAAGTCTTTAATTAGTCCATAAAATTTCTTTATTCAAATTACTCATAAAAACACCATAAATTTCATTTTTTCTGTCAGATTTTTGTGCACATTGCCGGTGTGCCGAGAATTTGTCAAGATTTGAAGCTTTAGCTTGCAAATTCGCTAAATCAAATGCCGACACGGCGCATTTTATTCTTGATTTTGACGGGCATTCCTGTATAATTAGTATGTTTGTAAGAAAAGAGTATGCCGCGCTGCGGCTTGAAAACACATTTTCTTTGGGAGGAATACAAATGACTTACGAGATGGACATCGCCGGCTTAAAGCGCTCTCTGCCGCTCTGCCGTGTGACGGACGACCTGTACATAGGCGCCTTTGTCATGTTTGGGGATGTCGAGCTCACGGTACACTGCGCGGCGGAGCTTCTCAAGCGCGCGCCGGAGTACGACTATCTCATAGCGCCCGAGGCGAAGGCCATACCGCTGCTCTACGAGATGGCCCGTCAGTCCGGTGCGGAGAAGTATTTCCTGGCCCGCAAGGGCGCGAAGGCCTACATGACCGGCGTGTTCGAGGTCGAGGTCCGCTCCATAACCACGATGCACATCCAGAAGCTCGTCATCGACACTGCCGACGCGGAGATGATAAAGGGCAAGAAGGTCCTCATCGTCGACGACGTCATCTCCACGGGCGAGAGCCTGCACGCCATGGAGGAGCTCGTCAAGCGCGCGGGCGGCATAATAGCGGGCAAGATGGCCGTTCTGGCCGAGGGCGACGCGAAGGACAGGGACGACATCATCACCCTGGCCCCCCTGCCCCTGTTCAACGCCGACGGCACTGTGAAGGCGTAAAGGAATAATAAAAATGCCACCCGGCCTTTATGCCGGGTGGCGCTTTATCTGAGCCTTGCGAAAAACTCCGAGAGGATATCTGCACAATCCTTGCGGAGCACTCCCCCATACACTTTTGGCTTCCGTCCGTAGTTTTCCTCAAAGAGGTTGATGATGCTGCCGACGGAACCGCTCAGCGGCTCCTTCGCGCCGTAGGCGACGAGGGAGAGCCGGGCGTTTATTATGGCCCCGGCGCACATGGGGCAGGGCTCGAGCGTCACGGCTATGCCGCAGCCGGAGAGGTTCCAGCTACCGCGCTGGGCGCAGGCGGCGCGTATGGCCTCGACCTCGGCATGGGCGCAGGCGTCGCGGGCCTCCTCGCGGCGGTTGCGGCCCCGGCCTATTATCTCGCCGGCCTCGTCGAACACCACGCAGCCGACGGGCACCTCGCCCGCCTCCGCGGCCTCGCGTGCAAGTGCGAGGGCCACGCGCATATACTTTTCCAAGTCCAAAATCTCACCGCCTGGAGTGTTTTTATGCTTTCTATTTTACTCATCGGCGTCGGTCTGTCAATGGACGCCTTTGCCGTCTCGGTAACGAGCGGGCTTACGGTCAAGGGCTTCGGCCCGAAGCACGCGGCCCTGTTGGGGCTTTATTTCGGCGGCTTTCAGTTTCTGATGCCGCTCATAGGCTACCTGCTGGGCAGCACGGTCAGCTCATTCGTGAGCGCTTATGCGCCGTACATCAGCTTTTTCCTGCTGGCCTTTGTCGGCGTGAAGATGCTTGTGGAGGCGATACGCGGCGGCGAGGCCGCGGCATGTACGCAGCTTAAGCACTCGCAGCTGCTGGTGATGGCCATAGCGACGAGTCTCGACGCGCTGGCGGTAGGCATTTCATTTGCGTTCATGGACGTGCCGCTGCTGGCGAGCTGTCTTGTGATAGGCTGCACGACCTTTGTGCTCTGCTTCATCGGCGGCATGGTCGGCGGCAAGATACCCGGCATTTCCTGCAAGACCGCGGGCATTGCGGGCGGCGTGGTGCTCTGCGGAATAGGCGTAAAGCTTCTCATTGAGGGGCTTGTCGGCTGATTTGGAGGTAAGACATGGAGTTTCTTTACTTTCTCGAGAGCATACGCTGTCCCGCGCTCGACGCGGTGTTCCGTTTCATCACGGAGCTTGGCGGCGAGCTAGTGTACATGGCGCTGGCCATTGCAGTCTACTGGTGCGTGAGCAAGGGTCTGGGCTTCTACATACTGACCACGGGCTTTGTGGGCACCATTGCCAACCAGTTCATGAAGCTCTGCTTCCGCATCCCGCGGCCCTGGGTGCTTGACCCGGACTTCACCATCGTCGAATCGGCGCGTGCGGGGGCGACGGGCTACTCCTTCCCGAGCGGGCACACGCAAAACGCGTTTTCCTCCTTCGGCTGCCTCGGCATGTGGACGAAGCGCGGCTGGAGGGTGCTCTGCTTTGCCATTGTGGTGCTCATCGGGCTCTCGCGCATGTATCTGGGCGTGCACACGCCGCTGGACGTGGGCGTGGCCTTTGCGATGGGGCTGGTGCTGATACTGGTGCTCTACCCGCTGTTCCGGGACATCGAGCAGCATCCGAAGCGTATGTACGGCATCATCGGCGGGATGATAGTGCTGACGATAGCGTATCTGTGCTATGTCGAGCTCTGGCCCTTCCCGGAGGACATTGACGCGGAGAATCTGGCCTCGGGCATAGAGAACGGCTACAAGCTGCTGGGTGCGGCGAGCGCGATGCTGCTCTCCTACTGGCTGGACCAGCGGTATATACGTTTTGAAACGAAGGCCCCGCTTGCTGGCCAGGTGCTGAAGCTCGTCATCGGTCTTGCCATAGTTGTGGGCATCCGCACTGTGCTGAAGGCGCCCTTCTATGCTCTTTTCGGCGAGAACGGCGTGGCGGACGCCGCGAGGTACTTCCTCGTCGTGCTGTTCGCAGCCGGCGTGTGGCCCATGACCTTCCGCGCCTTCTCCAAAATCGGCACTGCGCGCTCCGCGCGCGAATGAAAGTTTCGTCCACCTTTTCAAAGGTGGCAGGG
>X96_European_Hare__coassemble_725_pt1 | contig 21246 bp, 12 predicted proteins | sample X96_European_Hare__metabat2_high_PE_013 | metagenome-assembled genome bin X96_European_Hare
GTATAGTTCATACTCGTGGCCGGAGCTGCCCCCTGCGTGGCATAGGCTTTTTTTAAGAAGTTATTTTGGCGAAAAGCAAGTCGTATCAGCATGGCGGCTCCCTCCGTGCCGCTGATCCTGTGCCGGGCAAAAGGAAAGCGGCGGCCTTGATTTCTCAAAACCGCCGCTGAGATATGTATATTGAGCGCACGAAATCAACCTGCCCCGCAACGGTTTTTTTCTTTTCCCCGTCGGGCGGGGCAGGCTGTTATCGTTTGTTATAAAGCAAAACAGAGCCGATAACCTATGAGGTTTTCCCTCGGTGTTATCGGCTCTGCGTCTTGGCGTCTGGCTCTTTAATAACTGAAATATTTTGTTGTCGAACACTGATTAGCGTTTCCTGCTTACATTTCGGACAATACAGTGGAAATCGTTCAAGCACCGTGTCGTATCGAATACGCAGTCGTGTTTTACTGCCACACACGGGACACATAATCCATTGAGTTTCACCCATGCCAAACCCTCAAAATAAATCAATACTTGAAAAGATTTTCTTGGATACAAACATAGAGAAAAGCCAAAGAGCGCCCCCGATCACCCAGAGTACGATATACATTACACCGGGAACGGCAGAGAACGATTGGGTAACTGTTGCCGGTACTACGACAGAATTAGCTACGCTCATAAGTACAGGGCCAGCAACAACCAGCAGCATCGCTAACAGTTTTGTTTTTTCATACCCAAATCGGTATTGAATGGGAAGGAATATACCCATACAAATAACCTGAATCCAAAAAACAATGACAGCAGAACGCACGAAATCAACAGCAGCCAGCTGGGGAATAACTTGCATTTCGATACGGAATACCACACAGCAATAAAGGTAAATTAAAAAGTAGAGCAGATACTTTTCCTCTACAAGTTTTCCTCTGTTATAAGGGGTGGCACAAAGCAGCGCTGTTGCTTTAGGGTACATATTTTCCTTTTCGGAAACTGCAAGATTGAACGCAACAGAAGAAATAAAGACAGCTCCCGGAAGTGCAAATACTTCAAGCATTTGAGGCTGTTTCCAGACCAAGAGCACCGGCAGGCCAACTCCAATGAGAATAACCGCAGCCACGTAGTTCTTTGCAATAATGCAATCCTTCTTCAACAGTTGTAAAATCATGCGGGTTCACCCTCCTTCATGTGGGAAAGCATGATGTCCTCGACCGTCACTCGTTCAAATACAGCATCCGGGAATATCCTCCTTGCTTCTTCCACTTGGTTGGTAACACCCGTAAAACCGTATTTCATTTGCTCCACCTTCAAAAACAGTTTTTTGGTTTCGGCGGGCAACAGGCCCTTTCCTTTCACGAGACGATGGGTTTCCAACAGCATATCTTTATCTTCTTCAAACAGAATTTTGCCGTTGTCGATCATCACCAGCATATCCGCAGCTTTATCCAAATCGGAAGTGTTGTGCGTGGAGTAGAATACCGCCTTTCCGCCCTGATCCATAAATCCTTTCAAAATTTCAATGAATTGTTTTCTCACCAGAGGGTCAAGGCCACTTGTGGGTTCGTCCATAATCAGCAGCTCTGCATGGTGGGACAGCGCCAATGCCAATGAGAACTTCATTTTCATGCCACGAGAGAGAGAAGAAATGGTCTGATCGGGCCTAAGAGAAAAAGCATCTAAGTAATGCGTATATGCCCCGTTGTCCCAATGGGAGTAGGAAGAAGCAATCAAGTTCTTCATCTGGGTCAAGGTTAATTCATCATAGAAGAATCCCTCGTCAAAGACGACTCCAATAGAATCTTTGAAAGATTTTTCTGTTTTCGATATGTCTTTACCCTTAAATTTTATGGTGCCAGCCTCATGTGAGATTAGGTGAAGAATGGAGCGTATGGTAGTAGTTTTTCCAGCGCCGTTTGCACCGATAAAACCCGTGATACAATCTTCATAAATTGAAAATGACACTCCATTCAACTGAAAACTGGGATATGTCTTTTTAAGACCTTCCACCTCTAAAAGTGGCTGCATATTAAACCTCCTCATACAAAATATCCATCATCATGTTCAGTTCTTCTTTTGTGATTTTAAGTGATTTCGCTGTTTGAATCATATCCTGCATCTTCTGTTCCACGAGTCGGCGTTTGGAATCCCGCAGCAACTCAAGATTGCTTGTTGATATGAATGTCCCTATACCAACTTGGCTGGTTACAAATCCCTCTTGCTCCAGTTCCTCGTAAACCCGTCGTATTGTCAGAACGCTTACAGACAGGTCGTTTGCAAAGGCACGGATGGACGGAAGGGGATCTCCTTCTACCAGTTCCTCTTTCAAAATAGCATCCTTAATCTGATCTTTGATTTGCTGGTATAGGGGGGTATCAGAAGTATTTGAGATTACGATCTTCACAGGACTATCACCTCCTGTTTTAGTGTGCTGTTCTATAATGCACACTATACACTATCATCACAATAAAGTCAATGACCCATATACTGCAAAATCATTTAGTTCGTTGAAAATGCTCATTTAGCGGGTAGTTTTCGTCCTTTCAAGTGTATTATTGGCGAAGCAAAAAACAAGGGTTTGGGAAGCTCCCAACAAGTAAAAATCTCCGCTCCGGCAGCAGGCCGGAAACGGAGATTTTGCGGAAGTGTAGCCACACTTCCTATGCTTGCTCTGTTGTGACTTCCCCGGAAAGGACGGGAACGGAATGGAACAGAAACGAAGCCAGAAAGAGAGCGATTATTTGCCAAAATGGGGAAATCCGCTGCAAGAAACCGTCTGTTATAAGCTAGGCGGGACGGTCATGAAGTACATACTTCCTGCGGTGGGACGGAGCCACTCTATGACAAAATGGTGCGTCTCATTCGCTCGGAAGCCATTGCCACATCTGCTGACAAAGAGGACAAACCACAGTATAATAAAGACAACAACCTGTTTGTCGGGCGTTCATTACAGGAGGAATGAACCATGACAGTAAACACCAATTATCCCGACAACATTACCGCTTTATACGCCCGCCTGTCCCAAGAGGACGCGCTGGACGGCGAGAGCAACAGCATAGCCAATCAAAAGAAAATCCTTATGAAGTTCGCAACCGACAACGGTTTCCCCAATCCCATATTTTCATCGACGACGGCGTTTCCGGGGTGACGTTTGACCGTCCGGGCTTGAATGAGATGATCCGGCTGGCCGAGGCGGGAAAGGTCAAAACCGTCATTGTCAAGGATATGTCCCGCATGGGCCGGCCTATCTGAAAGTAGGCTACTATACCGAGAGCTTCTTTGTCGAGCGCGATATTCGGTACATTGCCATCAATGATGGTGTGGACAGCGACAAGGGGGACAATGATTTTACCCCTTTTCGCAATCTGTTCAACGACTTCTACGCACGCGATACCAGCAAGAAAATTCGAGCCGTCATGCGGGCCAAAGGAAACGCCGGGGAACACCTCTGCTCTAATCCGCCCTATGGGTACATGAAAGACCCGGCGGACAAAAAGAAGTGGATTGTGGACGAGGAAGCTGCCGAGATTATCAAACGGATTTTTGACCTGTGCATTGCGGGGAAAGGCCCCATGCAGATTGCCAAGCTGCTGACCGCCGAACGTGTCCTGACCGTCAAGGCACACTACGCCAAGCGGGACAGAAAACCTCTGCCGGAGAAACCTTACAAGTGGAGCCCGAAGTCTGTTGCGGGAATCTTGGAGCGGCCAGAGTACACCGGCTGCACGGTGAATTTCAAGACCTATTCCAAGTCCCACAAGCTGAAAAAGCGGCTGCATAACGCCCCGGAGAACCAGCGGATTTTCCCCAATACCCAGCCCGCCATTATCGACGAACAAGTTTTTGCACGGGTGCAGGAATTGAGGGAGAACAAACGCCGTCCCAGTAAGACAGGAAAGCAAGGATTATTCTCTGGCTTGCTCTATTGTGCGGATTGCGGGGACAAGCTGTATTTCTGTACGGCAAACAGCTTTTCGCCCAAGCAAGACCACTATGTTTGCTCCAACTATAAGAGCAACACGGGAACTTGTTCCGCCCACTTTATCCGGGAAGAAACGTTGAAACTGTTCGTGTTACAGCGGATTTTCGATGTGACGGCATTGTTCTTCGACGATGCCATGGCATTTGAGGAAGCGGCGAGAAAGCAGCGTTTCCAAGAAGCCGAAAAAGACGCCAAGAAGCGCAAGCGTGAAATCGCCCAAGCGGAAAAGCGCATTGGCGAACTTGACCGGATTTTCAAGTGCATCTATGAGGACGACATCAGCGGGACGATCAGCCATGAACGTTTTTTGAAACTCTCCGTTGACTATGAAGCAGAACAAAAAGAACTGACGGAGCAGGTCAAGGTATGGCGGGAAGCGGTAGAAACCTTTGAACAGGATCAAGCCGATTTCGCCAGCTTTGCAGCCATTGTGCGAAAATATGTGGGTATTCGTGAACTGACCCCCACCATCGTCAATGAGTTTGTGAAGAAGATTATCGTCCATGCGCCGGACAAGTCCAGCGGCCACCGCAGACAGAAGATCGAACTGGTCTGGAACTTTATCGGAGAAGTCAACCTGCCGGGCGACGATCAGACCGTGGAGCGGCAAAGAAAAGGCAGGACGGCATGACCTTTCAGCCATGCCGTCCTGCGACAATCAAATTACTTCCTTATGGGGACACGCCTTTCGCGCGGCACCTTTTGTTTTGCAAATTCAAATATACTTTGCGGCCCGGTGTTAGAAGGCCGTGTGATGTCCTATATAGCAGGCGATGCCTGCGTCGAGGTACAGCGCCTGGAGCGCGGCCATGTCCTCGTCGCGCATCTCGCCGCCGGTGGCATAGTCGTACAGCTTGCCCAGCTGCTCCCACTTTGTCTGCCCCAGGCGGTGGAACTTCAGCAGGTTTATCTCAAAGAGGCCGTTTTCCTGCATGAAGGCGATGAGCGCCCGCGCATTTTCCTCGCTGTCGTTATAGCCGTGGATGGTGGGCTGGCGCAGCACCAGCCGGCCCTTCCAGCCGCTGGGCTTCAAGGCGCGGATGTTGGCGAGTATCCTCTCGTTGCCCACGCCGGTCCCGGCCTTGTGGGCCTTGGAGTCCATATTTTTCACGTCTATGAAGGCAAAATCGATGTACTGCATCACATCCAGAAAACGCTCCTCCGCAAAGCAGGCGCTGGTCTCGATGGCGGTGTGTATGCCCAGCGCGCGGCAGCCGCGCAGCACCTCTATGAGAAAATCGTGCTGCATCATGGGGTCACCGCCGCTGAAGGTGACGCCGCCACCGGAGCCCCAGCTGCTGAAGTCGCGGCGCAGTATGTTCAGCAGCTGCTCGCTTGTGTACTCCTTCACGCACTGCTTGAGCGCCTTGTTCGGGCAGATGGCAGTGCAGGCAAAGTCCCGGCAGGCGCGGCACTTCTCCCAGTCGACCTGCGGAGCGCGCCCCGGCGCCATGGAGATGGCGCCGGAGGGACAGACGGCCGCGCAGACGTCGCAGCCCTTTTCCCACTTGCAGGAGGCCTGGGCGAACATGAGATGCTTGCCGTGTATCCAGCTTTCCGGATTCGCGCACCAGCGGCACTGGAGCGGACAGCCGGTCATGAACACCGTGGTGCGGCAGCCGGGTCCGTCGTGGACGGAGAAGGACTGTATGTCGAAGATCTGTCCGGTAATACCCATATCTCAGCCCTGTATCGCCTTGTAGTGCTCGCAGCAGAACGCGCCGCAGTTGGCGTAGGCCCAGTTCTCCTTCTCAAAGCCGGTGCAGGTGCCGATACCGTGGTCGTCCCGACCTGAGAAGCAGGCGCAGTTGCCGCAGACCGGCGCGGCCTTGAAGTTGGGGCAAGCCTCGCTGCCCTCGCCGTCTATGGGGATTATCAACTTCGAGAGGGCGCACATGCCCTTCTCGCAGTCGAGGTTTATATAGTTCACACACTGTACGTGTTTCATGATCGCAATACCTCCCAATCAAGCTTCGTCGTATTCGGTGCGGAAGATGACCTCATCCTGGATGGGCTTGCCTATCTCGCACCAGTACTGGGTAAAGCCCGCGACGCGGACCATGAGGTCGCGGTACTTGTCGGGCTCCTTCTGCGCGTCCCGGAGTGTATCGGAGCTGACCACGTTAAACTGGACGTGGAAACCGCCCTTGCGCATATAGGTGCGCACCAGCTCAAGCAGCTTGCGGGTGCCCTGCACGCCCTGTACGGCGGAGGGGTGGAGCTTGAGGTTCATCTGTGCGTTCTGGTTCTGGGAGTGGTCGTAAACCGTCGCGGACTCAAACAGAGCGTAGACGCCGTTCTTGTCAGTGCCTGCGGCGGCAGAGACGGAGCCGTCGGAGTAGGTAGTGCCAGCCAGGCGGCCGTCGGCAGTGGCGAGTGTAATGAAGCCCTGCGGGCCGTGGGTGGACACGGAGATCTGGCACAGGTACTCCGGCTTGCCGAAGAAGGACTCCAGGGTCGGCAGGTAGTGGAGCAGGTACATGTGATAATCCCGCAGCAGCTGGTCGGCGTAGGGGTCGGCGTTGCCGTACTTCGGCGCATTGACGCAGTCTGCAAATATCCGGGCGTACCTTGCGGCCTCGTCGGTGCTCTCACGGTAGTCCGGAGAGAACACGCCGGTGTCGTAGGCGGTGCGGAAGCCGAAGTTGTGGAGCATGGCGTCGGTCATCTCCTCGAGCGTATACTTCTTGTCGTCGTATACGTTCTTCTTGAGGGAAGCCAGGGAGTTGATGAAGGTGACGGTGCCGCAGGACTCGAAGTTGATGCAGGCGTTGTAGCGCGCACCGCAGTTGCCTATGTGCTGGCCCTTTTTGAAGCAGTCGGGCTTGAGCAGGGAGTTGACAACGGGCATGTTATACTTGCGCCAGACGTCCATCTGTATGTTGTTGACCTTGTTTACGATGCGGTTGCTGATGTCCAGGTACTTCTTCCACTGGTCGAGCACCTCGTCGAAGGTCTCCAGCTTGCGGTTGTGCGGCGGGAACACCACCTTGCCGGTGCGCTTGTCAACGCCGTTGGTGAGCACCAGCTCCAGCACCTTGGGCAGGGCGGTGAAGTGTATGCCGGTGCCGCAGGTGGGCGAGGCGCCGCCGGGGATCATGGTGACCTTGCCGTTGTAATCCAGGGGCAGGAAGCAGCCGGGGGCGGACTCCAGGCAGCCGCCCAGGCACCATGCCCTGGCGTCGTAGAGGTCCATGCCCTCGGGCCCGTACTGGCGGAGCATGAAGTTCATGCCGACCTGGTTGTTCATCCAGGCGGGGTAGCCCATGCCCAGCTTGGTGCAGGCCGCGGCCTTCATCAGGAAGTCCTCCGGCAGCTTTTCGTCGTACAGGATGGACAGTGTGGGCTGAGGCGTCTGCGCCCGCATACCGGCCTCGATGATGAGATATTCCAGGGGCGTGACGGCGGAGAGCCCGTCGTAGTTCTGGCCGCCCAGGGAGAGGTTGTTGAAGGTGTTGCCGGAGAGCACGCCGCCGGACACGCCCGCGGAGGCGAAGCACTCGATGCAGGTTATCTTGATGCGGTAGAGCTCAAGCAGCTCGATGACCTCTTCCTCCGTGGTGATGCCCTCGGCTATGTCCTTCTCATAGAAGGGCTGCAGCACCTGGCCCAGACGGCCTATGGACTGGCCGGACTGGGGGTCCTCGTTGACCACGCCGAGGTGGAGGCAGAGCGTCAGCTGCAGGGCCTCGCGGAAGGTGGAGGGCCGCTTATGGGCTATGTTGTGCATGACCTGGGCGATCTCCAGGTAGTTCTTTCTGTACTTCTCGTCGGGCTCACGGGAGGCCAGGTCCTCGGCCTTGCGGGCATAGTTCTCGCACCACTGGCTCAGGCCCTTGACGATCTCCTTCATGGCGGCGTAATAGTAGCCGCGGCTCATGCCTAGCACGCCGTCTCCCCCGGCCTCACCCATGGTCTCGGCTATCCGCTGGTCGCAGAGCTTCAGGATGCCGTCGAAGCCGTACTGAAGAGGCATGTAGTAGTTCATGACCTCGCGGCCCTGGGGGATGGCAAAGGAGTCGAACATGACAAGCACGCTGTCCATGACGTTCTGAAACTGCTCATAGTCCGGCAGGGTCTTGGCGTACTTGGTGGAGATATCCTCCACGGAGATGCCGTCCCAGTACTTTGACACCTTCACCAGGACGGGGATGTCCTCTTTCCTCATGCCGAACTTCTTGGCGATGGAGATTATCTCGCCATAGCTCTCGGTGACGTTGCCGCCGCCCGCGCCGACGACGGAGACAGAGTCGGCCTCGTTCTCGGCGGGGGCGTCCACCTCCGCCATCAGGGACTCGGCCATGGCGTTGAAGAAGCTGGCGCAGACCCAGGGGAATGGGAAGGCGCCGCGCAGATGCTTGGTCTTGTTCATGACCAGCTTTTCGTAGGGGAGGATGGTCGGCGTACTGTGGGCCAGAGAGGCCGCTACGGCCTTGGCGCGGCGCACCTCCAGCAGGTCGCCGTCGTTCTCCCACCACACGCGGTTGTACCAATAGGCGCTCTCCATGTCGGCAGTGACCTTCAGCAGATAGTAGATGTCCATTATCCGCTGGAAGCTCTCGGCCGCAGCGGGTATATCCCGCTCCTGCGCCTCCTTCAGCTGTTCATCGGTGATGCCGCGGGCCTTGAGTATCTCCTGCAGCTTCAGTTCGTTGTCTCCCAAAATGATCGCCTGCTTTCCTTGCATTTTTGAGTGCTTCTATTATAAGAATCGCAGGCCGGGCATTTCGAGTGCAAGTTGCACTCGAAATGAAATCATGCTATTATAATTTTAAATGCAATAGAATTTAGCTGGGGGCTGGAGTGATGGACAGGGCAGAACATATAAAGTGGAAAGAGGCCCTGGCGGGCACGCGGATCTATCCGCTGATCCGCCGGGATTTTGAGCAGGGGCGCATAATGCTGCACAGCGCGCCGGCCGGCAGCTGCATAAGCCACGCCGCGGACGAGGGCTATCATATCATCTATCTGCTCGAGGGCTCCATCAAGGTCTGGACGCTCTCCTGCCGGGGCCGCCGGGTACTGCTCGACGAGGTGCGGCCCATGGCCTTCAGCGGGCATATCAGCAGACTGCGCGGGCACAGCTTCGACTCCAACCTGGTGGCAAACGCCGACTGCGTCTACCTGAGCTTTACGGACGAACAGTTTTGGCAGCTCATGCAGGAGCCCTCCTTTGCTCTGGAGTTTTATCGAAGCACCAGCCAGCGAGCCTATTACATGTTTCACAAGTTTCTGGGCCTGAGCCTCTTTACGGCGGAGGAAAACACCGCTATGTACTGTCTGAGTCACCCTGAGCGGCTGTCAGCTTACACGCTGGAGCAGATGAGCGAGGAGATAGGCATCAGCCGCCGTAGCCTGTGCTATGTAGTCAAGCGCTGGCAGGAGCAAGGCGTCGTTCTCAGGCAGGACGGAGGATATACGATAGCCGCTCCGGAGTCCCTTGAGCTGCTGGCCCGTGATATCCGCGCCTTCTATGAAGGATAGGCCGCGAAGCGAGCCAGCCCCAAGCAAAAATAAACGCCGTCTCTTAGAGACGTCGTCAGCCTAAAAAACCTGCTCCGGCAATCAGGCCAGAGCAGGTTTTTTGTTTGTAAATGCTAAAGGAAATTTAAAAGCAGTGACCACCGTTCTCACGCCATAGAAGAAGGCGGTAGCCGTTTCAATCATGTCTATGAAATACTCAGATTCGAAGCCTCAGGTCCCGTTCTCCCAATCGACAAGCCTGTCGTCTGACGAAAACACGGCGAAGCGGCTGCCTCTATCGCTCGCCTCCACCATCGCTCTCAGTCCAGCATACTTCCAATTGCCGCCGGCCTCATTTTTGCTCTCTCGGAAATACAGAAAGCGGTATGCCGAGGCTATCTCTGTTTTGCGAGCCGTCCCTTTACCGGGGGCATAAGAGCTGCGCTCAGCGCTGCGACGAGCGGTACCGTCAGTATGATGCCGATCGAGCCCGCTAAGCCGCGTATGAGCTCCACTGCTATCGCGTCGGAGTTGAAGAGTTGAATCGCTGGGTAGCCGTATATCCTAAACAGCAGCAAAGTGTTGAGGGAAGCACCCGCGAATGCCAGAATAAGCGTATTCGCCATCGTGCCCATTGCGTCGCGGCCAATGTTCATCCCGGAGCGGAAGATATCGGCCTTGGGCAACGCTGGATTCAGCTGTCGCAGTTCCCAGCAGGAGGATGCGATGGACATGGCCACATCCATGACCGCGCCAAGGGAGGCGACGAGTATCCCGCTTACTAGCAGCCCGCTTATCCTCACCGTATCCTGCGTCGAGCGCAGCACTAGGTCCTCAGCCTCGGGGAGGTTGAAGCCGTTCAGCTGAGATATAGAACCCGAGACCGCCGCAAATATGCCTGCAACGCCCACTCCGCAGACGCAGCCGAGCACAGCGCAGAGCGTTTTTCGGCTCAGGCCCGTCAAAAACAGCAGAGAAGCTGCCGTGGTAAGCGCAACGATGATGACGGAAACCAAAATAGGCTCCGCCCCTCTGAGTATCATCGGCACCTGTATAAACCAAATGCAGGCAAGCGTGTACACCAGGCCCACAAGCGCCATTACGCCTTTTTTCCGGCCAATTATAACGAGCAGCGCCGCGAAGATGAGCGCCAGCCCCAACATCACAGGAGCACGGTTATAAGCGGGCACTGAGACTACATAGAGTTCCCCCTGGTCGTCCACATCGAGTCTGACTATAACTCGGGTACCGACCTTTGCGTCCACGTTGGCGTAAGCGCTCAGAAAATTCGTAGCCTCGAGCACAGCTCCTTTGTACTCCCCGGTGAGCACCTTTACCTCCAGCAGCTGCTGGCCGATCCTGCGTCCCTCAGTCCAGGTGTCCGGCGACGCATTGTCCGCAAGCACATCCGTGACCTCAGCCACAGCAAACATCCGCTTCTGTGCTGCCGTAAGCTCTCTGTCGCCAGCAGTCAGGTTCAAAGCCAGCGCCCATCCTATGAGTATGGCAAATATCAGTACCGAGGCGAGGATCTCATATAACCGCAGTCTCTTGTCGGGACTGTCCGTCTTTTTCATTGGCGGCTCCTTTCAAATCATTTCAGGGGATTTCAGAAGCTCTGAAATCCCCTGAAAGCCTATATGTCTTACCTGATCACGTCAGGCTCTGTGTCGGACCAGCTTACTTTTTGTCGAGGAAGCGATGGATAATCGCCGCCACCTGGGCACGACTGGCACTGCTCTGCGGCTCCAAGCCGTTTTCGCTGCCCTGCATGAGGCCGGTGTACACAGCCCAGCGCATGGCATCGAGTGCGTAAGAGGATACGTCCGCCGCATCGGCGAAGCCCGCAAGCGCATCGGTGGGCGCGTAGGTGCTCATGCCGGACCACTTGGCGTAGCGGTAGAGTATGGTCGCCAGCTGTTCGCGTGTCAGGCTGTTATAAGGTCCGAACAAATCGTCGTCGTAGCCGTCCACTATGCCCTGAGAGCTGGCCCAGGCCACCGCGTCGGAGAACCAGGTGCCTCCGGGCACGTCGGAGAAGTCCGCGGTCTTACTGACAGTGGGCTCGCCCGCCACCCTGTAAAGCATCGTCACGAACATGGCGCGGTTGAGAGTCGTGTTCGGGCTGAACACCCTGTTGTCAACTCCGTCCATGATGCCCTTTTCGTAGACATATACCACGTCGTTGTAGAACCAGTCTCCGGGCTTTACGTCGTCAAACGGGAGCTCGGGCGTTGGCGTGGGTGTAGGAGTCACGGGCGGCAGCGGGATATCGGGATTGTCAGGTTCATCTCCGCCTTCGGAGCAGATGATCTCATCCCTGTCACGCACCCTGATGCGCGGATAGAGACTGCTGTCGCCGGAATAGGTGTTGTCATAGCTGGCGAGACCTGTCGCCGAGATCTTGCAGCCGACCTCAAGGCCCTGCACGTCGGCATCAGTCGTGATATAGCCGTCGATGAATACGCGGCCTATGTTGCCCGCGGCGTCCTTCACCAGGATGTCCTGAACCAGGCCGTTCGCGTAGCTCACATCCGTGACCGTGCCCTCAAGCGTCACGAGGCTGCCGAGATAGCTGAGGTCGTTAAGCTGAGCCGCCGTTATCTTCGTCGGCTGCACAGGCGTAGTCTCTCCAATCGTCTCAATGGAGCCGAGGGAGATGGACAGCTGCCTCTCGCCCTGGTAGGACGAGGTGTGGCCGGTGATTCGCACCTTGTCGCCGAGCTTGAACGAACCTGCAACCGGGAACACATTGATGCCCGCAGTGCCGTCCTGGACATAGATGCAGTCGAAGAAAGCGGTGTCCTTGTCGTAGCCGGAGGCGTTGGAAGTGACTACGCCCTCTATCGTGAAGCGCACACCCTCATTCTTCTCATCCTGCACCTGCTTTATGGTACTGATGGCAAGACCGTCGGGATTGAGATATTTCACCAGGTTCTCGCAGATCTTGTAGTTGGAGTAGTTCTTCTCGGCGCCGGAATCCACAGTTGCCTGAACCTCAAAGTTAGAGAGGAAGGCCGCACCGGAGACCACTATCAGGCCCTGCCCATCAAGCTTCTCAGTCGCCATGACGAGCAGCCTGTCTGCGCCGTCGAATGCATATTTCGGAATGCTGTCGCCTCCCAGGCCGTCCTTGTCATCGTCGGACGAATAGGTAGTTTCAAAGCCGTAGACAACGGGCGTTACTGTGCTGGGCACCGTGGTTGTCGGGGAGCCGTTTGCGTCAACTATGTGGATGGAAGCGCCGCCGTAGTTGCTGTAAAGCTCCGTATATTTGTTGTCGTGCGGGTTGTTGGCGTCGTATTCCACGCCTTCGAGCAAGGAGGATTCGAAGTTGTAGCTGCTCAGATACAGCCTCTGATTCTGTCCGCCGTTGTACGAATCATCCTTTATCTCGTCATCGCTCACTCTGAGGGAGGAGCCCATCGCCGCTAGCAGCTTGTTCTGCTGCGCCGCCATGTGGTCTGCTGCCGTGAAGGACGAATAGCTCTCGTAGTAGTCGCCCCAGCCGGTGATCACGATCGCGCCTCCGGCCGCGTTGAATGCCTTTATCGCCGCTATTTCAGCTTCAGAATAGGTCGCATACGGGTCTCTCAAGACGTTTCCGTCGCGTCTGCTGGGCGCAGTAAGGATTATCGCCTTGTACTTGCCGTCTGCGTTCTCACAGGCCGCTATCAGATCAGCGCTGGTGTTGAGTTGCACGGTGCGGACGCCGTTTTGCATGGCAAGGCTGCTGAAGTTACCCATGCTGTCCTTGTAGTTTCCGTTTACATACTCGTTGTAGTGGCTCGCGTCAATGCCTATGTAGACCAGCTTGGAGCTGTCCTGCACGTCCAGCTCTATGGAGCTGGTGAAGGTGTACTCCTTACCATCCAGCTCAATGACAGCCTCTACGCTCACCGTCTGAAGCTTGGCGGAGTCCGGAGTGAATTTGAACTCAACTCCCTGGCTTGCGCCGGAAGCGATGCTAACATTTTCGGCCGTGTACTTCTTCACGCCGTCCACAGAGAACACCACGCTCTTGGCAGTGGCAGTGCCGGTCTCGGTGTTAAAGAGGTTTGCGGTAATGGTAAGCTCCTCGCCGGTCACGGGGTTGGCCGTGTCGCTGGTGACGGAGTCGATGCCGAGCTTGAGCACTTCGCCGACCCAGGCCGGCGCGGTGACGGCCAGGTTGCCGTCTGCCTGCGTAACGCGGATGAAGTAGTAGCTGTAATCAGCCGGAATGGTAGCGCTCAGCTCGCCGCTTGCGGGGATGCTGTTCCAGGTATAGGCCACTCTGCCGGAGTTCACCACTACTTCGACCTTGGATATCGTGTCGCTGTGATCCGGATCGTAGACCGTGACCTCGATGTTGACGTTTTCGCCTACTTCGTCCGTACCCAGCTGGCTGCCCATCATGTGGCCGTCCAGGGTGTAGCTTATCTCGAGGTTCTTGTCCTCGGTGGCGTAGAGGCGACGCTCCCTGATGGCGTCAAACAGCCCCTCCTCAGTGAGCGAGTCCGCGTAGATGACGTTTCTAGCGTCGTTGGCGTTGCCCCAGCTGCCCTTGTGGTTATCCTGGTTGTTGGTCGGGGCAACGTGCCAGCCCTTGTCAAGGGCCATTATGTACTGCTCATAGCTCGGGTAGTAGCCGCCGGCTCCTACCTGGCCCTCGCCGTTGCCGACCTCGACGAGCTGGACATAGTTGTCGAGCATCGGGGTGTAGTAGGCAAAGTCCGAGAAGTTGCCGAATGTCGTACCCGGGTGGTTGAGCTGGTTTATGGATTGAACTTTATTAGTTCCAGCATCAATGAGAAGCTTGTAATAGGCCTGAAGCCCCGCGTCACCTGTTTTGTCATTCAGCGTATTATTGTTGCGCGAGACTATACCCGGGGTGTTGAAGGTGTTTATATGGCCAGGCCCGCCCGACCAAGTCATCTCGTAGCCCGCCAGAGCTATCCTGTCGGGGCTGCTTGTGTTGAAATTGTCTATTGCGCTGTTGTATGCCGCCCACTTATTGGCACTCTCGGTGGTCATCTTTGACGTGTCATACAGCGCCTCCGCCGGGTTCGGAGCACTGGAGGAGTCAAAGTAGTTCGAGTGGTCGGTGAAGGCCACAAAGTCAACGTTGTCGCTCTCGGGGATACCTGCCACATAATCGAGAGCCTCGTCCAACGTGCCCGAACCGTCGGAATATTCACCGGTGTGCGAGTGGAGCTGGCCGAAGTACGCAGCGAACTGGGCCTCGCCAACGGTGAAACTCCAGGTCTTTGTTCCGTCCTTGTTGTCAGCTCTCTTGACCGTCACCACGACGGTGACACGGCCGTCGGCCAGGTCAGAGACCGGGGTATAGGTAACCGTGCCGTTCTCATACTTCGCATTGACAGTCTGACCGTTTACGGTCATGGTCACGATCGGGTTCTCTCCGCCGTTTTCAATCTTCGCGCTGATAGTGGGGCGCTTGTCATCGCCAGTCTCGGCACCCTGAGCCGGCGAGACCTCGGTGATGACAGGCTCGTCCTTCACCGCGACCTCTTTGCTGCCGCTGATATCCTTGCCCTTCGCATCCTTGCCGCTGACCGTTATTGTGATCTTCTCGCCGGTCACGAGGTTTCCGGGCACGGTGTAGACGCCGTTCTCGCCCTTGTTGAGCGCAGTTTCTCCGACCTTGACGGTGAGCGTGTCCACGCCAAACACAGCGTTGACTTCGACAGTGAACTCGTAGGGCACTCCCGCATAAGCGTCTGTGCCGGTGATGGTCACCGTGGGCTTGTTGACAACGCCGGAAGTCAGGTCTGCCGCATCATTTGCGCAGGGGTAGAAGAAGAACTCATAGATGTCGTAGTCCGTAACGTTGTACATGCTGTAGGTCTTGTAGGAGTCACTGTAATACTCGAGGTACTGGGAGTACCTGTTATTAAACTTAGCCGTCCTGCTCTCGAGGTTGAAGCCGCCCTTCTTGCCGTCTGTTAGCTTCCAGTCGGCGTCTTCGCTCGCGGTCTGGGAGTAGAAGGCGTTGTTGCCCGTACCGTTGGAACACAGGTAGCCGTAGGTCTCATTCTTGAAGCGATACCAGTCCCCGTTTTTCTCAACGGTGAACACTACGCCGCCGTTTTCTGAGACAGCCTTGCTATCCGCAACCGTCGCCAAAGCATTTGCGATAGACGGGCTGTCCGCCGCACCTATCTGCCCCGCCAGCACGCCCTCAGCGGAGATATTGTAGAGCATGACCTTGTCGCCGGCCTCCGGCAGATCGCCGCTCTCGCCGCCGGGCTCGGTCGCCCCGTCAACCTTGATGAACTGCATCGCGTAGATGCTCTCATTGTTCGACTTATATTGGTATGTAGAAAACTCGCTGTACTGGCTATACCATTCGATGTAAAGAGTGGGTCTTCCCGCGTTTATTATGTAGTAGCAGCCCTCTGTCGCTGCAGGACTTACAGTCCAGGTGTAATTCACCTCGTCAAGCGGCAGGCTATTATTTTTTGCATTTACAGACAGCTTCTTTTCACCGTTTGAGAAGGTGTATGTCCCGTCCCCGTTAACGGTGACGTCCCAGATAACGTCAGATGTGACGCTGTCAAAGCCGCCCGCGCTGTTCAAGGTCATGTCCACGCCAGCACGATAATATGTGCCTACAGCGTTAACAGACAGGGCCTTTTTATTCGCCGGGTTGTAGATCACGACCTTGTCACCGGCTTTGATCGGCCCAGCTTTTTCAGCCAGATAGAATTCCATCTGGTAGATATCAGTTTCTTTAATTCCGTATGTTGTAAACCCGTTATAGTATTCAAGAGCCTGATTGTGGTTTCCATTGTAGTTGGCACCAACATTCTTGACATACCATTTTCCGGGCTGTCCATCGACCCCCGATATTGTCCATTTTCCGCAATCAGTCAGGCTATCTGTAAAACTGAGGCCGTTACCGCTCTCGTCGGAGGTGAGGTATTTACCGTCAAGCACGAAAACATAGTTGTCCCCGTCTTTGACAGTTTTTACCTTGGCCATCCCGTCCGCCAATTCGATTTTATCCTCTGCTGCGTTGGCAGTAACATAAGCCAATCTGCTTCCACTTGCCTGAGATCCCATTACCGCACTATTCGCAGAGTTATAAATAATAACGGTATCCCCGTCACCCGGAAGCTCGGTCAGCTTAGTAGCGTAGCTCTTTTCCAGAGGAGGATCATCGGGATCCTCTCCGGGGTCAGGAAGCTCTATTTCGCCATTCAGTTTATAGAATGTCAGCGTCTGATCCTTTGTGTTGCCCGTTGTGTTCTTATACGTACGGAAATTGGGCGTACCAACATCTTGACCGCCGTTATTGTCATAAACGCCCATATATCGCGTGTTCCCACCAGTATCCTGACACTTCAAATAACCGCTGGTATCATCAAGCGTCCAAGTAGATACAGGGGTACCATTTCCCACACGCAAACCATTATTATTATCAATACAATAAAGCCAAGTTTCTCTGATTCCGGCGGGATAAATATTGTATCCGCCGTCAACTTTCACAATATTCCAGCATTGAGTGCTATCATTCGTCACACTCGAGTCCCAAACTAGAGCAGGCCCCCACGTTTGAGTCCCGCCGTTGTTGAGCAGAGCATAACTTTTTTGAGTGTGGCTGGCATACATGGTAATGGCTATAACATCATCAGGTTGAATATCCGCCAGTTCCACCTCTTCCCATGTAGCCTCATCCGCAGCCGCAGCTGTTACTGGCAGCATGCTTACCAGCATCAGCACAACCAAAAACATGGCCAAGAATCTCTTTCGCATACACTACCTCCTAGTTGTTCCCAAGCAAGCCCTTGTTTTCTTCAAAATGGCATATCTGCTTTTCATATATTATACCAATCGCCCAAATTTCGCAACACATAATGCACATTTTTTCGTTATTTTACACTCAAATTACACAAGCATAACACAACTTGCTCGTCTGCGTGTGCGGACAGGCAACAACGGCGTGTGCTGCACATAGGCTTTCTACGGAGGGTTGCCTATGAAGCAGAAACTGCCTATTGTAAAGTGTCTATATCCTAAAGAATCCGAAAAGAGTGCCTCAGACTTGCTGGAGGAGTCTTTTCGGATTTACCTTATCCGCATCCTTGCCGCAGCTGAACGGCCTGCTGCCCAGGGAGGTGTGACATGTACTCAGAGATAAGCAACCCCATGGACTACCATGCGGCATTATATATTCGACTCTCAAAGGAGGATGAGAACGAAGGGCCGTCTCAGAGCGTCCAGAACCAGGAATCCCTCCTGCGCGAGTTCGTAAAACAGCAGCGGCTCAATGTCTACGACACATACATAGACGACGGCTGGAGCGGCACCAATTTCGACCGGCCGGGTTTCCAGCGGATGATAGCCGACATAGAGGCAAAGCGTGTCAACATGGTCATCACCAAAGACCTCTCCCGTCTCGGCCGAGACTACATCATGACCGGCCACTACATGGAGCGCTACTTCCCCGAACATCGCGTGCGATACATCTCTTTGTTAGACGGCATTGACACTGGCGTGGACTCCACGGCCAACGATATCACCCCATTCCGTGCCATCATGAACGATATGTACGCCAAGGACATCTCTAAGAAAATCAAGTCCGTCAAGCGCGACAAGCAGCGCCGTGGTCTCTTCATCGGCGGCAAGCCGGTTTACGGCTACAAGATGCACCCCACGGAGAAAAACCGCATCGTCATCGACGAGGAGGCCGCCCCCGTCGTGCGGCGCATCTTTGCCCTTGCCATATCCGGCATGAGCTGCCGCCAGATAGCCGCCGCCCTCAACTCGGAGGGCGTCCCTTCCCCCGCCGCCTACGCCAAATTGCCGGTGGCAAATCCGGGGCCATACTCCGGCCTTTGGAGCAGCGAGCGAATTTCCGAAATGCTGAAAAACGAGACCTACATCGGCAACATGGTGCAGGGACGCATGGTGAAGATAAGCTATAAGTCCAAAAAGTGCCTGCGGCAATCGCCGGAGGACTGGGTCGTTGTCGAGGGCACGCACGAGCCGCTCATTGATGCGGAGAGCTTCAAGAAGGTGCAGCTGCTGCTGAACAGCCGCCGCAGCACCCGGAGCCGGACCTACGACTTCCTGCTCAAGGGCCTCATTTTCTGCCACGAGTGCGGTCATCCGCTGGCGGTGCTCAACCGCAAGAACGCCGCCGGGGAGGATGTGCTCTACTTCGTCTGCCGAACCTATCAGCGCTTCACCAAGGCGAGGGTCTGTACCTGCCACTCCATCAAGGAGGAGACGGTGAATGAAGCGGTGCTCGCCAAGGTGCGGGAGGTCTGCCAGGCTTATCTTGACCCTGACCGGCTGCTCCCAATTGCAGAAGAAGCTGTGGAGAACGCCAGCAAGGCGGCCAGCCGTGAAGCGGAGATGCAAGCGTTGCAATCCAAAATCACCGCTCTGACCACCAATCTGGACCAGATGTACATGGACCGGCTGAACGGCCTGCTCTCCGAGGACGACTTCCAGCGCATCTATCAGAAGGTCAAGGCGGACCGAGCCGTTTTGGATGGCCGGGCGAAAAGCCTTATCAAGCAGGCGGAGCAGCCGGAGGACGTCGCAGAAAAGGCCAGGTCGCTGGTCAGGCAGTTCCTCAACTCGGCCTTCACCAGCCGGGAGCTGCTGGTCAGCCTCATCGAACGGGTGGAGCTGACCGAGGAAAAAGAGATCATCATCAAATTCCGCTTCCACGAGCTGGAGGCGATTTCTTAGAGGGCATCGTTTACATTAACCGCGCAGCTATGTATCGCGCATTGAGAAGAAGGCGCTGGAGAAACTGCGGGAGGCTCTGGGGGATGACATATGAAAAGCCCCGCGCGCTTTTTCAGCGCGCGGGGCTCTCTTTATCTTGCGATAAGTTCCGGGGACTCGTCTCTCGATATACGGACCTCGTAGCTTTTCCCTCGGTGGATAAAGCGGAAGCTCAGGCTTCGCCACTTTGAAGGCAGGTGCGGGGCGAGGGCCGGGCCATTGGGCGTCAGATGCAGCCCGGCGAAGCCGAAGATCAGCGTCTGCCAGGTCTCGCCCAGGCAGGCGAGGTGCAGGCCCTCCTTCCCCGTGTTGCCCATGATGTCGCGCAGATCCAGCCAGAGCGCCTTTTCCCAATAGCGCTCCGCCGCGTCGGCGGGGCCGTTTTGCGCCGCGAAGAGCGCGTGCGTGGCAAAGCTCAGGCTTGAGTCATGCAGGCACAGCGGCTCAAAGTCCTTCCAGGCCGCCTTCTTTTCCTCCGGCGTGAAGAGTTCAGGCAGGCGCGTCATGAGCAGCAGCACGTCCGCCTGCTTGATGACCTTGTACCTCTGCACGCGGTCAAAGCAAACCTTGTGATAGCTCGCTTCGTCCCCAGCCTTGAGGCTCGCGGGGTCCACCGGCTCCAGGAGATGCAGGCTGTCGTCCTGCCTGAGCCGCCCGGTCTCCGGGTCGCGCGGGATGGGTATCGCCTCGTGCAGCTCGAGCCAGGAGCGCAGCTCCCCCGCGTTCAGGCCGAGGGCGGCGTACTGCTCCGGGTCCTCCCTCTCGAGCCGCTCCGCCGCCCGCACGGCGAGCAGCAGGTTCCGGCGTACCATGACGTTGGTGAAGAGGTTGTTGCTGGTGATGCCGCAGTACTCGTCAGGGCCCTTGCAGAAGAGCAGGTTCACTCCCCCGCCCGGCGCGGGCGAATAGCGGCTCGGCCAGAAGCGGGCCGTCTCTATGAGCAGCGCCGCGCCGCCGGAGAAAAACAGCTCATCGTCGCCCGTCCACTCAAGGTAATGGCCGAGCGCGAAGGCCACGTCGGCGGTGACGTGCACCTCGCTTGCGCCTATGTCCCAACTCTCGCACTGCTCGCTGCCGTCCAGCGCGGCCATCCAGGGATAACGCGCGCCGGAGCCGTTCATGTGTTTGGCGTGCTCCTTTGCCGCGGGCAGGGCGCCTATGCGGTAGCGCATGAGGCTGCGCGCGGCCTCCGCGTCCTCGAGGACGTAGAAGGGCGCGAGGAAGAGGTCGGTGTCCCAGAAGTAGCAGCCCTTGTAGCGCGCGTGGGTCAGTCCGCGCGCGCCTATGCTCACGCCCGGGTCGCGGGCCGAGCAATTGACCGTAAGCTGATAGATGACATAGCGCATGGCGGTCTCAGCCGCAGGGTCGCCGTCTATCTCCACGCCGCGCTCGGCCCAGACAGTGCGCCAGTGTTCGCGCTCCGCGGCCAGCGCGGAGTCAAAGCTCCAGTTTTCAGGTATCTCCGACACCGCGAGGGGATCAAGACAGCGGCTCAGTCGGATGCTCGAGGCAGTCTCAATAAAAGCCGGGCCGGGTCGGCCTGTAAAGCGGGCGCAGAGCCGCTCGTCCTCAGGCTCATAAGCCGCAAAGTCGAGGCCGCCGGTGCGGAATTTGAACTCCATGTCCAAGCCAAGGCCCGTGTGCCGCGTCTCAAACGCCGCCGATATGCCGCCCGCGCCGCCGGAGGCGGAAACGAGGCGCGTCATGCATATCGTCTCGGTGTTCTCCTTGACCTGGTCGTCGGGGATGGGACTGTTGCGGCTCGTGCAGTCGATGCCCGCGCGGAGGGTGAGGCCCGCCGCGTCCGAGAGCTCAATGCGCTGAAATAGCAGATCCGGGTTCGCGAGCGAGAAGAAGCGTTGCTCCCTCACATCCACGCGCCCGTTCGGGCCCTCGACGGCGTATTCAAAGCTCAGCAGCCCGCACTCGAGGTCCAGCTCGCGCCGCACTGGCGTGCAGGGATCCGGCGCGGTGCCATCGCGCTCGAGCGTGAGAAAAATCGGCGTGGGCAGGTTCACGAAGTCCGTCAGGGACGTATTCTCGGATATGGTGTCGAACATCCCGGCGGCGAAGATGCC
>X96_European_Hare__coassemble_735_pt1 | contig 20577 bp, 16 predicted proteins | sample X96_European_Hare__metabat2_high_PE_013 | metagenome-assembled genome bin X96_European_Hare
AGCTATCCCAGCGGCGAAACAGGTGTAATCGCCCAGGGATAGCTTGTGAGGACGTAGGTGTAGCTCTCGCAGACCTCGCCGCAGTATTGGCTGAGGTCAAAGCCCTGCTGCTTTTGCGGCTCGTTGTACTCAGCCAGCACGCCGCCCATTTCGTCGGGCAGGACTATCTCTTTCGCTGTCTCGCTGCTTGGGTCTACCTCCCAGCCCAGCGAGGCAAGATATTCCACTCGATCTTCCGTCGTCGTCAGCCCCGAGCCGGAGCCGCCGGAGCAGATAAGCACGATGACGGCAAGCACAACTGCCGCGGCTATGATAATGAATACCGCGTTTCTTTTGGTCAATTTTGATTTTGTCACGGGACATCCCCTCCCGTTTGAAGTATATTGGAGCAAGCTAACAGATATGACAGAACGCCTCGACAAGCTAATATCCGACAGCGGGCTCTACTCCCGCAGCGAGGCCCGGGCGCTGGTGCGCGCGGGACGCGTAAGCGTGGACGGCGAGCCCGTCAGGTCGCCGGAGCGTAAATTTCCGCGCGAGGCCGCCGTAAGAGTGGACGGAGAGGCTCTGAACTGCGCGAAGTACAGATACTTTATGCTCGACAAACCAGCGGGATACGTCTGCGCCACTGAGGACCGCAGCCTGCCTACCGTGCTCGAGCTTCTGCCCGAGGAATACCGGGGCCTCGGCCTCTTTCCCGTGGGGCGGCTCGACCGGGATACCACGGGACTGCTGTTGCTCACTAATGACGGCGACTATGCTCACCGCGTTATATCGCCGAAGTCGAAGGTGGAAAAGTGCTACCTAGCGGGGACGGAGTCCCCGGTTACAGAGGAAGACGTAGCGGCTTTTGCCGCCGGTCTGACGCTCTCTGACGGCACGCGCTGTCTGCCGGCGGGGCTGGAGCCGCTCGGAGATTCTAGCTGTCTCGTGCGCATCACGGAGGGCAAATATCACCAGGTGAAGCGCATGCTGGCTTCGCGAGGAAAGCCCGTGGTGAGCCTGCGACGGCTTTCGATAGGCGCGCTTTCTCTGCCGGACGGCTCGCGCCCCGGCGAGCTTCGTGAGCTTGACGAGAAGTCGAAAAGCCTTGCTTTGACGCAATTTTGAACGAATGGAAAAGCCTAATTTGTGCCATTTGACAACGAAAAACTTAAATGTTCACAAAAAGAACACATTTTTCTATTGAACTTTGCACATAAATGTATTATTATGTTAAACGAAAAATCGACGAGTATTGTATATTATAACTAAAGCCCGCAAAACGCCGGGGGAGAGCTAGTGCGGAAGCGAAAAGGCTTTTGTTCAACAGGGAGGATGCTAAATATGTCAAGCAGGGTGTTTCAGAGCGTAATAGTCCAGATGAAGGAGGCCACCGACAGGTGCATAGGCGTGGTGGACGAGCAGGGCTTCGTCATAGCGTGCAGCGAGCTTTCTATGATTGGCTCGCATCTCGACGACCTGCAGGCCGCGCTTGCGGATAACCCGGAACAAATTTTCACTTCAGCCGTCAGAACATATAAGCTGCTCGGCGTCACAGGCTCGCGTTTCGACTACGCGGTGTTCGTGGCCGGGCATGATGCCGTTGCCCGCAGCGTGTGCATCCTCGCGTCCGTCGCGATGAATGAGGCACGCACGAACTACGAGGAGAAGCACAACAAGGCCACCTTCGTCAAGAACATCATCTCCGACAACATCCTTCCTGGCGACGTATACGTACGCGCCAAGGAGCTGCACTTCGTCACCGACGTGCCCCGCTCCGTCTACCTAGTCCGCCAGCTCGACCGTTCCGATGTGGCGGCGCTGGAGGTCATCCAGAACCTCTTCCCCGACAGGCAGAGGGACTTCGTCCTGTCCGTGAGCGAGACCGACATCGTCGTCATCAAGGAGCTCACGCGTGAGGAGCGGCCCGAGGACATCATCGCCGTGGCCGAGAACATCGAGAACGCCGTCAAGAGCGAGCTGCTGGTCAAGACCGTCATCGGCATCGGCACCACGGCTTACCACCTGCGCGAGCTGGCCGACCGCTACAAGGAAGCCCAGGTCGCCATCGAGGTCGGCAAGGTGTTCGACACTGAGAAGTCCATCATCAACTACGAGAATCTCGGCATCGGCCGCATCATTTACCAGCTGCCCACCACCCTCTGCGAGATGTTCCTCTCCGAGGTCTTCAAGAAGAACCCCATCGAGGCCCTGGATCCGGACACGCTGGAGACTATAAACAAGTTCTTTGAGAACAACCTGAACGTATCTGAGACAAGCCGCAAGCTGTACGTCCACCGCAATACCCTGGTGTACAGGCTTGAGAAGATAAAGAAGATCACCGGCTTGGACCTGCGCGAGTTTGACCACGCCATCGTGTTCAAGGTCGCGATGATGGTCAAAAAATACCTCGACACGCAGAATACCTCGAAATACTGAGTGACGGGGACAAACGGAGGCACGTAAACCTATGGTTCAGATGAACAACGTCACGATGATCTACGACAGCAGCGGCACTGAGGCGCTCAACGGCGTGGATCTCGAGATCAACGAGGGGGAATTCGTGTTCCTCGTCGGACCCTCCGGCTCCGGCAAGACCACGATAATCAAGCTCCTCACCGGCGAGGTGCAGGCCGCCTCGGGCGAGATAACGGTCAACGGCTTTGATATGCGCCGCATAAAGCGCCGCAAGCTGCCCATGCTGCGCCGGACGCTGGGGGTCATCTTCCAGGACTTCCGCCTCATCGACAAGATGACGGTTTACGACAACGTTGCCTTTGCAATGCGCGTTGTCGGAGCGGCAAACAAGGACATAAGGGAGCGCGTACCCTACGTGCTCGAGCTGGTCGGCCTCAAGGGACGCGAAAAGCGCTACCCGCAGGAGCTTTCCGGCGGCGAGCAGCAGCGTGTGGCCATCGCCAGAGCGCTGGTGAACAGCCCGCGTATGATAATCGCGGACGAGCCCACCGGCAACCTCGACCCCGTGCGCAGCCTGGAGCTCATGCTCCTGCTCGAGAAGATAAACGAGCTGGGCACCACGGTGCTGGTCGTCACGCACGAAAAGGAGCTTGTGAACGCCTTCTCCAAGCGCGTTGTGGCCATCGATGACGGCCATGTCATAAGCGACGGAATGGACGGGTACTACAACTATGAATAGACTTGGATATCTGATAAAATCCGGCTTCACCGGCATATTCAGCCACGGACTGATGAGCTTTGCCACCGTCACGATAATCATGGCCTGCCTCATCATCATGGGCAGCTTCGGGCTGCTGGTCGTGAATATCAACGACATGATAGCCGGCCTTGAGTCTGAGAACGAGGTCGTCGCCTTCGTGGACGACGCGCTGACGCTCGACGAGGCCCAAGCGCTCCAGCCGCTGGTCGAGTCCGTGCCCAACGTCGCCAGCGTTGAATTCATCACCAACGAGGAAGCCATGGAGGACTTCAAGGAGGATTATGACCCCGAGCTTTTCGACATCCTTGACGCCTCCGTGTTCCGTCACAGGTACGTCATCCATCTGACTGACATCAGCCTCATGAGCCAGACCAAGTCCGACCTTGAGGCGGTGGACGGCATCGCCAAGGTGAACGCCCATCTTGACTACGCGCAGGCCTTCATCACGGCGAGAAACATTGTAAGCGTTGTATCGCTCATCCTCATCATTATCCTCATCGTCGTGTCCTTCTTCATCATGTCGAACACGATAAAGCTCGCGACCTTCACTCGCCGCGAGGAGATAGCGATAATGAAGATGGTCGGCGCCTCCAACGGCTTCATACGCTGCCCCTTCATAGTCGAGGGCCTTGTACTCGGCGTAGTGGGCGGCGGCCTGGCCTATCTCATCGAGTGGGGGCTTTACAACCTCGTGACCGGAAAGATAGTGACCGGCGTTGCGGGCACGCTGCTGAGCGTCGTGCCCTTCTCCGAGGTCATGCTCCCGCTGCTGGGCGCCTATCTTGCGGTGGGCGTGCTCGTCGGCGTAGTCGGCGGCTCCAGTGCAATAAGGAACTACCTGAAGGTCTGAGCGCATAGGAGATACCAATGAAGAAAAAAGCAATATCCGTAATCTGCATCGTTCTCGCGTTTCTCATGATGGTGACGCTGGTGGTGTCCGTGGTGGGCTCCCTCGGCGCGCTTGCGACGGGCGGGCAGGACCAGATCGACGCTCTGGAGCAGCAGAAATCAGAGCTTCAGAGCCAGCAGGCAAGCATACAGACCACTATTGACGACCTAGTCGCCCAGCAGGCCGACGTCATAGACCAGAAGGCCGCGATGGACGAGAAGAATGAGCTGGCCCGTCAGGAGATAGAGCTCATAAACGAGCAGATAGACGTTTACACGGGCCTTATCGAGGACAAGGCCGTAGAGCTTGCCAAGGCGGAGGCTGCTGAGCAGGAGCAGTATGAGCTCTACTGCAAGCGCGTGCGTGCCATGGAGGAGGAAGGAAGCTATACATATCTGGACATCCTGTTCCAGTGCCGCAGTCTTTCCGACGTGCTCTCTGCCATCGACATGATAGGCGAGATAATGGACGCGGACAAGCGCCTCTTTGAGGAATACAAGGCCGCGCGCGAGACCACTGAGCAGGTTAAGGCCGAGTATGAGGCCACGCTTGAGCAGCTCGGCGAGAAGCAGGAGACGCTCGAGGCGGAGAAGGCGGAGCTCGAGGAGCAGATAGCCGCTGCCGTCGAGGTCATCAACCAGCTCCAGGAGGACATAGACGCCGCCAAGGAGGAGTACGCCAAGGCAGCGGCCGCCGAGGCCGCCGCACAGGCCTCCATCAACGCCATTATCGCGCAGATGCAGGCCGAGGAGGAGGCCGCAAGGCAGGAGGCCGCCGAGAGCGGTCAGGAATACACCGGTACCGGCTCCACAGCCACCGGCACATATATCTGGCCCTGCCCATCCAGCACCTATGTTACCAGTGCCTTTGGCATGCGCGATCATCCGCTTTTCGGAGATGAGCGTCCGCATTCTGGCATAGACATCGCCGGCTCCGCGGGCTCCGAGGTGCTGGCTGCTGACAGCGGCACCGTCGCCGTCGCGACGTACAGCTCGTCCTACGGCAACTATGTCACCATCTACCACTCCAACGGCGACTACACGCTCTACGCGCACATGAGCAGCCTCACGGTGTCCGCCGGACAGACCGTCACCCAGGGCGACGTCATTGGATACGTCGGTTCCACCGGCTGGGCCACCGGTCCGCACCTGCACTTTGAGATAAGAGTCAACGGCTCCACAGTGGACCCGCTGTCCTATTTCTCCAACTACACACTTGCTCCGGACGCCTGATAGGCGACGTAAAGCAGCATAAAACCACCAACGGGCGGCCCGAATAAGGCCGCCCGTATAACGGCATATGCGGGCAAAAGCCCGGCGGATGGGAGGAAAAGCATGAAAAACAGATTCGGCGGGCTCCTGCGCGCATTTTTCGGCATAAAGATACGCTTCTGGGCGTTTATACTGGTGTGTGCCATCTGTGTGGCCGCGACCTATGGTCTTACCGTCCGCAGCGAGCGTGACCGCATCGGCAGCGGGGACAACTATACTCAGGCCATGAAATACCTCGAGATAAAGAATGTCCTGGACAGCAACTTCGTGGATGACATCAACGAGGAAAACGTCTCCTCCGCGGCCTTTGCCGCTATGGTGGACGGCCTGGGGGACAAGTGGAGCTACTACATGAGCCCCTCTGAGTACGAGGCCTACAAGCTCTATTCCTCGAACCAGTACACCGGCCTCGGAGTCAGCCTAGACAAGGACACGGAGACCGGCGGTTTCGTTATCAAGGGTGTCACGGCGGACTCCCCGGCGGCCAACGCCGGACTTGAGGAGGGTGAGATAATCCTAGCCGTCAACGACCAGGACCTCACCAGCATGACCATAGGTGACGCGCGCAGCTATATCAGCTCCAACCTGAGCAAGAGCGTGTCCGTCAAGATAATCAACGTCGACGGCAATGAGACGACTGTGAATGTAGACTGCAGCGTCGTGTATTCGAACCCTGTGTCGTATAAGATGCTGGAAGGCAGTATAGGATACGTGCGCATACTCAGCTTCGATGCGGGCTCCGGTGAGGCAGCTATCGCGGCTGTGGAAAGCCTGCTGGCGGACGGCGCGCTGGGCTTCGTGTTCGACGTTCGCACCAACCCCGGCGGGCTGTACAGCGAAATGGTGACGCTGCTCGACTATATCCTGCCCTCGGGCGACATACTGGTGTATGTTGATTCCACGGGCGCCGAGGAAGTTACCAAGTCAAACAACATCTGCCTCGACATGCCAATGGCAGTGCTCGTGAATGCCGACAGCTATGCGGCGGCGGAGTTTTTCGCAGCAGCGCTCAAAGACTATAACTGGGCCACCGTCGTGGGCGAGCGCACGACGGGTAAGGGGCGCAGCCAGATAACCGTTGAGCTCTCGGACGGCAGCGCCGTACATATCTCCAACGGCAAATATCTCACCCCGACCCGCACCGACCTCTCAGCAGAGGGCGGCCTGCGCCCGGATATCGACGTTGCGCTCACCGACAGCGGCGACGCTCAGCTGAGCGCCGCGCTCTCCGAGGTACAGTGGCAGACCTGAGCTCCCGACGGTTGACAGACAGGGAAAAGCTTACTATAATACAACGGGCCGGGACCGGCTCACTATATAAAAAAGAATTCAGCAACAAACATATATTTTGAGAGGAAGATCAGTAATGGCGGCTGAAAGCAAGTACAAAATGAGTCAGGAGCGGTACGACGAGATAAAGCAGGAGCTGCACTATCTCGAGACCGTACGCGAAAAGGAGGTCTCCGAGCTCATAAAGGAGGCCCGCTCCTTCGGCGACCTGTCCGAGAACAGCGAGTACGATGAGGCCAAGACCGAGCAGGGCAAGCTCTACTCCAAGATAGCCGAGCTCAAGGCCCTCATCGAGAAGGCCGAGATAATCGAAAAGCAGGACATGGACAAGGGCGTCGTGGCGCTCAGCAGCCGCGTCAAAATACTCGACGTGGACGAGAACGAGGAGACGGAATACCAGATAGTCGGCTCCCAGGAGGCCAATCCCATGTCCGGCCGCATCTCCGACGAGAGCCCGATAGGCCGGGGACTGCTCGGCCACAAGGTCGGCGAGACCGTGACGATAGAGGCCCCCGCCGGCACGATGAAGTTCACCATACTTTCCGTAGAGAACGCTTGAGAAGGGATAAGGGGATAAATGAGCGAGGAGACCAGAAACCAGGCCCCGGAGCAGGAGCTCTCCGAAATACTTCAGATACGCCGTGAGAAGCTCGCGGCGCTCCAGGAGGAGGGACGCGATCCCTTCAAGCTGACCCGTTTCGTCCGCAGTGCGTGGTCGAGTGAGATAAAGGAAGGCTATGAGGCCTTCGAGGGCAAGACCGTCCAGGCCGCGGGCCGCATCATGTCCAAGCGCGGCATGGGCAAGGCCATATTCTGCCACATCAAGGACGATAAAGGCCAGATACAGCTCTACGTCCGCTCCGATTCCGTATCCGAGCAGGAGTTCGCGGACTTCCGCAAGTACGACATAGGCGATATCATCGGAGTCTCCGGCTACGTGTTCAAAACCAAGACCGGCGAGGTCTCCATCCACGTTGAAAGCGTGACACTGCTCTCCAAGAGCCTGCGTCCTCTGCCCGAGAAGTTCCACGGCATGACCAATGTGGAGCTCAAGTACCGCCAGAGGTATGTCGACCTCATCATGAGCGACGAGAGCCGCCGCAACTTTGAGATACGCTCTAAGTTTGTGAGCTACGTCCGCCGTTTCCTTGAGGGTCGCGGCTTCATGGAGGTCGAGACCCCGGTGCTCAACACCATCTCCGGCGGCGCCACGGCCCGTCCCTTCATAACGCACCACAACGCGCTGGATATAGACATGTACATGCGCATCGCGACCGAGCTGCACCTCAAGCGCCTCATCGTCGGCGGCATTGAGCGCGTCTATGAGATAGGTCGCATCTTCCGCAACGAGGGCATGGACACCCGCCACAACCCGGAGTTCACCACCGTTGAGCTCTATCAGGCCTACGCCGACTTCAACGACATGATGGACCTCTTTGAGGATCTGCTCTCCGGTGCTGCAATGGAGATACTCGGCACCTATGACGTCGAGTGGCAGGGCGAGCACATATCCCTCGCTCCCGGCTGGCCGAGAATGACCATGGCCGAGGCTGTCAAGAAGCACTTGGGCGTGGACTTCATGGCCATCGACAACGATGCCGATGCCGTGGCCGCCGCAAAGTCCGTCGGCGTTGACATGGACGGCAAGGAACCCACCTGGGGCCATGCGCTCTACGAGTGCTACGACCAGAAGGTCGAGCAGCTCATGATACAGCCCACCTTTATCACCATGCACCCCGTTGATGTCTCGCCGCTCGCCAAGCGCAGTCCGAAGGACCCGCGCCTCACCGAGCGCTTCGAGCTTTTCATCTGCCGCAGTGAGATGGGCAACGCCTTCTCCGAGCTCAACGACCCCATCGACCAGAAGGCCCGCTTCGAAAAGCAGGTCGAGCTGCGCGCGAAGGGCGACGACGAGGCCGGCATGATGGACACCGACTTCATAAACGCCCTCGAGTACGGCATGCCCCCCACCGGCGGTCTCGGCATAGGCATAGACCGCTGCGCCATGCTTCTGACCGGCTGCGATTCCATTAGGGATGTCATTCTGTTCCCCACAATGAAGCCTCTGGACATGCCCAAGGCCGATAAAAAGATTGAGAGGGCTCCCGCCGCGGCCCCGGCAGCCAAGACTGATGAGGTCATAGACTTCTCCAAGGTCGAGATAGAGCCGCTCTTTGCCGATTTCGTGGACTTTGAGACCTTCAGCCGCTCTGATTTCCGCGCCGTCAAGGTCAAGGCCTGCGAGGCCGTTAAAAAGAGCAAGAAGCTGCTCAAGTTCACCCTCGACGATGGTAGCGGGGGAGACCGCGTAATTCTCAGCGGCATCCACGAGTATTACGAGCCCGAGGAGCTCGTCGGCAAGACCTGCATCGCCATAACCAACCTCCCGCCCAGGCCCATGATGGGCATCGACTCCTGCGGTATGCTTATTTCCGCTGTGCACCACGAGGAGGGAGCGGAGCGGCTGCATCTGCTGATGGTCGACGACCACATCCCCGCCGGCGCGAAGCTCTACTGAGCGGGAAAAGGAGCGGCAGAGATGAAATGCCTTGTCGTTATCGACGTGCAGAACGACTTCGTCAGCGGCTCGCTGGGAAGTCCCGAGGCCGTTGAGATGCTCCCGCGACTGCTGGAGAAGATGCGCGGCTTTGAGGGCGCGATACTGATGACACAGGACACGCACGGCGAGGACTACCCCGAGACCCAGGAGGGGCGGATGCTGCCCGTGACGCACTGCGTCCGCGGCACGGATGGCTGGCGCTTCCCCGAGGAGGTGGAGGCCCTGCGCGAGAGCCTTGGCGCCCGAGTGTATGAGAAGTCAGCCTTCGGCAGTACGCGACTTGTGGTCGACCTCAAGCGGCTCTATGACGAGGAGGAATTGGAGTCGGTCGAGCTGGTAGGCCTCTGCACGGATATCTGTGTCATCTCCAACGCGCTGATGATAAAGTCCGCCATGCCGGAACTGCCCGTGTATGTAGACCCCGCCTGCTGCGCCGGCGTCACGCCTGAAAAGCACGATGCCGCGCTCGAGATCATGCGCAGCTGCCAGATAATTTTGAAATAATACCCATACAATTTACAAATTGTTCACAATTACCCCGGGATATGATGCAACTCCGATACATGGCTCATGTAAGCTGTGTAAAAAGAGGAAAATTCATGTTTCGGGGTGATTTTATGCGTAGAATCAAAAAAGCTGCCGCACTGCTGCTGGTGCTGTGCCTGGCAGCGGGCCTCGCCGCCTGCGGCGCTGTGCCGACGGAGCAGGAATCCCCTGCACCGGATGAGGCGGACGCCGCGGAGACGGCGGACACGGTGGGGGAGAGGCTCGTGAGCACGCTGGTCATCAAACAGGAGGAGCTGCCCGGCGGCCTAGTGGAGCTCTCCGCCATGAATACGGCCGGGGAGGGGCTGATCCTCGCCGGCTGGGACGCCGCCGCCTCGCCCGTGCTCGGCACCCTCGGCGAGGACGGAGGCTTTTCCGCGCTCACGCTGCCCGAGGATGTAGTGAGTGTGGAGGCCGTGTGCCGGGACGGCGAGGCCGTCGCCGCCCTGGCCGCGACCGAGACGGGCATGTGCGTCCTCAGCCTCGGCGGCGGACAGGACTCGCGCACGGAGCTGGACGCCGACGACGCCTCCATGCTCTACGGCGACCTCGCCCTCGCGCTGCGGGACGGGAAGTTTTACATCCTGTACTACATGGGTATAGCGGAGTTCGGCCCGGATGGCAAGGCCGCGCGCGTCTGCTACGGCCCTGAAAAGTGGAGCTGCTTCACCTCCATGCTGGAGGTAGACGGGCGCATCTATGTCGCCGTGGGCGACGGCATGAACGGCGGCGGCAGCCTCTGCGAGCTCGACACCGAGTCCATGAGCCTCACCAGCGTAGACACCGGCGAGCTGGGCGTCACGGCCCTGGGCCTCTCGGCGGAGGGCGGCCTGCTGCTGAGCGGCAGCCTCGGCGGGCGTGACATCGTCGCCGCGCTGGGGGAGGGGGAGCCGACCGAGCTCTTCGACTGGGCCGAACCCGGCGTTGCCATAGTGAACTGCCTGGGCATCTGGGAGCAGCCGGACGGCAGCTATGTCCTCTATCAGCCCGGCGATACGGTGCTCGAGCGTCTGACCGAGGAGCTGGCCGCGCCGAAAACGGAGCTGGTGCTGCTCACGGACTACGCCGGCTCGGAGATGTACGACCTCGTGAACACCTTCAACCGCGAGAACCCGGACTACAAGGTCCGCGTCGAGAGCCTCTATGACGAGGGTATGAGCATGGAGCTGCTGAACACCCAGCTCATCGCCGGGGAAGGGCCGGACATCTTCGCCTTTTGCAACTATGACAACCTCATGCGCCTGGGCCCGGCGGCGACGGTGGACCTGCTGCCCTATCTCGACGCCGACGGGGAGTACTCGCGCGAGAGCATAGTCCCCAGCCTGCTTGAGGCCATGAGCCCGCAGGGCAAGCTCAGCGCGCTGCCGTATACCTTCGGCCTGATCACCTTTACAGCGCCCGCGGACGTCATAGCCGAGCCGGGCGTCACCTTCGCCGAGGCCAAGGCCGCGGCGGACGAGGCTGGCCTGCCCCTTTTCCCGCTCTGGATGACGCGGGAGATACTCTGGGGCTGGATGGAAGAATTCGCTGCCGTGCAGTTCACCGACCTCGAGGCTGGGACCTGCTCCTTCGACAGCGAGGAGTATATCGGCCTGCTGCGCGAGTGCGGCGAAACGAGCACGGATTTTCCCGCTGACATCAGCCAGAACTACGTCGGCCTGCTGCAATTCGAGCCGCTGCAGGGCTACATGCGCCTGAGCGTCATCAGCGGGAACTACGGCGGGGAATACACCTTTGCCGGCATGCCCAACGACGAGACGAACGGCAGCATGTTCAGCATTGATCTGAGCTATGCCATCTCCGCGCAGAGCGAGCACGCCGACGGGGCCTGGCAGCTCATAAGGCGGTGCCTGGGCCAGGAGCGGGGCGTGTCCGCGATGAGCTTCCCGGCCAACGCCGCCCTGTTCGCGGAGCAGCTGCAGACCATGGTCGAGACGGGCTTTGACAACTACGGGCAGCTCGTGAAGATAAGCGAGTCCGACGCGGACAAGTTCCGCGAGCTGGTCGAGGGCACCACTACCGTGAATTACAGCCTGCCCACCGTGTCTGACATCCTGTCCGAGGACGCCGCGCAGTATTTTGCCGGGCAGATAAGCGCGGAACAGGCCGCCGCGTACAGTCAGGAGCGCGTGAGCACCTGGCTCGCGGAACTGGGTTGACAAATGCTGGCATCATATGATAAGGTAGACAAAAGTCCACCCAGGAGGTATGGAGATGAAAAGACTCAGCACGATGGCCCTGACGCTGGCGCTCGCCCTGCTGCTGGCCGCCTGCGGCGCACCGCCCGCGCCCGCCGCGGAGACTGACGCCGCTCTGGCGCAGACCGCCGCGACCACGCCCGAGCTGATATCCGACTGGCAGAGCGAGGGCCGCGCCTACAAGCAGAGCCCGGTGAACACCGGCGCGGACTCGACATTCGACATCTTCGGCCTGGGCGCGGACTATTACGCGACGGCCATGTTCTTCGGCACGGACGGCCCGAGCGAATACGTCCTGCTCAAAAACGGCGCGCGCTTCTACGCGCCGGAGGAGGCCGCCGTGGAGCTCGCCTGCGCCGGGGACGGCTGCCTCTGGCTGACGGAGAACCGCCGAAGCGAGGAGGGCGGGCAAAGCCTGCTCGTGCAGCTCTCCGCGGAGGGAGAGGTGCTCTCAGAGCTCGACCTCGGCGCGCTGGGGCTGGGCGAGGCATATTTTTCCGCCATGGGCGCCTCGGCCGAGGGCGTCTGGCTGGTAGGTTCGGGCAAAGCCGTGCTGATATCCGACGGCGACATCGCGGCGGAACTCACCGTACCGGCGGAGGCTGAGGTCGTGTGCAGCGGCACCGGCGAGGTCTGTATCGCCGTCTATAATGACCAAAACGTGGTGGTGAGCGCCCTCAGCTCCGGGGGCGGAGAGCCGCGTTTCTCGCTCGAAGGTGCGGACGCGCGGGTATTCGACGGCTCGGACGAGTTCTACCTCACCTGCGCCACAGAAGAGCAGCTCTGGGGCCTCGACAAGGTGGGCGGGCGGACTACGATCGCCGTCTGGGACGACTGCGGCACGGAGCTTGCCGAGCACTGGACGCTCGCGCCGCTCTCGGGCGGGGACTTCCTGCTCAAGAGCTCGATGGGCCTCAGCCTGCTCACGCAGGTGGACCCCTCGGAGCTGCCCCGCGGCGGCGAGCTGAGCATCGCCACCCTGGGCGGGAGCCTCTATGACCTCATATATTCCTTCAACGCGAGCGGCTCGGGCTGGACGCTCACCGAGGTGGACTACACCCAGGGAGGCGAGATAAGCGTCCAGGACGCGCTCACAGGGCTCTACGCCGACATCGCCGCCGGCGAGGGGCCGGACCTCCTGCTGCTCGACGGCGTGCCGGTGGAAAGTCTCATACGCAGGGGCTATCTCGAGGACATCGCTCAGCTGCTCGAGCGTGACTCCGAGCTGAGCGCGGACTACATTGTGTTCGCGGGCAGGCTCGGCGGCGGGACTTACTACGTCTCGCGCGGCTTCGGTATAGATACATACGCCGGGCTAAAATCGAACTTCGGCGAGGCCGAGGGCTGGACGCCGGAGGAGTATCTGGAGGCCGAGTGCTCTCTCGCCCCCGGCGCGCAGATGATGTACTACGTCACGCGCGAGAGCTTCATCCGCGACGTCGCACTGCGATATATGCAGAAGGCCATAGACTGGCAGGCGGGCAGCTGCGACTTTGACAGCGCGGAGTTCATCTCCCTTCTCGAGACGGCGGGGCAGATAACGGAGCACCCGGAGGCCACGGAGTTCACAGGCTATACTCCACCGGAGGAGCAGCTCCGCACGGGGGAGACATATGTCGAGACCGTCCACGTCGGCAGCGTGACCGCACTGCGCGACTTTGAAGAGCGGGTGGGGCAGGCGCTGAGCTTTGTAGGCATGCCCACGCCCGACGGGAGCAACGGTTCGGTCATGGACCCAAGCCAGCCGGTGGGCGTCCTCGCAGGGGGAGAGAACACCGACGGCTGTCTGGAGTTTTTGAAGTTCCTGCTGCTCAGCTATGATTTGAGCTACGGTGCCGAGAACAACGCCTCGCTGCCCATGTACCGCCCGTATCTCGTGCAGCTGGAGGCGGAAGCCGAGGCCGAGGGTCGCATGACGCCGGAGGACACCGAGCGCTTTGAGGACTTCCTCGCCTCGGTGGAGAGCTCCACGCTCTGCGATGAGACCGCACTCGGCATCATCGGTGAGGAGGCCGCGGCGTATTTCGCCGGCGCATGCACGGCGGAGGAGGCCGCCCGCGTGATACAGGAGCGGCTGTCCATTTATGTGGCCGAGCAGAGCTGACCGCAAACAGCATATCGGAACGCGCGGCGCGCCGGGAGGTGCGCCGCGCTTTTTGGGGGCTTGTGCTTGCGTGGAGCTTGTGTTAGAGTTATATAATAATGTGAAGACTTAGAACTTTTTGACAATGGACGGCTGATGTGTTACAAATGGAGAGGATAAGTTCCAGGAAAAACGGGTATATAGCCTATCTGAGACGGCTTGCCTCCGAAGGCGCGCTGAGGCGCGGGCAGGGGGAGACGGTGCTTGACGGAGAAAAGCTCCTCGGAGAGGCGCTCTCTTCCGGCTGTGAGGTGACGAGCGTGCTCACGGACGAGGCGCGGATTCCGGAGCGGCTCCCGGAGGGGGCAAAGCTCTACTGCGCGCCCGCCGAGCTCGTGGGCTATGCCTCGCCGGTAAAGAACAGCCCCGGCCCGGTCTTTACGGTTCGGTTGCCTGAGCGGCGCACGCCGGAGCGTGTGGACTGCGCCATAGTGCTCGAGAGCGTGCAGGACCCAGGAAACGTCGGCACGGTCATAAGGACGGCCAACGCCCTGGGCGTAGACGCGGTCATCCTTACGGGCGACTGCGCTGACCCGACCTCGCCACGCTGCGTGCGCTCTACCATGGGCGCTGCTTTCCGCCAATACGTGATCGAAACGGATATGCCAGGACTGGAGCAGCTGCTTCGGAAGTGGGAGCTTCCGCTTTTCGGCGCGGCGCTCCGTTCCGACGCGCGAGACATAAGGCAGGCGCAGCTTGAGCGCGCCGCAGTTGCGGTAGGGAACGAGGGGCACGGCCTTTCGGGGGAGCTCATGGAGCTCTGCGACGGGGCGGTCATAATACCCATGGTGCCCGGCAGCGAATCGCTGAACGCGGCCATGGCCGGGACGATCATAATGTGGGAGCTTTCAGGCAGGAGACTGTGAGGAGGAAGCGGGATGTCGGAACTTAAATACTGGCTCTGGCTCTCGTCCCTTACAGGTGTTCGCGCCCGCACCAAGCATCTGCTGCTGGAGCACTACGGCGGCGTGCGCGAGCTGTATTTTGCCCCGAGAGGCGATTATGCCTCGCTGGATGGGCTCACTGAGCTGGAGTGTTCCGCGCTTGAAAACAAGAGTTTTGACCGGGCTAACGAGATAATGCGCAGCTGCGATGAGCTGGGCATCGATATCAAGACCATACAGGACGCGGACTATCCCCGGCGCCTCGCGGCCATATACGACCCGCCCGCCGTGCTGTATGTGCGCGGGCGGCTGCCCGTTGTGGATGAGAAGGCCGCAATAGCCGTGGTGGGCACGCGCGGGGCCTCGCCCTATGGGCTGAAGATGGCCGCGCGGCTCGGCTACGAGATAAGCCGCTGCGGCGGGCTCGTGATATCGGGCCTCACACCGGGGGTCGACGTGACGGCGGCGCAGGGCGCGCTGATGGCGGGCGGCAGTTGCGTAGGTGTGCTGGGCTCGGCGATAGACGACATGGCCTGGGGCGGAGCCACGGCGCAGGACGTAGCGGCCGTCGGCGCTGTGATAAGCGAGTATCCGCCGGGAGCCAAGCGGCACCCGGCCTTCTTCAGGGCGCGAAACCGCATAACCTCAGGATTGAGCGTGGCTACTGTTGTTGTGGAGGCGCCTAAGAAAAGCGGCGCGCTGCTTTTTGCTGACGAGGCGGCGAGCCAGGGCAAGGAGATATTTGCGGTGCCCGCAAATGTTGACTCCGAAAATGCCGCGGGCAGCCTTGAACTGATAATGGACGGTGCACTGCCCGTCACCTGCGGCTGGGACATACTCTGCGGTTTTGAGGGCCGGTTTTCAGGCCTGCATGACCCCGGACAAACGAGGAAAATGCCTGAGAGCTATGAAGGGGCGATAGCCGCTTCCGCACCCGAGCCGCGGCCGAAGAAGCGGCCTGCCAAACAGGATGTCGGGCAAAAAGACGTTGACAAGCCCCAAGGGGTGGAATATATTGACCTAAGGAAACAGCTTGAGGGCCTGACCGAAGCGCAGCTCGCCGTGGTGACAGCGCTGGAGCGGCCTTCAATGCACATAGACGACGTAATAGAACGCACGGGCCTGCCCGCACAGGAGGTGCTCTCCGAGCTGACGATGCTCCAGATAAGCGGCCTCGTCAGACAGGAGCCGGGCAAACGGTTTACGCTGAATATAAGTCAGAAGTGAGGACATTTTAAATGGCAAAATCAAAGACGGCACTGGTCATAGTCGAATCCCCGGCCAAGGCCAGGACCATCGAAAAGTATCTGGGCAGCGATTACAAGGTAGTGGCCTCCATGGGTCACCTGCGCGACCTGCCCAAGAGCACGATGGGCGTGGATATAGAGCACGGCTTTGAGCCGCAGTATATCCCCGTCAAGGGCAAGGAGGACGTGATAGCCGACCTGCGCGAGCGTGCGGAGAAGGCGTCCATGGTCTATCTCGCGACCGACCCGGACCGCGAGGGAGAGGCGATCGCCTGGCATCTCAAGGAGCTGCTGGACCTTCCGGACGACAAGGCCTGCCGCGTCACCTTCAACGAGATAACGAAGCGCGTGGTGACCGAGAGTATCGCCGCGCCGCGTGACATAGATATAGACCTCGTGAACGCCCAGCAGGCGCGCCGCATCCTCGACAGGATCGTGGGCTACGAGCTCTCGCCGCTGCTGTGGAAGAAGATACGCCGCGGGCTCTCCGCAGGGCGTGTGCAGTCTGTTGCGACCCGCATGGTCGTGGACAGAGAGCAGGAGATACGCGCTTTCGTACCTGAGGAGTACTGGCTGCTGGACGCCGTGCTCCGCTCCGGCGAGGGCGAGTTCACCGCGCGCTACTTCGGCAATGCCGATGGCAAGGCCGAGCTCCACAGCGAGGCCGAGACCGACGCCGTCATCGCCGCCGTCACGGGCAAGGAGTTCAAGATACAGAGCGTAAAGCGCGGCAAAAAGCAGCGCAGCCCCTCGCCCCCGTTCATAACTTCGACCCTCCAGCAGGAGGCCAGCCGCCGCCTGGGCATGACGCCCCGGCGCACCATGTCCATCGCCCAGCAGCTCTATGAGGGCGTGGATATCAGCGGACTCGGCACTGTGGGTCTCATAACCTACATGCGTACCGACTCGCTCCGCCTTTCTGATGACGCGCTTGCCGCCGCGCGCAGCTTCATAACTGCCCACTACGGCGAGGCCTACTGCCCGCCGGAGCCGCGCCGATACAAGACCAAGGCCGGCGCCCAGGACGCGCACGAGGCGATACGCCCGACGAACGCCGCCCTCGCGCCTGAGCAGGTCCGCAAGGACCTCACCAAGGAGCAGTACATGCTCTACCGCCTGGTGTGGGGCCGCTTCATGGCCTGCCAGATGGCGAACGCGGTGTATGACAACGTCGTGGTCGACGCCGCCTGCGAGGGACACGTGTTCCGCGCCAACTACTCTAAGCTGGTATTCCCCGGCTATACCGCCGTCTATGATGACGAGCGCGAGGAGGACGCCGCGACGCCGAAAAAGCCCCTGCCCGAGCTGAATGAGGGCGACAGCGCCGAGGCCGTGAAGCTCACGAAGGAGCAGAAGTTCACCCAGCCGCCCTCCCGCTATACTGAGGCGACGCTTATCCGCGCGATGGAGGAAAAGGGCATAGGCCGCCCGTCCACATATGCGCCCACTATAACCACCATCCTCAGCCACGAGTACGTGGTGAAGGAGGGCAAATACCTGCGCCCGACCAGCCTCGGCGAGGTGGTCACCGGCCTTATGGAGGAGCGCTTCCCCGATATCGTGGACCTCAAGTTCACGGCGAGGATGGAGGACGGCCTTGACGACATCGAAAAAGGCGGCAAGGGCTGGAAGGAGTACCTCTCCGACTTCTACGGCGGTTTCGAGACGGAGCTCAAAAACGCCGAGAAGGCCATGGAGGGCCAGCGTATAAAGGTCCCGGACGAGGTCTCGGAGGAGATATGCCCCGTCTGCGGTAAAAATCTGGTCTACAAATCCGGCCGCTTCGGTCGTTTTCTGGCATGCCCGGGTTTCCCGGACTGCAATTTCACCATGCCCATAGTCGTCGAGATGCCCGGCAAGTGCCCCGCCTGCGGCGGTAGGCTGCTCAAGCGCACCTCGAAGAACGGCTACACCTACTACGCCTGTGAGCGCGGCAAAGACTGCCCCTGGCGCGGAAAGGGCATGGACGGACGTGAGATAATCGGCTTCATGACCTGGGACGTGCCTACCAAGGAGATCTGCCCCGAGTGCGGCCACACTCTGTTCAAGCGGCCTGGCAAGGGAAAGCTCAAGCCCTTCTGCATAAATGAGGACTGCGCGCTGTTTGTCCCCGAGGACAAGCGCGGATACAAGAAAAAGCCGGCTGAGAAGCCCGCTGAGGGTGCCGAAGGCCAGGAGACTGCCGAGGCTGAGAGCGCCGGGGCCAAAAAGCCTGCGGCGAAGAAGTCCACTGCGGCAAAGAAGCCGGCAGCCAAAAAGACGACGGCGAAGACCGCAGCTTCCAAGACGAGCACCAAGAAGCCCGCGGCCAAAAAGGCCGCCGCCAAGAAGACGGAGGCGGAGGCATGAGGCCCGTAACGGTGGCGGGCGCGGGACTCGCCGGCAGTGAGTGCGCCTGGCAGCTGGCGAGGCGCGGCATACCCGTGCGCCTTGTTGAGATGAAGCCGGGCAAATACAGCCCTGCCCACGTCTCGCCGGATTTTGCCGAACTAGTGTGCTCCAACTCCCTGCGCAGCGACGAGCTGACGAACGCAGTCGGACTGCTCAAGGAGGAGCTGCGCCGCCTGGGTTCCCTCATTATGGAGTCAGCGGACAAGAACCGTGTCGCCGCCGGCGGCGCGCTCGCCGTGGACCGCGAGGGCTTTTCACGCTATATAACCGAGCGCCTGCGCGCCTGCCCTAACATAGAGGTCGAGGAGCGCGAGCTCACAGAGATACCAGAGGGCGAGACGGTCATAGCGACCGGCCCGCTCACGAGCGACGCCATGGCCGAGGCCATCATGAAGCTCTGCCCTGAGTTTGATCTGCATTTCTATGACGCTGTGGCGCCCATTGTCACGCTCGAGAGCGTGGACATGGAGAGCGCCTACCTTGCCTCGCGCTACGGCAAGGGCACGGCGGATTATGTAAACTGCCCCATGACGAAGGAGGAGTACGAGGCCTTTGTCACGGAGCTGCGCTCCGCGAAGGAGGCGCCTGTGCACGGCTTCGACGACGGGGCAGTGTTCGAGGGCTGCATGCCCGTGGAGGTCATGGCGCGGCGCGGTTTCGACACGCTCCGCTACGGGCCGATGAAGCCCGTGGGGCTGGTGAATCCGCATACCGGCGCGGAGGACTGGGCCGTGGTCCAGCTCCGGCGCGACAACGCGGACGGTACGCTGTTCAACCTCGTCGGCTTCCAGACGCACCTGACCTTCGGCGAGCAGAAGCGGGTATTCTCGATGATACCGGCGCTGAGGAACGCGGAATTCGTGCGCTACGGTGTCATGCACCGGAACACTTATCTGGATTCGCCGAGGCTGCTCGACAGGTATTATCGCCTGAAGTCCGAGCCGCGCATAAGCTTTGCCGGGCAGATGACGGGCGTCGAGGGCTATGTGGAATCCACGGCATCAGGCATGCTGGTGGGCATAGAGACGGCGGCACGGCTGCTGGGCCTGCCCGCAGCGGACTTTCCGGCGGAGACGGCGATAGGCGCGCTGGCGCAGTACATATCCGGCGGCAGCGTGGGCGATTTCCAGCCCATGAACGTGAATTTCGGCATAATAACGCCGCTGGGCTATCGGGTAAAGGGCAAGCGCAACAAGAACGCGGAGCTCTCCGCCCGTTCGCTCGGCATCATAGAGGCGATGCTTAAAGATAGGGAGGTCCTGAGCTTTGAGGGTAATAATTGACGCCATGGGAGGCGACAACGCGCCGCAGGCGCCCGTAGCCGGTGCTCTGCGCGCAAAGCGCGAGCTGGGCGTGGACGTGACGCTGGTAGGCAGGCGGGAGGAAATAGAGAAGCACCTCGGAGGCGAGGCTGGCATAGAAATAGTCGACGCCCGCGAGGTTATATCCATGGAGGACGACCCGAGCACGGCGACGCGTCGGAAGAAGGATTCCTCAATGGCCGTAGCGCTGAACCTGCTCAAGGACGGCAAGGGCGACGCCGTGGTATCCGCCGGCAGCACCGGCGCGCTGCTCACGGGTGCTACGCTTACCGTAAAGCGCATCCGCGGCATCCGCCGTGCGGCTCTGGCACCGGTCATCCCGAACGGCGGCAGGGGCGTCATGCTCATAGACTGCGGCGCCAATGTCGAGTGCACCAGCGAGTACCTGCTGCAGTTTGCCTTCATGGGCAGCTTCTACTCCAAGCACATACTTGGCTGCCCGAATCCCAGGGTCGGCCTGCTGAATAACGGCACGGAGGAGACCAAGGGCACGGAACTGCAAAAGCAGTCCTGGTCCGTGCTTAAAAAGGCTGCCGACGAGGGAAAAATAAACTTTATCGGGAATGTCGAAGGCTCTGCCGCACTCAGCGGCGAGGTGGACGTCGTAGTGACGGACGGCTTCACGGGCAATATCATGCTCGAGTCCTACGAGGGCATGGCAAAGTTCCTTATGACG
>X96_European_Hare__coassemble_736_pt1 | contig 20308 bp, 16 predicted proteins | sample X96_European_Hare__metabat2_high_PE_013 | metagenome-assembled genome bin X96_European_Hare
GCAGGGGCGCTGCCCCTGCACCCTGCCACCTTTGAAAAGGTGGACGAAACTTTCAAACGCGCGCGAAGCGCGCAGGGCGCGAAAAAGGGCCCCGCGCGGGGCCCGAAACGGCGTATTATTTCCCGGCCCAGCGGCCTAGGCATTCATCAAAGAGCGCGTCACCCTGTTCGCGGAGCCTTTCACAGAAGCGCTCGTAGTCGGCGAGCAGTGCAGCGCCCTGTTCGGTCAGCACCGCGCCGCCGCCGTGGCGGCCGCCGGTAGTGCTGTCCAGCAGCGGGAAGCCAAGCGCCTCCTCACTGTCGCGCAATATGCGCCAGGCCTTTGAGTAGGCCATGCCCATCTCCGCCGCCGCGGCGCGCAGAGAATGCCGCTCCCGCACCAGCGACAACAGCGTCGCCAGGCCGGGACCGAAGCATTTGCCCTCCGTGAACAGCCTCACGGATATGTTGTAACGCATCTTTTCCATACTTTAAGTATACCACCCCTTCCCGCGGGCCGTCAACGCTTGACGGCGGTGGAAATGGGTGGTATTGTTGTCCTCGGATGAGAATAACGGAGGTATCGAAATGTTGTTCTGCGAGGCTTTACGCATCACAAAGGGCATAACGGCGCTCATAGGCAGCGGAGGCAAGACCAGCCTGCAAAACCACCTCGCCACCGAGCTGAGAGAGCGCGGACGGGTGATACTCTGCACCACGACGCACATAATGCCGCCGCCGGGGATGCGCACGCTGCAAAGGGCCTCTGTTGATGAAGTCCGCCGCGCGCTTGAAGCGGACGGCGCGGTCTGCGTGGGCGAGCTCGGCGATGACGGGCGGCTCCACCCGCCGCTGCTTGCAATAGAGGAGCTCGCGCCGCTTGCTGATTACCTGGTGATTGAGGCCGACGGCTCCAAGCGCCTCCCGCTCAAGGCCCACGAGAGCTTTGAGCCGGTAATCCCGGCGGACACGGCGCGCACCGTCTGCGTCGTGGGCCTGACCGGACTTGGGCGGTCCATAGCCGAGGCCGCGCACAGGAGCGACATCTTCGCCTCGCTCGCGCACTGCGGCACGGACGACCCCGCAACGCCCGAGCGCGTCGCGCGCGTCCTCAACGCCGAGGCGCTGGCGGACGTATACTTCCTCAACCAGGCCGATGCGGCGGGGGAGGACGCGGCAGGGGAACTTGCCGCGCTGCTAGAGCGGCCTGCGCTCTGGGGCAGCATCCAAAAAGGAGAGATAACATGCTGATATACATCCGCGGCGCGGGGGACATCGCCTCCGGCATCGCCATAAGACTGCGCCGCAGCGGCTTTCGCGTAGTCATGACCGACGTCGCCCGGCCCACCGCCATCCGACGCAGCGTGAGTTTTTCCGGGGCGATAATAAGCGGCAGTCAGACCGTCGAGGACGTCACCGCCCGGCTTGCGCACACGCCGGAGGCGGCGCTAGGGATAGTGAATGAAGGCGATATCGCCGTGATGATAGACAAAAACTGCGAGGCGCTCCCAGCGCTGCGCCCCGACGCCGTCGTGGACGCCATACTCGCCAAGCGCAACCTCGGCACCACGCGGGACATGGCCCCGGCGGTCATAGGCGTCGGCCCGGGCTTCACGGCGGGCCTCGACTGCCACGCCGTGGTGGAGACAATGCGCGGCCACACGCTCGGGCGGGTGTATTACACCGGCTCGGCTCTGCCGAACACCGCTGTGCCGGGCCTCATCGGCGGATACGCGGGCGAGCGCGTGCTCCGCGCCCCGGCGGACGGCGTGTTCCGACGCCTGCGCGAGATAGGCGACCTGGTCGAGGCCGGGGACGTCGCCGCCACGGTGGAGGGCGAGCCCATGGTTTGCACGATATCCGGCGTCCTGCGCGGCATCCTCGCCGACGGCACGCCCGTTTTCAAAGGCATGAAGGCCGGGGACGTGGACCCGCGCGCGAAGGTCGAGAACTGCTACACCGTCTCGGACAAGGCTCTCGCCGTGGGCGGCGGCGTGCTAGAGGCCGTGCTGCGCCTCACGGGGGCTATTGATAACGCGGAAAGGGGAGAGGCAGATGGAAAATGAGATAAAGCTCACGAAGCTCGCCAAATGCGCCGGCTGCGGCGCAAAGGTCGGCGCGGGCGTCCTCGCCCAGCTGCTGGAGGGGATAAAGGTCCGCCATGACCCGAACCTGCTCGTCGGCTTCGACAAGAGCGACGACGCCTCGGTGTACAAGGTCTCGGACGAGCTTGCGCTGGTGCAGACCGTCGACTTTTTCCCGCCAATCGCGGACGACCCCTACACCTTCGGCCAGATCGCCGCGACGAACGCGCTCTCGGACGTCTATGCCATGGGCGGCGAGCCCAAGCTGGCGCTCAACCTCATGTGTGTGCCGGAGAAGATGCCGCGTGAGGCCGTCCACGCCCTGCTCCGCGGCGGCTACGACAAGGTCTACGAGGCCGGGGCTGTCATCACCGGCGGCCACAGCATCCTCGACGACGAGCCGAAGTACGGCCTCGCAGTCACGGGCTTCGTCCACCCGGAGCGCGTACTCACCAACTCCGGCGCGCGGCCCGGCGACGTGCTCATCCTCACCAAGCCGCTCGGCATAGGCGTTCTCACCACCGCCGCCAAGGCGGAGCTCTGCTCCGAGGAGACGATGCGCTATGCCGTGGAGCTCATGACCACCCTGAACAAAAACGCGCGCGACGCGATGGTCAAATACCGCGTCCACGCCTGCACGGACGTGACCGGTTTCGGTCTGCTTGGTCACTCCTGCGAGATGGCCGAGGGCAGCGGCGTTGCCATAGAGTACGAGGTCGCGCGCTTCAAATTTATCGACGAGGCTGTGCAGCTCGCCAAGGAGGGCCTCCTGCCCGAGGGCATGTACCGCAACCGATCCTTCGCCGAGTGCCGCGTCGACCCCGGCGAGGCCGAGCTCTGGCAGCAGGACCTGCTCTATGACCCGCAGACCTCCGGCGGCCTGCTCATGGCGGTCGATCCGGCCGACGCCGACGCGCTCATGGCCGAGCTCGAGGGAAGCGTCCCCGCAGCTCAGCGTGTCGGGCGCGCGCTCGAGTACGACGGCGGCGCGCTGATAAGGCTGAGGTGAGCGCCGTGGTGTATCTCGATAACGCCGCTACCTCCTTTCCGAAGGCCCCCGGCGTAGCCGCCGCCATGGCCGAGTATGTTGAAAAGGTCGGCGCCACGATAAACCGCTCGTCCTACGCTGCGGCGCAGGAGGCGGGGCTCGTGACCCTCACGCTCCGGGAGCGGCTCTGCCGCCTATTTCATCACCCGGACCCCACCCACGCCGTTATAACCGCGGGCGCTACGGCCTCGCTGAATCTGCTGATAAAGGGTCTGCTCCGCCCCGGCGACCACTGCGTCGTGTCCTCGATGGAGCACAACGCCGTCATGCGTCCACTGGTGCAGCTCGAGCGCGAGGGCGTGAGCTTTGACCGCGTGCCATGCGACGGGGAGGGGCGTATGGACGTCTCGGCCCTGCCCGGCCTCATCCGGCCGAACACCAGGCTCGTGCTCATCGCCCACTCCTCCAACGTCAGCGGCACGGTGCAGGATGCCGCGGCGGTGGGGAGAATATGCCGCGACCGCGGCATTCCCTTTGCCCTCGACGCCGCGCAGTCGGCGGGGCACATGGACGTCGACTTCACGGCCCTCGGCCTCTCTGCGCTGGCAGTACCCGGACACAAGGGCCTGCTCGGCCCGCAGGGCATAGGCGCGCTGCTGCTCACGCCGGAGCTGGCAAAGTGCCTGACGCCGCTCATTGCGGGCGGCACGGGCAGCGCGTCGGACTCCGAGGAACTGCCCGACTGGATGCCGGACCGCTTCGAGTCCGGCACGCCGAACCTGCCCGGCATCTACGGCTGGGAGGCGGCGCTGCGCTGGATAGAGGAGACTGGCGTCGAAAAGCTCGCCGCGCACGAGAGATTGCTCACCGCGCGCTTCCTCGACGGCGTGTCTGCCCTCAAAAACGTCTGCCTCTACGGCCCGCGCACGATGGAGGGCCGCACCGGCGTCATCAGCCTCGGCTTCACGGACTGCGACAACGCCGACGCCGCCTGGCGGCTCGAGCGCGAGCACGGCGTCCTCACACGCTGCGGCCTCCACTGCGCACCGGCAGCACACCGGAGCCTCGGCAGCTTCCCGGAGGGCAGCGTCCGCTTCTCTATAGGCTGGGCCAACACCGAATCCGACGTCGACACCGCCCTCGGGGCCATCGCGGAGATTTGAGAGCGACTACCATCTAAAAAATATTCGAAACGCCTCAAAATTTTGTTGAAAATCCTCACACGTTATTCTATAATGAGAATAACGTGTGAGGATAATTTTTGCAAAAAGAGAGGGATGCGTGTGAAAAAGGTAAGTTGGATCGTCGTGATAACCGGCGCGGCGGTCGGCCTCGCGGCGATCGTGTTGACGCTGCTGGGCAATCCGGCCAACATGGGCTTCTGCATAGCCTGCTTCCTGCGCGACATTGCGGGCGCCTGCGGGCTGCACAGCGCGGCGAAGGTGCAGTACGTCAGGCCGGAGATAATCGGCCTGGTGCTGGGCGCGTTCATCATGTCTGTCGCGACGCGGGAGTTCCGAGCCAAGGCGGGCTCGTCCCCGGCGACGCGGTTCGTGCTCGGCGCGTTCGTGATGATCGGCGCGCTGGCCTTCCTGGGCTGCCCGCTGCGCATGATAATCCGCCTCGGCGGCGGCGACTTGAACGCGCTGGTGGCGCTCGTGGGCTTTGCCTGCGGCATACTCTGCGGCGTGTTCTTCCTCAACCGCGGCTTCTCGCTAAAGCGGGCGTATCCGGTGGGGAAGGCCGAGGGCGGCGTCCTGTCCGCGATAATGGCGGGGCTGCTCATCCTCTTCCTCGCCGTGCCGACGCTTTTCAAGGCCAGCACTGAGGGCCCGGGTTCCATGCACGCGCCGGTCGTTGCGGCGCTGCTCATTGCCCTTGTCGTGGGCGCTCTGGCGCAGAGGGCGCGGCTCTGCATGGCGGGCGGACTGCGAGACGTGTTTTTGTTTAGGGATTTCAAGCTGCTCTACGGCTTCGTGGCCATCTTCGTCGTCGTGCTCATAGGCAACCTCATAAACGGCAGCTTCAAGCTGGGATTCACGCTCCAGCCGGTGGCGCACAGCTCGCATGTGTGGAACTTCCTCGGCATGGCCCTGGTGGGCTGGGGCTCGGTGCTGCTGGGCGGCTGCCCGCTCAGACAGCTCATCCTCGCGGGTGAGGGCAACGGCGACAGCGCCGTGACGGTGCTCGGCATGATGGCGGGTGCGGCGATCTCGCACAACTTCGGCCTCGCGGGCAACGCGGATGCAATGAATGAGGCGGGCGAGATAGTCGTCGGCGGTATCTCCACTGCGGGCAAGATCGCGGTCATACTCGGCTTTGCAGTGTGCCTGATAGTTTCGGTGATGAATCTTCCGGGGAAGGAGGAAAAGGCATGAAAACTGTGGATGCCAGGGGCCATTCCTGCCCCATACCGGTGGTCATGGTGCGCAAGGCGGTTGCGGGGGAGAAGCCCTCGGAGCTGGAGGTGCTGGTGGATAACCAGTGCTCGGTGGAGAACGTTACGCGCTATGGCAGGAGCCAGGGCTACGAGGTGGAGACCTCGGCGCTGGGCGAGGATTTCAGGTTGGTGCTGAAGAAGTGAAACGGTACATAGCAACTTTCCACACGCACCTTGCGGCGCTGCGGAGCAGCAGGAGCCTGACGGCGTCGGGAATATCGGCGCAGATGACGCCTGTGCCGCGCCGTCTCTCGAGCTCCTGCGGCACCTGCGTGCGCTACGAAGCCGACGATTCCCGCTCGGAACTGCTCGATACGGACGCCGAGGCGGTGTATGAGGACACCGGCAGGGAGTATATCCTGCTACGGGAGTTCGGCTGACGGCAAAATGGCTTGCTCTTACGACAAATTAACGCTCTGAGCAATAAAAATGTTGTTGCACAGGCACAAAAGTCGTGATAAAATTAGTCATAAATATCCAAAATGGCCATGGCCATTTCCAGAGGCGGGGTATACCCCGCCTCATGGCCTTTTGGAATACGATTATCAAAAGGGGAGGAACACTTATGAAAAAGTCAGTTCTGGCCATAGCGTTGGCTGTTCTGATGACAGTATCGCTCCTGACCGTCGGAGCAATGGCGGATGGGACTGTTTATGAGGCCGGTAATCAAGATGAAATAGTTAGGGCATTAGCAATAGCACAAGATGGAGATACCGTTAGACTTACTAATAATATTGAACTGGTCGTGAAGGATAGCGGCGTTGATGAGGTTACTCCTATACTGTATATTAAGCATGATATTACGCTTGATCTAAACACGTTTAGTATTACACTGAATCAGGATAACCTTGGTGTAAGTCTGGCCTGTACACCTTGCATTATTTGTGTATATGGTGCTGATGTAACGATAACGGGTGATGGTACCATTGATGCTGAAGCTCAGTACAATAACTCGTATGGCATTAATGTTGTAACTGGCGGCAGTTTAACCATAGAAAGCGGTACGTTTAAGGGGGCACCGACTGCTGTTCAGGCTCAGAAGGGAACTTTAAACGTTTATGGAGGAAAGTTTGAACTAGCTGAGACTATTTCCCAAGCGGCTCCTGATATGGCTAAGTATGTAATCAATGCTGTTGATCCAGAATATAAATCTGGAAGTGCCGACATAAGCATAACGGGGGGCACCTTTGTAGGGTTTAACCCAAATGAAAACCCCGAAGGCCCTGGTACCTCTTATGTTGTTGGTGAATGCACTGTTGACAGCAGCACTGGCAGTGTTGTCATTTCCGCACCGACTACTCAGTCGGATAACAGCGTCGCTGAAGTCAACGGCATGTACTTCACAAACCTCAGCAACGCTATCGCCGCAGCCAATAGAGGCGCGACTGTTAAGCTGCTGAAAGATTTTACCGAAGAAGATGTAGTAATACCCAAATTGTCCGATATTACTCTTGACCTCAACGGCAAGACATTCAACGCCGGCGAGAAACTGATAAGCCAAGGCAACCTTACCATTATCGACTCGACCGCCATGTCGGAGCCGATGGTAAGCGCCGATTACGAAACTGTCACTTATAATTCCGGAAAAATTGAAGTCAGCGTGGCTGCCTATGCAGCGTTTGGCGGCACTGTGACGCTCAAGAGCGGCAGTATAGTTTCTACATACCTAGGCGCGTATGTGCAGGGTGACACTACTGGCGCCACGACAATTCCGTCTACTTTCAATATTGAGGGCGGATACATTGAGGCCAAGGAATTCGCCGCTACCACCCAGGGCAATGGCGCAACGCTGAACATCAGCGGCGGCGTTCTGGTTGCCAAGGACAATGCCGTCGTGGCCGGCAACGGCACCGTTTCGGGCGGTAAGGACATGGGCGGTACAACTATCAACATCAGCGGCGGCACCATGATTGGCCGCATAACGTCTCCCGGATATATTGCCTGCGGCGTTTACCATCCTCAGCAGGGTGCGCTGAATATCAGCGGCGGCACCATCTATGCAGATGGCGGCGTTGGCATCCTGATGCGCGCCGGCGATGCCAACATAACCGGCGGCGATATCATTGCTACCGGTAACGCTTCCGGAAAAGTTGGCGACAGCACGATTATTCAGAATTGCTACGGCATTGTCTATGATGAGACGAGCAGCTATCCCGGTATGACCGCTTCCGATATCGTCACCATCTCCGGCAACGCCAGTGTGACGGCTGATGCCGGTTCCGAGGCTATTTGCGTCATGCAGAACGAGACAGCAGGCGCGGAGCGCGTCGCTGTCAAGGGCGGCAGCTATTCTTCCTCTGTCGCCGATTATGTTGATGATACGCTCAATTTCGAAGTAAACAACTTTGGTACCTACGCATATTACACTGACTTTGAGACCGCGCTTACCAATGCTTTGCCCGGCGCTCAGATAATAAATCTGAATGCTGAGCCCTCTGCGGCCATGTATTCCCTCGTGGTTGACCCCGCAAACAATGGCCAGGTTATCAGAGTTTCCGTTTCCGCCGGCACCGAGTATACCCTCCCCGACGCGCCGAAGAACAGCGGCTACATATTCCTCGGCTGGCGCTGCGGCGGTGTCACTTACAAGGCGGGCGAGACCGTTACTGTCAACTCCGATATGACCTTCACCGCCGTATGGGGCAACCTGCCCGACGTCGACCCCGAGGACCCGGAGGAGCCTGAGGTTCCCGACTTCCCGTTCTATGACGTGAACATCCGCGACTGGTACTATGACGCGGTGTACTACGTCTGGGAGAAGGGCTTGATGGACGGCGTCGACACCCACGAGTTCGCACCGAACGCCACCCTGACCCGTGCGATGGTCTGGACGATAATCGCCCGCGCCGAGGGCGTAGACACGACCGGCGGCAACAGCTGGTACGCGAAGGCCCAGGAGTGGGTCGTCGCTAAGGGCATCTCCGACGGCGAGAATCCGAGCGCGGCTATCACCCGTCAGGAACTCGTAACGATGCTCTATCGTCTGGCCGGTGAGCCCACCGTGAGCGGCTCTGTCACCGCTCCGGACGCCTCCAGCGTGAGCGCTTGGGCTTCCGACGCTATGGTTTGGGCTATGAACATCGGTCTCATCGAGGGCGACGAGAACGGAGCGGTCACTCCGACCGCCACCGCGACCCGCGCCCAGGCTGCGGCCATCTTCATGCGCTACATCGAGGCGTAAAACTCAATAAAACAAAAAACAGGGAGCCGATCGGCTCCCTGTTTTTTTATGGCTGGTTAACGACGCCTGCGAAGAGCGGAAGGTCATCCCGCGAGCTTATGGCGAAGAGGAAGGGACGGTCGAGGGTGAAATATATCTCGTCCTCCGGCTCTGCCGCCGCGGCGTCACCCACGATGACCGTAAAGGCCGCAGCCTCCACACCTTCCTCATCTATCTTCACCCGCGCCGCGTGAGTGACCTCGGAGACGTATATCTCGTCAGTGTCAGTCGTCATCGGTGTGAAATCTGAGACGGCGGGGTCGAACACGTCCGTGACGCCCAGCGCCTTGAGCCCGTCTATGAGGTCGAGCTGAGAGGCAATGTCGAACTTCGGCACGGAGAAATAGACCCTTGCATACTCGCTCTCGCCCGCCTCGCCGGTGGACATCAGCCGCATGACCTCCTCATTTTCCAGCAGCGTGTCCACGGAGACGCCCTCGTCGGGGAGAATGAACCACATGCTGTTTCCGCCCCGTAGACTGAGCCGCACCGCGCCCCAGCCCTCGCCGCAGAAATAGTCCATAAACTGCCCGGCATACATGTACTCGGCGTCCACGTCACCTGACGGTGTGTGAAAGACGTCCGTGTAGTTGAGCTCCTCACGGAACTCGCTTGTCCACTGGGCGCTGTAATATATTGTCGTCGCCAGCAGCAGGACGGTGAGAGGGTTCGTCTCAATGGACGCGGCCTGTTCCTCAAGAAGCCCGCGCGTCTGCTCGTTGAGCCAGCCCTGTATGGCCTCGTTCATATCCGCCGTACCCATCTCGCCGCGATAGGACGAGGCATAATAGGTGTCCGCAAGCGTGTCCATGGTGCTCTGCACATAGCCTATGTCCTCGCGCAGCCACACCGAGCTCGCGAGGACGCTCTGTATCTCGTCCTCGTCCCGGCTGCAGGCCCGCCAGATGGCCCCGGCCTGTTCACGGAGCGCCTCCACGCTGTCTGCGCCGATGAGCTCGAGAAGCTGGGAACGGCTGTTTCCATCCGTGAGCTCCGCCAGCATGGCGAGGGCCATGTAGATATTCACCGGCGACACCACGGTGTTTTCATCCCCTGCGCCGGAGAGAAACTGCGCCGTCAGGGCCTCAAAGCACTCACTGGGCGCGGAGATGCCGTCCGGCAGCCGCTCATACTCGTCATACGCCGCCTCCGCTATGGCAAGGGCCGAGCCCGTGGCGCCGGGGTGCAGCAAAGCGGCGGCTATGACAACGACCAGCAGCGCCGCAACCGCGCTTATGTACCATGCCCGGCGGGGCTTTTTGGGCCTCGCGGCGGCGTTCTCCACCAGCTCGTCGGAGAGGTTGGTCACGGCCTCGTAGATCTTTTCGCTTTTTTCGCTCATATTTCGGCTCCCTCCGCTTCAAGATAGGCCCTCAGGGACTTCCTTAGCTTCAGCATCAGCTGCGCGAGCCTGGCGGGCTTTTGGCCCTCCTCCGCTGCAAGTGCGCCGAGCGCCTCGCCGTACCAGTAGCGGCGCACGAAAAGCCGCCGCTCGCGCTCCGGGAGCGTGCCGAGCCAGGTCTCGATGTGCCGCGTAAGCTCCATGGCGTCGAGCGTTTGCTCTACTGTTGCCGGGGAAGGCACGCAATCATCCAGCTCCGAGAGCAGCATGTCCATGCCCGCGCAGCGCTTTTGCGCCCGGTCGCGGCGGTAGCGGCTGATGGAGAGATTACGCGTTATGCGGCCCAGAAACGCCCGCAGACTTGCTGGAAGCTCAGGCGGCATACGCGTCCACGCGGCCATATAGGTGTCGTTCACGCACTCGTCGGCATCTTCGCGGATGCCCAGCAGGTTCAGCGCGACGCGCAGGCAGAACGCCCCGTATTTCTTCGCCGTCTCCGCGATGGCCGTCTCGCTTCGGGCGTGGTAGAGCGCAACTATTTCCCTGTCTTCCATGCCGCGTCCCCCTTCTGTTAGGCCTTCATCTTAATAAGTCGCAAAACGCGTGCGGATATTGCGGGCAATATGGAAAGATGATACAATGACCCCAGCACAAAGCAGGAGGTCATTACAATGGACTATTGCCTAGGAAACGAAAAACTCTGCGTCCGCGTCTCCTCAAAGGGCGCGGAGCTTCAATCTATACGCGGTGCGGACGGCACTGAATACCTCTGGCAGGGCGACGAGCGCTTTTGGCACGGCCGCGCGACCAACATTTTTCCCTATGTAGGCCGCCTCACGGAGGACAGCTATCTCTGGCGCGGCGAGCTCTACAACATGGGTCGCCACGGCTTTGCGCGCGGCAGCGAGTTTGAGCCGGAGTTGGTGAGCGACACGCGCCTGATACTCACGCTGCGCGCCAACGACGAGACGCAGCGGAGCTATCCCTTCGACTTCAAGTTCGGCCTTATCTACGAGCTGGACGGCGCCTCAGTGCGCGTCACCTTCCGCGTGGCGAACAGGGGAGGGGCGGATATGCCCTTTGGTCTCGGCGGACACCCGGGATTCAACGTTCCGCTCGCCCGCGGACTGCGCTTCGAGGACTATCGCCTTGAGTTCTCCGAGCCCTGCGAGCCGAAGCGGGTGCTGCTGTCTCCTGCGTACTACATTTCCGGCGAGGAAGAGCCGTACGCGCTTGAAAACAACGCCATACCGCTCCTGCACGGCCTTTTCGACAACGACGCCGTGATCCTGCGCGGCACCTCCGGTGTGGTCACGCTCAAGACCGATGCGGACGCGCACGGCGTTGAGCTCAGCTATCCCGACATGCCCTACATCGCCTTCTGGCACACGCCGGAGACGACGGCGCCCTTTGTCTGCATCGAGCCCTGGATGAGCCTGCCCTCTCGGCAGGACGTGGTCGAGGATCTTGAACGCCAGCCCGGCATCCGCGTCCTTGCGCCCGGAGAGGTCTACGAAAACCGCCTGAACATACGCCTCCTGGGCCTGTGAGCTCAGGGCCGCGTGAGCCGGACGCGGAGGGTGAGCGTTCTGGGCGTCGGCGTCTTGTCGAACTTGATGACGTAGACGCGGCGGGTCATGTCGACCTCGAGCACCGTGCCGTCGCCGAAGGCGGAGTGGCGCACGCGGTCGCCGGGGGCAAAGAGCTCCTCCGGCGCGCCCGACGCGCCGGATAGGCGCGCTTCATGCGCCGAAATATATTCCCGAGCCTCGGAGACGAGGCTCTCACGGGGTCTGCCGTCCTGGACGAGCAGGCCCCGGTCTATTTCAAGCAGAAAACGCGAGGGATAGCGCGGCGCGCCGTCGTGCCCGCGGCCCTCGCTGTCCGATAGCACAAGGCCGCGCTTGGCGCGCGTGAGCGCCACGAAGGCGAGGCGGCGCTCCTCCTCCATGCCCTCGGGCGAGTCGGTCTTCTTGGAGGGGAGTATGCCCTCGTTCAGGCAGCAGAGAAAGACGTAGGGGAACTCCAGACCCTTAGCCGCGTGGATGGTCATGAGCTTCACGGCGTCGCGGCCCGTGTCCGCGTCGCTGTTTGAAAAGAGCGCCACGTGGCTGAGATAGTGCGTGAGGGAGCACTCCTCGCCGCTCGTCTCCTCGTACTCGCGGACGGACTGCTTGAGCTCCGCGAGGTTGTCGAGCCGCTCCTGGCTGCCCTCGGTGCGGAGATATTCCTCATAGCCGCTGCGGTTCAAAACCTCGCTGAGCAGCTCGGCGATGCTCCGGCCATCGCAGCCGGCGGAGAGCTCCTCGACCAGCGAGACGAGCCGCCGGGCCTTTGTGCCGCGGAAGAGCTCGTCGTCGAGGCAGCGGCAGAGCGCGTCGTAGAGCGAGCAGGCGTTTTTCGCCGCGTACTCGCGCAGAAATTCCATGCGCCGACGCCCGAGGTTTCGCCTCGGCACGTTGGCCACGCGCATGAAGGAGAGATCGTCGCGGTAGGCGATGAGGCGCAGGTACGATAGCGCATCCTTGACCTCCGCACGGGCGAAAAACTGCACGCCGCTGTATATGACATAGGGCAGCTTGAGGCGGATGAACACCTCCTCGATGGTGCGCGTGACATAGTGCGCGCGGTAGAGCAGCGTCATGTCGCGATAGGGCACGCCCTTGTCGTGCAGGGCCATTATGCGCTCGGCAATGCGCCCGGCCTCGTCCTCGGGGCTCTCGCAGTGCATCCAGACCACCGGTGCGCCGGAGAGCAGGGTGGGCGTGAGCTCCTTTTTCATGCGGTTGCGGTTCTGCGCTATGAGCGAGTTCGCCGCGGCGAGTATCTCGGGCGTGGAGCGGTAGTTCTGCATCATCATGATTGTCCTGGTGCCGGGGAACTCGCGGTCGAAGTCGAGCAGGTACTTCACGCTCGCGCCGCGCCAGGTGTAGATGGTCTGGTCCGGGTCGCCGACGATGAAGAGGTTTTTGTGATAGCCGCAGAGGGCGCGCATGAGCCTGTACTGCGGCTTGTCGATGTCCTGAAACTCGTCCACCATGATGTATTGCAGCCGCTCCTGCCACTTTTGGCGTATCTCCGGGTTTTGCTCGAAGATATAGAGCGTGAAGAAGATGAGGTCGTTGTAGTCAAGGCCGAAGCACTTTTTCTCCTCGTAGAGATAGCCGTAGAAGATGATGTCGCGCGTGGAAACGGCGTCGAGGTACTTGCGGTGCAGCGTCTCGAGGTCCATGTCAATCATGTCGAGATAGTACTCCGGGTCCTCGATGCCCTTGCGCAGCTCTATCATGTCCCGCGCGTCGGAGTAGGTCATGTGCCGGAGCGTGAGGCCGCGCTCTGCGTATATGCGCGCGAGCATGGCGTCGATGTCCGCGTTGTCGAGGACGAGGAAGCTCTTGGGGTATTGGACGGCGTGGCTGTCCTCCTGCAAGACGGTGACGCAGAAGCTGTGGAAGGTGCAGATGTGGCCCGTGTCGCTGTCGCCGGTCAGGGCGCGGATGCGCTGGCGCATCTCGGCCGCGGACTTGTTGGTGAATGTCACGCAAAGTATGCTTCCCGGCGTGACGCCCAGCTCATTTACGAGATAGGCAAAGCGGCGCGCCAGCGCCCGGGTCTTGCCCGAGCCCGCGCCCGCCACGACGCGGATATAGCCCTCCGTCGAGGCCACGGCCTCGCGCTGCGCGCTGTTGAGTCCCTCGAATATGTCCAAGTCCTCGCCCCCTTTTCGATAAGTATACCACCGCTCCCGCGACCTTGCCAAGCGCATACGAAAAGGCCCCGCCCGATGAGGGCGGGGCCTTCGGCTCAGAGCTCGGTGAGCCCGTTCGGGCCCAGCTCGTATACGCGCGTGGAGACCTCGGAGATGAACTTCCTGTCGTGTGAGACGCTGATGACCGCGCCGCCGAAGGCTCGCAGCATATCACGCACCACGGGCCCGGAGAGCGGCGAGAGGTTTCGCGTCGGCTCGTCAAGGATGAGCACGTCGGCTCGCTCGAGCGCCATGGAGGCCAGCAGCAGCTTCGCGCGCTGTCCGCCTGATAGGTCGGAGCAGTGGCGCTCCATCTCGAGCGAGGTGTAGCGCAGACTGCCGAGCAGAGCGCGTATCCGCTGCTCCTCCGCGCGGCTGCCCGAGCGGTTGAGGAGCTCCACGGGGCTTGGCGCACCGTCTAGCGTCTCGCCAAACTCCTGGGGCATGTAGGCGGCGCGGATGTCCCGGCGGGGCAGCAGCTCGGCGGCTATGCGCCGGAGCAGCGTGGTCTTGCCCACGCCGTTGCCTCCGACTATGCAGATGCGCTCCGGCCCCGCAACGTGCAGCTCTATGCCCTGCGCAAGCAGCCTGCCTCCGGCCTCAAGCCGGGGCAGCTCAAGGTCGAGCACACGCTTGCCGCGCGGTATCGCGGCCTCCGCGGGGAAGGAGAGGAAGATGGCCTCCTCGGCCTCGGGCATGGCGGTCAGCCTCTCGCGCTCGCGCTCAAAGCGGCGGCCCATGGCCTGGACGGAGTGCATCTTCTTCTTGAGCAGCCGCCCGCCATGCGGGTCCTGGCGGGTGAGGTTTGCCTGGGCGCTCTCGACTTTTTGGCGTATCTGCCGGTAGCGCTCGAGCTTCCGGTCGAACTCCTCCCGCTCCTTGCGCGCCGCCTGCTCCTGCCTTGCGAGTGCGCGGCAGCGCAACTCCACATAGACGCGGTAGGGCACCCTCGCCACCGTGGCGCGGGGCGCCGTCTTGCGCCGCAGCAGCTCCAGGTGGACGATGACGTTCGCCGTGCGCTCAATGAGCGTCTCGTCATGCGAGACGAAGAGCATCGGCTGCTCGAGGCTGAGTATGAAGTCCTCCAGCCACTCGAGCGAGTCGAGGTCGAGGTCGTTTGAGGGCTCGTCGAGCAGATAGAGCTCGGGCTCCTCGGCGGCGAGGGCCGCAAGCTGGAGCTTTATCCTCTCGCCGCCTGAAAACTCTCTGAGCGGCCGCTCGGAGGCGAACATAGCGGCGTCGAGGCCAAGCTCGGCGGCCAGGGTGGCGCGCTGCCTGGGTGTGAGCCGCCCAAAACCGCGCGAGGCGTCGAAGAGCCGACGCGCGGGGGCGTCTAGCTCTGCAGGGGAGAGCTCCTGTGGAAGATATCCCGTGCGCCCGCCGGGGGAGATGGCCCCGCTCCACTCGACGTAGCCCTCGGCGAGGGCTGGGTCGTGGATGAGGCGCAGGAGGGTGGACTTCCCGTCGCCCTCCTCGCCGATGAGTGCGGCGCGCTCGCCCGGGCCGAGCTGGAGCGAAAAGTCCGAGAGTATGCAGCGCAGGTCGCTGCGGCAAGTGACGCTGAGTTTGTCTATCGTAAGCATAAAAAAGCCCGCTCCTTTGCGTGTGTTGCCCCGGCGTGCCGGTGCGCAGACGCGCAAAAAGCGGGCCTCCCCCATAGAAGGGCGGCTGAAGCGGCGCATCTGATCCGGCACGGCAAGCCGGACCCGCCTGATAAGCGGGCCGGGGCTGGCCTTGCTTGGAATCAGATTACTTCCGCATCTTCCCACCCTTTTCACTTCGTATTTAGTTCATTATACCGTATCTTACAGCTCAAAGCAAGCCCTTGCAAAGACCGGCAGGCGCCCCTCGCAGGGGCAATCGAGCTCGGCAGGGCCGGCGTGCGTCTCGCCGGTGAAGAAGTCGCGCCACTCGCCTTCGGGAAGGTAGACGCGGCGGCTCTCGGCGTTTTCCTCGAGCAGCGGGGCGACGAGGATATCGCGTCCGAGCAGGAATTCGTCCGCGCAGTCTATCGCCCGCGCATCTCCGGGCCAGTAGTACACCAGCGGCCGGAGCATAGGGCGGTTCTCCGCAGCGCACTCGCGCGCTGTTTTCAGAAGATAGGGCAGGAGCTTCACCCTCAGCTCGTGCCAGAAGCGCAGCTCCTCGGCAAAGCCGGGCAGGGCATAGGCGCGCTCCATGTTCCAGGGGCTGCGCTCGTTGTTGCCATCCGCGCCGGGCATGAGCTCGCGGAACTGCCCGCCGTCCGGCTCCGAGTGCCACTGCATGACCGGGCAGAAGCAGGCCAGCTGCGTCGCGCGGCGGTAGAGCTCCGGCGTGGGAAGGGGACCGGCAAAGCCCGCAATGTCAAAGCCCCAGAAGGCGATGCCGCTGCACGCCGCCGAGAGCCCCGCGGTCAGCGCACTGCGGAGCTCGCTGTTCACGGACTGCTGGTCGCCCGCCCAGAGCAGGGGAGTCCTGTGCTGTCCTGCGTAGCCCGCGCGGCTGAAAAGCGCCTGCTCCGGCCCGAGCACGGAGGCATATGCCGCGGCGTAGTCGCGCGCGTAGCGGTTTTTGCCCTCGCGGCCCGTGCTGCCGTCGAAGAAGCGCACGTCGTCCGAGTATATGAACTCGCCGCCGTCGGTCTTGAATCCGTCTATGCCCATCTCGAGCAGATAGCGCCGCTTGTCAAGCCAGGTCCGCCGCGTCTCCGGGTTGGTGAAGTCCGGTATCATGGAGCCGGGGAACCAGTGCCCCTCGGGGATCGTATAGGGCGAGCCGTCCGCGTTGTGGACGCAGAGACCGCGCCTCACGGCGTCGGCGCAGTCGAGGCTGTGCTGTTCGTTTTCGGGCTCGTCGGGGCCGAGGGCCTTGTATACGGGCGCCTGCCAGAGCAGGACGCGGATGTTCTTTTCATGCAGGCGGCGTATCATGCCCGCGGGGTCGGGCCAGGGACTGCCCGAGAAGTCGAAGTTCTCGAGCGAGAGCGGCGCGCCGTCCGGCTTCGGTGTGTACTTTGCGCCGCGCCAGATGTAGAAGGTCGCCTCGTCGCTCCAGGCCTCGATGACCAGCGCGGAGACGGGAAAGCCCAGCCGCTCCGCCTCGGCGACGGCGTTTTCCACGTCGGCCTGAGAGCTCCAGCGGTTGGCGGATATCCAGGGCCCGAAGGCCCAGTCCGGCGGCAGAACGGGGGAACCGAAGAGGGAGAGATACTCCGATATGATGCTCTCCGGCGTGCCGGAAAAGAGGGTTATCTCGCAGTTTTCCGGCAGCTCGGCTATGATCTCGTCCTCCTGGAAGTCGAAAACCGTGACCTCACAGGTGTCGGCGTAGAGGCCGAAGCCGCTGTCCGTCCAGAAAAACGGAGCGGGGCAGTAGCTCTTATTTCCCTGGAAGCAGAATTTTTCCTCCACCTCGCAGACGACGCGGCGGCCCTTCTGATTGAGGGCGTCAAAGCGCTCGCCGAGGCCGTAGGCCCCGCGGTAGGCGAGGGCTATGCGGAGCTTCCCGTTTTCCGTCAGGTCCAGCCGGGCCGGGCCGAAGGCGTGCGGGAGCGAGCCGCTGAGTTTGAGCTTTTCCATAGTTCCTCCTCAGCCCTTGATGCCGCCGGCCATGAGACCGGATTTGAACTGCTTCTGGGCCGCAATGTAGATTATGATGATGGGTATCATGGAGATGAGACTGCCCGCCATGAGCACGTTGTACTCGGTGTTGTACTGGCCGTTCAGCGTGGAGAGCGCGATAGGCAGGGTCATTTTGTTGCGGTCGGTGAGCATGAGCAGCGGCCAGAGATAGTCGTTCCAGCTCTCCATGAAGGTGGTGACGGCGAGCGTTGCGAGCGTGGGGATGCACAGCGGCAGAGCCACCTTGCGATAGGTCTGGAATAGCCCTGCGCCGTCTATCCTCGCGGCGTCTATGTAGTCGTTGGGGATGGTCCGCATCTGCTGCACCAGCAAAAACACCGCAAAGGGCTTGAACATGCTGGGCAGTATGACGCTGGCGTAGCTGTCTATGAGGCCAAGACGGTTCATTACGACGAAGAGCGGTATCATCGTGACCTGCGTCGGTATCATCATCGTTGCTATGTACACGCTGAGTATCGCGCCGCTGCCACGGAAGCGCAGCTTTGCAAAGGCAAAGGCCGCCATGGAGGCGCAGATGAGCGTGATGAGCGTATAGGATACGGAGATGAGCAGGCTGTTGCCGATGGTGCGCAGGAAGGGGAAGCGCGAGAACACCTCCGTGTAGGCGTCGAGCGTCGGCTCGGCGGGTATCCACTCTATGGGGATGCTCATCAGCGCGCCGCGGCTCTTGAGCGAGGTGGAGATCATCCACAGGAAGGGGATGAGCGCGATGACGGCCAGCAGTATGGACACGACGTAATAGCCCGCAGTGCCCAGTTTTCGTTTATGCGTCATAGTTCACCCACCTCTTTTGCAGCTTCATCTGAAGTCCCGTGCAGGCCATGATGATGACGAACAGCAGCCAGGAGAAGGCCGCGGCATAGCCCATGCGGTAGTAACGGAAGCCGTATTTGTATATCCTCTCGACCATGACCTGCGTGGAGCCGTTTGGCCCGCCGTCGGTCATTATCATTATCTGCGGGAAGAGCTGGAAGGCGTTTATGAGGCTTACGATGAGCACGTAGAAGATCGCCGGGCTCAGCAGCGGAAGGGTTATGCGCCAGAACTTGGTCCAGGGCCCCGCGCCGTCGAGCGAGGCGGCCTCATAATAGCTGCGGTTGATGCCCACCATGCCGGAGAGCAGTATGAGCCCGAAAAAGCCCATATCCTTCCACACGGAGACGAGCACGATGGCCGGCATGGCCCAGTTCTCGTCCAGCAGCCAGCCCGGGCCCTCTATGCCGAAAAAGCCGAGGATGCCGTTGAGCGCGCCGTACTGAGGGGAGAGCACGCTCTTCCAGATGAGCGAGGCGGCAACCCAGCTCGTCAGCACGGGGATGTAGTAGATGATGCGGAAGGCAGTGACGCCGCGCCTCTGGCGGCTCAGCAGCGTGGCCACGGCGATGGAGGCCGCGAGCATGAGCGGGATGTACATTATGATGTAGCGCAGCGTGTTCCAGAGCACGTTCCAGAATTCGGGCGTGGTCAGGATGTTCTTGAAGTTCTCAAGCCCTATGAAGTGCTCCGCGAAAAAGCCCGGCGCCGTCAGCTCGTCGAGCCCGTTCCAGTCCGTCAGGCTTATGAGCGCCGATATGATGAGCGGCAGAAGCGAAAATACGATAAGCCCTATCAGGCTCGGCAGCAGAAAGGGAGAGGCGGCCAGCAGCCCGTCGCTGCCCAAACGGCGGCCCCTTTTACTCGCTTTCATTGGATGGCGGCACCTCCTCAATCGTCCGTTCAGTCAAAGAAGCGCCGGGGAGGCGCTTCTTTGACAGTGATTTGTTTCCTTTATTCTCAGCCGAGCGTTATCTGCGCCTCGCACTGGCTCTGGGCCTGGTTCAGCGCCTCTTCGACCGTCATGGTGCCGGAGGCCGCGGCGGCGAGCGCCTGGCCGATGATGTCGCTCATGAGGGCGTAGTCCTCAATGACCGGCGGGGTCACCAGGTAGTCGAGGCTGTCGAACACGGCCTGACGGTTGTCGGGCGGGGTGATGTCGAGGTAGCTCGCGAGGGTCGCCTCGTCGTTGATGGCGGGCAGGTCCCAGCCGGCCTCGATGCGGATGGCGGCGGCGGTGGGGCTGGAGGCGAGCCAGGTTATCCAGGTGGCCGCGGCCTCCTGATTCTCGCTCTTGGCATTTATGACGCAGGCGTTGGAGAAGAAGTGCGTCGCCTTCTGCGTCGCACCGGGCTCAACGGCGACGTCCCATTCAAAGTCGCAGCCCTCGGCAAAGGTGTTGAAGGCCCAGATGCCGGTGGGGATCATGCCAAGGCGTCCGCTCATGAAGAGGTCCCAGTCGCCCATGCCGCCCATCTGTACCTCGGTGGGCTGCACATTGGAGACCAGCACGCGGTCGACCATGACCTGCGCGGCCTGGATGTTCTCGGGGGAGTTTATGGTGAACTCGGTGAGGTCCTCGTTGAGCAGGCTGCCGCCGTACTGCGCCGCGACCTTGTAGAACTCATTATAGGTGATGGGCTGGTAGATGCCGTAGATGTCGTCGCCCAGGGCGCGGATGGCCTCAGCCGCGGCCTGAAGGTCGTCCTGAGTCCAGTCGTCGGTGGGGTAGGCCACGCCGGCCTGGTCAAAGAGGTCCTTGTTATAAACGAGCACGACGTTGGAGAAGTTGCCGGGCAGGCCGTACTGCTTGCCGTCCACGTTGAAGGCGGAGAGTGCCGTCTCGTTGAGGCCGCTGAGGTCCACGCCGGTGATCTCGGCCAGGGCGCCCTTTGCGGCGTAGGAGGCGAAGTTCTCGATGTTCAGCTCGTAGCAGTCGGGGGCGGTGCCGCCGGCCACGCGGGTCTGCATCTGGGTGAAGTAGTCGTCAAAGCCGATGGTCTCTATATTGACCGTGATGTTCGGGTACTCCTCGTGGAAGGCCTCGTACATCTTCGCAAGCGTCTCCTCGT